>Ga0222424_100083_pt1 | contig 161490 bp, 154 predicted proteins | sample 2B2ome_FD_182468 | JGI IMG/M metagenome (GOLD analysis project Ga0222424, IMG submission 182468) | Enriched microbial communities from leaf-cutter ant dump, University of Wisconsin, Madison, United States - 2B200A (version 2) | ecosystem: Environmental > Terrestrial > Nest > Insects nest > Nest...
CCCGCTTCCACGCGCTTGAGCGCGTCCATGATCTGGCTGTCCGTGAATCTCGATTTCTTCATCCTGTAGAACTCCCTTAACTAGAAAATTCTACTTCTGATCACACCGGTTTTTCGGGGGGATTACCAATTGACGGCAGTGGCTGGCTTGAACTTCTCCCTGCCAGTTTCGCTGGCGGTCGGCAGCGGCGTGCCGGCTTGCCATTTGCCGGCCAGCGACCGGCCTTCGTCGATCTGGCGGCGCGACATTTCCCTGGCAAGAGAGGCGAGGTTGTCGCGGGCGATGTCGTTTCCGCCGGCCGCCGCGAGGTGGTAAAGCATGTAGGCGAGCACGGAATCGCGCGGCACGCCCCGGCCATTGCGGTACATGAGGCCGAGATTGTTCTGTGCGCTGGCGTCTCCTTGCCCGGCAGCCTCGCGGTACCAGGTGACGGCCCGCCCGTCATCCTTCGCTACGCCCCGGCCATGGTCGTACATGACGCCGAGGTTGTATTGGGCGCTGGCATATCCTTGTTCGGCGGCCTTGCGGTACCAGGCAACGGCCTCCTTGTCGTCCTTCGGCACGCCTTCACCATTGGCATAGCTCAAGCCGAGGTTGTACTGGGCGCCGGGATGTCCCTGCGCGGCAGCCTTGCGGAGCCAGGCAAGGGCTTGTTTGCCATCTTTCGGCACACCTTCCCCTTTGGCGTACAGGAAACCGAGATTCAGCTGGGCGGCGGCATCTCCCTGTTCGGCAGCCTTGCGGTACCAGCTGGCGGCTGCCTTGGCATCCCTCGCCACACCTTCGCCTTTGTCGTACATCAGGCCGAGGTTGAATTGGGCATCGACATCCCCCTGTTCGGCAGCCTTGCGGAACCAGGCCAGGGCTTGCCTGCCGTCCTTCGGCACGCCCTGGCCATTGCCGTACATGATGCCGAGGTTGTATTGCGCGCCGACATGTCCCTGCGCGGCGGCCTTGCGAAACCAGGTAACGGTTTCCTTGTCGCTTTGCGGCACGCCGTCGCCGTTGGCGTACCTGACGCCGAGATAAAACTGCGCGGAGGGATTACCGGCAGTCGCCATTTTTTGCAATTCGGCCAGCGGCAATTGGTCGTAGTCGGGCGCATCGGCTTGCGCGGTCAGGGAGACCGCGAACAGTGTCAGGGCGAGGAGCAGGAAACGTAGCATTGCGCGGACATCTTCGAAGTGGGTGGCTGGCGTTTCCCGGATCGGGAAGCCGATTCATGGTTGCAAAAATATCATAGGGATTGCTGCACAGCATGTTTGGAAAGCTGAGACAGTGACCCAGGTCGTGCCGCTGCCACCTACCTCCCGATCCGCTTGCGCCAAAGCGCCGCGCCGGCCACACTGCCGTCTTCCATCCCATCAAGGAGTCCCCATGACCGACAGCAGCGCCGCCATCCACACCCGCCTCGAACAACTCGGCATCAGGCTGCCGGCGCCGCCGGCTCCGGCTGGCGCCTATTCGCGCGTGGTGGTGCGCAATGGCATCGGCTTCATCTCCGGCCAGTTTCCTATGGTCGATGGCAAGCTGGCGTATGCCGGCTGCGTCGGCGCCGAGTTGAGCGAGGCGCAGGGGCGCGAGGCGGCGCGGCTGGCGGCGATCAATGTGCTGGCGCAAATCCACGCGCATCTGGGCGGTTTCGACGGTTTTGCCGGATTGCTGCGGGTGGAGGGCTATGTCGCCAGCGCGCCGGGCAACTTCAGCCAGCCGCAGGTGCTGGATGGCGCGTCGGACGTGCTGGTGGCGGTGCTGGGGCCGGAACTGGGCGCGCATGCGCGGACGGCGTTCGCGATGACGCAGCTGCCGCTTGGCGCGCCGATCGAACTGGCGGTCAGTTTCGCCGTCGCTGCGCGCTAGGCCCGGCTCTGCGGCATACTCGCCGTTCCAGTCTTGCAACAGGAGCGGAACGATGTCGATAGTGGAGCGAACGATATTCAGAGGAACGGCCTTCCTGCGCGGGACGGCGATGCACCGGCGCCTGCCGCCGGCGTTGCTGTGCCTGGCGCTGGCTGCTTGCGCCGGCTGGCAGGCGGAACCGCCGCCGGCCCCGGCGCCAGTGGCCGATGCCTGCGCGCTGCCGGCCGCGGCTGCTGCCAGTGGCGTGGCGGTATTGCCGGGCGCGGCCGGCGCGCCGGAGGTGGCGACCGGCTATGAGTCCAAGACTCTGGTGCGCACCCGCAGCTTCATGGCAGTGACCAACAATCCGCTGTCTACCAAGGTGGCCTGCGACATCCTGAAGGACGGCGGCACCGCCGCCGATGCGGCAGTGGCGGCGCAGATGGCGCTGAATCTGGTCGAGCCGCAGTCGTCCGGGATCGGCGGCGGCGCTTTCATCCTGTATTACGACGCCGCCACCGGCCAGGTGCTGGCGTATGACGGCCGCGAGACCGCGCCGGCTGGTGCCGATCCGAACTACCTGCGCTGGAAATCCGCTGCCGACCGCACGCCGCCGCTGCCGGACGCGATGCGCAGCGGCCGCTCGATCGGCACGCCGGGCGTGCTGCGGGCGCTGGAAATGCTGCATGCGGAACAGGGCCGGCTGCCGTGGCCGCGCCTGTTCGCGCCGGCGATCACGATGGCCGAACAGGGTTTCCCGGTGCCGCGCCGGCTGGCGGCGTCGATCGCCGAGCCGGCGGCGCTGGCGCGCATCCGGCGCGAGCCGCGCATGGCGGCGTATTTTCTGGATGCCGCCGGCCAGCCGCTGGCGGCCGGTGCGCGGCTGCGCAATCCGGAACTGGCGCAAACCTTCCGCACGCTGGCCGGGCAGGGCGCCGATGCCTTTTATCAGGGGCCGCTGGCGCGAGCGATCGTCGAGCGCATCGGCGACGATGGCGGCGGCAGCGTCACGCCGGGTGTGACCACGCTGGCCGATCTGGCCGACTACCGGGCCAAGAAGCGCACGCCGGTGTGCAGCGATTACCGTGGCTATGTGGTGTGCGGAATGCCGCCGCCGTCGTCCGGCGGCATCGCGGTGGCGCAGACCCTCGGCATCCTGGAAAACTTCGATCTGGCGCCATTGGCACCGACGGCGCTGGACCGCGACGGCGGCCGGCCGACGGTGGCCGGCGTGCATCTGGTGGCGGAAGCGGAAAACCTGGCCTATGCCGACCGCAACCGATACGTCGCCGATACCGATTTCGTGCCGCTGCCGGGCGGCAGCTGGCAGGCGTTGCTGGACAAGGATTATCTGCGCCGGCGCGCCGCGCTGATCGATCCGGCGCGGGCGATGCCGCTGCCGGCGCCGGCCGGCCGTTTCGGCGCGCTGGCGCTGGCGGCGCCGGTGACGCCCGAGCATGGCACCACCCAGGTGACGCTGGCCGACCGTTACGGCAACGTGCTGTCGATGACCACCACGGTGGAGGCGGCGCTCGGCTCCTTCCACATGGTCAGCGGCTTCCTGCTGAACAACCAGCTGACCGATTTCAGCGCCGAGCCGGAACAGGATGGCGCGCCGGTGGCGAACCGCGTGCAGGCCGGCAAGCGGCCGCGCAGTTCGATGGCGCCGACGCTGGTATTCCGCCGCAACGCCGACGGCACGCGCGGCGAATTCCTGCTGGCGGCCGGTTCGCCGGGCGGCGCCACGATCATCCAGTACGTGCTGAAAACGCTGGTTGGACTGCTGGACTGGAACATGGATGCGCAACAGGCGGTGTCGATGATCGATTTCGGCGGCAACAACATGGCGACGATGGTCGGTGGCGAGCATCCGCACGTCGATGCCGGCACGCCGCCGGGCGGCCAGGCAGGAGACGCCGATCCGCTGGTGCGCGGGCTGCGCCGGCTGGGCCACAAGGTCAACGCCGCCGCGCAGTCGAGCGGCCTGGGCGCGATCGTGCGTGTGCCGGCGGCAGCGGGCGGCGGTCTGGCGGGCGGCGCCGATCCGCGCCGCGAGGGCGTGGTGCTGGGCGACGTGGCGCGGCCCTGAGCGGCAACGGGTTGGCAACGGCCTGATGATGTTTGCGGCCGGGCGGCTTGCCGTTTGGTTCGGTCATCCACCTGCCGGCGCTTTTTAGCGGACAATGGCGGTTCTGGATTGTTTCCACGTATCAACGGAATCGCCATCGAAGCCTGCCTGCGGCAAGGTGCCTGGAAGCCCACGGCGGCCCCGCGGTGCCGCCGGGTTGTTCCGGGGATTCGTTGATATTGGGGAGTATGTGTGTTTTTCGTAACGTACATGCCCGGTACAGGCTGCCATGGTGGGGAGTATATGAACCGCACCGGAAACTTGCGCTGCCTGTCGTCCCGCTTTCCGCTCCATTGAAACTTGCGGCGCGGCCTGCCATTCACGGCGCGCGCCTTGCCCTTTTTGACCTTTCTTTTTCTGGATCACGCAGCATGAGCACACTGTTTTCTCCTTACTCGCTTGGCAAACTGAAACTGCCGAACCGGATCGTGATCGCGCCGATGTGCCAATACTCGGCCGATGACGGCGCCGCCACCGACTGGCACATGATCCATCTGGGCCAGCTGGCGCTGTCCGGCGCCGGCCTGCTGATCGTCGAGGCGACCGCGGTCGAGCCGGAAGGGCGCATCAGCCCGGACGACCTCGGCCTGTGGTCGGACCGCACCGAGGCGGCGCTGGCGACGGTGCTGCAGACGATTCGGCGCCATTCGCCGATCGCGCTGGCGATCCAGCTTGGCCATGCCGGGCGCAAGGCATCCAGCCACGCGCCGTGGGACGGCGGCCAGTGCATCGCCGAGGCCGATGGCGGCTGGCAGACGGTGGCGCCATCGGCGCTGCCCCATGCGGACGGCGAGCCGGCGCCGCTGGCGCTGGACGCGGCCGGGCTGGCGCGCGTCAAGGCGGCGTTCGTCGCTGCCGCCGAACGTTCGCTGCGGCTGGGTTTCGACGTGATCGAACTGCACGCCGCGCACGGTTATCTGCTGCACCAGTTTCTGTCGCCGCTGGCCAACCAGCGCACCGACGCCTATGGCGGTTCGCTGGAAAACCGCATGCGCTTCCCGCTGGAAGTGCATGATGCGGTGGCGGCCGTGGTCAAGGGCCGGGTGCCGCTCGGCGTGCGGATTTCCGCCACCGACTGGGTCGAGGGCGGCTGGGATATCGAGCAGAGCGTGGCGTTCGCGCAGGAATTGAAAAAGCGCGGTTGCGATTTCATCCACGTGTCGTCCGGCGGCGTTTCACCGCTGCAGAAGATCACGGTGGGGCCGGGTTATCAGGTACCGTTCGCCGAACGCATCCGCCGCGACACCGGCCTGCCGACCATCGCCGTCGGCATGATCACCGAAGCCGAGCAGGCCGAGGACATCCTCGCCAGCGGCCAGGCCGACCTGGTGGCGCTGGCGCGCGGCATGCTGTACGACCCGCATTGGCCGTGGCACGCGGCGGCGCAACTGGGCGCTTCGGTGGCAGCGCCGCGCCAGTACTGGCGCAGCCAGCCGCGCGAGTACAAGCAGCTGTTCGGCGAGATTTCGGTGGGGCAGCGGTAGGCGAGGGCGATTTCCGAGGGCGGGAATCCAGGGCTGGGTCGGCGCCGAGAAGCTTGTCGCCGAAATCAGTTTGAATTATATTTAAATATAATTACTTTCCTTGGAGTGCGCCATGCATACAACCAATCTTCGCAAGGTCGGCGGCTCGATCATGCTGGCAGTACCGCCCGCCTTTCTCGACCAACTGCATCTGCAAGCCGGGGCGACGGTGGGCCTCGCGGTCGATCAGGGCTGTCTGGTGGTGAATCCCAACCCACGGCCGCGCTACACGCTGGCGGAATTGCTGGCGGCATCGGACTATTCGCAGCCGCAGCCGGCCGGGGAGCGCGAATGGGTGGATGCTCCCGCAACGGGCGGTGAGCTGCTGTGAAGCGGGGCGATATTTATCTCGTGTCGCTCGACCCCACCGCCGGGCACGAGCAAAGCGGCAGCCGCCCGGTCCTGATCGTGTCGCCGGCCGAGTTCAACGAAGCGACCAAGTTGCCTGTGATCCTGCCGATTATCAACGGCGGCGAGTTCGCCCGCCGCCTCGGCTTTGCCGTGCCAGTGAGCGGAATCCGGATTACCGGCGTGGTGCGTTGCGATCAACCGCGCGTCATCGATCTGGCGGCACGCCATGCGCGCAAGGTGGACACGCTGCCGGCGCCACTGATGGAAGAAGTGCTGGCCAAAGTCGCTACGCTTTTTGAATAGATCGACGGCACCGGTTGCGCTGAACGGCGGCAGGGCGCCGCCATCTCGCCTTATTCGGTCAGCTCGGCAAACTGCAACAGCTTCATCGGCGGATAAATCTTCAGCGCGCGCGCGGCGCGCATGTTGATCAGTACCGAATGGCGGGTCAGGGTCGGGGATTCCAGTTCGCCCGGCTGCTTGCCGTCGAACAGGATCTGGCCGGCCTGATGCGCCGCCACCTGGCCGATGCCGGCCAATGGGCTGATCAGTCCAAGCAGCACGTCGCCGTGGCGGAACGCCGGCTCGGTGGCGGAAAACATCGGGATGCCGCGCGCAATCGCGCCGCTGGAAAGGGTGCCGATCTGCTGCAGCGTGAAGGTGGAGCCGACGTAGTACAGGAAATCCGGCCGCTGTTGCGCCAGCCGGTCCAGTGCCGCCGGGATGGCGGCGGTGTCCGGGCGGCCGTCGCGGTTCGGCAGTTTTTCCTCGTCCACCGTCACTGCGTGCGCTTCGAACACACGGCGTGCTTCGCGCGCCTGGGTCACCGCGGCCGGCTCGTCGGTGTTGTACAGCATGCCGACCCGACCCAGCTTGCGGTAGGACTGCAGCAGCCGGAGTTGCGCTTCCAACGGCACCGAAGTATTGGCGCCAGCAACGTTGGGGCGGCCGGAGCGTTCGGCGCTGCGGGCGATCTTCGATGCCACCGGATCGCCGACGTACATGTAGACCACCGGAATGTCGGTGACGTGGCGCTGCGGATCGACGTGGTCCCACGGGCCGATCGCTGCCAGCGTGATGCCGGTGCCCCAGGTGGCGATCAGGTCCGGACGCAGCGTGCGCGCCTCGGCGATGAAGGCGGCGACATGGCTGGCATCGCCATTGGCGTCGCGCCAGATGAAATCGACCGGTCCGAGGTTTTCCAGGTTGTGGCGAAAGCTCTGGCAGACTTCCTCGCAACCGCGGTTGGTGATCAACAGCACCCGCTTGACCGCCTGCGCCGGTGTCTGCGCGGCCGCCAGCGGCGGTGCCAGCGCGGCCAGTGCCAGGGCCAATATCATCCCTGCCTTACGCATGTTCACTGCGTCCCTCCATTCGTGAAATCCAGCCCTGCGCCAGCGCGCACAGCAGCAGCAGCGCGCCCATCGCCTCGGCGGCGCCGGCGTAGCCGAGCATGCTGATCAGCAGCGCCACCAGCAGCGGCGCCAGCATCGCACCGATCCGTTCGACCATCCGGTAGACGCCGATCGCCACCGCCGGCACCACGCCGGCCAGATCGTGCTGGCCGATGCGCAGCACCAGCGCGCCCTGCGCCGGGAAGCCGGACGCCCAGGCGACGCCGATCAGCGCCACCGCCAGCGCGATCGCCGCCGGCGTATGCAGCGCGCCGGCCAGCAGACCGGCGCCGCCGGCCAGCACCAGCCCGGCCAGCACCAGCGCCAGATGGCGACTGCTGCGGTCGGCCCAGCGCGCCGACGGCCCGTTCAGCAGCAGCACCAGCAGAAAATATCCCATCATTGCCAGGCCGACGAACGAGGTTGGCTGGCCCAGCGCGGTCAGCGCCAGTGGCGCCCAGTAGAACAGCAGGCCCTGCTGGACGATCTGCATCGGCAGCCCGATCAGGACGATCAGGCGCACGAAGCGCGGTTGGCGCAGCAGCCGCAGCAGCGATCCGGCCAGCGGCGCGGCCTGGCCGCCGCCACTGGCCAGCACCGGCAGGCCGCGCAGCGTGGCCGCCGCCAGCGCGATGCAGATCAAACCGAAGATGAACACCGGCGGAATGCCGGCACGGTCGGCCAGCAGCGCACCAAGGCCGGCGCCACAGATACCGGCGGCGACGTAAGCGGTCAGGTAGATCGCCATGCCGCGCGCGCGCGCGCCGCCGGCGCGGCCGATGTAGTCGAACGCGGCGACGCTGACGCAGCCGAAGCTGGCGCCGGCCAGCACGCGCGCCGCCGCCAGCGTCAGCAGCGACCCGGCCGTGAACGCCAGCGCGTGGCCGGCGGCGGCCAGCAGCAGGCCGGTGCCGAGCAGGCGCATCGGCCCGTGGCGGGCGCTCTGACGCCCGGCCAGCGGCGATATCAGTGCCACCGCCAGCAGGAAAATCGAGATCGGCAGCGTCATCCGCACCGTCATCGGCAGCGCCGCGAACGGCGCCAGCAGGCTGGCCGCCAATGTGCCGTCCCAGGCCGCCGGCAACGGTTGTTCGGCCAACTGGCGCGACCACATCGGCAGAAAGGCACGCGGCAGTTCCGAGCCGATGAAGAACAGGAACAGCGGCAGCCGCAGCCGCGCCAGCGCCGCCTGTTCGAGCGCCGCGCCGCTGCGCGCGCCGATGCCGTGCAGCAGCTCCAGGCTCAGCAGCACGCCGATCACCAGCAGCGTGGCGAACTCCATCGCCAGTTGCCGGGTCCGTTCGGCCTGGCGGCGCAGATCGATGCTGACCACCAGCGTACCGGCGCCGGGCGCATCTGCCTGCAACGGGAAGCGGTATCCGGCGCCGCCGCTGTCGACGGCCGTGGCGGGCACGCGGAACTGGATGCGGCCGTCGCCATCGGCGATTGCCAGCGAGGCGAATTCCGGGTGGGCTTCCAGTATCGGTTGCAGCCAGTCGCCGACGCCGCGCAGCTCGGCCAGCGGAATGCCGTGCTGCAGCGCCCGCTGCAGATCCGGCGTCAGCGTGCGCGCCAGCGTCGCCGCCAGCAGCGGCGCATCCTCGCTGCCGACACGGGTGAATGCGTGGTAGGCGCTCCAGGCGACGCCGCCCTGCATCGCCAGCAGCAGGGCCGCCACCAGCAGGCCGAGCCGACGCGTGGCGCGGCTGGCATCGGCGGTACGGCGCAGGATCGGCGGCGCCAGCAGCGCCAGTACCGCCAATGCCGCCGCCAGCATCAGCAACGCCGGCGGCCACAGTTCGGCGAACGCGCGCGCGGTTTGCTGACGCGGGCCGGCGAGATCGTATTCGAGCACCAGCCAGCCGGCCGCGAGGCCGAAGCCGTTGTGCAGCGGACGGGCGATCGCGGCGGCGTCGTCGGCACTGGCGTGGCGCAGACCGCCGCCCGGGGCGTCGTGCTGGCGACGTGCCGCCTGCCATAGTGCCGCGTGGCCGCTCCCGGCAACCACGCGCGGGGTCCCGGCGGCGTCCAGCGCCGTTGCCGCCAGCAGGCGCGGATCGTGTTCCAGCCGGCGCGTCAGCAGCGGGCGCAGGGCCGCCGTGTCGCCCAGTGTCAGGCCGAGCGCCAGGTGCGCTTCCAGCGTCTTGGCGAGATCGTCGGCCAGCAGTGTCTGTCGCGCGCGCTCGCGGTTTTCCAGCGTCGAGGCGAACTTCGCATGGTTCAGGAACAGCAGCAGGGCCGCCGCCAGCACCAGCAACAGCGCGCCGACGGCCAGCGGCCGGCGGGCGCCGTTCATGCGCCACCCCGATAGCGCGCCATCAGGCAGGTAATGTCGTCGGCCTGGGCGCCGCCGGCCTCGAACTCCTTGATCCGCGCGATGATGGAAGCCGGGATGTCGCGCACCGGCTGCGTGCCGATGCCGCGCAGCGCCTCGGCCAGCCGGGCGTCGCCGAACAGCGTGCCGTCCGGCGCGCAGGCTTCGGTGATGCCGTCGGTGTAGAGGAACAGGCCGTCGCCGGGCGCCAGTGTCAGCGTGCCTTCGCGGAACGCCATGTTTTCCGCTACCGCCAGCGCGATGCCGCCGGTGGTCGGCACCGGCTCGACGCCACCGTCGGCGCGCAGCAGGCAGGGCGGGTTGTGGCCGGCGTTGGCATAGGTGACGCTGCCGTCGCGGGTATCGACGATCGCATAGAACAGCGTGACGAACATCAGTTCTTCGTTGTCCGCCGCCAGCAGGTCGTTCAGCTGCGCCAGGCAATGGCCGGGGCGGTCGCTGAACTGCGCGACCGCGCGCAGCAGCGTGCGCGCCACCGCCATGAAGAAGGCTGCCGGCACGCCCTTGCCGGAAACGTCTGCCACCACCAGCCCGACGCGGTGCTGGTCGAGCGCGAAAACGTCGTAGAAATCGCCGCCGACTTCCTTGGCTGGCAGCATCGTCGCGTGCGCTTCCAGACCGCCGTGCGGCGGAAATTCGCGCGGCAGGATCGACAGCTGCATCTTGCGGGCGATTTCCAGCTCCTGCTGCAGCGCGATGAACTGGGTCTTGGCGCGCAGCGCCTCGCGCAGCTCGCGTACCAGCCGGTCGAGTTCCTGGTACTGGTCGCCGATGCGCGCCACCAGATTCTGGAAGCCGAGCGCGAGGATGCCGAATTCATCGACGATGCGGTCCGGCTGGTCGCCGGCCGCCTGCGCGGCCTCCGTCCGGCCGGCCTGTTCGATGCGTTCCAGGTCGGCCAGGATGCCGAGCCGGGCCGCCTCGTCCAGCCGCGCCGCCAGCTGCTGCATCTGGTGGCGGATGAAGCGCGCCTGACGCCGTCCCTGGCGTTCGCGCGAGCGGCGCAGCGTCTGCAACATGTCGATCTTTTCGCCGAGCTGGCGCCGCGCCAGATACAGGCGTTCGGTTTCGCGGCTGGCGTGGTCGGCGATTTCCGGTGCGCCGGGCCGGCCTGCCGCCAGGTCTTCCAGCTGGCTCGCGGCGCCGATCAGCGGCGCCAGCAGGCCGGCCGGATACAGCAGCAGACCGAGCGCGGCGGCCAGCGCCACCGCGCCCGCCACCAGCGCCAGCACGGCTTCCTGCGGCGTCATGCTGCCCTCGGCCGGCAGCCGCGCCAGCAGCGTACCGAGCGTGTAGCCGGACGGCGCCGCCAGTGTCGTGGCGGCGACGATTTCGGCGGAGCCTTCGATACTGCCGAGAAAGCCGCGCCGGCCATGCGCGCGCCAGGCGGCGACGACTGCGGTATCGATTTCCAGCAATGGCTGGCCGCGCAGATCGGCCGCCGCCACGTCCGCCGGCAGCCGTTCTGCGAGGTCGTTCAGGCTGGATTCCAGCGGCCGCGCTGCCACCACCACCATCGGCGCCGCGCCCGGCGGCGTGACCCGGCGTGCGACGCCGCTCTGGAAGGTACGTATCGCGTTCTGCCAGACCCCGTGGATTTCCGTCTCGCCATTGCGCAACGGTTCCAGCAGCGCGCTGTTGAGGCGGGCGTCGTCGTTCTGGCGCGCGCTGGCGGCGCGCATCGCGCCATCGAGGCGCAGCACCGCGAATTCTAGTTGCGGATTGGCGGCGACGGTCAGCGCCTGGTCCAGCGTCAGGTCGTTATCGCCGGTCAGCAGCGCGGTGAAGCCGGGCGTCGCCAGCAGGTGATCGAGATCGGCGTCGAGGTTGACCTTGTCCTGTTCCAGCGTCGCCCGCCAGGCTTGCAGCAGCAGCTGTTCGGCGCCGGCCACCAGTTCGCGCGCGTCGGCGGCACGATGCAGCCGCTGCAGCGTCAGCAGGCTGATGCCGATCACCAGCAGCGCGCACAGCGCCGCCAGCGTCAGGCGTCCGGACAGGCTCCAGCCGCGGCGCGGCCCGCGCCGGACCGAGTCGGTGGCCGGTTGTTCCGGTTGCAGTGGCGCCAGCGACTCCTGCAGCCGATCCAGCCGTTGCAGGATCGCCGGATCGAAATGGGCGGCGCGCACTTCGCCGAGTTTTTGTTGCAGCTCGTCGTAGTCGCGCCGTGCCGCCTGCAGGCGCGCGCCGAACGCCGCCTGCAGCCGGCTGGCCGGATCGCGCACGGCGACCGTCCGCATCAGCGGCAGCCGGCCGGCGGCGACCGCGCCGCTGGCGGCGCGGCAGGCCGCCAGCGGCGCTTCCAGCCGCCGCAGCAGCATCCGCCGGAAGCTCAGCGATGCCAGCAGCGCCAGCAGCAGGGCGGCGGCCAGCGCCGCCAGCCAGGGCGCGGCGCCGAGCGAGGGTTGGGTGCCGCCGGCATGCAGCCAGCCGATCACCGCGCCGCTCGGACCATGCAGCGGCAGCGTCGCCAACTGCAGCGCGCCGGTCGCCGCGTTGTCGGCGGCGCGCCGTTGCGCCAGCAGCGTCGCCAGTTCCGGCGATACGCCGTGCCCGGCCAGCAGGCGGCCGCTGGCATCGGTCAGCGCCAGCGTCTGCAGCACCGGATTGGCGGCGACGATGTCATCGAACCACGGTTCGACGCCGACCAGCTGGTCGAGCGGAATCTGCTGGCGCAGCGCGCGCTCGACGTCGCTGGCGAGCGCGGTGCCGATCACCTGGGCGGTCTGGCGCAGTTCCGGGCTGCCCAGCTGGTGTTCGATCCAGGCCGCCAGCAGGCCGGCGCACAGCACCGTCGTCGTCAGCGTCGCCAGCGTGATCGCGCTCCAGGCCAGCCACAGGTTGCGCAAGTGTTTCGGCATCGCGTCAGGCCAGGTCGAGGTCGTCGATGCGATCGGTTTCCCGCTCGGCGTCACGCAGCGCGGCGGCGCGTCGTTCCAGCGCCGCCAGCGCCGCCGTCAGCGGGCCGGCCAGGGTGACGGGAACGGGCGTCGGCGCGTCGGCCTCGATGCTGGCCACCAGCGCGTCGATCCGCCGCTCCAGTGGCCGCAGGCGCAGCCAGGCGGCACCGATCGCCAGCGTTGCCAGCACTGCCAGCAATCCCAGCGTCACCACCGTCATTTGCGTCGCCGACCAGTGACGGCTCAGCATGTCGAGGGTGCCGGCGCGGGTCACCGGCTGATAGCGCAGCAGCACGCCACCGACCACCTGGTCGTAGCTGTTGCGCAGCGCGCCGCATTGCATGCTGCCGTCCTCGTCGCGGCCACGCCAGCCGCCTTGCTCCAGGCAGGGCGTGCTGCGCGCGGCCGGCAGATGGGAGCCGACACCACCGCGATCGGTGGTGAACAGGATGTGGCCGTCTTCGTCGAACACGTCGATCGACAGGATGCCGGAGTCGCGCACCCGGATGTGGTCGATCTGCTCCTGCGCGCCCGGCAGATCGGCCAGTCCCAGGCCGAGCCGCAATCCGGATTCGAGACCGCCGATCACGCTGTTCAGGCTGAACTGGAAACGGCTAGCGCGCAGCTGGGCGCTGCGCTGTTCGGGGAAATGCAGCCAGCTGATCGCGGCGGCCACCGCCGTCGCCAGCAGCGCCAGGCACAGGATGGCGGCGAAATGGCGGGTCAGCGAAGGCGCGCCGGATTTCATCGTGCCGGCTCCAGACCATCCAGCAGGTCTGGCGCGACACGGCCGTCGGCGACGAAATGGGCGCCGCCCGAAAGTTGCGGCGGCGCGTCCGGCGCATGCTCGATCCACACCGATTCGCCGCTGCAGGTAACTACCTCGACCCTGGCCGGCAGGCCGAAGCGGCGCTGCGCCACCAGCACGGCGGCGGTGGCGCCGGTGCCGCAGCCGAGGGTTTCATCCTCGACGCCGCGTTCGTAGGTGCGCAGATGCAGCCGGCCGCCTTCCAGCGCGGCGAAGTTGACGTTGCAGCCGCGTGGCGCGAACTGCGGATGTCCGCGCACGTGCCGTCCGAGCGCGATCACCGGCGCCTGCCGCAGCGCGGCGTGGTCGGCGACGAAGGTGACCACGTGCGGCACACCGAGATCGACTTCGTCGAACCGCCAGTCGCGCCCCTCCCAGGAAATCGCCACGTCGGTGCGCAGCAGCCGCGCCGGCGGCAGTTCCAGCACGATCGTGGCGCCGTCGAAGCGCACCGGCACCGCGCCGGCCAGGGTTTCCAGCCGCGGGTCGGCGCCGGCCAGTCCGGCGCGGCGCAGCCAGGCAGCCAGGCAGCCAGGCAGCGGGCACCGTTGCCGCACATTTCGCCGAGCAGGCCGTCGGCATTGACGAACACCATGCCGAAGCGGTCCGGCGCCGGGCTGGCGCGCAGCAGCAGCAGGCCGTCGGCGCCGACCGCCAGCCGGCGCCGGCACAGCCGGCGCGCCAGTTCGGCCTCTTTGCCGGCAAAGAGGCCGGCGCGGTCGTCGATCACGATGAAATCGTTGCCGCAGGCGTGCATCTTGGTGAAGGCCAGGCTCATTGCGGCGCTCCGGCTGCCGGCAGGTAGCGGGCCAGCAGGTCCAGATAATCGGCGCCGTCGATCAGGCGGCGGCCGCGCGCGGCGAACTCGGCGAAATCGGCCGCGCTCGGCTTTGGCACGTAGCGGCGGCTGGCGGCATCCTGCGCCAGCGATGGCAACGGTTCGCCGGCGTCCAGCGTGGCGATGGCGTCGGCGATCAGGCGCGCGCCGTTTTCGTAGTTGGCGATCCAGTTGGAAAACAGCGAGCGCGAATAGTCGATCGGCAGCGACCGCACTTCGACCAGCGGGCCGGAATCGATACCGGCGTCGATCCAGTGCAGCGTGCAGGCGGCGTCGCGCTCGCCATCCTTCATGCACCAGAAGGTCGGATTGACGCCGGCGCGTTCGGGCAGGGCGCCGGAATGCAGGTTGAGCGCGCCGCGCGCCGCCAGCGCCAGCGCTTCCGGCTTGAAGATGAAACCGAACTGGAACGAGACGATCAGTTCCGGCGCGGCGTCCGCCACGCGGCGGGTCAGTTCGGCGCCATTCGGAATGTGGCCGGCATCGTCGATGCGCACGCCATGGCGTTGCGCCAGCGCGCCGAACGACAGCCATCGGGCGGCATCGGCGGCCGGGTCGAGCCTGTCGGTCAGTGGGAACAGCAGGCGGTTCGGCAGGTCCTGTTCGAAGAACTTCATCCAGCCGAGTTCGGCAACGCTATCGGTTTCCGGACGGATGCGATTGGCCAGCAGCACCCGCACCTGATGCCGGGGCGTCAGCAGCGGCAGCAAGCGGTTCAACATGATGTTGCCAACCAGATCGCGCTTGGTGCACAGCAGCAGCTTCAAACCATTCCCCCCTGGAAAAAAATAAATGATGCCACAGTTCAACAGGTATCTGTCGGATGGCCACACACCCGGGATGGCGAATTTCCTGCGGGAAAAGGGAGCTTGCCGGCTGCATGCTACACTCGGTCAGCACGCGTCGCCGGAGGGCGGGGACGCCATGCCGCGGGAGTTTCGAAGATGCAGCCAGATCAGCTGGTGCTCGAATTACGCAATGACGTCGCCGAACTGGAACGGCTGTTTGCCGCGGTCGCCGATTTTTGTCACACCCATGCGCTGCCGGCCGGACTGCTGTTCAACCTGAATCTGGTGCTGGAAGAAGTGGTGGTCAACGTGATGCACTATGCGTTCGCGCCGGCCGATGCCGCCAGCCAGCGCATTCACGTGCGCCTGGCGCTGGCCGGCGGCCGGGTCGAGGCCGAGGTGCGCGATGCCGGGCGTGCCTTCGATCCGCTGTCGGCGCCGCCGCCCGATCTCGATCTGGACCTGGAAGCGCGCGCGGTCGGCGGCCTCGGCGTGCATTTCCTACGCACGCTGATGGACGAGGTGCGCTACGTGCGCCGCGACGGCGAAAACCGGCTGTCGTTCGCCAAGACGGTGCCGGCGGCGGCATGAGGAAACGCCGGTGGTACGGTTCTGCGGCCGTTTCCTTCGATGTTAGAATGGCCGTCCTTGACGGTGGGCAAATCCGGTCGGCGCGCTTTGGCGTCGAGCAGGCAATGGCGCCGCAGGTTTTCCGGGGCAGGATTTCATGACGAGCAAATACGAACACATCGACGACATTCTGGTGATCTGCCCCGAAGGTCAGTGGAACAGCGGCAACGCCGCCGAAACTGAAACCGAAATCCTCAACCACCTGCTGGCCGGCGAAAACCGCCTGTTGCTGGATTTGTCCGGACTCGATTACATCTCCAGCGCCGGCCTGCGCGTGGTGCTGGTGGTGGCCAAGCGGCTGAAGCAGTCAGCCGGCCGGCTGGCGCTGTGCGGCATGCGTCCGCATATCCGCGAAGTGTTCGACATCAGCGGCTTCCTGACCATCCTGAACGTCACCGACAGCCGCGAGCAGGCGCTGCAAAAACTCGGTGCCGGCTGACTTGCCGGCAGCCGGCACGCCCTTCTATAATTTCCCCAAGGAAAAATTTCCATGTCCAAAACTGGGGGAGTATAGGGAAATTTCTCTTTACTGGAGCCCGGTATAGGGCGGCTCCTTGGGGAGTATCTGGTTTGCGCGATGCCGATCCGGTTTCCCTTTCTCTTTCCTCCTCCCGATTGACGCCATTTCAATTTTGACGCCATGACCTTTCCCGACCCGATGTTTGCCCCGATGCGTTGCCGTTTCCCGCGCCTGGCGGCGCTGACGCTGGCGGCGGCCGCCGTGCTGAGCGCCTGCGGCGGCGGCAGTTCCACGACGCCCGATCCGCTGGCGGCGTTCAAGCAGCAGAAACTGGATTGGCAAGCCTGCGATCCGACCATACTCGGCGGCGACGCCACGTATTTCGACCAGTTGGGCGAACGTGCCAAGTGTGCGCTGATGCGCGCGCCGCTGGACTATGCCAACCCGGACAAGGGGGAATTGAAGGTCGCGCTGTTGCGGGTCGCCGCCACCCGGCCGGATCAGCGCAGCGGCGCGATCCTGATCAATCCGGGCGGCCCCGGCGAGGATGGGCTGGTGATGGCGCCGTTGATCGGCACGCTGTGGGCCGGCGCCGATGCCGGTTCGCCGAACGGCCGCATGATGAAGGAACTGGAAGCGCGCTACGACCTGATCGGCTTTTCGCCGCGCGGCGTCGGCGCCAGCACCACGCTGACCTGCCTGTCGAACGAGCGCATGGCGGTGGAAAACAATCTGAGCTTCGACCGCAGCCCGGCCAACATTGCCGCCGCCCAGCACAATGCGCGCCTGATCGCCCAGACCTGCGCGAAGAATCCGCTGACCCCCTACATCAACAGCGACGCCACCGCGCGCGACATGGACCTGCTGCGCACCGTGCTCGGCGACGAGAAGATCAATTACCTCGGCTATTCCTACGGCACCTGGCTCGGCGCCTGGTACGCCAGCCTGTTCCCGGAGCGGGTCGGCCACATGCTGCTGGACAGCAACATGAACGTCACCGCCACCTTCGACGAAGCCCGGCTCGGCACGACGATGGGGCGGCAGCGCGCGATCGACCAGGTCATGCTGCCATACGCCGCGCGACACCCGGAACGCTTCAATCTCGGCAGCAGCGCATCCGACCTCGGCGCCGCGTTGCTGCAGCTGCCGGCCGACCTGAAGAGCCAGTTGCCCGGTTTCCTGGAGTTCTACAAGCAGGCCCGTGTCGATCGCGGCATCCAGGCGATGATGGCGGCGGTCGGCCTGCAACAGTTGCGTGAGCAGCTGCCGGGCGCAGATGAACAGCAGTTGCACGACGCCATCGATCAGCACAGATTTTCGGCATCGGTCGACAATGTCTTCGCCGCCGCCATCGCCCATATCATGGCTCAGAACCTGTTCCGTCCCCCGGTGCCGATGGGAGTCGGGCTCGGTCCGAGCGAAGCGGTGTATCAGTCGGTGATCTGCAACGATACCGGTACCGCTGGCGACGAACACTACTGGGTCGAGCTTGGCAACCAGTACGCCAGCCGGTATCCATTGATCGGCGGCGGCGAAACCAGCAATCCCTGCCTGTACTGGGGCGGACCGGTGGTCAAGCGGCCGGCGCTGACGAACGCCGCCGCGCTGCCGATCCTGCTGCTGCAGAGCCGCTTCGATGCCGCGACGCCGCTGGAAGGTGCCGAACAGACCCTGGCTGGCCTGCCGGGCGCCAGCATGGTGCTGGTCGAGGACGACTACACGCACGCGCTCTATCCGTATGGGGACAACTGCGTCGATACCAGCGTGCTGGAGTATTTTTCGACCGGCAAGCAGCCGGCCAGCGGTGCCAGCTGCGCCGGCAAGCCGCTGCCGGGCGATGCGCCGGCGGCGCCGGAGGCCGGCAAAGCGCAGATCGCCAGCTACACCGATCCAGCCCGGGCGGCCGCGATCATGCGGGAAATTCACCGCATCACCGGCCAGCGTCCGGCTGGCGCTCAGGCGATCGGCAAGGCCGGCGCGGGAATCTCCCGATTCTAAAAAATGGGGAGTATGAGTAAATTTTATATAAATGACGCCCGCTACAGGTATGACATGAAGGGAGTATGTTGAGATTCCGTCGATTTCTTCCGGGAACCGATTTGGTCTGAAGTCAAGTTATCCAGAATATTTATATCTGGCATTCCAACAGGAAAGCAGACAGACGTGGTGCAAGGCAATATAGTTACACCTGTCTCCTCCAATTTCCTCCTAAAGAATTGGATTTAGCCCGCAAGCCGCAAGGTTCGCGGGCTTTTTTTTGCCTGGAATTTTCCGGCGTGGCGAGCGCAAACCGTGGTGTTCTGCTCGGCGTGAGTTCGGCGGAGGAGGGGACAAGCCCGGTCGCGTGATTTTCGATTTCGTCGTTTCCTGGCTCGATATTGACCTGATCTATATCAACCATGCGAAATCGAAAGCAGACATTCATATTGCATTGCAATATAGTTGTCCCTGTCTCCTCCAACCTCCTCCCAAGGATTGGATTCAGCCCGCAAGCCGCAAGGTTCGCGGGCTTTTTTTTCGTCTGGCGGCGCGCCACTCTGCGGCGATTGGCCTTGCGTGGCAGTAAATCCGGTCGCCTGTCCGGTGCGTCGTGCCGTGGCATGCTAAGATGCGCGCGCTTTTCCGGGGTTGAATTGGCTCTGGAATCGCGCCACGCCCGAGTGGTGAAATCGGTAGACACAAGGGACTTGAACAAACAATTTGAGCCTTCAGGGGGAAACCTCCGAAGTGACGCCCGTCAAATTCGGTGAACGCCCTGGATGCTGGACATCCGAGCCAACGCCGAGCCAAGCCCAGGCAGCCGCCCGGGAAGGTGTAGAGAGCAGACGGCGGGCACCTACGGCCGCGAGGCTATGGTGAAGGCGTGCTCCAGACCACGAACACCCTGCATCCGCAGCGTGGCGGCGAAAGCCGAAGTGGCAAGAAAATCCCTCGCCGCAAGGCGTGCCGGTTCGATTCCGGCCTCGGGCACCACAACCACAGTGGCGACTACGCCACGTCACGCCACGCTGACGCTGGCGTGCACCGCCGTTGATCGCCGGGCATCCGCGTCCGGCAACGACCCGCTCGCGCCATGCCATGCCACGCCCATGGTGCGAACCGCCGCTCGTGATTGAGCCTGCCATTCGCCCCACGCAAACCCGCAGGGTGGCACCGCGTTTTTTGACGCGGCTCGCGCACCAATACGGCAATCCCGGGATCGCTCGAACTCTGCCAGCGCGACTACCTGTGAGGGGAATGTCGCTGCGGTCGATGGCAGCGGCACATAGCGGATCGCCAACGGTCAGTGCCGGATAGGCCCATGCCAGTTCCGTATGGTCCATGACATCGAACGATCCCGCAGCCATAGTAGCTGGTCGATGCAAGGAGCGACTTTACGGGGGAATCGAGATGCATGGCAGATCATGTCGAAAGGCGCGGCGGAACGCGGCGCCGGGCATCGCACTCGGCGCCTGCCCGATCCTTTCCGCCTGCGGCGGCGTGACCGGCGTCGTGCTGCCCGCCGGGACGGACGGCGATCTGGAGTGAGGCACATGGACGAGGCGCGGCCATGACCTATGCGACGGTCTATGACATCGCGAACGACAGCATCGACTTGCAGTTCACGCTGATCGGGCTGGTACTCGTCATCGCCGGCGCGGTGATGAAATGGGGTTTCGGCAAACCGGGCTGGAACGGCTATGCGGTGATGGCGCTCGGCCTGTTCCTGATCCTGGCCACGGGCGCCGTGCCGTGGTGGGACCAGCGCCGCGTCACCGAGGCTGTGGCGCGGGGCGAGGCCCGGCAGGTCGAAGGCCCGATCCATGATTGGCGCCTGGCGCGCGTCAGCGGCGAGCGCAAGAGTACGGGCGTCTCTTTTTACAGCCATTACGAGTATTTTTCCGTCGGTCCCGTCGCGTTCCGCATCAATTGGGGTGCGCCGGAAGCGGGCTTTGCCAATCGCGGCAGCACCGAGGAGAAACCGGCAGTCCGCCTGGCGAACGGTATGGCGGCGCGTATCTGGTATCTGCCGATCGACGGTCCCGACGAGCCGCCGCGCATCGTTCGCATCGATCTGGGCGCGACGGGTTGGGCCGCCGCGCTCCGCCAGCCTGATGCTGGCGCTGCCTTCGAGGCGTCCGAAGGTCGCGTGACCGATGACGCCCATCTTCTGCCCGATCAGATAAAGCAGCGGATCGATCTGCGTCTCGTGGGCTTCGAGCAGGCGACCGGGCACCAGATGGCCGTCGTCACCACGCCAACGCTGGGTGGACAGGATATTGCCGGTTACGCCGACGATCTGGCCAAGCGCCGGGGTATCGGGGGAGAGGAGCGGAATGACGGCATCCTGCTGCTGGTGGCGCCGAACGAGCGGAAAGTCCGCATCATGGTCGGCGCCGGCCTGACGGATCTCCTGTCCGATGCCGCCGCGCAGAAAATCATCGACGATGTGATGGTGCCGCTGCTCCGGCACGACAAGATTGCCGCCGCGATCGAGGTGGGGGCGGCGGCTGTCATCGACCAGGTGATCAGCGGAGAAGCGCGATGAACCGGCTGCTCAATCCGCCGGTGCTTGCCGCCGCGCTGGTGCTGGCGTTGTCCGGCGCCGGGGCGCTGGGCTGGGTCTGGCTGCGTGACGGGCGGATCACGCCCGCCGGGATTGCTGGCGCGCTGCTGCCCTTCGTCCTGCTGGCGTGGGGTGTGACGGTCGGTGATGACAGCCGTTCGCAGATTGCCATCAAGGCGTGGACGTTCACCATGTTCGGCGCGCTGATTCCAGCCATCCATGCGATGCAGAGCGGCCCCGCCAACTGGCTCGTGCAATGGCGCTTCATGGCGATGTTCGGCGCGGCCTATTTCGCCGTCCTGATCGTTTTCATACTGTGGCTGGCACCCTGGATGGCGCGGGTGCCGCCTGCGCCGGGGACATTGCCGGTGGGTGAGGCCCGGTTGCAACAGCGGCTGCGGTCGCTGGCGGACGCCGGCCTCGATGTCAGGATCGAATCCGGGTCCGATCGGTCTGACAGGTTGCTCGTCACCCGCGATTTTCGCGATGGCAAGCGAACGCTCGGCGTGCGGCTGACCTTTGTCGAGGCCCGCCATTGCGTGCTGGCGCGCGAGGTATCGCTGGTGCGCGGCGACAAGCCGATGAACGCCATCGAGGCCCAGATGTACAGCGGCCCACGCCGGCATGACGGTGTGCATCCCGATGCCGACCTGATCTACGACGCCAGCCTGACGATCACGCTGCCGGACGAAGCGATCCGGCGCCTGATCGGGCTGCGCATCGTCGGCGATATCGCCGGCGACCGCGTGGAGATCGCCGGCGACACGGACAGCGCCTCCGCCCCCAAAAACTTGCCGCATGTCCTGACCGAACTGGTCAGCCAGTCAGGCTGGACCTGGCAGGGCGTGTTTGCCGACTGGCAGCGGGGGTGTCGCTAACCTTTGGCGGCGCGCAGATCCGATGGCCTCACGCCGAAGCGGCGGTGGAAGCACCGGCTGAAATGTGCCGCCGGGTCCACCTGATGTTCCTCATGGTCCAAGCCATCTTTGCAAAGCCATGTCATCTTTGCCGGATAGAAAGATTCTTGGAACAGGGAACGGAAAGATGCTCAGGCACCATGCGACAGGAGGAGCCGCGTTGGCGGCATCGGCGCTGCGGCGCTGCGCGTGCATCCCTTTTGTCCTGCTGCTGGCGGCCGCTCCTTCAACGGTGATTGCGCAGGGTGACAGCCAGCAGCGCTGGTACAGCGCAGACAATGGCACGCAGGCGCGGTTGATCTATGGCGTACCGGAGGGCGGCAAGTCTGCACTGATTTTCATCTGCGACCGGGGCGTGGCCCCGCTATCGGCTTATCTGGCGCATCCGGCGGCAAGTACGGCGACCGGCACACCCCTGTCCGTGAGACTGGCCGCCGGCGGCAAGACGGTCGATTTTCCGGCAAAGGTTGCGGAGATGGACCAGCGCCGCCTCTCCGGACAGGTCATGCTGGATCGGCCGCTGGAGGCGATATTGGCGTCGCCGGGGCAATTGACGGTCAGCGCGGGCGGCAAGACCCTGTCCTATCCGCTCACGGGCGCGGCGGCGGCAGCGGCGCCGATCCTTGCGCGGTGCGACAGCGCGGCGCGCGCCGCCCCCGCCGACCTGTCGGTGACGGTGGCGAACCGGAGCCGCCGGCGCATCACGCAGCTCGCGCTGCGCGACCTCGACAGCATCGAACTCGATACCGACGCCTTCGGCTATGACGGCCTGGCACCGGGGCGGGAACGGACCTTCACCATCCCCGGCGGCGCCGGCATCTGTGCTTATGAAATCTCCGTTTCATTCGCGGAAAAGGAATGTTGCAGCGATCCGCGGCCCATCGGCCAGCAGAACCTGTGCGACGATCCCCTGCTGGCGATCCATGACTAACGGGCTGAAATCGCGTCTGGGCGGGCCGCTGCTGGCCGCGCTGCTGCTGGGCGGGGCAGGTGCCGCCCCGGCCACCGCGCAGCCCGTGCCATCGGCGAGCGTCCCGGCGAGCTTCGATTGCGGCAAGGCGACGCGCGCCGTCGATCGCTTCATCTGCGCCAATGCCGTCTTGCGCTGGCAGGACCTGGCCCTGTCGCGCAGCTATCGCGCCGTGCTGGGCCGGCTGACCGACCCGGCCCGCGCGGCGCTGGTGGCGGAGCAGCGCGACTGGGTGAGAGAACGCGACCGCCGCTGCGTCGCCGATCGCAGCTTCGCCGAGTTGAACGCTCCCGGGGCTGCGGTCCACGCGCAGGCCTATGACTGCATGAAGGGCGTCTATATCAGCCGCCGCCAGGCCCTCGGCGACCGCGCCGCCGCGCCGATCGCGACGCAGGCGATCGGCGCGATCGACCTTGGTCCCATCGCCCGCGCGCGGCCCGATCTGGCCGAAAACGGACAGGTACCGGTTTCCTATATGCGCCTGTCGCCCGATGGCCGCCAGGTCGCCATCCTGCTGCCCAGCCACGAACTCGACCTTCCCGACCAGCTCTGGCTGTACCGCGTTGCCGACCGCAAGCTGATACCGGTGACGCCGCGCCCCGATATGCAGGCGCACCATCCCGCCGACAGCATCGCGGCGATTCACAACATCGCATGGCGCGGCGATACCCTGTTCGCGGCAGCCACGACGTGGGGTGAGGGCAGCGACAGCGACGGCTATGTCGGACCGGACGCCTACTATGCCGCGACTGCCGACGGTGGTGGCCACCGTCTGCTCGGCAAACCCGCCGAGGCGGCGGAACTGTGGGAATCGCTCACCGGCGGCACCGTGACCCGGGAGGGCGAAATCCCCGAAGACGACGCTATGCTCCAGTCGGTTCGCGCCAGCCAGCGCTGGCTGGTCTGGCTGAGGGATCGCGGCCACGGCACACTCGACCTCCACATCCGCACGCGCAAGCCGCTCGGCCCGCCCTGGCTGGTCGCATGGGGTGGTTGGGAACTGGCGCAATTCCTGTTCGACGATGCGCAGTCGCGCCTGATCTATCCAGCCGATACCGGGATCGCCGTGTTCGACCTGGCGACACGGACCGAACGCCGCATCGCCGGGACCGGGTATCGCGACCAGCCGCAAGCCATCTCCGCCGATCGCCGTACCCTGCTGTGGTCGACCCGGAACGACTGCGGCAGCGAATATCGCGCCGACCCGGAACCGAACACGCCTACGCATTTCTGCCTCGCGGCCCTGATGGGAGAGCATTGACCCATGAGCTTTTTCGGCAATCTCAAGGATGCGCTATTCAAACCGAAGCTTGCCGATCCGGTGCGCGGCACGGCGCAGGTCGTGTCGTCGTCGATGCCGCCCTACCAGAGCAAGGGCGGCGGCATGTGCGAGATGCACCTCGTCATCACGATTCCGGGCCAGCCCAGCGTCGCGGTCAGGACGGCGAACCTCGTCCGTTTGAGCCAATGGCCGATGTCCGGCACTATGCTGCCGGTCCTGGCCGAGCGGAACGACCCTCGGCGCTTTGTCATCCTGTGGGATGAGGTATCGTCCGGCGCGGCGCGCGCGGCGGAGCGGGCGGAACAGATCGCTGACCGGATCAACGCTGGCCATCAGCCGGTGCCGGCTGATGGGAAGCTGCCCGGTGGGCCGGTGGGTACCTTTACCACCGTCACCGTGAACGGACAGCCGGCGACCGACGAAACGCTCGCCGCGATCGAGGCGATGACGGGCCTCCACCTGAACGGCTTGCTGGGTGCGGCCGGACAGGCCGGCACCGGCCCGGCCGCCGGGACCGTCGAAAGCCGGCTCGCCCATCTCCAGTCGCTGCGCCAGGCCGGGCTGGTGTCCGACGAAGAATATCGGGCCAAGCGGGCCGGAATACTGGCCAGCCTGTGAGGAACGAGGCGGGATAAGCGAGGGAGACAACGGGCGATGAACGATGCGTCGATATTCAGTGCGGGCATGGTCGCCGTCAATGTTCTGGCGGGGCCGGTAATCCTGTTGGTGGGGGGGCTGGTCGTCATCGCTTTCACACGCCGCCGTTCGGGCGGGGGCTCGTCCGGCTCCGCCGTGCGATGGGGGTGCGGCATGCTCATGCTGCTGCCGATCTGTGGCTTCTGGGGCCTGATGGTGGCGACCGCCGGCGGGGCGATTCATCCGCCGCTGGTGACGGTCGCCGCGCCCTATGTCTGTGACGGAACGGTCGAAACCCGGTCGCAGGGCTATTCCTACAAGCCGGGGCAGCACGGCGTCTCCCGCACGATCTTCTGTGTCGAGGCCGGGGGCGAGCGGCGCGACATCACGCTGCGGGCGATCGGTGCGGCGACCATCTATTACACGCTGATCTTCCTCCCCATCGGGTTGGTGCTGGGCCTGATCGTACGTGCCATGGTCCGGCGCGGCCTCAAGAGTCTCTCCGAGAAGGCCGGAGTCGGGCCGGCGGATATGGCGGAACTGCGCAGCGTCTTCACCAATCAGCTACGGACCCGCGCCGACATCGCACGCCGCTTCACCGAAGCCGCGCCGGCGAGCGGCGAAAATGCGGAAGATAGGCTGCGCCGCCTGCAGACGCTGCGCGACGGCGGTCTGATCAGCGAAGAAGAATACCAGGCCAAGCGCGCCGAAATCTTGGCGGGCCTGTGAGCGGGCACCGGCTCCCTGTCTGGTGCGTAGTCCTGCTCTGCATGGGCGCGGCGGGTTGCGGCAGCCAGGAGGAGGCCGCGTACCGGGATTTTTCCACAACCTATAGCTGCCCGCGTGATCGCATGACCGTCGCGTCCATTACCGGTGTGACGATGCGCGACTTGTGGCTGCGGGCGAATCCCATGCCCGATCCGCCCACCGAGGTGCGATCGGACCCGGTGCGCCTCGCCGTCTGGCGCCAGGCGCAGGAGAAGGTGCGCGAAGGGGGGCTGCGCGGTACGCAAGCCTTTCGCCTGTTCCATGTCAGCGGCTGCGGCCAGTCGGTCGACTATGCCTGCTATTGCCCGCCGCAACAGGAAGGGGCGGTGACGGGGAGTGGCACACGGCAGGATTTCTGCGGCTGCGAAGCGCCACCGGCTCCCATTCCAGCGGAGGCAGTGAAGGATGAATAACAATCGCCGCCTCCGGCCCTTCCTGCTTCTTGCCGCGCTGACGCTCACCGCCTGCGCGAGCCGGGAAGAAGCGGCGCGCAACGACTTCGCCCGCAGGTTCACCTGTCCGGCCGAGCAGGTGACGACGACGAAAATTCCCGGCGTGCGCTGGAGCGAGGTGAGGCGACGCGAACATCCCATTCCCGATCCGCCCGCCGAGGTGCGTGCCGATCCGGCGCGGCTCGATATGTGGAACCGGCAGAACGACCATTTCTCTGCCGGCTTCGATCACAACTTCGAGGGCTTCCACGTCACGGGATGCGGGCACGAGGCCGATCTGCTGTGTCAATGCGCCATCGACACCCCGGTCTGGAAACAGTTTGCCTGTCCCTGCGAGATGCCCACCGTGCCGCTGCTGCCCCCCGATGACCGAGGAAAGACCCGATGACCGACACCGGCAATATCTTGCTGCACATGTTGATCGGGCCGGGGATCTTCATCGCAATCGTCACCGCGCTCATCGGCCTGTCCTTCACCATCGGCAAGCTGGAGAATTTCCGCAAGGCGCATCCCTCGCCACTGTTGCGGCCGCTTGATTTCCTGCCCGCATTGGCGGGGCTGACGCTGGGATGGGGGTTCGTGGCGATGATGCTCGCGGTCGTGGGCGGCGTCATCTATCCGCCGATCGTGTCGGCGGTCGCCGAGCCGTTCGTCTGCGCCAGCGGTATCGAGGTCCAGTCGCAGGCCTATTCCTACAAGCCGGGGCAACAGGGCGTCTCGCGCAACCTGCTCTGCGCCGAACCGGACGGCGAGCCGCGCGATATCACGCTGCTGTCCATCGCCGTAGCGACGCTGGCCTATACCGTCGCCGCCCTCGGATTCTCGGTCTTCTGGTTGCTGCTGCGCCGGATCTTCGGCAAGACCAAAAAGCGCGCGATCGGCTCACCCGATGGAACAGGCCCCTCGGGCTGATCCGCAAAAGAGAGGATGAAACGATGGCAACATTGCAAAAGAGGCTGTTTTCGGGAATTCTGGCGGGCATTCTGCTGGCCTTGTCCGCGCCGGTGCCGGCAGCGGACGAACCGGTCGCATCGGCTACCGTGAAGCGCGAATTCGCAAGCTTCCTGGCCCGCTTCCGCGCCGCGCTCGCAGCCGACGATGCCGGGGCGGTCGCCGGCATGACGCAGTTCCCGTTCATGGCCTACACGGACAACGGCAGTGACGATGCCGCCGGGTTCCGTGCCAAAAGCTATCCGCGTTTCTTCACCACAAAAACACGCCGCTGCCTCGCGCGCACGGAAGCCATCTACGACCGCGAGCCCGAGGGCGGCGAGAACTTCGTGATGTTTTGCGGCAATCTGGGCTTCTACTTTCACAAAACCCAAGCGGGATTTCTGTTCACCGAAGTCGGGTCGAATGATTGAACGAGAACGTCACCAGCCCGCAGGCGTCAACCCGGCTCAGGACGGGGCGCTGATGAAAGCCATGAAAGCGGCGCGGCGCTTGCGGTAGCGGCCGCGCATCGTCGTCGTGGCGGTATCCGGCTCACGCCTGCCGGGTCCTGGTGCTGATCGGCAGCGGAACCATGACCGGCTGGCCCGGCGTCGTGCAGCCGGTATCGCAGCAGCGGCCCGGCTGGCGGTTCTTCGTGATGGCGCGCTTCTCGTCATGCAGCACGCCGCGCTCCAGCAGCCGTTCGACCAGTTCCACCTTCGAGCCGACCGGATAGTTGCGCCAGATTTCCTGTTTCATGGCCGCCGGCGAACCGCCACCGTGCAGGCTGATCAGCGAATACCAGCCGCCCTGATAGGAGGCAGTCAGATCCTCGATGAAACGCGCGGTCTGGATGCGCTTGTCGTACGGGATGTCGGCATTGGCCTGCAGCACTTCGGACAGCTTCGCCGCGGTCGCCGGGTTATGGTCTTCATCGGGACCGGGCAGCGCCACGATCAGTCCGCCCGAGACTTCATGGGCCAGGCGGTGCATGTCGTAGATCTGCGTGGCCAGCAGCAGCTTGCCGATGTTGCTGAACACCGGGTCGGGCATGAACGAGCCGCTGTGCGGATCGCGCGTCGCATACACGCTGGCCGCGACGCCGCAGGCGTAGAAACCTTCGGTGATCTTGATCAGTTCCACCATCGGATCGCGCAGGTTGCTCTTGGTGGCCGGATCGAGGCCGTTGGCTTCGCACATCAGCGCGCCGGCGCCGATCAGCAGGTCGCCGAAGCCGGCGCGCGCCGCGATGCAGCTATGGCGATGATGGGTGGCGTAGCTGTAGGTCAGCACGTTGCTGTACTCCCACTCGCCGGCGTAGAACACGCGCTCCCAGGGAACGAAGACGCGATCGAAGATGACCACGGCGGTGGACTGGCCGTATTTGCGCGAGAACAGCGCATCGCCATGCTCCAGCTTCTCGCCGGGGCGGCCGGCCGGGCGCGACACGATGGTGATGCCGGGCTCGTCCACGCGCACCGCGCAGCACACGGCGAAGTCGGCATCCTCCTGGCCCATGTTGCGGCTCGGCATGACCAGCAATTCGTGCATGTAGGGGGCGCCGGTGACGATCGCCTTGGTGCCGCTGATGACGATGCCCTTGCCGTTCTTTTCGACCACATGGACATAGGTGTCGGGATTGGCCTGCTGGTGCGGTTTCTTGCTGCGGTCACCCTTGGCGTCGGTCATTGCCACGCCGAGCGACAGATCGCGTTCCTGCACATCGGCCAGGTAGGCGGCGAAGCGGGCGCGGCGCTCGGTGCTGCCGCGCGCATCGTCGATGTGGGCGACGGCCTGGTGCAGGCCGTTCAGCGCGTCGTGCGCCAGATAGCGCTGGGCACAGCCGGTTTCCTGGCACAGCACCCGCACCGCTTCCAGCTTGTTCAGCAGATCGCCGGAGGATTCGTTGACGTGGAGCATGCGGTTCACCACGCGATTGCGGCTGTGTTGCGTCGCCAGCGCAAGCGGCTCCAGTTCGGGACGCAGTGCGTAGTCATAGGTGAAGGCCAGCGCGTTGACGCCGGGCCGGAAGGCCGGCTCGTCGGCGACGCTGGCGACTGCGCGGCCATCGACAAACACTTTCGGCTGGTACCGGCGCAGGGATTCCCGGTATTCCTCGCCTGACATCAGTTTGACTTTGCTGGCTGGCATGACTTCGCTGGGGGCATTCATGACGATCTCCATTGAACGGAATTGGCTATATTTGAACGGCGTTCAATATGTTTGTCAACGTTTATACTTTCGGCATGAATAGACCAGCCACAGCCAGCCGTGCCCGCCGCACGACATCCAAAGGGCCGGAAACGGCGGACGACCCTCGCCAGCTACGACATCAGGCGCTGGCCGACGTTCGGCGCGAGCTGGTGCTGGACGCGGCCCGCTCGGCGTTCTTCGAGCTGGGGATGGAGAAGGCCAGCATCCGGGAGATCGCCCACCGCGCCGGCTATACGCCAGGGGCGATCTACAGCTACTTCGCCAGCAAGGAAGAGCTGTATGGCACCTTGCTGAGCGAATCGCTCGACCGGCTCAACGCCCGCGTCCAGCAAGCGCTGGAGCAGAGCAAGGCCGGGCCCGAGCGCGCGCGGGCGACGGCGACGGCGTTTTTCGACTTCTATCGGGAGAATCCGCGTGATCTCGACCTCGGCTTTTACCTGTTCCAGGGAATGCAGCCGCGTGGCCTGACGCCCGAGCTGAACGAAACGCTGAACGCGCGCCTGCGCAACGCCTTGCAGCCGACCCAGGATGCGCTCCAGGCGCTCGGCATGCCGGCCCGCCAGGCGCTGGAGGAAATCACCGCCTTGTTTGCCCACACGGTCGGCTTGTTGGTGCTCAGCCATACCGGCCGTATCCGGATGTTCCGGCAAGTCTCCCAGGACCTGTTCGGGAAATATCTGGAACAATTGCTGCAGCGCGCTGACGCCGCTTCCCGGAGGTAAGGATATGGATACGATGAATGCCCAGGCGAGCGTCCTGGTGCTGGTGGATTATCAAGCCCGGCTGATGCCGGCGATTCATGGCGCGGATCAGGTGGTGCGCCACGCCCGGCTGCTGGCCGAGGCGGCGCGGACGCTGGAGATTCCGGTACTCGGCACCGAACAGAATCCGGCCGGGCTCGGCGCCAACGTCGACTCGGTGAAATCGGCATGCGACTCGACCATCGCCAAAACCCACTTCGATGCCTGCGCGGACGGCCTGCTGGAAGCTCTGGATGCGGCAAAAAAGGAATGCAGTCAGGTCGTCATCGCCGGCTGCGAGGCGCATGTCTGCATGTTGCAGACGGCACTTGGATTGCTGCGTGCCGGCAAGCGCGTCTGGGTGGTGGAGAACGCCAGCGGGTCGCGTCGCGCCGAGGATCATGCGGCGGCGATGCGCCGTCTGGCGCAGGCAGGCGCCACCGTGGTGACGCATGAAATGGCGCTGTTCGAGTGGCTGCACGATTGCCGGCATCCGCGTTTTCGGGAAGTGCTGGCGCTGATCAAGGGGATGGAGTTGCCAGCTGCGAGCACGGCATCATGAAGGTCTACAACCTCCAGTGCGAGCGGCATCATGGCTTCGAGGGCTGGTTCGCCTCGAACGAGGATTTCGTCGCGCAAGCGGAATCCGGCCAGCTCTGCTGTCCAGTGTGCGACAGCGCGGCGATCCGCAAGCTGCCGTCGGCGCCGCGCCTGAATCTTGGCCAGAGCGCCACGCCGCGAACCGACGGCGACGGCGGCGATGGCGCCGCGCTGCAGACACGGGTGCTGGAGCTGGCGCGCCAGCTGATCGCCGGGACCGAGGACGTCGGCGAGCGTTTCGCCGAAGAGGCGCGCCGCATGCATTACGACGAAGCGCCGCCGCGCGGCATCCGTGGCATTGCCTCCGACCAGGAGCGGCGCGAACTGGCGGAGGAGGGTATCGAGGTGCTGGCGCTGCCGCTGGCGCCATTCCTGAAGCAGCCGCTGCAATAGGGCCCGCGCGGCGACAGCCGCCGTTTCTCCCGTCCCCGTAAAATCTGCGATCGATCGGAGATGTCGGCACGCTGTGGCGCCGAAATCCCTTGTATAATCTTTCTGAACGGTCGTGCTATTTATTGACTCTACTGACTCAAACAAGGAGACAGCATGGATTTGAATTACACCGCGGAAGACCTGGCCTTCCGCGATCAGGTGCGGACCTATCTGCAGGAAAACCTGCCGGCCGATCTGCAGCACAAGGTGCAGAATCACAAGCGCCTGGCGAAGGAAGATTTCGTGCGCTGGCACAAGACGCTGGCCAAGCAGGGCTGGGTCGCGCCCGGTTGGCCGGTGGAACACGGCGGCACCGGCTGGTCGCCGGCGCAGCGCCACATCTGGGAAGAAGAATGCGCGCGCGCCGGCACGCCGCCGATCCTGCCGTTCGGCGTCGCGATGGTGGCGCCGGTGATCATGGCGTTCGGCAACGAAGCGCAAAAGAAATACTACCTGCCGCGCATCCTGAACTGCGACGACTGGTGGTGCCAGGGCTATTCGGAACCGGGCTCCGGCTCCGATCTGGCGTCACTGAAAACGCGCGCCGAACTGGTCAAGGACCCGGACGGCGACTATTACCTGGTCAACGGCCAGAAAACCTGGACCACGCTCGGCCAGCACGCCGACATGATCTTCTGCCTGGTGCGTACCGACCCGAACGTGCGCAAGCAGGAAGGCATCTCGTTCCTGCTGATCGACATGCACACGCCCGGCATCACCGTGCGGCCGATCATCATGATGGATGAAGACCACGAAGTGAACGAAGTCTTCTTCGACAACGTCAAGGTGCCGGTGGCGAACCGCATCGGCGAGGAAAACAAGGGTTGGACCTACGCCAAGTACCTGCTCGGCCACGAGCGTACCGGCATCGCCGCGGTTGGCCGCTCCAAGCGCGAACTGCAGTTCCTGAAGCGGCTGGCCAACCAGCAGTCGAAGAACGGCAAGCCGCTGCTGGAAGACCCGCTGTTCGCCGCCAAGGTGGCCAGCCTGGAAATCGAATTGATGGCGCTGGAAGTGACGGTGCTGCGCGTGGTGTCGCAGGAAGGCAGCAAGCGCGGCCCCGGCCCCGAGGCGTCGCTGCTGAAGGTCAAGGGCACCGAGATACAGCAGGCGCTGACCGAATTGATGCTGGAAGCGGCCGGCCCCTACGGCATGCCGTTTGACAAGGCTTTCCTGGAAGGCGAGCACGAGCACAGCGTCACCGGTGCCGACGACGCCGCGCCGCTGGCAGCCTACTACTTCAACTACCGCAAGACTTCGATCTATGGCGGTTCCAACGAGATTCAAAAGAACATCATCACCCAGATGATTCTGGGTCTGTGAGGAGGCGGCAATGGATTTCAATTTCACGCAAGAACAGCAACAGTTCGCCGATGCGCTGCGACGCTGGGCGGCCAAGGATTACGGCTTCGAACAGCGCAGCAAGATCGTCTATTCCGATACCGGCGTGTCCGACGCCGCCTGGGCGGCACTGACCGAACTCGGCCTGACCGCGCTGCCGGTGCCGGAAGCGCAGGGCGGTTTCGACGGTTCCGCCGTCGACATGCTGGTGGTGATGCAGGAACTGGGGCGCGGCCTGGTGGTCGAGCCGTACTGGGCGACCGCGGTCGGCGTCGAATTTCTGAAGCGAGCCGGCGGCCATGACGATCTGCTGGAGCAGGTCGCCGCCGGTCAGCTGAAGCTGGCCTGCGCGCTCGGCGAAAAGCAGTCGCGTCACGACCTCTCCAACATCGCTACCAAGGCTGAACCCAAGGGCGACGGCTATCTGCTGACCGGCACCAAGACCGTGGTGATCCACGGTGGCCAGGCCGGCGCGCTGATCGTCTCGGCGCGCAGCAGCGGCGGCCAGCTGGATCAGGCCGGTATTTCGCTGTTCGTGGTGCCGGCCGATGCCGCCGGCGTCACGCGCCGCGATTACCGCACGCTGGATGGCCAGCGCGCTGCCGACATCACTTTCGACAACGTGCAGGTGCCGGCAACGGCGCTGTTGGGGCAGGCCGGTGCCGGCTGGGAATTGCTGGACGCCGCCGCCGACTACGGCACCGCGCTGCTGTGCGCCGAAGCGGTCGGCCTGATGGAGGCGCTGAACGCGGCCACCGTCGAATACCTGAAGACGCGCCAGCAGTTCGGCGTGCCGATCGGCAAGTTCCAGTCGCTGCAGCACCGCGCTGCCGACATGTTCATGCAGATGGAACAGGCGCGTTCGCTGGCGACGCTGGCGGCGGTCAAGGTCGCTTCGGCGGATGCCGAGGAACGGCGCCGCACGGTGTCGGCCGCCAAGGCGAAGATTGGCCAGGCCGGCAAGTTCGTCGGCCAGCAGGCAGTGCAGCTGCACGGCGGCATGGGCGTCACCAACGAGTTGCCGGCGGCGCATTACTTCAAGCGCCTGACGATGATCGAACTGACGCTCGGCGACACCGATCACCACCTGGCGCGCTTCGCCGCGCAGCCGGGGTTCCGCCAGGCTGCCTGAGCGGCGCATCACCGCGCGCGGGGCCGGCTTGCCGGCCCCGCGTCGTCATGTCTTTGCCGAAAGGACGGCCATGTCGCAGAAAAAATGGTATTTCGAGGACTTCGTGGTCGGGCAGGTTCTTGAGGTCGGCTCGCGCACGCTGCGTGAACAGGAAATCATCGACTTCGCCACCCAGTTCGATCCGCAACCATTCCACGTCGATCGCGCGGCGGCGGCGGCCTCGATCTTCGGCGGCATCATCGCCAGCGGCTGGCATACCGCCGCCACGATGATGCGGCTGATGGTCGACGGCTTCGCCGGCAATTCGTCCAGCATGGGTTCGCCCGGCGTCGAGGAACTGCGCTGGCTGAAGCCGGTCCGGCCCGGCGACACGCTGCGCGTGAGCCTGCTGACGCTGGAGACGCGGCCATCGTCCAGCAAGCCGGATCGCGGCGTCGTGGTCACCGAATGGCGCGCAGTGAATCAGCACGACGAACTGGTCTGCACGATGAAAAGCCTGGGCATGTTCGGCCGCCGGCCGGCCTGAGCCCGAAATCCCCCTTTACACGAATCTCAGGAGTCAGCATGCGTGAAATCGAATCCCTGGCAGCATTGAAGGACCTGGTCGGCCAGGAAGTGGCGGTGACCGACTGGGTCGAAATCACCCAGGAACGCATCAACCTGTTCGCCGACGCTACCGGCGATCACCAATGGATCCACGTCGACGTCGAGCGCAGCAAGCGCGAATCGCCGTTCGGCGCGCCGATCGCGCACGGCTTCCTGACGCTGTCGCTGCTGCCGATGATGATGGGCAGCGCGATCGTCATGCGCGACGTCAAGATGGGCGTCAACTATGGCCTGAACAAGGTGCGCTTCCCGGCGCCGGTGCCGGTCGGCAGCCGTGTGCGCGGCCGCATGAAGCTGCTGTCGGTGGAAGACATTCCCGGCGGCGCGCAGATGGTGTGGGAAGTGACGATGGAGCGCGAGGGCAGCGACAAGCCGGTGTGCGTGGCCGAGTCGGTGTCGCGCCGTTACTCCTGAGATTCCCGGGCCGGCGGCCCGGCGTGGCAGGCCAGGTCTTCCAGGATCGGGCAGTCGGGCCGGTCATCGCCGTGGCAGCAGTCGGTCAGGCGCTGCAATTCGCCGCGGATCGACTGCAGCTTGGCGATGTCCTGTTCCAGTTCGCCGATGTACTGGCGCGCCAGCCGCTTGACGTCGGCGCTGTGGCGAGTGCGGTCCGACCATAACGCCAGCAGCGCCTGGATGCGCGCCACCGAAAATCCGAGGTCGCGCGAGCGCCGGATGAAGCGCAGCGTCCGTACTTCCTTGTCGCCGTAGCGGCGATAGCCGGCTTCGCTGCGCGCTGCCGGCTCTATCAGGCCGATGCTTTCGTAATAGCGGATCATCTTCGCCGTCACGCCCGAGGCGGTCGCCGCCTGTCCGATGTTCATGCCCGTTCTCCCGTCTCGCTGCGCGGCCGCCAGCGCCGCAGCAGCAGTGCGTTGCTGACCACGCTGACGCTGGACGCCGCCATCGCCGCGCCGGCCAGCACCGGATTCAGATAACCGAGCGCCGCCAGCGGAATGCCGATTATGTTGTAGGCGAAGGCCCAGCCGAGATTCTGGCGGATCTTGCGCCAGGTGCGGTGCGACACCTCGATCGCATCGGCGACCAGGCGCGGATCGCCGCGCATCAGCGTGATGCCGGCCGCGTGCATCGCCACGTCGGTGCCCGACGCCACTGCGATGCCGATGTCGGCCGCCGCCAGCGCCGGCGCGTCGTTGATGCCGTCGCCGACCATCGCCACCACCTGTCCGCCTTGCTGCAGTTCGGTGACCAGTCGCGCCTTGTCGGCCGGCAGCACTTCGGCGTGGTAATCGTCGATGCCGAGCGCCGCCGCCACCGCGCGCGCGCTGCCGCGATTGTCGCCGGTCAGCATCACGCTCCTGACGCCGATCTCCTTCAGTCGCGCCACTGCCTGCGCGGAACTCGGCTTGATGGTATCGCCAAAGGCCAGCAGGCCGGCCAGCTCGATGCCGTCGGCGCGCTGCCGCGCCAGCCACGACACGGTGCGGCCGGCATCCTCGTGGCGTGCCGCCGCCGCTTGCAGCGCCGTGGTGGCAGCGCCGATCTCGTCCATCAAACGGCGATTGCCGAGATACACGACGGCATCGCCGACCTGCGCCTGCACGCCGCGCCCGGCCAGCGCGCGGGCAGCGCTGGCGGCCGGCGCGGTGATGCCGCGCGCCGCCGCTTCCTGCAGCACCGCCTTGGCCAATGGATGGTCGCTGTGCCGCTGTAGCGCCGCCGCCAGCGCCAGCAGGGCGGCTGCATCGACGGCGCCGGTTTCGATGGCCGCCAGCGCCGGCTTGCCCTCGGTCAGCGTGCCGGTCTTGTCGAAGGCGACGGTGGTCACCGCGTGCGCGGTTTCCAGCGCCTCCGCATCCTTGATCAGGATGCCGTGGCGGGCGGCGGCGCCAGTGCCGGCCATGATCGATGCCGGTGTCGCCAGTCCGAGCGCGCACGGGCAGGCGATCACCTGCACCGCCACCGCGTTCAAGAGCGCCGCCTGCCAGTCGCCGGTCAGCAGCCCCCACGCCAGCAGCGTGAGCAGCGACACCAGCAGCACCGCCGGCACGAATACCGCCGAGACGCGGTCGACCAGGCGCTGGATCGGCGCCTTGACCGCCTGCGCTTGCTCCACCATGCGGATGATCTGCGACAGCATGGTGGCGGCACCGACCGCGCTGGTTTCGATTTCCAGCACGCCTTCGGCGTTGATGGCGCCGGCGCTGACGCGGTCGCCGGGGTTTTTCGTCACCGGCAGGCTTTCGCCGGTCAGCAGCGCTTCGTCCAGATGGCTGGCGCCGGCGACCACGCGGCCGTCGGCCGGCAGCCGTTCGCCGGGGCGCACGATGACGATGTCGCCGATGCGCAATTGTTCGAGCGGCAGCCGCAGTTCGTGGCCGTCGCGGCGCACCGTCGCCTCGCCCGGACGCAGCGCCTCCAGCGCCCGGATCGCCGCCACGGTCTGATGCTTGGCGCGTGCTTCCAGCCATTTGCCGAGCAGGACCAGCGTGATCACCATCGCCGACGATTCGAAATACAGATGCGCGTGGGCGCCGTGCGCGGCCAGCAGATACAGCGACAGGCCGTAGGCGGCGCTGGTGCCGAGCGCGACCAGCAGATCCATGTTGCCGCTGCGCGCCAGCAGCGCCTTCCAGCCGGCCTTGTAGAAGCGCGCGCCGAGCCAGAACTGCACCGGCGTTGCCAGCGCCAGTTGCAGCCAGCCCGGCAGCATCCAGTCGCGGCCGAACGGCATCGCCAGCATCGGCGCCACCAGCGGCAGCGACAGCGCGGCCGCCAGCGCCACCGGCCACCAGGCCGGCCAGCGCGCCGCGCCGGCGGCGGTGTCGCCGGCGACGCCGGCCTGGGTGGCCTGATAGCCGGCGCGCTCGACAGCGGCGATCAGCGCGGCGGCATCCAGCCCGGTGCCGCCCACGTGCGCCTTTTCGGTCGCCAGGTTGACGCTGGCGTTGGTCACGCCCGGCACCTGCTTCAGCGCCTTTTCGACCCGGCCGACGCAGGAGGCGCAGCTCATGCCGGCAATCGCCAGATCGACGCTCTGCCGCGGCACCTGATAGCCGGCCCGTTCGACCGCCGCCGCCAGCGCCGTCAGGCTGACTTCGGCGCCGGCCTGCACGCTGGCCTTTTCGGTGGCGAGGTTGACGCTGGCGGCGCGCACGCCGGGCACCGCGCGCAAGGCTTTTTCGACGCGGTTCACGCACGAAGCGCAGCTCATGCCGACGATGCTGAAGCTGAAGTCGGTGGAATCGCTGGCGGTTTTCATCGGGCTGCTTCCTGTTTTGCTACGGATATATTCAGGATAAACCTTCCATCGATGGCAAGGTCAAGTGGAAACCATCGCATCCGATGCCGCTGCGCCGGCCACGGAGCGGGCGCTTGACCTTGCCATCACGGGAAGGCTTATAGTGGAATTTTCATCCAGTCAAGGAAGCGAGATGCTCGAATTCACGGTACAGGACATGACCTGCGGCCACTGCGTGGCCACCATCACCAAGGCGCTGCAACAGCTCGATGCCGGCGCCCGCGTCGAGGCCGACGTGCAGACCCATCGGCTGCGCGTCACCGGCACGGCGGCGGCATCGGCAGTGGAGCAGGCGATCCGCGCCGCCGGCTATACGCCACAGGCGTACGGCTGAACGGCACTCAATATACTCCCAAAGGCACCGGCCTGTACCGGGCATGGGGTCTGTGTTTTTCATGCATACTCCCCATTTTTTCGAATAAAAAAGGCGCTCCGAGGAGCGCCTTGCCGTTTGCCGAAGCCGGATCGCTTACTGGATCTTGGCCTTCTTGCGCAGTTCTTCCTGATACGCCGCCAGCTTCTTCTGCTGCAGCGATTCGGCGATCTGCTGCTTGACTTCGTCCAGCGCCGGCACCTTGGCCGGGCGAGTGTCTTCCAGCCGGATCACGTGGTAGCCGAACTGCGACTTGACCGGGGTTTCGGTGATCTGGCCTTTTTGCAGCGCCATCATCGCGTCCGAGAACGGCTTGACGAACGAGGTCGGCGCGGCCCAGTCGAGGTCGCCGCCGTTGGCGGCCGAGCCGGTGTCCTTCGACTGCTTGGCCAGTTCCTCGAACTTGGCGCCGCCCTTCAGCTTGGCGATGATCGCCTTGGCTTCATCCTCGGTTTCCACCAGGATGTGGCGCGCGTGATATTCCTTGTCGCCGGACTTGGCCTTGAACTGGTCGTACTCGGCCTGGATGTCGGCGTCCTTGACCGGGTTTTTCTTCAGGTAATCGGCGACCAGCGCACGGATCACGATCGACTGGCGCGCCATTTCCAGCTGCGCCTTGACGTCGGCGTTGTCAGAGAGACCGAGCTTGTTGGCTTCCTGCATCAGGATTTCGCGGTTGATCAGCTCGTCCTTGATCATCGAACGCAGCTGCGGCGTATCCGGCTGGCCCTGCGCGGCCATCTGCTTGACCATCATGTCGGCGCGCGACGACGGGATCGGCTTGCCGTTGACCACGGCCAGGTTCTGCGCCAGCGCGGGAATGGCGGCGGCGGCGAAAAGGGCTACCAGCAAGCGGGCAGGTTTGAAAGACATGAGTAAGGTCCTAACAGTGAAAAGAGTGGGAATGGTAAAGCGGAGCAACAGGGAAGGGAACTGATTTTTTGATATGGCATTCAGGCCGGCGTCTCCGACGGCGCCAGCGCGATGACGGCCAAGGCATGAATCTCCGACCGCATCATGTCATCCAGGCAATCATACACCAGCCGGTGCCGGGCCAGCCGGTTGCATCCGGCGAACCGCGCCGACACCAGCCGTACCGTGTAATGGCCGCCGCCGGAGGCGGCGCCCGGATGGCCGGCATGCAGCGCCGAATCGTCGCTTACCTGACAGTCGATCGGTGCAAAAGTTTCCTGCAGCCGCGCGCGGATGCGCTCGACGCGGGTATCGGCGGCGGCGCTCATTCGGCATCCTTGACGTGCTTCGACAGCATCAGGCTTTGCGCGACGACGAAGGCGAACATCAGCCCCATGCCGCCGAACAGCTTGAAATTGACCCAGGTGTCGGTGGAAAAACTGAAGGCAACGTACAGGTTCAACACGCCCATCAGGCCGAAGAAGGCCATCCATGCCAGCCCGAGCCGCTGCCAGGTCGGGTCCGGCAAGACGATCTGCTTTTCCATCATCGCGCGGATCAGGTTCTTGCCCAGCAGAAGCTGGCTGACGCCGAGCGCCAGCGCGAAGCACCAGTACAGCACGGTCGGCTTCCACTTGATGAAGGTGTCGTTGTGGAAGTAGATGGTGGCGCCGCCGAAGATGCCGATGATCGCCAGCGATACCCACAGCATCGGATCGACCCGCTTCGAGCGCAGCAGCAGATAGCCGATCTGCGCGATGGTGGCGACGATCGCCACCGCAGTCGCCAGCAGGATCGGCGCCTGCGCCGTGCTGACCGTGCCGCCGGAAACGAGGCCGGACAGGTATTGCGCGGCGAAGCCCTGGGCGGCGTCGGCATGGCCTTCGCCCCACTTGAAGATGCCGAAGAACAGGATGACCGGGAACAGATCGAACAGGAACTTCATTTGGCCGGGGACGCTTTCAGGTCGGTGGCGCTCTGGTCTGCGGGATCGAAGCGCAGCGACGCCGAGTTGATGCAATAGCGCAAGCCGGTCGGCGGCGGTCCGTCCGGAAAGACGTGGCCCAGATGGGCGTCGCAGACCTTGCACAGGATTTCCGTGCGAATCATGCCATAGCTGCGGTCGGTGCGTTCGAGCACGTTGTCCGGATCGAGCGCACGGAAATAGCTCGGCCAGCCGCAGCCGGATTCGAACTTGGCATCCGATTCGAACAGCGGCGTGCCGCAGCACACGCAGGTGTAGATGCCGGGTTCGTGATGATCCCAGTAGCGGCCGGTGAAGGCCCGTTCGGTGGCGGCATGGCGCGTCACCTGATATTCGAGCGGATCGAGCTGGGCGCGCCATTCGGCGTCGCTTTTCTGGAGTTTGGCGGTGGTCATCGGTACGGCCTTTCGAGGATGGATCAGGAGGAACAGCTGACTTCGAGGTGCGCGGCCCAGTCGGGCGGCAGTTCGGCATAACGGGAATGTTCGGGTTGCTCGTCGAACGGTCGTTGCAGCACCCGCAGCAATTGCGCCACTTCGGAAAAATCGCCTTGCTGGGCCCGTTCGATCGCCACTTGCGCCAGATAGTTGCGCAGCACGTATTTGGGGTTGACGGCGTGCATTGCAAGCCGGCGCGTAGCATCAACGCTGCCCTCGGCGCGCAGGCGCTGGCGGTACTCGGCGGCCCAGGCGTCGAAGGCGGCGCGGTCGAGGAACAGGTCGCGCAGCGGTGTGTCATGCTCGGGCTGGTCGAGGCGCAGTTCGCCGAGCCGCCGGAAGAACAGCGTGAAGTCGACGTGGTTGGCCTGCATCAGCGCAAACATGCGGTCCAGCAAGCCGTCGTCGCTGGCCTGCACGGTGATCAGGCCGAGCTTGGCGTGCAGCAGCCGGTCCAGATGCGCGGCGTATTCCGGCTGGTACACCGCCAGCGCCGCGTGCGCATCGTCGACCGAGCCGATCAGCGGCAGCAGCGCCTGTCCGAGCGCGTAGCAGTTCCAGCGGCCGATCTGCGGCTGCATGTCGTAGGCGTAGCGGCCGCCCTGGTCGGTGTGGTTGCAGATGTGATGGGAGTCGAAGGCTTCCATGAAACCATAGGGGCCGTAGTCGAGCGTGATGCCGAGGATCGACATGTTGTCGGTGTTCATCACGCCGTGCATGAAGCCGACCGCCTGCCAGTGCGCGATCATCCGCGCGGTGCGCAGCGTCGCTTCGCGCAGCAGTGCCTGGCAGGGATTCGGCTGCTCGCGCAATGCCGGGTAGAAGCGCGCGATCACGTAGTCGGCCAGGATTTTCAGTTCCTCCGGCCGGTCCTGATAGGCCCAGTGCTCGAAGCTGCCGAAGCGCACGAACGACGGCGCCATGCGCGTCACCACCGCGGTGGTTTCCGGCTCCTCGCGCATGACCCGAAAATCCGAACCGACCACCGCCAGCGCGCGCGTGGTCGGCACGCCGAGCGCGGCCATCGCTTCCGAACAAAGGAATTCGCGGATCGACGAACGCAGCACCGCGCGGCCATCGGCCATGCGCGAATACGGCGTCGGGCCGGTGCCTTTCAGTTGCAGTTCGAGCTGGCCGGCCGGCGGAAAATCCGGCGCCGCCACCTCGCCCAGCAGCAGCGCCCGGCCATCGCCGAGCTGCCCGGCCCAAACGCCGAACTGGTGGCCGGAATACACCTGCGCCAGCGGCCGCGCCTGCGCCGGCAGGCGGTTGCCGGCCAGCGCCTCGATCAGTTCATCGCTGGCGAAGGCCGCCGGGTCGAGGCCGATCAGGCGCGCCGCCGCGTCACTGGCGCCGACCAGATAGGGCGAGGGCAGTGGCGCTGGTGCCACCTCGGTATAAAACGCTGGCGGCAGCGCGGCGAACGAGTGGCGGAATTCGAGTCGATCGAGAGCAGAGGGCATGCGGTTTTCCATGGCGCCGAGCGGTGGCGCGCTGAGCGGTGCGCGGCATTTAATTGGTTGACAGGCGCACGAGGCGCGATATGCTTACGTGAAGCCATGCTACCAGCGGTTAGGATATGGCGCCGCTGATGGTTCCGGCCATACCGTCAAACTGGAGGGAATTTCCGTATGAGCGTCGCCCAGGCATTATCCATTCCTTCGTTGCAGGATCGTGTGTCGCCGGAGGAGTGGCAGACTCGTGTCGATCTGGCCGCCTGTTACCGGCTGGTGGCCGATTTCGGCTGGAGCGACCTGATCTTCACCCACATCACCGCGCGTGTGCCTGGCACCGAGGATCAGTTCCTGATCAATCCCTACGGCATGATGTTCGACGAAATCACCGCGTCGTCGCTGGTCAAGATCGATCTGGAGGGCCGCAAGCTCGACGATTCGCCGTTCCCGATCAACCCGGCCGGCTTCACCATCCATTCGGCGATCCATGCGGTACGCCACGATGCCCAGTGTGTGTTGCACGTGCATAGCGTCAACGGCGTCGCGGTGTCGGCGCAGAAGGAGGGCCTGCGGCCGCTGTCGCAGCAGTCGATGTTCGTGCTGGCCAGTCTGGCGTATCACGACTACGAAGGCGTGGCGCTGAACGACGAGGAAAAGCCGCGGCTGGTGGCCGATCTCGGCGACTGCAATCACCTGATGCTGCGCAATCACGGTCTGCTGACGCTCGGCCGCACCGTCGCCGACGCCTTCCTGTCGATGTACATCTTCGAAGCCGCCTGCATGATCCAGGTGCGGGCGCAGGCCGGCGGCGGCCCCTTGATCGAGATTCCGGAATCGATCCTGGAAGGAGCGATGCGGCAGTCGCGCACCGTCACGCGGGCGCAGGGCGGCATGCTGGCCTGGCCCGGCCTGCTGCGCCGGCTGGAACGCCGCGATCCGTCCTACCGGACCTGATACTCCCGGCAGCATTTTTGAAACCGGGCGCCAGCAGGGCGAGACAGGCCGATTTTAAGGCATACTCCCCCTATATAAAATAAATACAGGAGACCACGATGCATCCGCAAGCGACTTTCCGCGACATGCAGCACAGCACCGCCGACGACTGGAAAATCATCGCTGACGAATTCAAGCCGTATGCGGCGGCGCTGCCGGACCGGGTGCTGGCGCACCTGCGCCTGCTGGACGGCGACTACGGCGGTTTCCCGGTCGATCGCCTGAGCCACAGCCTGCAAACCGCTACGCGCGCCCACCGCGACGGCCGCGACGAGGAATACGTGGTGTGCGCGCTGTTGCATGACATCGGCGACACGCTCGGCAGCTTCAACCATCCGGACATCGCCGCCGCCATCCTGAAGCCCTTCGTCAGTCCAGAGAATCATGCGATGGTGGAAAAGCACGGCCTGTTCCAGGGGTATTATTTTTTCCATTTCCTCGGCCTCGACCGCAATCTGCGCGAGCAGTTCGCCGGTCAGCCGCTGTACGACGCCACCCTGGAATTCTGTGAAAAGTATGATGCGCCGGCCTTCGATCCGGACTACGATAGCCTGCCGCTGTCGTTTTTCGAGCCGATGGTGCGACGCATAATGGCGAGCCCGCGCAGTTCGATCTACAAGGCGACGGAAGGGCAAAAAACTGCTTGAGCGGCTTTTTGCATCGCAACAGAGAAAAGCGTTGACCTTTTCCGTACGATCGTACGAAAATTGCCAAAAAAGGCAGTTCCGATAATCAGGAGACAAGATGTCGCAGTATCCGAAAAGCCCGCTGATGGGCCAGATGATGAACGAGCAACTGCTCATTTCCAGCATCATCAAGCATGCCGACCGTTACTTCGGTGGCAACGAAATTGTCTCCCGTCGCGTCGAAGGCGACATTCACCGCTACACCTACCGCGATTGCCACAAGCGCGCGCGCCAGCTGGCCAATGCGCTGGCCGGCCTCGGCGTCAAGATCGGCGACCGCGTTGCCACGCTGGCTTGGAACGGCTATCGCCACATGGAGGCGTATTTCGGAGTATCCGGTTCCGGCGCCGTGCTGCACACCATCAATCCGCGCCTGCACCCGGAACAGATGGCCTATATCGTCAATCACGCCGAAGACCAGTATCTGTTCTTCGACCTGACCTTCCTGCCGCTGGTGGAAGCGATCGCGCCGATGTGCAAGACGGTCAAGGGCTTCGTCGCCATGTGCGGCCGCGAGCACATGCCGAAGGAAAGCAAGACCCCGCTGCTGTGCTATGAAGAGCTGGTCGAAGCCGCTTCCGACGACTACGAATGGCCGCAGTTCGACGAAAATTCGGCCTCCAGCCTGTGCTACACCTCCGGCACCACCGGCAACCCGAAGGGCGCGCTGTATTCGCACCGCTCGACCATCCTGCATTCCTACGCATCGACGATGCCGGACGCGTTGAACGTCTCGGCGCGCGATTCGGTGCTGCCGGTGGTGCCGATGTTCCACGTCAACGCCTGGGGTTTGCCGTATTCGGTGCCGCTGACCGGCGCCAAGATGGTGTTTCCGGGCCCGGCGCTGGATGGCAAATCGCTGTATGAACTGTTCGAGCAGGAACAGGTGACGTTCTCGGCCGGCGTGCCGACCGTCTGGCTCGGCCTGCTGACCTACGTCGGCCAGAACAAGCTGAAATTCTCCAGTTTCACGCGCACCGTGATCGGCGGCTCTGCCTGCCCGCCGGCGATGATGAAAACCTTCCGCCAGCAATACGGCATCGAGGTGGTGCACGCCTGGGGCATGACGGAAATGTCGCCGCTCGGCACCGCCTGCACGCTGCAGTCGAAGCATCTGGCGCTGCCGGAAGAACAGCAGGAAGATCTGCTGGCCAAGCAGGGCCATGCGATCTATGGCGTCGACATGAAGATCGTTGGCGACGACGGCCAGGAATTGCCGTGGGACGGCGAAACCTACGGCAATCTGCTGGTCAAGGGACCGTGGATCATCGACAGCTATTTCAAGGGCGAGGGCGGCCAGGTATTGCAGGACGGCTGGTTCCCGACCGGCGACGTCGCCACCATCGACGCCGACGGCTACATGCAGATCACCGACCGCAGCAAGGACGTCATCAAGTCCGGTGGCGAATGGATCGGTTCGATCGACCTGGAAAACATCGCGATGTCGCATCCGGCCGTGCTGCAGGCCGCCTGCATCGGCGTGTTCCATCCGAAGTGGGATGAACGGCCGCTGCTGGTGGTGGTCAAGAAGCCGGACGCCAGCGTGACCAAGGAAGAATTGATCTTGTTTTACGAGGGCAAGATCGCCAAGTGGTGGACGCCCGACGACGTCACATTCGTCGACGCGCTGCCGATCGGGGCAACCGGCAAGGTCCTTAAGAACAGGATGCGCGAGCAGTTCAAGGACTACAAGCTGCCGACTGCCTGAATCACGACCGACACCGTCGGTTTCCACACCCGCAACAGTGCTCGCCGGTTGCGTCTTTACCTATAACTAAGAGAGACACCTATGACCTTCAAGATCCGCCCACTCATCCTTGCCGCTTCCGTCGCCGCCGCGCTGGCAGCGCCGCTCGCCAATGCGGAAAACATCAAGATCGCCATGATCGAGACGATGTCCGGAGCGTTCGCGCCGATCGGCCAGAACCAGCTCAACACCTTCAAGATGGTCACCGATGTCGCCAACAAGGAAAAATGGGGCGGCGACAATACCTTCGAAGTTGTCGCCTTCGACGGCAAGGGCAGCCCGCAGGAATCGCTGACCCAGCTGAAGCAGGTGATCGACCAGGGCTATCGCTACATTGCCCAGGGCAATGGTTCGGGTGTCGCACTGGCGCTGATCGATGCGGTCAACAAGCACAACGAACGTAATCCGGGCAAGGAAATCGTCTTCCTGAACTACTCGGCAATCGATCCGGACCTGACCAACAGCAAGTGCAGCTTCTGGCATTTCCGCTTCGACGCCAACTCCGACATGAAGATGGAAGCCATGACCAGCTTCATGGCCAAGGACCAGAGCATCAAGAAGGTCTACCTGATCGATCAGAACTACTCGCACGGCCATCAAGTCAGCCGCGCCGCCAAGGACATGCTGAAGCGCAAGCGTCCGGACGTGCAGATCGTCGGCGATGACTTCCACCCGATCGCCACCGTCAAGGATTTCTCGCCGTACGTCGCCAAGATCAAGGCTTCCGGCGCCGACACCATCATCACCGGCAACTGGGGCGCCGACCTGGCACTGCTGATCAAGGCCGCCAAGGATGCTGGCGTGACCGCCAAGTTCTACACCTACTATGCCGCCACCAGCGGCGTGCCGACCGCGATGGGTCCGGCTGGTGAAGGTCTGGTCAAGCAGGTCGCCTATTGGCTGCCGAACGATGAAAAATTCTCCGGCGCCGACTTCGCCATGGCCTTCAAGAAGCGTTTCAACGACGACTTCTACGTCCAGGATATCTACACCCTGATCGGCATGCTCGGCAAGGCGGTCAAGGAATCCAAGTCGGCGGATCCGGTCAAGGTTGCGTTCGCGATGGAAGGCATGAAGTACAACGCATTGAACGGCGAAGTCGAAATGCGCAAGAGCGACCATCAGTTGCAGCAGCCGCTGTTCATTTCGACCTGGACCAAGACCAACGGCAAGGACGTCAAGTACGATCAGGAAAACACCGGCTATGGCTGGAAGATGGATCAGCGTATCGACACCTACGTCGGTACTCAGCCGACCTCCTGCCAGATGAAGCGCCCCGCCGCCAAGTAACAGCCTCTTCGGACAGCGTGGCGCTTCCATGCGGAAGTTCCACGCTGTTTTTCCAGAGAGGATCGGCTTGACCGGAACGGTCAAGATCGAGGTTTACCGCGCCTGCAGCAAGATGCCGCCACACCCTGGAGCCGGGATCGTCCGCAACGGCGAACCGATACGGCCGAGTCCGCTTCATCTGCAATCTCCGATATCTCACAGCCCGGTGGAATAGGGGTCATTCCGTGGAATTCACGCTTATCAGTCTGCTCAACGGCCTCAGTTACGGGCTGTTGCTCTTCATGCTTTCGTCCGGTCTCACGCTGATCTTCAGCATGATGGGCGTTCTCAATTTCGCGCACGCCAGCTTTTACATGCTGGGTGCCTACTTCGCCTACGCCATCAGTACCGAGATCGGCTTCTGGCCGGCGCTGTTCATCGCACCGCTGATCGTCGGCCTGTTCGGCGCGCTGGTCGAGCGCTACGGCCTGCGCGCGGTACACAAGTACGGCCACGTGCCGGAACTGCTGTTCACCTTCGGCCTGTCCTACGTGGTGGTCGAACTGGTGCAACTGGTCTGGGGCCGGGCGGCGGTGCCGTATCCGATTCCGCCGGAGCTGGATGGTCCGCTGTTCACGTTGTTTACCACCACCTTCCCGATCTACCGCGGCTTCATGATGCTGGTGGCGGTGCTGATGCTGGTGGCGATCTATCTGATGCTGACCCGTACCCGTATCGGCCTGGTGATTCAGGCGGCGCTGACCCATCCTGACATGGCGGAGGCGCTCGGCCACAACGTGCCGCGCGTATTCATGCTGGTGTTCGGCGGTGGCTGCGCACTGGCCGGGCTGGCCGGCGTCATCGGCGGCAACGCCTTCGTCACCGAGCCGAACATGGCGGCGGCGGTCGGCAGCATCATCTTCGTGGTGGTGGTGATCGGCGGCATGGGTTCGCTGGCCGGGGCTCTGCTGGCGTCGCTGCTGATCGGCGTGATCCAGACCTTCGCGGTGGCACTCGACTATTCGTTCTCCAGCCTGCTGGAAGTATTGGGCATCCAGGTCATGCCGGATACCTTCGGTTATGCGGCGCTGAATCTGACCATCGCGCAGTCGGCGGCGATCCTGCCGTATTTGCTGATGGTGCTGATCCTGGTATTCCGGCCCAAGGGACTGATGGGTACGCGGGAAGGCTGACACGAATGAACTCCACCATGAGCACCACCATGAAATTCGAACCCATGAACCTGGGGCGCTGGATCATCTGGACGCTGTTTACGCTGATCCTGCTGATCGCACCGCTGATCTTCACCCAGAGCGCTTCCATTTCGCTGCTGTCCGAAATGGGCACCGTGATGATTTTCGCGCTTTCCTACAACATGCTGCTGGGGCAGGGCGGCATGCTGTCGTTCGGCCACGCGGCCTATTCCGGACTGGGCGCCTTCATTGCGATCCATACGATGAACATGGCCGCCGGCGGCGAGCTGCCGGTACCGACCACGCTGATCCCGCTGGTCGGGGGCGTCGCCGGGATGTTCTTCGGCGTGCTGTTCGGCTACGTCACCACCAAAAAATCCGGCACCACGTTCGCGATGATCACGCTCGGCATCGTCGAACTGGTATTTGCCTGTTCGCTGATGTTCCCCGGCTTTTTCGGCGGCGAGGGCGGCGTCACCACCAACCGCGTGATCGGCGAACCGGTTCTCGGCATCAGCTACGGCCCGCAGATCCAGGTTTACTACCTGGTCGCGTTCTGGCTGCTGGTCGCCACCATCGGCATGTTCGCCTTCACGCAAACGCCGTTGGGCCGGATGGCCAACGCGGTGCGCGACAATCCGGAACGCGCCGAATTCATCGGCTATAACACCCAGTGGGTGCGTTACCTGACGCTGATCCTGTCGGCCTTCTTCGCCGGCATCTCCGGCGGCCTGTCGGCGATCAATTTCGAAATCGTCAGCGCTGAAAACGTCAGCATGATCCGCTCCGGCGCGGTCCTGCTGTTCACCTTCATCGGCGGCGTCGGCTTCTTCTTCGGACCGATGCTCGGTGCCGTGCTCGGCGTGTTCCTGACCGTGATGCTGCCAAATTACACCAAGGCATGGCAGCTGTATCTGGGCCTGTTCTTTATCATCATCGTGATGTTCGCGCCGGGCGGCATCGCCAGCCTGATCATGATGAATCTGCGGCTGGTGAAGTTCGGCAAGTTCCGCCGTGTCTGGCCGAAACTGCTGCAAATCAGCGTGATGACCCTGATCGCCAGTCTCGGCGCGGTGCTGATGATCGAAATGCTGTACCACCTGACGCTGGATTTCACCACCGGGCCAATGAAGAATCTGTTTGGCGTCGCGGTCGACACCACCAAGGCTGGCGGCTGGCTGGTGGCGCTGGCGCTGCTGGCGGTCGGCGCCTTCGGTTTCTGGCGCGTGCGGCCGGCGTTCCGTCAGGTCTGGGGAGAAGCCAACATGGAAATCGAAGACGCAATCCGGAGGGCGGCGGCATGACATATGCGCTTGAATTGAAGGATGTGCGCAAGAGTTTCGGCAAGACCGAGATCATTCGCGGCGCACAGTTGCAGGTGGAGCAGGGCGAGCGCATTGCCATCATCGGCCCGAACGGCGCCGGCAAATCGACGCTGTTCAACCTGATTTCCGGACGTTTCCCGGTCAGCTCGGGCGACATCCTGCTGCGTGGCGAAAGCACCACCCGGCTGAAGCCGTTTGAAATCAATCGGCGCGGGCTGTCGCGCAGCTTCCAGATCACCAATATTTTCCACCGCCTGTCGGTCTATGAAAATCTGCGCTGCGCGGTGCTGTGGTCGCTCGGGTACAAGTATTCATTCTGGCACCGTCTGAACGGCCTTGGCGATGTGCGTGAACGGGCTGAAGCGGTGCTCGAAGAAATTGGACTGAAGCGCCGCCGCGATACCGCCGCCGGCCTGCTGACCTATGCCGAACAGCGTGCGCTGGAAATCGGCATCACGATCGCCGGTGGCGCCGACGTGATCCTGCTGGACGAGCCGACCGCCGGCATGAGCCGCTCGGAATCGGACGCGGCGGTCGAATTGATTCGCAAGGTAACGGTCGGCAAGACCCTGTTGATGGTGGAGCATGACATGAGCGTGGTATTCGGTCTGGCCGACCGCATCGGCGTGCTGGTGTACGGCGAAATGATCGCCTGCGATACACCAGCCAACATCCGCAACAACCAGAAAGTGCAGGAAGCCTACCTGGGCGGCCATGCGCCGGCGGAGGCCGCGGCATGACGGCATTGCTCGAAATCAAGGATTTGCACGGCTTTTACGGCAAGAGCCATGTGCTGCACGGTGTCGACATGCACGTCGAACAGGGTGAAATCGTCAGCCTGCTCGGGCGCAATGGCGTCGGTCGGTCGACCACCGTCAAGGCGGTGATGGGGCAGGTCCAGGCCAGTGGTTCGGTACGCTTCAAGGGCGAGGAAATGATCGGCCTGAAGACCTTCGAGATCGCCCACAAGGGACTCGGCTACGTGCCGGAAAGCCGCGAAATCTTCCCGACACTGACGGTCGAGCAAAACCTGATCCTCGGGGAAAAGCGCGGCCATTCGTCGCGCTGGACACTGGACGACATGTACCAGATGTTCCCGCGGCTGAAGGAACGGCGCAGTACCGCGGCGGGCGTGCTGTCGGGTGGCGAGCAGCAGATGCTGACGCTATGCCGCACGCTGATGGGCGATCCCGACCTGATCATGATCGACGAACCAACCGAAGGGCTGGCACCGAAGATCGTCGATCTGGTGGCGGACTATCTGAAGGCGCTGCAGCAGCGCAAAATTTCAGTGCTGCTGGTCGAACAGAAACTGGCGATCGCGCTGGAGATTTCGCAGCGGGTGTATGTGATGGGGCATGGCGCCATCGTCTTCGAGGGCACCCCGGCGGACCTGAACGCCAACGCCAACGTCCGCAAGGAATGGCTGGAGGTCTAGCCGGCGAGTGTCGCCGCTCATGGCGACACTCGCAATAGCGTTCATGGCCGGGGACCGCCGGCCGTCATTTCCACCGTCTCCCGAATAAAGTCCGCTACCTGTGCCGCCTGGGTCACTGGCAGCATGTGACCGCCATCGATCAGGGTCAGCGTGGCGCCGGCCACCTTGTCGGCCAGCGCCTGACCGTTGGTCTTCCAGTCCAGAATCCGGTCGGCGCGGCCGAACAGGATTCGCAGCGGTGTGCGCAGTTCGTCATAGCGGGAGACGATCGCCGGCAAGCGTTCGGGAACCGCCTGCAGATCGCGGGATGCCGCGATGAACTGATGCGGAAGCAAGCCCATCAGGCCGCCGCCGCGTACCGCAAAGTCGCGCGGCACCGCTTCCGGCCCGAACACCTGATCGAGTACCGCGTCACGCTTGGCAATCGATCCCGGTACCGCCAGCGTCCAGGCAAACAGCTTGCGCAGCCAGGGCGAGGAAATCGTCAGCGCGCGGAATGCGGCCGGCGGATTCGGATTGTCCGGCAAATGCGTCAGCGGCGCCACCAGCGCCAGACCGCTTACCCTTTGTGGATGTTCGACCGCCAGGGTCAGCGCGACCGCACCGCCCAGCGAATGGCCGACCACGAAAACCTGTGGCAATCCCAACCGGTCGAGCAGGCTGGCGATGGCTGCGGCCTGCGTCGTCAGGTCGGCGGGCATGGTCGCCGGGCGCTTCGAATAGCCGGAACCGGGACGGTCGATCGTCAGCACGCGGAAATGCTTCGACAGCCGTTCGGTGACGCCGTAGGTGTAATGGCGCATGTTTCCGGCCAGGCCGTGAATCAGCAGCAGCGGCGGCCCTTCGCCCTGTTCGTGGACGTGGATGGTGCCGCCCGCCACCGCGATCGTGCGGCCCTGCGGCGGCAATGCCGATCGCACCTTGCGGGCGATCCACCAGGTAAAACCGGCCAGCATCGCGCATGCCAGTAACAGGAAAGCCAATGCCGTGGCCACGATGATCTGCACAGTGTTCATCCTTTCACTCCCAGTTTGAGAAACGACCAGTAGCCGACCGGCGCGATGCGCTCGACGAGGGCGGCGATCCTGGCATCCATGCCGACCAGGATCCGGCTTTTGCGCCGCTCGATTCCGCGGACGATGATCTCGCCGGCCTTTTCCGGCGGCATGCGCAGCAGTTTTTCCGCCACGGCTTTTCTGCGGCGGATTTCCTCGGTCGAGAGGCCATCGGCGACCCGGGCATTTTTCGCGATCGCTGTGGCGATGCCGCCGGGATGCACCACCGTCACCGCGACGTTCGATCCTTGCAACTCATGCCGCAGCGCGTTGGAAAATCCGCGCACCGCGAACTTGCTGGCGGAATAGGCCGCCTGGCCGGGCGGCGAAATCAGCCCGTACAGACTGGAAACATTGACGATCCGGGTATCGTTGCCGGCGTGCAGGTGCGGCAGGAACGCCCGTGTCATCCTGACCACGCCGTGGAAATTGATCTCCATCAGCCAGTCGAAGTCGGTTTCGCTGACCTGTTCAAAGTAGCCCCCGAGGGCGACGCCGGCATTGTTGATCAGCAGGTCGATGCGGCCATGGCTGGCCAGCACCTGCGCCGGCAAGGCCTGGACCATGGCGCGGTCGGCCACGTCCAGTCGGTGGCAAGTCGCGCGCACGCCGAAGGCTTCGATCGCGGCGGCGGTCTGGGCGAGTCCGGCGCCATCGATGTCGGCCAGCGCCAGATGGCAGCCGCGCCGGGCCAGCGAGACGGCCGTCGCCCGTCCGATTCCGCTGCCGGCTCCGGTGATGACGGCAACCCGGTCTTGCAGATTCATGACTGTTCTCCCTGGGTGCCAAAGCGCATCACGCCATCGGCGATACGGCCGAAACGGATGGTGAGCAGATCCTGCAGATAGTTCTGGTACACCTGCCAGGGCGCGCGCGCGCCCTGGCGCGGCAGCAGATGCTGGGCGCGCTGGACGTAGCCGGAGGTGAAACTGAGAAAGGGCATCGGTTCGACATCCGGTTCACGACGCGGCACCGCGACGGTCTTGCCGTGCCGGTCCATGTAGCGCAGCAGGCGGCATACATATCCAGCGGTCAGATCGGCTTTCAAGGTCCACGAGGCATTGGTATAGCCGAAGGCCATCGCGAAATTCGGCAGGTCGCTCAGCATCATGCCCTTGTAGGCCATGGCCTGACTCGGGTTGAATGGCTGGCCGTCGATCGAGAGCGTCATGCCGCCGAGTACCGTCAGCTTCAGGCCGGTGGCGAGCACGACGATGTCGGCAGCCAGCTCCCGCCCCGAACCGAGGCGGATTCCGGCAGCGGTGAAATGGTCGATGGTGTCGGTGACGACCTCGGCGCGGCCTGCGCGGATGGTCCGGAACAGATCGCCGTCGGGGACCGCGCAGACGCGCTGGTCCCACGGCTTGTAGCTCGGGGTGAAATGGGTGGCGACGTCATAGCCCGGCGTCAGCTGCCGTGCCGCCATCTGCACCAGGCGCTGCTTGACCGGTTCCGGCCGACTGCGCGCCAGCCGGTAGAAGAACATGCCGAGCAGCACGTTTTTCCAGCGCGTCAGCGCGTACGCGGCCTGTTCCGGCAGCAGGCGCCGCAGGCGCTGCGCGATCCTGTCCTCGCCCGGACGGGTGACGACATAGGAAGGCGAGCGCTGCAGCATCGTCACATGGGCGGCCGTCTCGGCCATCGATGGCACCACGGTGACGGCGGTGGCGCCGCTGCCGATCACCACCACGCGCTTGCCGGCGTAATCCAGGTCCTCCGGCCAGAATTGCGGCAGCACCAGCGTGCCGTTGAAATCCGCTTCACCGGGAAATTCCGGCCGGTGCGCTTCCTCGTAGCTGTAATACCCGCCGCAGTTGTACAGGAAGCGCGCATGCACGAGGTGCTGCTCGCCGGAAGCAAGATCGAGCACGCTGACCGCCCAGCGGGCGTCGCCGCTCGACCAGGCCGCGCTGACCACCTTCTGGCCGAAGTGGATGTGCCGGAGCAGGTCTTGTTCGGCGGCGGTTTCACGGATATAGGCGCGAATCGACGGACCGTCGGCAATCGCTTTCGGATTGGTCCAGGGCTTGAAACGGTAACCCAGGGTATACATGTCCGAATCGGAACGGATGCCGGGGTAGCGGAACAGATCCCAGGTGCCGCCGATGGCGTCGCGCGCTTCCAGGATGGCAAAGCGTTTGTCCGGGCAGTGTTTTTTCAGATGGCTGGCGGCGCCAATGCCGGACAGACCGGCGCCGATGATCAGGACATCGAGAATATCGTTAGGGGAAACCGGTCGGGAGCAGGGCATGGCGGCCTTTTCAGATTGATTGACAATGATCATTGTCAACTTTGATGCGTACTGTACGGCGTTGATTTGAATTTGACAACCATCCATGTCAGAATAGAGGCATGACTCTAAAACCGCGAACATCCGGCATCTATCGCGGCATCTCCAGGGCGGACAGACACGCCGAGCGCCGTCAGCGCCTGATCGTCGCCGCCATCCGTATCTATGGCGGGCTGGGTTACCGGCAGGCGAAGGTCAAGATGGTCTGCGCGGAAGCCGGCCTGACCGAGCGCTATTTCTATGAATCCTTTGCCAATAGCGAAGAACTGCTGCTGGCGGCTTATCACGCGGTCATCGGGCAACTGGTCGGCGTACTGGAGCAGGCCGCGCGCACTGCCAAAGGCAGCCGGACCGAACGCGCGCGGGCGCTGCTGCGCGCGTATTTCACGCTGCTGCAGCGTGAGCCGGCGGCAGCGCGGCTGATCCTGATCGAAATTCGCGGCGTCAGTCCGGCGGTGACCGATGCCTATACCGCCACCTTGCGCGACATTGCCGAACGGCTTGCCGGGTTATTCGGCGTGCCGGACGATGAAACCCAGCAGCTGCTGGCGCTGGGCATCGTCGGTGGGGTCAGCCAGATCGCCCTGAACTGGACCCAGCAAGACCATGCGCCATCGATGGCGGTGATGATCGACGCGGCTACCCGGCTGGCCAGCGGCCTGCTCGGCGAACCGAGATGATCCGTTACGGTCGGTGGCTTCGGCTGCCGGTTTTTTTAGCTTTAAAATAATACGATCGTTCTTTTCTCGGGTATAGTTAACCGTTCCGCAAAAATCAGCCGTAACCGTTGCTTCGCACCGTCCCTGCAGATCATTCACTGAAAAAAGGAAGAGATATGACAGCCGAATACCAGGTACATGGCGCCGTCGCCGTGATCACCCTCAACAATCCGCCGGTCAATGGCCTGGGCCACGCGACGCGCAGCGCGATCGTGGCAGGCATCCGGCAGGCGCAGAACGATGATGCCGTCAAGGCGATCGTCCTGACTGGCGCCGGCAAGGCCTTTTCCGGCGGCGCCGACATCAAGGAATTCAATTCGCCGAAGGCGCTGGCCGAGCCGACGCTGCACACCGTGATCAACGCCGTCGAAAACGCCACCAAGCCGGTGGTCGCGGCGATCCACACCGTCTGCATGGGCGGCGGCCTGGAACTGGCGCTCGGCTGCCACTACCGCGTCGCCAGCCCCGGCGCGCAGATCGCGCTGCCGGAAGTCAAGCTCGGCATTCTTCCGGGCGCCGGCGGCACGCAGCGCCTGCCGCGCGTGCTGGGCCTGGAAATGGCATTGAACATGATCGTCTCGGGCAGCGCGGTGCCGTCCGAAAAACTGGCCAAGACCGCGCTGTTCAACGAAATGATCGAAGGCGATCTGCTGGCCGGCGCGCTGGCCTTCGCCAACAAGATCGCCGATGCGCGTCCGCTGCCGAAGGTGCGCGACATCAAGATCAATTACCCGAACCACGAAGGCTTCCTGCAGTTCTCGCGCAATACCGTGAAGGCGGTGGCCGGCCCGTTCCCGGCGCCGCTGAAGTGCGTGGAAGCGGTCGCCGCCGCCGTCACGAAGAAGTTTGACGACGGCATCAAGCTCGAGCGCGAACTGTTCGTCGATCTGGTGCAGACCACCGAATCGAAGGCGCTGCGCCATGCGTTCTTCGGTGAACGTGCCGCCAGCAAGGTGGCCGACGTTCCGGCCGATACGCCGCTCCGTCAGATCAAGTCGGCCGCCGTGATCGGCGCCGGCACCATGGGCGGCGGCATCGCGATGAACTTCGCCAATGCCGGCATTCCGGTGACGATCCTCGAAATGAAGCAGGAAGCGCTGGACAAGGGCCTGGCGACGATCCGCAAGAATTACGAAAACACGATGAAGAAGGGCAAGCTGTCGCCCGAAAAATTCGAGCAGCGTGTCGGCCTGATCAAGGGCACGCTGTCCTACGAAGAAATCGGCCAGGCCGACATCGTGGTCGAGGCGGTGTTCGAAGATCTCGGCGTCAAGGAACAGGTGTTCAAGAAGCTGGACGAAGTGATGAAGCAGGGCGCGATCCTGGCATCCAACACCTCGACGCTGGACGTCAACAAGATCGCCGCCTTCACCAAGCGGCCGCAGGAAGTGATCGGCCTGCACTTCTTCAGCCCGGCCAACGTGATGAAGCTGCTGGAAATCGTGCGTGGCGAAAAGACCGCCAAGGATGTGCTGGCGACCTCGCTGGCGCTGTCGAAGAAGATCAAGAAGACCGGCGTGGTCTCGGGCGTGTGCGACGGCTTCATCGGCAACCGCATGATCGAGCAGTACAGCCGCCAGGCCGGCTTCCTGCTGGAAGAAGGCGCGTTGCCGGAGCAGGTCGACAAGGCGATCGAAAAGTTCGGTTTCGCGATGGGTCCGTTCCGCATGGGCGATCTGGCCGGCAACGACATCGGCTGGTACATCCGCAAGCGCCGCTACGTCGAAAAGCCGGAAGTCACCTATTCGAAGACCGCCGACCTGCTGTGCGAAATGGGCCGCTACGGCCAGAAGACTTCGGCCGGCTGGTACGACTACAAGCCGGGCGACCGCAAGCCGTATCCGTCGCAGCTGGTCAACGACATGATCGTCAAGCACTCGGCCGACCTCGGCATCGAGCGCCGCAAGATCAGCGACGCCGAAATCGTCGAACGCCTGGTGTTCGCGCTGGTCAATGAAGCCGCCTACATCCTCGAAGAAGGCATCGCCCAGCGCGCTTCCGACGTCGATATGGTGTACCTGACCGGCTACGGCTTCCCGCTGTTCCGCGGCGGCCCGATGTTCTACGCCGACACCGTCGGCCTGCCGAACGTCGTGATGGCGATGGAAAAATATGCCAAGGGCCGCCATGGCGACGCCTGGAAGCCGGCGCCGCTGCTGGCGAAACTGGCCGCCGAAGGCAAGACCTTCAACTAAGCCGGCTTCTGCCTGGAAAGCCCCGTGCCTCTGGCCGGGGTTTTTTTGTTTTTGTGGCGCCGAAAGTGGAAGGGCGGATCGGCCGGTTTATGCCAGAACGGCGAATGCCAACACGGAGTTGTCGGGAGTATGTTTGAATTTATGAATATTGATGCTCGTATTAGAGAAGCCGTGATGGGAGTATATGTGGAATCCCTCCGATTCCTGTATCCGCCGCCGCTGCTACCTCACCAATAGTTCTCGCTCAGATAATGCCCCGGATTGGCGCGCCGGCAGGGCCGTAGTCCGCGCCCGTACAACAGCTGGCGGGTTTCGCTGATCATGTCCGGATTGCCGCAGATCAGCACGTGCGAGCGGGCGTTGTCGATCGTCAGGCCGGCGGCCTGTTCCAGCTCACCGTTCTGCAGCAGCGTGGTGATGCGGCCCTGCAGTCCACCAGGGCCGACCGGTTCGCGCGTGGTGGTGTGCAGCAGCCGCAGTTGCGCCGAGTCAGCCAGCGGCGGCGCCTGCTGTACCTGCCGCAGCAGCTCGCGGTAGGCCAGTTCCGCGCTTTGGCGCACGCCATGCACCAGGATCAGATTGCGGTAATCGCGCCAGACTTGCGGGTGCCGCAGCATCGACAGGAACGGCCCGATGCCGGTGCCGGTCGCCAGCATCCACAGGTCGCGCGCCGGCGCGCCGAAACGCTCGACGGTCATGAAACCGTGGTTCATGCGTTCGGTCAGAATGGCATCCCCCGGCCGCAGGCGATGCAGCCGCGGACTGAACGCGCCTTCCGGCACCAGCACGGCGTAGTATTCCAGTTCGTGCTCGGCAGGTGCCGAGACGATCGAATAGGCGCGCCACAGCAGTGCGCCATCGATTTCCAGGCCGAGCCGGGCGAACTGCCCCGGCGTGAAGGCAAACTCCGGCGCGCGCGTGGTGCGAAACGAAAACAGCGTGTCGTTCCAGTGTCGCACCGTGGTGACGGTTTCGACGCTGGCGCGTTCGGTGGCGATCAGGCGGGTGGACATCGGCAATCCTTAAGATATATATAAAATATTGCTTTTGGCAATCATACTGCCTTACACTAAAGCTCGACAATTTTTCGGAGTCGCCGTGAGCAAGATCGTTCTATTGGAAAAGATTCACCCGAATGCCGTGTCTTACCTGAAGGAACAGGGTTTCAACGATGTCGAACGCCTTTCCAGCGCGCTGTCCGGTCCCGAACTGGTGCAGACGCTGGCCGATGCCGACGCGGTCGGCATCCGTTCCGCCACCCACCTGACCGCCGAGGTGCTGGCGGCGCTGCCGCGCCTGCGCGCGATCGGCTGCTTCTGCATCGGCACCAACCAGGTCGATCTGGGCGCCGCCGCCAGCCGTGGCATCCCGGTATTCAACGCGCCGTATTCGAACACCCGCTCGGTGGCGGAACTGGTGATCGCGCAGGCGATCCTGTTGTTGCGGCGGATTCCGGAAAAGAACGCGCGCGCCCATCGCGGCCGCTGGGAAAAGAGCGCCACCGGCGCCTTTGAAGTCCGCAACAAGACGCTCGGCATCATCGGCTACGGCAACATCGGTGCCCAGGTCGGCATCCTGGCCGAGAGCGTCGGCATGCACGTGATCTACTTCGACCCGGAAAGCAAGCTGCCGCTCGGCAATGCCAGGCCCCAGCCGCTGGACGATCTGCTGCAGCAGGCCGACGTGGTGACGCTGCACGTGCCGGCCAATCCGACCACCAAAAATCTGATGAACCGCGAACGCATCGCCGCGATGAAGCCGTCGGCGCTGCTGATCAATGCCTCGCGCGGCAACGTCGTCGACATCGAGGCGCTGAACGACGCGCTGCGCGCCGATCGGCTGGCCGGCGCGGCGATCGACGTGTTTCCGGTCGAACCGCACAACAACCAGGAGGAATTCGTCTCGCCGCTGCGCGGTCTGGACAACGTGATCCTGACCCCGCACATCGGCGGCAGCACCGAGGAAGCGCAGCAGAACATCGGCCGCGAAGTGGCGGAAAAGCTGGCGCGCTTCCTGGCCGCCGGCACCACCCGTTCGGCGGTGAATTTCCCGGAAATCGCCCATCTGGAAAAGCAGGCGCAGAGCCGCATCCTGCACGTGCACCGCAACGAGCCGGGCGTGATCGCCAGGATGAACGCCGATTTCGCTGCCTACAACCTGAACATCGTCGCGCAGCAGTTGCAGACGCGCGGCGCGCTCGGTTATGCGATTACCGACGTCGATGCCGCGATTCCGGATGGCCTGGTCCAGCAGCTGTGCGCGGCGACGACGACGATACGCTGCCATCTGGTGTGAGCGCGCTGACGCGCCCCCTTCCGCTTTGCCATTCCGGCGAAAGCCGGAATGACGGGAGGGAGAGGGGCGTGTTTCTGCTGCCAGCCTACAACCAGTATTCCAGCCGGCGCGCTCCCCATTCCTTCATGCGCTGGCTCCACGGGCGCTGCTCCCATTCTTCCGCCGTCACCTCGCGCGAATCGCGCAGGTCTTCCTGGAACGCGCTTTCCATCGCCTTGCCGAAATCGGTGCCGAACACGATCACGTTGGCTTCGGAATTGTGCAGGAAGCTGCGCATGTCGATGTTGGCCGAGCCGACCGTCGACCAGATCCCGTCGATCACCGCGGTCTTGGCGTGCAGTACCGCCACCTGCAGTTGATAGATGCGCACGCGGTGCCGCAGCAGTTCCTCGTAGAAGGACTGGCCGGCGTACAGCACCAGCGCGCTGTCGGAAACGCTGGGGAACAGCAGCTTGACATCGACGCCGCGCTCGGCCGCCTGTTCCAGCGCGTCCAGCAATTGCCGGTCCGGCACGAAGTAGGGCGTGGTGATGTGGATCGACTGCCGCGCCTGCTGGATCGCCAGCACATAGGATTTGTAGATCGCCGGGTCGCCGTCCGGCTCGCTGCCGATCACCCGCACGATCTGCGGACCGGCCGGCGCCAGCGCCGGGAAGTAGTCGCGCTGCAGCAGATCGTCGGCACGCTGCTTGACCCAGTTGTCGAGGAACATCCACTGCAGCGCGGACACTGCCGGCCCTTCGAGCTGGATATGGGTATCACGCCAGCCGATCGCGCCTTCGCCACGGCGGCCGTGCGAACGGAACAGCGAGCTGTTCGAATAATCGCCGGTGATGTTGAGGCCGCCGGTAAAGCCGATCCGGCCATCCACCACCAGGATCTTGCGATGGTCGCGGTGGTTCAGCCGCCAGTGGCCGATGCGCTTGAGCGGATTGACCGGATTGAATTCGACCAGCGCGATGCCGGCGTCGCGCATCCGCTGGAAGAACTCCTCCGGTGTGCCAAGCGTGCCGACGCTGTCGTAGAGGATGTTGACCTGCACGCCGGCGCGCTGACGCTCGATCAGCAGATTGGCGAAGCGCATGCCGAGTTCGTCCTGGTCGAAGATGTAGGTTTCCAGGTTGATCGAATCGCGCGCGTTCCGGATCGCCGCGATCATCGCCCGCATCGTCTGCGGGCCGTCGTACAGCAGCGTCACCTTGTTGCCGGCGATCAGCGGACTGCCAGTGGCGGCTTCTTCCAGTGCCGCCAGCGCCTGCGCGTCGATGCGCGTGCCGCGCAGGCGCCGCGCCAGCAGCGATTCGGCGCGCGGGCTGGGCAGGATGCCGGTGCTGCCGGCCACCGTCGGGGTTGGCTGCGGCGCCAGCGTCGCGCTCAGGTCGCGCACATCGGGCAGGCTGGCACAGGCGCACAGCGTCAGGCCGAGCAGGCAACTGGCAAGGAGGCGGCACAGCCGCGCACTGGACAGAAATGGATGCATGATCCTTCGGCAGCGTGGTCGATCTGGAAAAGCTAGTCATCGGGCGGTTGGCGGGAGCGTTCGCCAATTCCTGCCGATCGGACTCAAGTCACCTGAAATAGATGGGGAGTATGAGTCAATTTCTGTTTATCCATGCTCGGTATGGAGCATGGATAAAGGGAGTATATGTTTTTCCGGCGCGGATGACGCTACCGCGCGGCATCAGGTTTTGCGCACCGTCAATTCCCGTGGCGCGCCGCTGTCGCTGATCGTGCGCAGCGTCACCGGCCGCCGCCAGACGCGGCCGATGTAATCCAGCGCACGCTCGGCGCGTTCGAGGTCGAGTCCACGACCGTCGCTCTGATGGTCGTGCGTCAATTCCAGACTGCCGTCCGGCTGCAGCGCGGTTGCGGCGATGCGCGGCGCGCCGTAGTTGAACTTCGGCGCCAGAATCGCTTCGCGCAGCGCGTGGATGTCGCGCTCGCCGATGGTGATGTCGCCATCCTTGTCAGTCCGGTAGACGAACAGGCCGAGCCGTTCCGCCAGTTCCGGCGTCAGATAGTTGCGGATGAAGCCGAAGTCGTCTTCCTCGCGGCAGATGCGCCGCGCCACCTCCAGCCCGTGGCCTTCGATGATGTCTTCCCACATCGAAAAACCCAGGTGATACGGATTGATCGCCAGCGCCAGCTGGCTTTCGGCGGCGTACGGGCGCACCACGTCGGAATGCGATTTGATCGCACTCAGGTACAACTGGTCCGGCAGGAAGTCGGCTTCGCGCAGCAGCCGCGCATGCCAGTACGAGGCCCAGCCTTCGTTCATGATCTGGCAGGCGAACACCGGGTAGAAATAGAACGATTCGGTGCGCACCGCAAGGAAGATGTCGCGCTCCCAGCCTTCCATGTCCGGCGCATACTGGGCGATGAACCACAGCAGATCGTATTCCGGCTGTGGCGGAATCGGGCGGCTGCCGGGCGCCGGCGGCAGCGGCGCCGCCTCGCCCGGCAGCGCGCGGTAGCGCCGGTCGAACGGGCCGGCAGCGCCGGACGGCAGCGGCGGCGGTGGCGTCGCGGCCGGGTAGGGCAGGCGGTGCAGTTCGCCGTTGACGTCGATGTGCGGTTCCAGTGCCAGCGCCGCGTCCAGCACCGCCTCCACCCGTTGCGCGCCGAATTCGGCGGCGGCGCTTTCGATCCGGTGCGCGTGCTCGGCCGCCTGTTCGAGGATACGGCCGCCGGCCATTTCCATGAAGCGGGCGAACAACTGGTTGTTGCGGGCGAAATCGGCATGGCCGAGCACGTGCGCGGTGACCAGCGTGTTTTCCGGCAGGCTGTTGCTGTCGACCAGATAGGCGTGGCACGGATCGCCCGGAAACATCACCTCGAAGATGTGTGAATGTCCCATGTTCTGGCGGATCAGCTGGTGGATGTAGCGCACGCCGAACGACCAGTGCGGCATCCGCACCGGCAGGCCATAGACGGCGATTTCCATCATGAAGTTGTTCGGCACCAGCTCGAAATCGACCGGATGGAAATCCAGTCCGAGGCGGCGCGCCAGCGCCTCGATGCGGGCCGAATAGTCGGCCAGCCGTTGGCTCTCGGCCGCGGCCGCATCCTGTGCCCTCGGCAGGTCGTCGGCGTGAGTCATGCCGGCTCCGTCGCGCCGGCCTGCCGCAGGAAGAACTTGCGCAGCGCGCGCCAGACGTCTTCCTGGCGCGTCAGGATGCTGGTGGAAATCGGCGCGCCGTCGTCCTCCAGTTCGTCGCAGATCGCCTTCATCTCGGTTTCGCTGGAGCGCAGCAGCCCCAGCGCGGTCTCGATGTAGCCGATGGTGTTGGCCAGTTCCGCCAGCTTGCGCAGGCTGGTGCTGGCGGCGGCGCGGTCCTCGGTGAAGTTCTCGCCGTCCGACGCATAGAACAGATAGATGTTGTACTGCGACGGCGGAAATTCGCCGTCGATCAGCCGCAGCGCGAGATTGAACGCGGTCGAGGCGCCGGTGCCACCGGTGCCGGTGACCTGGAAGAATTCTTCCTCGGAAAACTCCCAGGCCTGCGTGGTATGCGCGAGAAAGCGGATGTCGACCCGCGCGTACTGGCGCCGCAATCCCTGCAGTGCGAAGAAAAAGAAATTCTTGGCCAGCCGCCGCTCGTTGACGGTCATGCTGGCCGACACGTCGAGCATGAAGAACACCACCGCGCTGGTGGTTTCCTTGCGCCGCTGCGCCAGCTGGCGGAAACGCAGGTCGTCATCGGTAAACGGCAGCGGGTCGGCCTGCAGCGCCCGCCGCTTGACCGCTTCTTTCAGGGTTCGGCGACGATCGAGGCGGGCGCGGGCGCCGTGCCGGTCCCAGCCTTCGCGCACCAGCTGGCGTTCATCGATGCCGCCGCTGGCCTTCGGCTGCAGCTCCGGCAGCCGCATTTCTTCCCATAGCCAGTCCATGATGTCGTCGATGTTCAATTCCAGCATCAGGCGGATTTCCCCTTCGCCTTCGCCTTCGCCGCCGTGGCCGGCATCCGCTCCAGACTGCGGACGGACGCTGTGCAGCACGTCGCCGGGCTGGCTTTCACCCTGGCCGGCTTCGGGATGAGCGGGCGCGCTGTCGTTCAGGCGGAAGCGCGCATGTTCGAGGAAATGCACCGGCACCTGCACGCTGCGCTGCTGGCTGCCGGTGATGATGTCGGGATTGGCGATCAGGTCGGTCAGGTTTTCCTGCACCGCCTCGCGCACCTTCTGGTTGTGCCGCAGCCAGTCCCTGGCTCCGCGCGAAAACAACTCGTACCACGATGTCTGCGCGCTGATGACGCTGGTGTTCCGCATAGCCTCCTCGTCGCCAAAAGCAGCCGGTGCGACGGCGGCGGACAGCAAGCCATGCCGGCCGGGCCGCGTGCCGCTATTCCTGTGACAGCAGCGTGGTCACATAATTCAGCGCCTCGCGCGCGCTGTGGCGGTCGTAGCCGTATTCATCGACCAGCCGTTTTTCCACCACCGAAATCTTTTCCCGCACTTCCTCGTCCGGCCGTACGCTGGAACTGACCAGCCGCAGGACGTCGCGGCGCTGCTCGAACAGATATTGCTGAACCGCGTCGTGCAATAGCGCGTGGCGGTCGAGCGTGAATTTCTCGCCGCGCTTGTAGGCGCCCATCGCCTTGCGCACCACCTCCTGGCGGAACGACTGCTTGCCGGATTCGGAGATGTGGATTTTTTCTTCGACGGCGCGTAAAAAGCGTTCGTCCGGCCTGCGTTCCTCGCCGGTGATCGGGTCCTTGATCTGGCGGTTGTCCAGTGTCGCCTCGACTTCATCCAGATACTTGTCGAGCAGGTCCTGCGCCTCCTGCTCGAACGATACGAACAGCGCCTTGTGCACGTCTTCCCTGGCCCAGCGGTTGTAGAAATATTTGCGCACCAGCACCAGATAATCGATCCACTTGCGGCGCTTTTTCGGATCGATGCGGGCATCGGTTTCGATCGCGTCCTTCAGCGCCAGCAGCACGCTCATCGTCGTCAGGCTCCTGGCATCGGACTGGATGATCGCGTTCGACAGCGCGTTGATGACGAAGCGCGGCGAGACCCCGCCCAATCCCTCGTCCGGCATCTTCTGCCGCATCCGTTCCGCTTCGGCGCGGTTGATGCCTTCGACATCTTCGCCGGCATGCACGCGCACTGCCTGCACCAGTTCGGCTTCCTTCTGTTCGGCCTCGTGCAGCCGGGTGAAGATGGCGAATACCGCCGCCGCGTGCAGTACGTGCGGATCGAGATGGACTTCGCGGAAGGCCGGCGCCGCCGCCGAGATCAGCTTTCTGTAGATGCGCGCCTCGTCGCGGTAATTCAGCGTGTACGGCACCTGGATGATGACCATGCGGTCGAGCAGCGCCTCGTTCTCGCTCTCCTGCAAAAACTTGCGGAATTCCGCCAGATTGGTATGCGCCAGAATGGTTTCGTCCAGATAAATCAGCGGGAAGCGCGCCACCTTGACGTTCTTTTCCTGCGTCAGCGTCAGCAGCAGGTACAGGAATTCGCGCTTGACCTTGAGGATTTCGATCATTTCCAGCATGCCGCGCGACGCCGCGTAGACCGAGCCGGACCACGACCACGCGCGCGGATCGCCTTCATCACCGTATTCCGCCACCTTCGACAGATCGACCGAACCGACCAGATCGGCCAGATCGGCGGTGGTCGGATCGTGCGGCGCGTAGGTGCCGATGCCGGTGCGGCCGGCTTCCGACAGGAAGATGCGCTCGACCGGCATCTGCATGAAATCGCCGTGGTATTCGTGCTCCAGCCGGGTGCGGCAGTAGGGGCACAGTTCGCCGTGAATCTCGACGCCGTAGGTGTCGCGGAAAGAGGGGCGCAGCGTGTGCGGCACCAGATGCAACGGCGATTCGTGTACCGGGCAGCCGTGGATGCCGTACAGCGCGCCGGCATCGGTGTAGCTGTATTCCTCCAATCCGCGTTTCAGCAGGATCACCAGCGTCGATTTGCCGCCGGACGGCGGGCCCAGCAACAGCAGCAGGCGCCGGCCGACCTCGGAACCGGCGGCGGCGGCCTTGAAGTAATCGACCACGCGCTCGATCGATTCGTCGATGCCGAACAGTTCGTCCTCGAACAGCCGACCGGCCGTCTGATCGCCGTCGGCGGCATCGGCGCGGGTCCAGCGGATCATGTCCCACATGTACTGATGGGCGTTGCGGGCGACGCCGTGCGGGTCGCCGGTGACAATGCTTTCCAGAAATCCGGAAAACGGCCCGGACCAGTGCGTCGCCCGGTGTTCCTTCGTGAAGGCGACCAGGCTTTGGTAGAAATCGGCCTGTTGCCCGGGCTGCGTGGAGTTGCCTTGGTTCATGCTCCCCCCATCAGAAATAGGCTGACGTAAATGGTGGACAGGAAAGCCGTGCGAACGTTTCTCGCGGCCGATGCATTTTTTTAACCGGCATCGGCAAATCATTTCGATGACGCGACTGAAGAAATCGTGATTGCTGCCGTAAACAAGGACAGCGCTCACCACGAAACGGAAAAACACGATGGAAATCAATGGCATCGCGCAGTTGGCGACCACGATGGCGCAACAGCGCACCAATCAGGATGTGTCGGTCGCGGTCCTGAAAAAAGCACTCGACGTTCAGCAGGGCACCGCCGCCGCATTGCTGTCCGCCTTGCCGCAGCCGACCCCGGCGCCCAAGCTGCCGCCGCATCTGGGCCGCAACATCAATACCACCGCCTGATTCGCTTATCGTCGCAGCGGGCAGCGCCGGCGCCGTTCCGCCGGGCCGGCTGCCGCGCCTTCCCGGCGGAACCGGCATTGTGCGCTGGCGCCGGAACCCCGGCGCATCGGCCGGAATTTCCCGGATTCAACTACTCCTCGCCAAAAAATAGGGGAGTATAGGAAAACTTCTGAATGTTGGCGCCCGTCACAGCGGTGCCACCTGGGGAGTATGCAAAATCCCCCCGTTTTCCGGCAATCCCTGCGAATGGCCATCGCAACCGATCGATGCTATGATCCGCAACCCTATTGCATCTTGACATTCCGGTTCCGATCGCCCGCCGCATGTTTCCTCCCCGTCTGTTGCATTCGCTGACTGGCCGACGCCACAGCCAGCGGGCCATCGCCGGCCTGCTGGTGCTGGCCTTGCTGCTGGCGCAGTGGAGCGGTTTCCAGCATCGGATCGCGCATGGCGGGCAGGGTGGAGCAGGTTTCATTACCGCCATCGCCAGCAGCGCCGACGGCGAGGATGGCAAAAGCGGCGGCGCATCGCTGCATCATTCCTGCCTGGATTTCGACGCCACCACGCTGGCATTCGCGCTGCATGCCGCGGTGCCGGTCACGCCGGTGTTGCCGGAACGTCTGCGGCCGGCGTCGCAGCCGGATTTCGCTTCCTGGCATGCGCCGTTTCCCCATCACTTCCTGACGCGCGCGCCGCCCGTCGCCTGAGCATTCCCTGCCGTTGATTGCCGCCGGAACGCCTGCCGTTCCGGCCCTTTCCCTTTTTCCCAGGAATCCTCATGCACGCCCCTAGCATCCTGCTGGCGCCGGCGGCGCTGTCGGCGCTCGCGCTGGCGCCCGCCGTCCAGGCGCAAACTCCCGCTCCCGTCAACCATCCCGCCACCGTCAGCGCCGCACTGCCCGAAGTGGTGGTCACCTCGGCACCGTTCAGCACCGGTGAAAACGCCCAGATCCTGACGCCGGCCAAAGTGCTGGCCGGCGACGAATTGCACGACAAGCTCGGCAACACGCTCGGCGACACGCTGTCGCAGGAACTCGGCGTATCGGCCTCGGCCTTCGGCGCCGGCGCCTCGCGGCCGATCGTGCGCGGCATGGAAGGTCCGCGCGTGAAGATTTTGCAGAACGGCATGTCGGTGGCCGACGTTTCCAGCCTGTCCAACGACCATGCGGTCGCCACCGGCGGCGCCAGCGCCCGCCAGATCGAAATCCTGCGCGGACCGGCGGCACTGCTGTACGGTTCCGGCGCCATCGGCGGGCTGATCAACGTCGTCAACGACCGCATCCTGACCGAACTGCCGTCGGAAATCAGCGGCGAGATGGAATTGCGCGCCAGCTCGGCCGACAACGGCACCAGCATGGCGCTGTCGCTGGACGGCGCCGCCGGCCCGATCGGCCTGCACGTCGATAGCAATCTGCGCAACGCCAGCGACTACCAGATTCCCGGCCATGCCGGCCTGAACGATCCGGCCTCGGCCAGCGGCCGGCTGCCGAATTCCTTTGCGCGCCAGAACGATCTCGGTGTCGGCGCTTCCTATGTGGCGGGCTGGGGCTATCTGGGCGCTTCGGTCGGCGTGCGCAACGACCATTACGGGATTCCGACCGATGAAAAGTCCTTCATCGATCTGGAGCAGACCCGCTACGACGTGGACGGCCTGGTGCGCCAACCGTTCGCCGGCATCGAAAGCTTCCGCTTCCGGCTCGGCGTCACCGATTACCGCCACGCGGAAAAGCAGGAGGACGGCACGCCGATCACCCACTTCGCCAACAACGCCACCGAAAGCCGCTGGGAATTCACCCATCAGCCGCTGTATGGCTGGCATGGCAATTTCGGCCTGCAGACCGAGGACAGCCGTTTTTCGGCACTGGCCGCCGACAGCGGCGCGCCCGATACGGTGCCGGTCACGCATTCAACGACGCTGGCGGGTTTTCTGGTGGAACAGCGTGATTTCGGCCCGTTCCGCGCCTCCGCCGGCATGCGGCTGGAGTCGGTGCGGCACCGGCCGGATGCCGGTTCCGGCATGCCGGAGCGCAGCTTTTCGCTCGGCTCCTATTCGGCCGGCGGGCAGTGGCGCTTCGCCCCCGGTTATGCGTTCGGCGCGACGCTGTCGCTGGCGCAGCGCGCGCCGGCGGTGGAAGAACTGTATTCGCACGGCCCGCATGAATCGACCGCGACCTACGATATCGGCGATCCGTCGCTGCGGCAGGAAACCTCGCGCAATCTGGAAATCAGCCTGGAGAAAAATACCGGACGGTGGCGCTGGAAAGCCAATCTGTTCCACAACCGCGTCAGCAACTACGTCTATGGCCGTGCCGACGGCACTCGTGTGGACGAGGAGGGCGCGATCGCCCCGGATGGCGAATTCCTGCGGCGCTTCTGGTCGCAGGGCCGCGCCACGATCCGTGGCGCCGAGGCTGAACTCCGCTACAACGAGCGCGGCCCCGGCCTGTCGTGGCGGCTGTTCGCCGATACCTCGCGCGGCACGCTGGACGATGCCGGCAACCTGCCGCTGCAGCCGGCCACCCGCTTCGGCGGCAGTGTCGGCTACCGTCAGGGCGCCTGGCGCGGCGGCATGTCGGTGACGCGCGCGCAGGCGCAGGACCGGCTGGCATCGTTCGAAACCAGCGTCACGCCGGCCTATACGCAACTGGACGCCAACCTGTCCTATACCCAGCGCCTTGGCAGCGCCGACGTGACCTGGTTCGTGCTGGCGAAAAACCTGCTGAATCAGGACATCCGGGTATCGACCTCGGTGCTGATGGACATGGCGCCGCAGCCCGGCCGCAACCTGATCGTCGGCGTGCGCACCGGCTTCTGATGCTGCCGCCAGGCGGCCATCGGCGCGGCGCTATTCCTTGAAGTAGACCGCCTGATGGCTGCTCGCCAGCAGGGCGCCGTCGGCGCTCCAGATTTCCGCGCTCTGATCGAAAAATCCCTTGCCGAAATGCAGGCCGCGCGCCACGCCCAGCACCGGCCGCGTGCCTTGCGCCGCCAGCAGCGCCGCGTCGGCATGGAAATAGGTGGTCAGCGCCACGGTGCCCGCCGGCACCCACTTCGGCCGCCGCACGAAGATGCGCGGAAAGAACGCATCGCACAGCGCCGCCAGCGACAGGAAATCGAGCGGGCGCGGCGGCTCGTCACGCATCCACAACCGGGTTTGCGACGGATGGCCGCCATCGTCGCTGCTGCCCGGTCCGCCGTCGATGAAGCGCATCTGATAGCACGCTGTCCAGGCCGCCTGCGGCAGTGGCGGCGCCACCGCCAGCTGCTCCGCCGGCGGCACCTGCGGAAAGGCGAGGTCGGTGGTGCTCCAGGTATCGCGCCGCAGGCCGGTGACGGCGGTGGCGAAGGCGGCGATTTCGCCGCCCTGCAACAGTTCCACCAGCCAGTGCTGGGTGGTGCGGTTGGTGCGCAGCGCCCGCGCCTGCACGCTGAATTCGTCGGCGCTGATCGGCGCGGCGTAGTGCACCGTCAGCGCCACCGGCTCGCCGAGCCGGGCCGGATGGCTGACGATCGCATTCAACAGCGTCGCGCCGATCGCGCCGCCAAACGGACCGACCATGTTGCCGTAGGCCGGATGGCTGCGCCCGCTGTAGTGGCCGTCGCCCTCCGGCGTCAGGGCGATGGCGGAGTCGAACACATGGGTACTGCCGGAGTCTGCTGGGTGCATGGAATTCCTTGTCGGTCAGTCGGGAAGGGCGGCGAGGGGCCGGACCACTCTCGCCAGCGATCGCCGTTGCGCGGGGCGTCGATGTGGCGCCAGCAGTACACGATCACGGATGGAGATGATGCCTTGTTTTTCGGCGATCGGCTGTTGACGCTCCGGCATGCCAAATACGACCGCTGTCCATCACTCCAAGCGGGGCCCCCTCGCTGCCTGCGGTGCCAGCATACAGCCGTACCTGCCAGGTGGCGCACAACACGTTTCCGGATCAGCCATTCTGCCGACAGCGGGCGGAGTCGCACGCCCATCGGGAAACTTCAAGTTCATGGAACAGCGAATTTACGAGGCTGCTCCAAGCACAGTCCGGCTGCTCCGTTGCGCATGCTACGGAGCAGCCATCATCAGCACATCAGGCGCGCTGCTGTCCCGCTGCCGCCAGCCACGACAGCACCGCCGCGACCACGGCGCAACCGGCGACCTGCACGATGCCGGCGGTCGACCAGCTGAAATTTTCCTTCAGCAGGCCCAGCAGATAGCCGGCGAACGCCGCTGGAATGTACAGGCTGGCGACGAACAGGCCAGAGGCATACGACGCTTTCTCGCGCTTCACCGACTTGATGATGCCGGCTGACAGATTCGCGTACACCATGCCGCTGATGGCGCCGCCGAATACGAACGAGAACAGGATATGCATCGCCAGCGATGCGCCGATGCCGGCGAACAGGATGCCGCCGCTGATGGCGGAAATCACCAGCGATACGATCAGCAGCTTGCTGTAGTTGTACTTGTCGCCGAGCCAGCCGCCGAACAGCGACAACAGCGCACCGAAGCCGTAGAAGCTGACTGCCAGGCCGGCTTCCTTCGGAGTGAAACCGAGCGCTTCACGCAGATAGGTCGGGTACAGGCCGAGATAGCCGTAGATCGACAGGCCGGCGAACACGGTGGCAATCGCCAGAGTAACCGGGGTCCGGGCCCAGATCGAGTCGGCTACGCCTTCCTCCCGGCCGGCAGCGGCGTCCTGATCGGATGCCTGCACCTCGGTAAACCACGGCTTGACGAACAGCATGATCAATACCAGGGCGACCACGCCGAGCGCGCCGAACACCATGAACGGCATCTGCCAGTGAGTCGCACCGAGAATCGCCGCGCCCAGATTCGGGCCGATCACCGCGCCGATGCCGAAGGTGAAGTTCAGCGAACTTGCCGCCACCGCCCGGTGCTGCAAAAAGTAGGTGGTGCCGATGGCCAGCAGCGCGGTCAACTGCATCGCTTCGCCGAGCCCGGAAATGAAGCGGTACAGCAGCAGATCGGGCATACCCTGGGCATGCGCGGTCAGATAGGTCGCGGCCGAAAAGACCACCAGACCAAGAAGCACCACGCCACGGCGCGACATTTTACCCAGCAGATACCCGGTCGGAATACCGGCCAGGCCCATTCCGAGGGTAAACACCGTTGCCGCCAATCCCACTTCCGGCACCGTCAACGCCAGCGCCTTGCGCACATCCGGCGCCAGCACGGAAAACAGCTGACGGTCCATCGCGTTGATTACGTAAGACAGCAGCAGGATGGCAAACATCCCGAGTGCAGCTTTTTGCTTATTCATTTCTTATCCTCCATCCAAGTGTCATGGATGCCGAGACCCGGCATTTCCTCTCCTGCGCTTGCTCATCGTCTGGCGGGGAGCCGCCAGATGAACTCTTTCATCACCGCCTCGCGGCGGTGGCATTACCTGTAGATTGCCTCGTGCGCGTCTACACCAGCGCCGCCTTGCTGCGGGCAATGAATGCGGTTTTCAGTCCGGCTGCCGGCAAGCCGCTGGCGATCAGGAGTCGCAGCAGCAGGCAGGCTTTTTCCCCGGACAGATAGCCGCCGGGAATCGCACCGCGCGCGATCAAATCCATCTCCGAACCGGGGAAGCCATAGGTTTTTTCAAATGCCGGACCGGCACCCACCCGTGTTGCCAGCACTACCGGCATGACGGCGGCGAGCTGTTCCACCTTGTCCGCGAAATGCGCTGGCAGATGGCCGGCGCCCATCGCTTCGATCACCGCGCCCTGAAATCCGAGCTGGGGCAGGGCGGCAAGCAGCCGGCCGTCATCGCCCAGCGGAATCGTCAGCAGCGCCACCGCCACGTCGGCAGTGTTTTGCGGACGCGCGATGACCGGCAGGCGCGGCAGCCGCGCATACAGGTGCAGGGCGCCTTCGATGACGCGCCCGACCGGCGCAAACCCCGGCGAGGTAAACGCCGAAGGCAGCGAAGTATGCGATTTGCGGACGTGGCGGGCGGCATGCACCTCGTCGTTCAGCACCACCAGCGCCCCCAGCCCGGCGGCGCTGGCGGTACTGGCCACCGTGACCGCCGCCAGCAGATTGGCCGGCCCGTCGGCTCCCGGTGCGGCGGCGCCACGCATGGCGCCGGTGACGACGACCGGACGCACGGAGGCGACCAGCGTGTCGAGCACGAATGCGGTTTCCTCGATGGTGTCGGTACCCTGTACCACCACCGCGCCGGCAAAGCCGTCGCTCATCCGGCTATCGATCAGCGCCGCGATGCGCACCAGATCGTCGAGGGTCAGCGATGCTCCCGGCTTGGTCGAGTACGACACCACCTCCAGTTGCGCCCGGTCGGCCAGTTCGGGAACCGCCCGCACCAGGTCTTCGCCGGTCAGGGTCGGGGTGATGCCGCCGCCGCCGGCGCTGGTCATCGTGATGGTGCCGCCGGTGGAAATCAGCAGGACGCGTTGCAATGTCATGGTCACGATCGCCCGCCGATCAGGCTTGCGCCTGGGCCTTGTAGATGTCGAGAATTTCTTCGCCCGTGCACATGACGACGCCGGCATGGGAAAGGATGTAGTCGTACAGCGCTTCCAGATAGCGGATGCGGTGCGGCACACCGGTCAGGTAAGGGTGGATCGAGATCGCCATCACGCGCGGGATCGTCGCGCCTTCCTTGTACAGCTGATCGAACTGGTCGCGGCCGCGCCGGTAGATTTCATCCGACGGCTGTTGCTGGATCGCCGACATGACTACGTCGTTGATCTCGACCGTGTAGGGCACCGACACCATACTGCCGCTGCGCGTCTTGATCGGCACCGGCTGGTCGTCCATGACCCAATCGGCCACGTATTCGATACCGGCTTCGGCCAGCAGATCGATGGTTTCGGCGGTTTCCGTCAACCCCGGACTTTCCCAGCCGCGCGGCGGCTTGCCGGTGAAGGCGCGGATCGCCTCGACGGTCTGGCGGATCGCCGCGCTCTGGTCTTCGACGCGGTGCATCGGCTTCTGGACGAATCCGTGTCCCATGAATTCCCAGCCGGCATCACGCGCGGCGGTACAGGCGGCGGTGTATTCGGTGCAGGTGGTGCCGTTCAGCGCCAGCGTCGCGCGCAGGCCGCGCGATTTCAGCACATCCAGAAAACGCCAGAAGCCAACGCGCATGCCGTATTCATGCCAGCACCAGTTCGGTACGTCCGGCAGCATCGGCTGCCCCATCGGCGGCGGCAGCACGGTGCGCGGCATCGGGTTTTCCGGCAGCCAGTTTTCGATGTTGACGATGGTCCAGACGGCGACGCGGGCCTGGTTCGGCAATACGAACGGGCGGCGCTGCGTGATCGGCTCGTAAGGCAGCCGCGCGCGCGAGGTCGGGAAGCCGTCGGCGGGGTTCGTGTTCGATTGGCTCATTCGAATCCTCCTTGGTGGTAGCTGAGTCCAGGACGCGCTGCCCCCACGTCGTCAAGAACACGACACGGGACAAACGTCCACTATATGGACTAAAATTACAGGGAAAATCGTGAAATTCGATATCGATTTTCTCCAAATCATTGATTCATACTATTTTTCTGTATAAGGCAGTGTCAACTGGTTTGAATATAGTTCCACTATTTGGACATTAAAGATGAATGATGCTGGCGGCACACGCGGCGCCCAGACCGTGACCCGGGCAATCCGCATGCTCAAGCTGATCGCCCAGCATGCGGCGGACGGCATGCGGATGGTCGATTTATCCAAGCAGCTGGAGCTGGAGCGCCCGACCGCGCACCGTCTGGTGCAGGCCTTGGTCAATGAAGGGATGCTGGTACGCGACAGCCGTTCACGCCGCTATACGCTGGGACCGCTGGTTTTCGAGTTAGGGTTGGCTTCGACGCATCAGTTCAATCTGCGCGACATCTGCGCGCCGGTACTGGAAGCGCTTGCCGCCAGCAGCGGCGACACCAGCTTCCTGTTCGTGCGCAGTGGCAACGACGCGGTATGCCTGAGCCGCGTGCAGGGGACTTACCCGATCCAGACGCCCGCCGTGCCGGTCGGCAGCCGCCAGCCGCTCGGCGTCAGCGCTGGCGGATTGGCACTGCTGAGTTGCCTGCCGGACGCCGAAGCAGGGCGGGTAATGGAGGCCGTCGCTCCGCGCCTGAGCGTCTATGGCGACCTCGATGTGGAGGAATTGCGCAAGCATTGCGCCCGCGCCCAGACCAAGGGATTCGCGCTGATCTCCAACAAGGCGGTACCGGGCGTCAGCGCCGTCGGCCTGCCCATCAAGAGCGCGGCCGGCGTGCCGATCGCCGCGATCACGGTGGCGGCAACCCAGACGCGCATGACGGAGAAACGGGTGGCCGAAATCGTGCCGCTGCTGATGAGCGCGGCCGAGACGATTACCCAGCTGCTGAAGCAATGAGGTGGTTCAGCAGTGCAAGGCGTGCTGACGACTGGTCGCATGACGCCGTTGGTCGGCGATCCGGTCCTGGGTCCATGCGTCTCGCGGCTGTCTGGCGACGGCATCCAGCCAGGTGATATGGCGTCGCAAGGATTCGCACTCGGCTGAATTTGTTTCCGCCTGGCCGATGGTCATGACCTGACTGCCACCCGTGGTATACGTCTGCCTTTCCCGTCGTGATCTGGCCAAGGTAGCGTCGATCTGTGCTCGCGATGGACTGACAATGCCAGCCGAATCCGCCAGCGCCAGTTTTTCCTGTTTCTGATGCGCTTCACAGCCGGTATTGGAATAGGTCACCTTGCCGTTGACGGTGCACTTGACGATGGTGCCGTCGCGCGGCGCCGGATCGGTATCGGCCTTGCTGACTGGCGCGGGTGGCGGCACTGGTATCACAGTAGGGGGCGCCAGCGTCTGTGGCGCCGGCGCCGCCGGGTCTTTCAGCGCATCCAGTCCCTCGAAATAATAGAACGCCACCAAGACAATCCCGATCAGTGCCGCCGGCAAGAGCCATTCCTTGCGCATTTTTCCTCCGCCTATGCAGCTTGAATTATTTCCATTCGAAGAACTGACGATATCGGAGCGGCGCCAGATCGAGACCGATATTCGCAACGGCTACTGGCATTTGCGCAACCTGCGAGGCGGCCGCTTCGGCCAGGCGGCACGCCGCCGGCATTATCGCCGGATTGCCTTGCAAAAAGAACGCCTGCGTCTGGCAGGCGTATCGAAGCGGGAGCTACTGGATTTTCTGCGGTGCTGCCGACTTCAGTGCAGCAGTCATAAGCCACCGTTCAAGCCGTGCCCGTACTGTCCTTATGCGCATCTTTAATTTTACATAATACAAATTATGCGAAATTAACGACGCACTCAAACCCCGGCCAGATCAGAGATCCCCTGAACCCCATGTCAATAAAAAAATGAGATATCCAAATCTTCGCTACGGCAGCCCTGACGAGCTGCGACATTACGCCGCCGGCATTCCCCTCGACGAACTGGCGCGGCAGTTGCGCCGCGATCCGCGGACCGTGCGGGATTGGCTGGACGGACGCCGGCGCGTGCCGTTCTGGGTGCCCGAGCTTTTGCGCCTGCGCCACGCCGAGCGTTGCCAGCAGCTGCGGCGCATCGGCATCCGTCAGTATCCGTGCCTGTTGAGCGCGGCCGACATGGGCCGGATGACTTCGGCATTCTGCCCGACCTGCGGCGCACCCGATCGTGTCGATGCGCCCGGCCGACGGCTGGACTAGCTCAACGGTGTCGGGCCTTGCCCGACCACCATCGCGCCGCCGTGTCCTTTTTCCGCCCGGTGCAGCGCCAGCCGCGCCATGATCTGTGAAACGTGCGTCAGGCCTTGCGGAAAGTTGCCGAGCATTTGCTTGTTGGTCGGGTCGAATTCCTCCGACATCAGGCCGAGGTCGTTGGCGCAGCCGAGCGCGCGCCGGTAGGTTTTCCAGGCTTCTTCGCGCTGCCCCTGCAGCGCCAGGCAACTGACCAGCCAGAACGTGCACGGCAGGAACACGCCCTCCAGTCCCGGCAGGCCGTCCGGCGAATCGTAGCGTGCCAGCAGGCCGTCATGGTCCAGCTGCTGACGGATCGCCTGGGTCGTGCGCACCATGCGCGGATCGTCATAGGCGACGAAGCCGATGCGCGGCAGCAGCAGCAAGGCGGCGTCCAGATCACGGTTTTCGAACGCCTGCACGAATACGCCGCGCTGCTGGTCGTAGCCGTCGCCTTCGATCGCGGCGCGGATCCGGTCACGCGTTTCCCGCCAGCGCGCCAGCGGCGCCTCGAAGCCATGCATTTTCGCCAGCGCGACCCCATGCGCCAGCGCACCCCAGCACATCGCCTTGGAATGGACGTAGTGATGCGGGCCGCCGCGAAATTCCCAGATGCCATAGTCCTGGTCGTTCCAGCGCTGGCAGACGGTATCGACCACGTCCGCCAGAAAATCCCAGTAATGCGCGTCGATCGCGTGGCCGCTGGCATCCCACACCGCCGCCATTTCCAGGATTTCGCCATAGATGTCGAGCTGATTCTGCTTGGCGGCGAAATTGCCGATGCTGACCGGCTGCGACTGCCGGTAGCCTTCCAGCCACGGCAGTTCCAGCGCGGTCAGGCGCCGCTTGCCGTCGACGCCATACATGATCTGCAACTGGCTGGCGCTGCCGGCCGACGAGCGCTGGATGAATTGCAGGAAACGCTCGGCTTCGTTCTGATAGCCCAGTTCATACAGCGCCCGCACCGTAAACACCGAGTCCCGCACCCAGCTGAAACGGTAATCCCAATTGCGTCCCTCGCCGATCCATTCCGGCAGCGAGGTGGTCGGCGCCGCGACGATGGCGCCGGTGCGCTCGTAGGTCAGCGCCTTCAGCAGAATTGCCGAGCGCCGCGTCTGCGCATCGAGGTCCGGCGGCGCCTGCATGCGATCCGACCACCGATGCCACCAGTCGCGCGTCTGCGCCAGGCGTTTTTCGGTGTCGGCGGCCAGTTCGCCATACGGCGGCAGCCGATCGATATGCTCGGGCGGCTCGAAATGGCTCAACAACCGCAGCCGCTGGCCGGAGCGTACCGAAAACCGCCCGCGCAGATCGCGATGCTCGATCACTTCCAGTGGCATGTCGGAACGCAGCACCAGTCCGGTATCGCTGCCGATCGCCGTGTATACCCGTGGCGCGTGGCGGCGCATGCGCGGAATGATTTCGCCGTAGTCGAAGCGCGGGCAGATTTCCACCTGCAGCTCGACCTCGCCGGACAGCCCTTCGACGATGCGCACATGCTCGTAGTGCGCCTGTTCGCTGGCCTGGCGGTCCATCGAGAAGAAATCGGTCAGCCGGCAAGCGCCCTGCCCGGTGTCGAAATCGGTTTCCAGGATCATCGTGCCGGGCAGGTAGCGCCGGCTGACGGTGAATTCGCCGGTCGGCGCGATCTGGCAATGGCCGCCCTGCCGCCAGTCCAGCAGGCGACCATAGCAGCTGTCGGAATCGACGCGCGGCATGCAGCACCAGTCCACCGAGCCGGCGCGGGAAATCAGCGCCGTGCAATGGCAGTTGCTGATGAAGGCGTAGTCGGCGATCGGCGGATAGGGATTGCGCGGCGAGTGCATGGCGGTTCAGCTTGTTGTTTCCAGTACGACCACAGCCTGGCAACGGAGTTGCGCCATCCAAAGATCGGTCCGGCCGGAAAGGAGTTTCCCATGGCGAAATTGCCCTGCCGAAAACATATACTCCAAGGCAATGCATCCTGCAGCGGGCGTCCCTTGGACATTTTTTCAACATACTCCTGAAAAATTTTCATTTCCCCGCTCTCCGCGAAGAGGTGCGACGGCTTTCATACGGGTGTTGATGCGATGCAATATACACACCCGACAAGGTGCTGGAGTCGATGCCACAGCACACCAAATGGCTTTGTTGCGCCGCAAGGTACAAGACTTGCTTGTCAGCTTGTCCCTTGTCTCTGGATAGATCATGAAAATTGCCCAGGTCGCGCCCCTGTTCGAACGTGTGCCGCCGCGCGCCTATGGCGGTACCGAACGCGTCATTTCCTATCTGACCGAGGAACTGGTGCGCCAGGGCCATCAGGTCACGCTGTTCGCCAGTGGCGATTCGGTCACCGCCGCCCGGCTGATACCGGCCATCGCCCACAATCTGCGCCCCGATACCGGGCGCCCGGCCTGGCTGGCCTGGCATGCGATCCAGATGGACATGGTGGCGGAGCTGGCCGGGCAGTTCGACGTCATCCATTTCCACACCGACTACCTGCACTTTCCGCTGGCGCGGCATCTGCCGGTGGCGCACGTGACCACCCTGCACGGCCGGCTCGATCTGCCGGAACTCGATGCGCTGTACGCGCATTTCGACGACGTGCCGGTGGTATCGATTTCCGACAGCCAGCGCGCGCCACGTCCGCTGGCCAACTGGCAGGGCACCGTGCATCACGGACTGCCGCCGGCGCTGTACGGATTCCAGCCGAAGCCGGACGACTATTTCGCCTTCGTCGGCCGCATCTCGCCGGAAAAGCGCATCGACCGCGCGATCGACATCGCCCGCCGCTGCGGCAAGCGGCTGCTGATCGGCGCCAAGATCGACCCGGCCGACCAGCCGTATTTCCGCCAGCAGATCGCGCCGCTGCTGCGCTCGCCGCTGATCGAATACATCGGCGAAATCGGCGAACCGGAAAAACGCCAGCTGCTGCAGAACGCCGCCGCCCTGCTGTTCCCGATCGACTGGCCGGAACCGTTCGGGCTGGTGATGATCGAGGCCTTCTGCTGCGGCACGCCGGTCATCGCCTACCGCCACGGGTCGGTGCCGGAAGTGGTGGAGGATGGCATCACCGGCTTCACCGTCACCGATCAGGACGAAGCGGTGCGCGCCGCCCAGCGCATCGGCGAGATCGACCGCCACCGCTGCCGCCAGGCGTTCGAACGGCGCTTCACGGTGCGCGACATGGCGCACGCCTACCTGCGCATCTACCAGCAGGCGATTGCCGCGCGGCAGCCACAGGCGTTGCCGCCGCCGCGCCCCGCCCTGACCCCGCGTCTGGCGGGCGCCGCCGGTCTGTGACGGAGGCGGCATGATGGAAAGAATCCGCCTCGGCGAGCACTGGTACATCCTCGCCACCGCCTCCTCCACCGACGAACGGCGCCGCGTGCTGAAGCACAACGACACCTTCGCGGTGTTCGACCTGTTCGGCGACGCCCACTCGATCGGCCCGCGCGGGGCCGGCCTGTATCGCGGCGACACCTGTTTCCTGTCGCGCCAGGAGCTGCTGATCGAAGGCATCCGGCCGCTGTTCCTGAATTCGAACGTCAAGGACGACAGCGGCCTGTTCATCATCGAACTGATGAATCCGGACCTGTATCCGGCCGGCGGCAGCCATATCGAAAAGGGCACGCTGCACATCTTCCGCGCCAAGCTGCTGTGGGACAACGCCTGCTACGAGCATGTGCGGGTCATCAACTACGGACTGGAGGCGGTCGAGATCATGCTGTCGATGGCCTTCGGCGCCGACTATTCCGACATCTTCGAGGTGCGCGGTTTTCAGCGCGGCCGGCGTGGCGAACCGCTGGCGCCCGAGGTTGGCGCGCAGGAAGTGCTGCTCGGCTATCGCGGGCTGGACGGCACGCTGCGCAAGACGCGGATACGTTGCGATCCGGCGCCGAGCGCGTTGTCGGCGGACCAGGCCGATTTCCGCATCGCGCTGCCCCCGAAGGGCGAGGCGCATTGCTACGTCAGCACCCATTGTCTCCCGGATGGCGCCGAGCAGACACCGCCGGCACCGCACTACAAGGCCGCCTATACCCGCATCGAAACCGAGGTGGCGCACCTTGCCAACGACCGCTGCCGCATCACCACCTCGGACCCGATGTTCAACAGCTGGCTGGACCGTTCGATGGCCGATCTGCGGATGCTCACCACCGCGCTACCGCAAGGCCCCTACCCTTACGCCGGCCTGCCGTGGTACGCCACCACCTTCGGCCGCGACGGCATCCTGACCGCACGCGAATTCCTCTGGATCGATCCCGGCCTGGCGCGCGGCGTGCTGGCCTTTCTGGCCACCAGCCAGGCTACCGGACACGACCCGGCGCGCGACGCCGAACCCGGCAAGATCCTGCACGAGGCGCGCAACGGCGAACTGGCGGCGCTCGACGAAATCCCGTTCCGGCGCTACTACGGCACGGTCGACGCCACGCCGCTGTTCATCGGCCTGGCCGGGGCCTATTACGAGCGCACCGGCGACCTCGATTTCATCCGCACGATCTGGAGCAACATCCGGCAGGCGCTGCACTGGATAGACCATTACGGCGACCGCGACGGCGACGGTTTCGTCGAGTACGCGCGCCATACCGATCAGGGTCTGGCGCAGCAGGGCTGGAAGGATTCGCACGATTCAGTATTCCATGCCGACGGCCGCCTGGCCGAAGCGCCGATCGCGCTGTGCGAGGTGCAGGGCTACGTCTATGAAGCCAGGCTGCAGGCGGCGCGGCTGGCACGGCTGCTGCACGAACCGGCGCTGGCGCAGGAACTGGAGCGGCAGGCACAGCAGTTGAAGCAGACGTTCAATCAGGCATTCTGGTGCGAACAGATCGGCAGCTACGCGCTGGCGCTCGACGGCGAAAAACGGCAGTGCGCGGTGGCCGCCTCCAACGCCGGCCACGCGCTGTGGTCCGGCATCGCCGAACCGCACTACGCCCGCCGGGTGGCGGCCCGGCTGTTGCGCGAAGATTCATTCTGCGGCTGGGGCGTGCGCACGCTGGCCTCGCGCGAAGTGCGCTACAACCCGATGGCCTATCACAACGGCTCGGTCTGGCCGCACGACAACGCGCTGATCGCCGACGGGCTGGCGCGCTATGGCTTCACCGGCAAGGCCATGACGGTATTCGCCGGCCTGCGCGAAGCCAGTCTGTTCATGGACCAGCACCGGATGCCGGAACTGTTCTGCGGCTTCGAACAGCGCCCCGGCGAAGGACCGACGCTGTATCCGGTCGCCTGCTCGCCGCAGGCCTGGTCGGCGGCCGCCGTGTTCTATCTGCTGCAAGCCTGCCTCGGCCTGTCGTTCGATCCGGAAAAGCAGGAAATCCGTTTCCGCAATCCGCAGTTGCCGGCCTTCCTCGACAGCGTCACCATCAACAACCTGGCGATCGGCAACGGCAGTGTCGATCTGCGGCTGCAGCGCTATCCGAACAACGTCGGCGTCAACCTGCTGCGTAAGGAAGGCAAGGCGGAAGTGGTGATCGTCGCTTAGCGTGATTCCGGCCGCACCGTCGGCCACGATCGCCAGAGGCGGCGCACCAGCAGCGCGCAGGCCAGCGCCACCAGCGCCGCGCCCAGCATGTCGAGCGGAAAATGGACGCCGACGTAAATCCGCGCCCAGGCGATCGGCACGCCCCACAACGCCAGCGCCAGCCCGAAGCGGCGCCAGCCGGGTTCCAGCAACAGGCTGAAAGCCACCGCCCAGGTCAGCGCCAGATGGTTGCTGGGAAAGGAAAAATTCGCTGCATGCTCGACCAGCTGATGGCCCAGCCCGAGCGCAAACGGCCTCGGCTGCGGCCATAGCCAACCGATCCACTGATTCATCAGCCAGGCGGCCAGCGCCGATACCGCCGCCCTCAACAACGCCTGCCGCACACCCGGCCCGCCGCGCAGCCAGCCGATACCGGCGGTAATCGGCACGATCCACACCGCATACACCGCGAAGAAAACGCCCAGCCACGCCATCGCCGGCGCCGGATGCGCCGACGCGTTCAGCCAGAGAAACAGCGTGTGGTTGAGGGGTTCCATTGTTTCGATATCCATTGGGCGGTTTGCCATCATAGGTTACGGGGGTTTTCCGGTGTCCGGGTCGTGGTGCGAAAACCACCGGGTTTCCCCCTTGCAGGGCGCGGTTGCGCTGGCAAGCGCAAACCGTTTCGCATGAGTGAGATTTCTGGCACCAGAAAATAGCCGGACCACCACTCCACAATCATCCACCTGTACAGCCGCTCCACTTGTCGTCCCCGCGAAGGCGGGGACCCAGTGTCGTTAGTTTGGAGTCACCAAAAGAAACCCATCCCCACCCAATATCGATTAGAATTGGTATCAATAATGATTATCATTTATGGATGATCGCTTCGGCCCTGCCCATCGCCACCGCTTTTCCTTCGATTCAATGCCCCTTTCCACACTGCAACTCACGCCCGCCGACGCGGCTTCCCCTCTGACGCCCGCCGACAGCTGCAACCTGTCCTCGCTGAAAAAAGGCGAATGCGCGGTCGTCACCGGCCTGGATACGCATGACGACACCAGCCAACCGCTGCTGCAGCGGCTGATGGAACTCGGCTTCGTGCCGGGCGAAACCGTGCGCGTGCTGGCGGAAGCCTTTCCGCGCCGTGATCCGATCGCGGTGCGGATCGGCAGTGCCACCTTCGCCCTGCGGCGCCGTGAAGCGGCGCTGATCCAGGTCGCGCGCCAGCAGCGGCTGGCCGCCTGATTTCTCTTTTTCCTACACGATGAGCACTGCCAAACCGCTGCGCCTGGCGCTGGTCGGCAATCCCAATTGCGGCAAGACCGCGCTGTTCAACCGCCTGACCGGCGCGCGCCAGAAGGTCGCCAACTACGCCGGCGTCACCGTCGAGCGCAAGGAAGGCCATTTCCGCTCGGCCGGGCGCAGCTATCAGGTGATGGACCTGCCCGGCTCCTACAGCCTGAACGCGATGACGCCGGACGAAGCCATCACCCGCGCCGTGCTGTTCGGCGAGCAGGCGGATGAAGCGGCGCCGGACCTGATCGTGCTGGTCGCCGACGCCACCAACCTGCGCCTGAACCTGCGGCTGGTACTGGAAGTGCTGCGTCTCGGCCGGCCGACCGTGCTGGCGCTGAACATGATGGACGTGGCGCGCAAGCGCGGGCTGGTGATCGACATCGACAAGCTGCAGCGCGAACTCGGGATTCCGGTGATCGCCAGCGTCGCGGTCCAGCCGAATGGCGGCGCGGCGCTGGTCGCCCAGCTCGACGCGCTGCCGCTGACGCCGCAAGGCGGTCTGGCGGCCGATGCGCTGGCGTCATACGCCCGCGCCGATGCCGCGCCGCTCGAAGCGACGCCGCAGGAAGTGCGCCGCATCCTCGCCGCAGTCACCACAAATGCCGGCGAAACCTCCACCATCGGCGACAGCATCGATGCCGTCGTGCTGCATCCGGTGGCCGGTTACCTGATCCTGGCGACGCTGCTGTTCCTGGTATTCCAGGCGGTGTTCAGCTGGTCCGAATGGCCGATGGAACAGATCAAGCAGGCGGTGGACAGCATCGGCGCGCTGGTGCAGTCGGCCATGCCGGACGGCATCCTGCGCAGCCTGCTGGTCGATGGCGTGCTGTCCGGCGTCGGCAGCGTGCTGGTGTTCCTGCCGCAGATCCTGATCCTGTTCCTGTTCATCCTGGTGCTGGAGGATTCCGGCTACCTGCCGCGCGCCGCCTTCCTGCTGGATCGGCTGATGGGCAGCGTCGGCCTGTCCGGGCGCGCCTTCATCCCGCTGCTGTCGAGCTTCGCCTGCGCGATTCCCGGCATCATGGCGACCCGCACCATTCCCAATCCGCGCGACCGCCTGGCGACCATCATGATCGCGCCGCTGATGACCTGCTCGGCGCGGCTGCCGGTGTACGCGCTGATCATCGGCGCCTTCATTCCACAGCGCTCGGTCGGCATCTTCAACCTGCAGGGGCTGGTGCTGTTCGCGCTGTATCTGGCCGGCATCGTCTCGGCGATGGCGGTCGCCTACGTGTTCAAGCGCACCATCGGCCGTGGCCGCTACCAGCCGCTGATGCTGGAACTGCCGTCCTACCGCTGGCCGAATCTGCGCAATCTGGCGCTCGGCCTGTGGGAGCGCGGGCGCATCTTCGTCACCCGGGTCGGCACCATCATCCTGGCGCTGATGATCGTGCTGTGGTTCCTGTCGAGTTACCCGGCGCCGCCGGAAGGCGCGCTCGGCCCGGCGATCCAGTACAGCCTGGCCGGCCGCATCGGCCAGATGCTGCAGGTGGTGTTCGCGCCGATCGGCTTCAACTGGCAGATCGCCATCGCGCTGGTGCCCGGCCTGGCGGCGCGCGAAGTCGCGGTCGGCGCGCTCGGCACCGTCTACGCGCTGTCGGCCACCGGCGATCAACTGGCCACCGCGCTGACGCCGATGATCGCCGCCACCTGGAGCCTGCCGACCGCGCTGTCGCTGCTGGCCTGGTACGTGTTTGCGCCGCAGTGCATTTCCACGCTATCGACCGTGCGGCGCGAAACCAACTCCTGGAAACCGGTCTGGGCGATGGCCGGCTACATGTTCGCGCTGGCCTATCTGGGTTCCTTCGCGGTGTACCAGATCAGCCGTGCGCTGCTGGGAGGTGGCTGATGCAAACCACCATCGTCGCCGTCATCGTCCTGTACGCCGCCTGGGTGGTAGTCAAGCGTTATGCGCCGCAAGCCTTGCGGCGCGCCGTGGGCAACGCGCTGGCTGCGCTCGGGCGCCGGCTCGGCTGGTCCTGGCTGGAACGCAAATGCAGCGCCGCGGCCGTCGCCCCGACCAGCGCCTGCGGTGCCTGCGGCGGCTGTGCGCGCGGCAAGACGGTGCCGCCTTCGGCCAAATCGCTGAAGCGCACACCACGCTGATCCGCCCTCACGGCCGGAACGCCCGGCTGCGCTGGTGCGATGGAACCACTATCATCCCGGGTTTGATTCCATCCGCATCCCGAGGTAGTCCGATGTTTGGCCCCAGTATTTCCGCCGCCCGCCGGCGCGCACGCTTTTCCATCCCGATCCGTATTCCCTCCGTGCTGCTGGCCGCGCTATGCGGCTGGCTGCTGGCCGGTGGTGCCGCCGCGCAGGCGCTGCCCGACACGCTGGCGCAGCGCACCGCCGCCTGCGGCGCCTGCCACGGCGAGCAGGGGCGCGCCGCCAGCGACGGCTTCTACCCGCGCATCGCCGGCAAGCCGGCCGGCTACCTGTACAACCAGCTGATCAATTTCCGTGAAGGACGGCGCCGCTATCCGCTGATGATCTACATGGTCGACCACCTGTCCGACGACTACCTGCAGGAAATCGCCCACTACTTCGCCGACCAGCATCCGCCCTACCCGGCACCGCAGCCGAGCACCGCGACGCCGGCGGTGCTGGAGCGCGGCCGGCAACTGGTGTTTTCCGGTGACAAGGCCAGGCAGGTACCGGCCTGCGTCGCCTGCCACGGGCAGACGCTGACCGGCGCGCTGCCGTCGATTCCCGGCCTGCTCGGTCTGCCGCGCGACTACCTGAACGCCCAATTCGGCGCCTGGAAAAACGGCACCCGCCACGCCGCCGCGCCGGACTGCATGGCGCAGATCACCGAACGCCTGTCGGACGACGACATGAGCGCCGCCGCCGCCTGGCTGGCGGCGCAGCCGATGCCGGCCGACACCACGCCGGCTGCCGCCATCACGCAAAAACTGCCGCTCGCCTGCGGCAGCTACCCGCAAGGAGGCGCGCAATGAAACGCATCCTGCTGACGCTGATCCTCCTCGTCATCCTGATCCCGGCGGCGCTGATCGGCCGCCAATACTGGCACGACCCCGACGCCGACATTCCGGCAGCGGCGGCGCCGGCCGACCCGGCGCAACAGATCGCCCGTGGCGCCTACCTGGCGCGTGCCGGCGACTGCATGGCCTGCCACACCGCGCGCGGCGGCGCCGACTACGCCGGCGGCCGCCTGATCGCCACGCCGTTCGGCGACATCTATTCGCCCAACATCACGCCGGACGCCGCCACCGGCATCGGCGACTGGAGCGCCGATGACTTCTGGCGCGCGCTGCACAACGGCAAATCGAAGAACGGCGATTTCCTCTACCCGGCCTTCCCGTACACCAACTACACCCGCATCACCCGCGCCGACGCCGACGCGATGTACGCCTACTTCCGCACGCTGCCGCCGGTCAGCCAGCCGAACCGGCCGCACGCGCTGCGCTTCCCGTACAACCAGCGGCCGCTGCTGGCAGTCTGGCGCGCGCTGTACTTCCAGCCTGGCGTGCAGCAGCCGGAAACCGGCCAGAGCATCGAATGGAATCGCGGCGCCTATCTGGTGCAGGGCCTCGGCCATTGCAACGCCTGCCACGCCGACCGCAACGCGCTCGGCGCGACGCAAGACAGCCTCGACCTCGCCGGCGGCATGATCCCCATCCTCAACTGGTACGCGCCGCCGCTCGGTAGCGGCGCCGCCGCGCTGGGAGGCTGGAGCGAAACCGACCTGGCGGCTTTCCTGAAAACCGGCATCTCGGCACGCGGCGCCGCCTTCGGGCCGATGGCCGAAGTGGTGCGCGTCAGCCTGCAGCACCTCGACGATGCCGACATCGGCGCCATCACCACCTACCTGAAATCACTGCCGGCGACCACCCCGCCAGCCACCGCCAAAGCCCCCGACACCGCCCAGCAGGCGCAACTGAAGCGCGGCGAAAAACTGTACGGCGACCATTGCATCGACTGCCACAACGCCGACGGCAGCGGCAAGCCGCCGCACTACCCGGCGCTGGCCGGCAACCACGCGCTGGCGCTGAACTCGCCGGTCAACACCATCCGCATGGTGCTCAACGGCGGCTACGCCCCCAGCACCGCCGCCAACCCGCGCCCCTACGGCATGCCGCCATTCGGCCCGGCGCTGGACGACGCCGACATCGCCGCGCTGGTCTCCTATGTGCGCCGTTCCTGGGGCAACAATGCGGCACCGGTGACGGCAGCCGAGGTGCGGCGGTATCGGGCGGTGCCGGTGGAGTGAGGAGATTCATATACTCCCATGCATCATGGCCTGTGGCGGGCATGGGCGGCTCGAAGTTGAGCGATACTCCCCTATTTTGAATTTTTATGTGGAAAAGATAGGGCCGTAACTGGAAAATTCCCCGACTCGGAAACCGCCCAATAAAACCCCGCCCTCACCACCCGTCGTTCCCGCGTAGGCGGGAACCTAGTGGCGTTCGTACCAGCGGCGCTGGACGGAACGGATGCGCTGCAGCCTTTAAGTTAACGATACTGGGTCCCCCCTTGCAGGGCGTGTTTGCGCTGGCAAGCGCAAACCGTTTCGCAGGCAGGCCGCATGCGGCCTGAATTTCCCACTCAACCCTGCGCGGGGACGACAGATGGGGCAGCAGTATCGGAACGATTTCCCCTATCCATTTCCCGACGCCATTTCATCGCTCGTGCTGCACACATCGCACGGGATCGTAGATCGAGCGTCGGGACTTGGGGCATAAAATTAATGCTTGCGAGAATTGTTTATTATCGAAAATACTTTCTTGCAGGCATTGACGGTTTATATTTAGCTAAAATTCGGGTTATTTGGGGCGAATACCGCACGAGGGGACAGGGGATATGCCCGTATCGGTAAAAGACTTGGCATATACATACGGTCAGGGGCATTTGCTGCGCCAAGTCCTGAAAGGGGTGAGCTTTGACGTCGATGATGGCGAGGTTGCCATCATTACCGGGCCGTCCGGCTCTGGCAAGACAACCTTGCTGACCATTCTGGGGGCCTTGCGCAGCTTCAGTCACGGAACGGTAGTCGTCAACGGCGTCAGTCTGCAAGGGCAGCCAACCGCCGAGCTGTTGCGCATGCGTCAGCGCATTGGCTTTGTATTTCAGCGTCACAATCTGCTCAAATCCCTTCCTGTCATCGAAAATGTCGAATCGGGTCTGCATCTGCTTGCCGAATCCGATCCAGAAATGAACCGTGCTCGCGCTCAGGCCATGCTCAAGGCGGTCGGGCTGGGCGACCGTGGTGATGATTTTCCGGCCAACATGTCTGGCGGCGAACAGCAGCGGGTCGCCGTGGCGCGCGCGTTAGTGCGCATGCCTGACCTGATCATCGCCGACGAGCCCACTGCGGCGCTGGATTCCAAATCCGGCCGGCTGGTCGCAGACCTGACGCGCAACATCGCCGGCAAGCTGGGCTGTGCGGTGATCGTGGCAACCCACGACGAGCGTATTTTCGACATTGCCGACACACGCCTGCACATGGAAGACGGTCGGCTGGTAAAACTCCCGCTGGGAGCGTGAAAGTGCCCACTTGACATGCTTTTTTGACACGAAAACTTGATGCGCTTTTCCTTTTCTCAATACCTCCGGTCGGCATGGCCGCACAAAAAACGTATCGTCATCGCACTCACCGGTGCTCTGGTGGCACTGCTGCTGGCTGTGGCATGGATCAGCAACTCGCGGCCGGCGCATGAATCCGACGCCGCTGCCGCCAAATCTACCGCCATTGTGGCGCGCGGGCGTATTGAACCGGCCGGCCGGGTGCACGAGGTATCCGGACCATCGAGCGGTGGCACTATCGCCGAACTGCGCGTGGCTGAGGGCGATCAGGTGCATCGCGGCGACATCCTTGCCGTACTCGACACCCATGCCGTTCGCCTGGCGGAAGCCGAAGTGGCCGAGCGCGACGTCGAATTGGCCCGGCGCGAGCTGGCCCAGGTATCTGCGGGCGCCAAGAAATCCGAAATAGCCGCTCAGCGTTCGATGGTGGAAGTGCGTCGCGCCCAGCTGGCACACGCCCGGCAGCAACTGGAACGCGCCCATGACCTATTGTCCATCGGCGGAACGTCGAACGCCGAGCTGGAGCAGGATCAGCTGGACCTGGACGTGGCGCAGCGTCAGTTGCTGCAAGCCAGCTCTCAGACCAGCGCCTTGTCGGAAGTGCGGCCGGTCGATATCCAGGTAGCACAGGCGCGTATCGAACAGGCGCGCGCCCGGCTCGGACAAGCCAGAGCAGAACTCGAACGCACTCTGGTGCGGGCGCCGGTGGACGGCACCGTGCTGGCGCTGAAGGCGCGTAGCGGCGGCGCCCTGGGCACCCAAGGCTTGTTGTCGCTGGGGGACATGCGTGAGCCGATGGTGGTGGCCGAATTCGATGAGACCGACGCCGCCAGCGTGATCGTCGGCAGTCCTGTCACGATCGTCCCGCGCGGCGCCAGCCAGCCCTTGCATGGCCGGGTCGACAAAGTGCTGAATTATGTCTTCCTCAACGATCGGCCGACCAGTGAAGTGCTCAAGGGCCGTGATGCGCGTATCGTCGAGGCCGAAATCCGCTTTGACTCCGGCCAGCAGGTGCCCCCTCTGGCGGGGCTGGAAGTGACGGTGAGCGTACCGGTGCAGACCGCAGCGGCGCGATGACACTGCCGTTTTCGACCAGGCTGGCGATGCGCCAGCTGCAATTCAAAGGCTTGGGCTTATTGGCGCCCTTCGCCGGCGTTTGCGTAGCGGTAATTTTGATGTTCATCCAGCTCGGCTTCAAAAATGCGCTGACTGGCAGCGTGCTGAATTTCGACCAGGCGCTGTCTGCCGACATCATCATTGCCGGTCGGCAGTTCGAAACCATCGCCTATTCGCCGCCCTGGTTCGCACGCAGCGCGATCTACCAGGCGCAAGGCGTGCCGGGCGTGCGCGAAGTGACGCCGGTGTATATCTATATGGCGCAGATCCGGGCCAACGAGCGTGGCGATCTGCTGGCGACCCGCTTCATTGGATTCGATCCAGCAGCCGACGTGCTGAAGGTGCCCGGCCTGGCATCCCACCGCAACGAGTTGCGGCTGCCTTATAACGCCTTGCTTGACGCGCGCTCGCGCAACCAGCTGGCCGATATGGTGCCGCTGCTGCAGCAAGGCAAGCCGTTGCGCATCTATATGCAGAACCCGGTCGCCGGAGCTGCCAAGCATCTGGATATGGTTGGCACCTATTCGCTGGGGCCCGACTTCACCTTTCCAGGCAGCCTGGTGGTCAGCGATCTGAACTTCTTCCGTCTGTTCCAGCAACCGGCCGACCGCGTCTCGCTTGGTCTGGTCAAGCTCGATCATGATGCGGACCCCGATCAGGTTCTACAGGCGCTTGGCGAACGGCTCGGCGGCGAGGTCAAAGTATGGAAGCATAGCGACTTCGTTGCGGCCGAACAGAATTATTTCACCTATCGCACCCCTGTCGGCATCGTCACCACTTTCGGTATTTTTGTCGGCATGCTGATTGGCGTGGTATTCATCCTTGAGGTGCTGCACGGCATCATCGAGAGCAACCTGTCGGAATATGCCGTACTGCGCGCCATGGGCTATGGCAACGGTTTTTGCCTGGCACTGGTGCTGCAGCTGGCCACCACGGTGGCGGTAGCAGCCTTCGCTACCTCACTGGTGTTGACGCTACTGCTTTACCGCGTGCTGGAACACAGCACGCTACTGACCTTCACTTTGAGTCCGTTACTGGCGCTGATGGTCGGGTTGGCAACCCTGTTCATGAGCATGCTGGCGGTAGTCTTCGCGCTGCGCAAGCTGCTCAGAAGCAACCCGATTGACCTGTTCGCCTGACCTCTCGCCATGTTCGCCACGACATTCCTGAAAACATCGCTGCTGCTGCCCTGCGTCCTTTGGCTGACGTCCTGTTCGCTGGCACCGACGTATCAGCGCCCTGCCGCGCCGGTCCCGGAGCATTGGCCACAGGGCGAGGTTTATCGTCCGCTGCCGGAGATCGTAGAAGGCGCGACGCCGACGTGGCGCACGCTCTTCAACGACGATCGTCTGCGCACCCTGATCGGCCAAGCCTTGCAAAACAATCGCGACCTGCGCGTCGCCGTGCTCACGATCGAGAAGGCCCGAGCGCAATACCGGGTCACCGGAGCGGCACAATTGCCGGCAGCCTCGCTGAATGCGTCCAGCTCGGCCGCGCGCACGCCGGCCAGCGTATCGGTGCTGGGTGTGCAGGGCACTGCCAGACGAAACGATCTCAACATCGGCATCACCGCCTTCGAACTCGATCTGTTCGGCCGGGTGCGCAGCCTGAAGGACGCCGCCCTGGCGCGCTATCTTGCAACCGAGGAGGCGCGACGCAGCCAGGAGCTGAGCCTGATCGCCGAAGTCGCCTCAGCCTACCTGACGCTGGCGGCTGACCAACTGCGGCTGAATCTGGCGCACGAAACGCTGTCAAGCCAGGAGGCCAGTTACCGGTTAACCGAAGCGCGCTGGCGCAGTGGCGCGGTAGCCCAACTTGATGTTTTACAGGCAGCCGCCAGCGTGCAGGCAGCGCTCGTCGATGAAGCCGTGTTCAAAACCCGGGTCGCACAAGACATGAATGCCCTGGAGCTGCTGACCGGAACCCCGCTGTCTGCGGACCTGCTACCGCCAGCCGCACTGAACTCCATCAACGCGCTGTCATCGCTTCCAGCTCAAATGCCCTCGACTGTCTTGCAACAACGCCCCGACGTCATGCAAGCCGAACAAATCCTTCAGGCGGCCAATGCCGATATCGGCAGCGCACGTGCGGCATTCTTCCCACGTATCGCCTTGACCGCGTCGGCCGGTGTAGCCAGCGACGATCTAACCGGGTTGTTCCGAAACGGCGCGCAAGCCTGGTCGCTGAATCCCTTGATCAGCCTGCCTCTGTTCGACGGCGGCGCCAACCAGGCCCGGTTGGATATCTCCAAAGCGCAGCTTGCCATCGAAGTGGCGCATTACGAAAAAACCATGCAAACCGCTTTTCGAGAAGTAGCCGATGCCCTAGCCGAAGCCGGAACCCTTGACAAGCGCCGGGTTGCCCAGGACGCCCAAACACAAATGTCCGAGCGCATCTATCAAATCTACCAGGGACGCTATCGCCGCGGCGCGGATACCTATATCAATGTCCTGATCGCGCAGCGATCAATGTATGCCGCGCAACAGGAGCAGATCAGTGTGCGCCTGGCCGAACAGTTAAACCGTGTAACGCTCTACAAGGTGTTGGGCGGCGAGCGCTGAAAATTCGCCGTAATTGGAAAATTCACCAATTCGGGAACCCTCTAATCCAACCACCGCCCTCACTTCCTGTCGTTCCCGCGCAGGGTTGAGCAGGGAATGCAGGCCGCATGCGGCCTGTCTGCGAAATGGTTTGCGCTTGCAAGCGCAAACGCGCCCTGCAAGGGGGAACCCAGTGGCGTTCGTACTAGTGGCACTGAATGGAACGGATACGCTGCCGCCTTCGGGTTAACGACACTGGATCCCCGCCTGCGCGGGGACGACAGGTGGGACGGTAGTACCGGAAAGAGGCTTGCGGCGTGGTGGTTCGGTTATTCGTCGTAATTGGAAAACTCACCAATTCGGAAATCGCCCAATCAAACACTACTCTCACTACTTGTCGTTCCCGCGTAGGGTTGAGCAGGGAATGCAGGCCGCATGCGGGCTGCCTGCGAAACGGTTTGCGCTTGCAAGCGCAAACGCGCCCTGCAAGGGGGAACCCAGTGGCGTTCGTACTAGTGGCACTGAATGGAATGGATACGCTGCCGCCTTCGGGTTAACGACACTGGATCCCCGCCTTCGCGGGGACGATAGGCGGGACGGTAGTATCAGAAGGATGCTTGTAGCGTGGTAGCTCAGCTATCGAAACCACCCCAAAATCACTTCGGCATGATCTCCACCGCCGCCAACTCGGTATGGCTGTTGTCCTTCCCGTGCAGATGCAGCGGAAAGCGCCCGGTATGCGTCGCCTTGAAGCGCAGCGTCGTTTCGCCGTTTTCCTCCACCGCCAGATTGTCGGTGACGCCGTGCAGCATCAAGGTGCCGGTCTGCTTGGAAATCACCCGGATCGCCACCTCATCATCCTGCGTCACCCGGAACACCGACTGCTCCTGCGGCTCTCCGGCCGCCGCGACGTGGACGACGAAGCTCTCGCCTGCCGCTGGCGCCGCCGCCGTGGACGATTGAATGGTCGCCGGTGGCCGGGCCTGCGGTGCCGGCTTGGCCAGCCAATACCCCGCGATCAGCACTACCCCGACCGCCGCCGTCCATGTCAGCGCGCGCTTGGAAACCGACATCTCATCTCCTTCTGTTGAAAACCCTCAAAACCCGCCTCACCCCGCCGCCATCGGCAGTGACAGAATCCACAGCCCCACCGCCGTCAGCGCCACCATCAGCAGCAGCATCGGAATCTGGCTGGCCACCGCGCTGCGCTGGCTCGGAAAGATGCGCAGCGCCTCGATGTGGGCGATGAACACGCTGGCGATGTGGCCCGCCAGAATCAGCGCCACCTGCGAATGCCAGATGAAACTGGCGTCCAGCAGCACCGGCGCCAGCTCCATGCGCGCCGTGCCGAACAGGTTCCAGCCGATGCCCAGCGGATCGGAAACCATCTGGATGATCTGGATGCCCTGCGCCGGCAGCAAGGTGTAGTAATGCGTCAGGTGATACACGAAAGCGATCGGCAGCAGCGACAGCGCGAACAGCCGGCCCAGTTCCCTGGTCGAGCGCATGCCGCCCGCCACCCGCCCGCACAGCCAGATGAAGCCGACGTACACGACGAAATAGATCAGCGGCGCCAGCACCAGCATCAGCCACTGCCAGCGGTAGTACAGCCGCGCCGCCAGCGCATACGGCTGGGTGCTGGCGGCCACCACCGCCGGCTCTATCCACGGATACAGGCCGCGCCAGAACAACTGGCTCCACGGCTGGGTTTCGTGGGCGCCGTCGAACGCGGTGGAGGCCAGCATGAACAGGATGAACAGCACCAGGCTGGTATCCACGGTCTGCCGCTGCAGCAGGCCGGCCAACGGCAGGCGCAGCCGGAACGTCACCCGCCGCCCCTCGCCCGGCTGGTATTCAACCGGCGCCATCAGGCCCACCAGCCGGAAAAACACCGCGAAGAATTCGCCATGCCGGAACCATGCCTCGATGCCGAACAGCCACGCGCACACCAGCGTCAGCGCCGTGTAGCCGAGCAGGCAGACCGACAATTGCAGTGGCGTGGTATGCCCGAACAACTCCATCCAGATGAACAGCAGATACAGCAGCAGCGCCGGGTAATACGCCAGCTTTGGCGGATAGGCCAAGCGCCCGTCGAAGGACAGCCCGAAGCGTTGCAGGATTTCGCACAGGCTGCGCCACGGATTGGCAAACGCATACACGTCGCCAACCAGCGCGGTCGCATAAGTCAGCCCCAGCGCGAAGAAAATCCAGAACACCGTCATGTTGATGTTCAGGAAAGGATTGGCGGTGCCAGCCAGGCCGCTGACCGAACACAGCACCAGCAGCAGCAGCGCCACCACCCGCAGCGCCGTCACCAGCGCCGGCGGCAGCAGCCGCATCGGCTGGCGCGCGGCGGCGCCCGATGACAACTGCGCAGCGGTGCCATCACCGGAAGCCGAAGCGAACACGCCAACGATGACGAACGACACCACCAGCGCCGCCGCCGCCCCATAGGCATACATCCAGAACGGCACCGGCAGCGTGTACGGCGCGGCAAACGCATGCGCGCTGGCGCTGCCCGCCGCCACGCTCAACAGCAGCAGCAACGCCGCCCGCGCCCAGGCGCCGCCCTGCCCCATGCGGCCCCCGTTCATGGTGCCGCCTTCGTCACCGGCGCATTCAGCGGCCGCTGCGCCGCCGTGGCGCCAGCCGGGCCGGTATGGCACAGCGTGCCGGCAATCACCGCATCGATGCGCGCCGCATCCGGCCGCCCACCGGCATCGCCCGACATGCCCAGCACCAGGCACAGTGCCGGCAGCGCAGCCAGCCGCCAGCCGCGTGGAAATTCCCGTCGCGTCGTCATCATCGCTAATGGCTGACCACGGCAATCAGATCGACGGCGTGCCACTTGCCGTCGCTCTTTTCCGCGATCACACCCAGTTCGTCATACGGCAGGTGGCGCAGCTTCACAATCGCAATCGCCCGCTCCACACCTTTCTGCTGTTCTCCCTGCTGCTGGGCGCCCTCCTGCGCCGGCAGCGCATGGATGATGAAAGGCAGCAGCGGCGTCGCCACCGGGCTGTCCTCCAGCAGCGGGAAGAAAGCGTCGGTCAGCTTCTGATAGCTGACGTAAGCGCCCGGCTTGCGCGCCAGCGCATCCACCGCCTTCAACTGCGCGGCGGACAAGGGTTGCAGCGTATGCGCCAGTGCAGCGGCGCCGCCGTGGTTCTGCAGCCGCCACAGCTTCAGCCGGGCCGCCAGCTGACGCTGCTGCGCCGTGGTGGCCTTGCCCAGCACAGCTTCCGGCTTGGCCGACATCAGCCATTGCGCAAAAAAGTCATCGAAAAACTCCTTGACGTCCGGCTTGGCGCTGTACTGGGTAGTCGCTTCGCCGGGCAACTGCGGCAGCGCCCGGCCCAGCGCCAGCGGCCCCGGCGCCGCAAAGCCGGCACCATCCGGCAGCGACGTTCCGTTCAGAAACGCCACATCCTCTATGCCCTGGGCGGCAAACCAGCGGTGCTGCGCCGCCTTGCTGTCGGCCCGCAAAAAGCCGGCCAACTGCTCGCGCACTTCCGGCCACGCCCTGGCGGCGCGGCGGCGCTCGGCCAGCGGCGGATAGGCGGTCAGGTACTGGTAGGTGGCGGCCGCCATTGCCTCGACATCCTCCGGCCACTGGCTGGCCAGATCGCCCTTGTGGCTGTTCCAGCCGCCACGCGCCTTCGGTGTCGCCCAGGTCAGCGCCGGATCGCACTGCACCGCCGGCGTGGCAAAGGCGATCTGGTCCGGCACGCCCTGATAAGCCCAGCTGTCCTGCAGCAGATGCAGCGCCTCGCCCAGCTTCAACAGATGCGAATCGGCCTTGGTCTTGGCGGCGGCCAGCACCGCATCCACCTTGCGCCGCGCCACCTCGCTGTTGGCGGCGATCGACCGCTGCTCCGCCGGCGCCGGCAGCTTGGCCGCCGAAGCGAAGTGATAGGACTGCGCCACCCCGGACATGGCCGGCGAACGCGCCAGGCAGGCATATTCCAGCAGCGGCGCCACCGCATCCATCTTGCCGGCATCGGCCTGCTGATCGCCACGGGCGATGAACGCCGCCTCCTGCGGCTTGAAGTCCGCCTGCAAGGCCAGCCACTGGGTCAGGCCGAAATGCACGTCGGCTTCGAATGCGCCAGCCGACAAGGGAAAGGAGAAAAACAAGGGCACGACGAAAGACGCCATGCGGCACGCAAATGGTTTAGACAAGAGAAAAATCCCAGCGGAAAGAGTGGAAAAAAACCGCTTGCGACGACGCTGGAGGCAGACGCCGCCGCAAGCGCAACGGATGGCCGAGGCGGCGCATCCGCTTACTGCTTCAGCCCAATGCTGAAGCCACCGACACCGGGAAAGGCCATGCGCCGCTCTTGAACGGCAAGACCGGCAGGCTGTTGCGGCCCATGCAGCCCGCAAGCCGCGCCTCTTGGAAAAGCATGTTGTCTCCTGTTGTTCTGAAGTTATGGACGATGCCGCGCAGCGGCCACCGTCTGCCGGGTGAGGTTCACCCCGGCGTGTGAAATCGGACAGGCGGATTCAATGTAACGAACCCTTGGCGATGCTGCTTTCAAAAATTTGACCGGATTTTCAAAATCGGAACAAAACACCGCACCGAACGGCCGCAGTTCACGTGCGCATGGTTTGCAAAAGGGAAAGAATCTTGGAAAACCCGCTTGCGGCAGCGCCGGGGTAGACGCCGCCGCAAGGGGAACGGGTGGCCGATCTGGCGCACCCGTTTGCTGCTTCAGGCTAGTTTTGCAGAGTCGAAGCGACGGTTTCCGGGAAAGGCCAGACGCCGTTCTTGAACTTCATTACCAGCAGACCGTTGTCCTGGCACATGGTGGTCAGCAGGCCGCGTTCCTTGTCGAAATCCAGCCGGGATGTGCACCAATCCGGGCCACCCGCTTTCCATTGACCAAAGCTGACATGAGATGAACCTGGCATTGGCTCTTTCGCCCCGGCAGGATTGAAGTAGGCAATTTCCTTCGGGTGGGCAGGATCGCGGATGTCGAATACACGAATGCCCGAATTGAAGTAGGAACAAGCCATCGCCGTGGCGTTTTCCCGGCTGTCCACACTGCAATAGTGGCTTCCATATGTAAAGATACCCAAACCAACAATATCCGGAAGAATACTATCGCAATTTTTTGGATTATGTGTTTCCAACCCTAATTTGGAAACCACGGTCGGATTCCTCTCATCTTTCATGTCATAGATACGTGCCATCGGAAAGGGTGCCAGACCAGCATCACATGCATTTCGTACACTAGCCGAAAGATCCGCCCCCCTACCCGAGCCTCCCTCGTCAACCATCACCATATAAGGTTTTCCGCCAATTTTCGTCTCAATGGTATGTTGAGCAACACTACCATCTTGGTATGCGGTAGAGGAAATCAACCGAATTTCTGCATTTGGTTTGCGAGCTTGTACCTCCGAAGTGTCGAACACAAAGAAGCCGTTCATCGGAGCTGAATTAGGGTCCAATACCTCTCCTGCCCCAGCAATGTAAGCTGCCGCCGCATATAAACGATTTCCATCCGGACTAATCGACAACCCATGAGGCAATTTGGCTATAGGTGACTTTTTCTCCACATCAAAGGTAGTAATTAACCGTGGTTGAGTTGGAATAGTAATATCAATGGCATGATATTTTGCATTCCCAACATCACCAACATAATAAGTCAAACCGTCTGGAGATATACTCCCTTCATGTCCACTGATAGGTTTATTTGGAACCTCCCCATCTGATTTATACTCATATTCCATTGAGGAAAGCAACTGTGGATGGCGACAATCTCCGGACAAGTCATATACATCCACATAGGGTCCCCCTAATCCATTTTCTGCACTAGCAGCAACCAATAATTTCCGACCCGCATGAACCCGCAATCCTTCCCACGAATCGAGCATTGACTTTGTAGTCAATGACGTAACATATACAGGATTTGTTGGATCGGTAATATCGATAACAGGTACTCCAGGCCGTTTCCGGTCACCGGTAGGAACCGCCGTAGAATGGTAAGCGCAAACATGGCCCTGGGAATCGCGGAACGTGGCGGCAGACCAATTGCCCCCCTCTCCTTGAAACTGCCCTACAAGCTCCATGTTGCAGTTGGCTCCAGTAAAGCCAGCGTGGCGTTGTGCCGCAGGTACTTGTCCTTGCAACGCCACCTCAGGTGCATCGCCATTGCTGCAAGAACTCACTTTGGCGGCAAACTCGACTGGTTTCGCAACCGGCCCAGGCTCTCCCCCTGCACCGCCCCCGCCTCCACAAGCAGCGAGAAGCAAGGCACCGCTGGTCACCACATAGTGACCATATTTCCTGAATTCACCCAAAAACATGTCGTCTCCTTCATTTTTAAGATCGGAGACTCATTAATACTTTCAGTATTAATTTATCGCTTTTAAAATCCTCAACATTTTTCCAAAATCAGAACATGCGCGAGAGTATGTTGTAAAAAAAGGTCAAGTGCAAAAAAATGACCTGCCCATAGAAAGCCCAAAGATATAAAATGCAGAATGAATTGGAGCGACATCACGAGATACCGCCGTCTAACGTAAAAAGAAATAATTTCAGACAGAAAAATTCGAGCTCTAAAAACTCAAATATTTTTCCTGAATTGACTGGGCGTCAACCCTGTTGCTTTTCGAAAAGCCGTACTGAAGTGACCTGGGTTGGAGAAACCCGTTGCAAACGTTATTTCTGTAATCGAATGGTCACCGGTACGCAGCAAACGCCTGGCTTCGCTCATGCGGACCTCCAAGAGATACTGATATGGAGATTGACCCATGGCTTGCTTGAAACAACGAGAAAGATGTTGTGGACTCAATCCAACGACATTTCCCATTTGAACCAGGCTTACATCCTGGGAAATATTGTTTTTAATCCAGTCCTTAAGGATGGAGAGTTTTGCAGGTGAAAGCCCATTCACATGCCGAATCGAGTGACGTACCGCGTATTTCCCCCACAAAGAACTGACGACCGCGAGAGATATGGATTCCGCGTAAAGTGCCCCTGAGGGACAGCCACTCCGCACCTCCATTTCGATTGCTTGCATGAGCAAGCTGATGCGCTGATCTTCATCGATAAGATGACGTGGAAGATTACGGGATAACAATGCACCGGCAATCAAATCCTGACCTGTCAACTGTTCTATTTTAGAAAAATCGATATCTAATTTTAATAATTTATACTTTCCAGTTGTTCTTACTTTTTCCAATTCATATTCACGATCAATGTAACCTAAAGAACCAACGCGACACACTGTCTGAAAATCATTTTTCCCAACACTCCATTTACAATCCGATTGCCCCTCAACTCCAATCGCCAAGAATGATACGTCAGAGACTCCACAATGCATATAGGATGCCGATGGACTTTCAACATAAAAAAATGGCAAGCCCTGCCAAGTAGGCGGTGATTCCAAAAGAACAGCCCCCGAAGACTGCTCCTCAAAAGTTTTCGTTTTCATGGCAATGCGATTTCGGACCAGATGGTTTCGTGGCGAAAGGTTGCGCGTCACCCACGACGGAAAGAAGAATCGAGCTTACGTTGCCTTGGCGTGACTCCTGATGCAGTAGACATGTAACACTGATGTAACGCAAAAGCCTAACGATGAAGTTGCCATCCGACTTTCAAAAAATTTTAAAAACTTCTAAATTGTGAACGCAATCTGCTGTGCGGAACTTACCGTTTTTGCAGTGTTTCCGCTTGCCGCCGCCTCGCCGCCCCTCTCCTGAAGATGGCGTAAGCGCCTTTTCGGTGGGTCAAGACACGCCAGCCGACAGGGAAAAGACGAAACCAGCAGCATGACCAGGAGCGCCATGTGGCATGTGGAGGGTATCGGAGAGGGAAGGTTCCAGCAGAAAGCTGGAAAGAACCGCCTGCGGCAGCGCCGTGTGAGGCACCGCCGCAAGGGAGACGGGTGGCCGATCCGGCGCACCCGTTGGCTGTTTCAACCTAGTTTTGCAGGTTCGACGCGACCGACTCCGGGAAAGGCCAGACGCCGTTCTTGAACTTCATTACCAGCAGGCCGTTGTTCTGGCACATGGTGGTCAGCAGGCCGTGTTCCTTGTCGAAGTCCAGTCGGGACGTACACCAGTCCGGGCCAACCGTCCCGCTGTGCGCCGAGCCTGCCATCGGGGCCGTTACGGCCGGTGGATTGAAGTAGGCAATTTCCTTCGGCTGGGCCGGGTTGCGAATATCGAATACCCGAATGCCGGAGTTGAAGTAGGAGCATGCCATCGCCGTTGCATTTTCCCGATTGTCGACGCTGCAGTAGTGGCTGCCATAAGTGAAGGCGCTCAAGCCAACGACATCCGGAAGAATGCTGTCGCAATTTTTCGGATCGTGCGTTTCCAGCCCCAGTTTGGATACCAGGCTTGGCTGCTTTTCGTCCGCCATGTCATAGATGCGCGCCATCGGGAACGGCGACAATCCTACGTCGCAAGCGGCTTTGGTAGTGGCGGAAGCACTGCCCAACCCGCCGGTTCCGCCTTCATCCACCATCACCAGATACGGCTTTCCGCCGACCTTCATGTCGATGGTGTGCTGCGCATAGCTGCCATCCCGGAACGCGGTGGATGAAACCAGCCGCATTTCCGCATTCGGCTTGCGCGCCTGCACATCGGAAGTATCCAGAACCAGAAATCCATTCTTTGGCGGCGCATCCGGATTGGCAATTTCATCCGGCGTTGGCATGGACAGGGCAACCGCATACAGGCGATTTCCATCCTTGCTGACCGACAGCCCGTGCGGTGATTTGGCAATGGGCGAATCCTGCGCCATGTCGAACGTCGCAATCAGCCGTGGCCGGGAAGGATTGGTGATGTCGATCGCATGGTATTTGGCGTTGGAGACATCGCCAACGTAGTAGGTCAGCCCGTCCGGCGAAAGATTGCCTTCATGGCCGCTGATGGGTTTGGTCGGGGCGTTGGCGTCACCGGTTTTGTATTCCTGCGCCGTGGAGGCCAGGAGCTGTGGATGGCGGCAATCCCCGGACAAATCGTAGATATCGACTTCTGGCCCGCCGGCGGAATTGTCCCCGCTCGCGGCCACCAGCAATTGCCGGCCCTGATGAACACGCAAGCCCTCCCAAGGGTCGAGCATCCCCTTGGTCGTCAATGAGGTGACGTAAGTCGGCTTTGCGGGATCGGTAATGTCGATGACCGGCACCCCTGGATGTTTCCGCTCACGAACTTCTGCGGTCGGAGTGTAAGGCGCCAGCGTTGCATAGTAGGCGCAGACATGGCCCTGGGAATCCCGGAACGTGGCGGCGGACCAATCCCCGCCCTCCCCTTGGTATTGCCCCACCAGATCCATGTTGCAGTTGGTGCCGGTAAAGCCGGCTTGCCGTTGCGCGGCCGGCACCTGGCCCTGCAAGGCTGTTTCGGGTTTGTCGCCATTGCCGCAGGAGGCAACCTTGGCGGCAAACTCGACCGGCTTGCTCACCGGCCCCGGCACGTCTCCACCGCCGCCGCTGCTCCCGCCGCCGCACGCGGCAAGCAACAGTGCAACGCTGAGCATCGTGTAGTGCTTATGCTTCTTCAAACCATTCAAAACCATTTCGTCTCCCTCATTTTCAAGATTGGAGACTGATAAATACATCCAACACAGCATCGCTGCTGTCAAAAATTTCCTTGTTTATAAAAATCAGGACGTGGAGATGAGGAATGGAATACGGCGGAAGAAAACCATATCGGCTACGCCATCCCGGCGCTTGCTAAATACTTCTTTGAAACTCGCTGGGCGACACACCGGTCACCTTGCGAAAAGCCATGCTGAAATGGCTTGGCGTGGAAAATCCAACCGAATAGGCGATTTCGGTCATGGAAAAATTTCCATTATAGAGAAGGCGCTTGGCCTCGTTGACCCGAAGCCGCAACAGGTATTGATAGGGGGATTCCCCCGTGGATTCCTTGAAGCACCGGGATAAATGCTTTGGACTGAGGCCAACCAATTCCGCCATCTGTATCAAGCCAATATCCTGGCCAAGATTGGCATTCAAATAATCTTTGAGAAGCTTCAGCCCCGCCTGGGAAAGGCCGTTCGCCATGCGAATGGAGTGACGTACTGAAAATCTCCCCCACAAATAACTGAGAACGGCCAGTGAAATCGATTCCGCATACAGCCGGCCGGAGGGGCAGCCGTTACGTATTTCCACCTCCATTCCCTGCATCAATGCACAGATATGCTGGTCCTGGTCAACGATGTGCGGCGGCAGATGGCGAGAAAGCAATATCGTGGATAAATTGATACCGGTCAGTTGCTCAATTGTGTGAGGATTCAGCTCCAGGGACATGATCCTTGATGAACCAGTCGAACTCAAATCCCCCAATTCATATTGATGATCCAGGTAAATCAAAGAACCCGCACGGGTTTTCGTTTCAAATTTTTTTGAGCCGGCACTCCATTTCACGTCCCTCTCGCCAGAAATTGTCGCGCTCAAATAAGAGGCATCCCTGAATACGTGGCGGGAAGTTGGTATTGGCGGTATTTCAAAATATTTGAAAGGCAAGCCGCTCCATGTGTCTAATGATTTCGTTAAGACATTGATCTGAAACGGATTTTTTTCACACTTGGAATTCATGTAATCATGTTTCATGAGCTTTTCACTCAATCAGGCAGAGTGAAAATGTCTTGCTTCGATGTTGCTTAAATGACAACTTCAAAAATGTAAGTTGCGTAAAACAGTAACATTCTGCAGATTTCATGACTGTCAAAAAAATCTCATGCTTTTCAAATAAGGACATGCCTCAAAATCTGCAGGATGTTGATATGTCAACCTTTGAGCGGCGGGTTGATGCACACGTTCCAGATGTTTGCATTCGACGAGCAGCAGCTTGCGCCAGCCGTCACCCATCGGCTGGCGAGCATCGTCGCCCTTCCACAAATTATGACGTGAGCGCGTTTTTGGCGGACCAAGACACGCCAGCCGACAGGGAAAAGACGAAACCAGCAGCATGGCGAGAGGCGCCATGCGGCATGCGGCATGCGGCATGTGGCATGTGGAGGGTATCGGAGAGGAAAGATTCCAGCGGGACGCTGGAAAGAACCGCTTGCGGCAACACCATGTGAGGCGCCGCCGCAAGGGAGACGGGTGGCCGATCCGGCCCACCCGTTTGCTGCTTCAGGCTAGTTTTGCAGGTTCGAGGCGACGGTTTCCGGGAAAGGCCAGACGCCGTTCTTGAATTTCATCACCAGCAGGTCGTTGTTCTGGCATCTGGCACATGGCAATCAACAGACCGTTCGCCTTGTCAAAATCAAGACGCGATGCATACAAATCTGGCCTATCCATATGCTATCTGCCGCCTCGTTGAATTTCCTTGTCCTTGCTGATGATCGCCTTCTCTGCTTCGTAGCGGATATGCAGATTCTGCTCCGGCAGCGTGACCGAAGGCAGAGCCGACCGCTGATGTTGCACATTCACGTCACGCCCGACATGCTGGTACAGATGCTCTGCAACCACGGCAACAGGCTTACCGCTGTACGACTTTTTCTCTTCCGGCAGGACAAAGGATTTCGGCGCTTGTCCGAACCGAAACATCTTTTCGTTCATCACGTAGCGCGCGCAGGCATCCACGTCCCGCTGCGGCACGCCGGCTCGGGCAAACACCTCCGGCCATTTGCACACTTTGTCGGCAACATCGCTCAGGACAGCCACTGCCTCGTCCTTTTTGAGCATGAAGCGACCACAGTCCGACAAAACATTCGCCATCGAGGGTTCGTAATTCTGATGGCCGATTCGTAGTTGCTGATAGCCGATGCCTTGGAGCTGTGGCTGTATGTCATACGCAGGCGACAGACGCCACCCATCGGCATGGAGCAAGAAAGCATGGTTCTTGCCGTGATCGTCTGTGTTCTCCAGCAGCACATTCAAGGCCATGCGGCGAAACAGCTCATGACATTGTTTCTTCGCGTCCGGGAGTGATCGCCTGACCAGATCGGCCAGATCCGCGTATCCCATGTCGTCCTCACGGATGCCTTCGGCAAGAGCCATGCTTCGCGCACTGGCGTAATGAAGCCGGCCCCCTTCCGCCCGATCGAAGCGCTTCACCAACAAAACATTGCGACCGCCAACGTCCACGAGTTGCGATTCGGGAACATCGATGCCGCACGACTTGGCCAGCAACAAACTGGCATGCTCCATCGCGCAAATATCATGCTCATCATCCAGCGTCGGAAACTTGGCGATCCAGTCTCCCCCCTCATGCTGAATGATCGCTTTCGGCCGCGCGCCACCTGCGCTCGCGCCAGGCCGCAACAGCCGACGCAGGTTTTCGTCGATTGGCGCCTGCGTGGACAACGCCTGCGCTGCATGCATCAAGTCGCCCAAGTCAGCAACATGGAATGCCTGTTCCTTCAAAACCTCGTAGGCCAAGGCCGAACGGGAAAATCCCAGCGCGCCGATCCGATCCTCGCCGGCCCGCTCCAGATATTCCAGAGGCGACCGACGTTGAGGATTAAAGACCTTGTTGATGACGTTCTTGCCCCACCGATCGGGGCCGGCATCCTCGAAAATCGGATGCAATTCCAGACCGGCAGGCGGCTCCATGACGCCGGCACGCAAGGCCAGATCAGGAGACAGCGCAAACCGCTTCTCATGCCCTAGCCACTGCGCATCGTAGGAAAACACGCAGCGCCGACCGTTCAATAATTCCAAAGCACCGCAGAGTACCGGCTGCTGTTCACCGAGCGGGTAAATCCATGCATAGAGAATGTTCTCGTTCATTTCCCGCGCTCCCCTTTCCTGATCGTTCGCAGTTCCAGCATCAGCGCCGTCTCATCGGTTTCAGGATTGGCAATCTCGCTCAACAACTGCACACGACCGATTACCCATAAGGCCGTCGCATACGCGCCCATCGAGACTGTCGGATCGCCCGCTTCGAGCTTCCTCAGAGTGGGAACCGACACTCCCATACGTTCGGCATAGTCCTTCAACGTGCCCTTGCGACGCTTTCTTGCCACACGTACGTTTTCCCCCAACTGTCGCAACTCACGCTCGACAGCGGACGGAAGCATTGCCTTGACGTTGGAATCTTTTGACATGGAAATATAATTTCCGTTTTTAATTGAAATTGCAAGTATATTTTCAATTTTAAGGAAACCATTTCTCCAGATAGAGGATTTGGGTGGCCTTTCATCACCATCATTCAATTCAGGACACATGCCAAAATCCGGCGATTTTCCACATACTCCCCGCCATGTCACCCTGTACCGCAACATTAATATACTAATTTTTAACATACTCCCAATTTTCTGTGCGCTGACCTCCCCCACAATAACCTCAACCATTGAACCCCACCAGCAAGCTCGTCCCATGTCGGCAAACACCGCCATCCACAGCATCTCCATGCCGGCCAGCGCCAACACCAGAAAAACTGCCTTGATGCCGAGCGCAAGCGCGATGTTCTGCTTCAGCACGGCGGCGGTGCGGCGCGACAGGCGGATAAAGGGCGGCAGCTTGCGCCGCTCGTGCCCCACCGGTTGGTGCGCAATCATCACCCTTCCACAAATTATGACGTGAGCGCGTTTTGGCGGACCCAGACACGCCAGCCGACAGGGAAAAGACGAAACCAGCAGTATGGCGAGAGGCGCCATGCGGCATGTGGAGGGTATCGGAGAGGAAAGATTCCAGCGGGAGGCTGGAAAGAACCGCTTGCGGCAGCGCCTGGAACCGACGCCGCCGCAAGGGAGACGGGTGGCCGATCCGGCGCACCCGTTTGCTGCTTCAGGCTAGTTTTGCAGAACCGAAGCGATGGTTTCCGGGAAAGGCCAGACGCCGTTCTTGAACTTCATCACCAGCAGGCCATTGTCCTGGCACATGGTGGTCAGCAGGCCGCGTTCCTTGTCGAAGTCAAGCCGTGACGTACACCAGTCCGGCCCCCCGGATTTCCACCGCCCCGGACCATTGTGGGCAGAGCCTGGCATGGATTCCTTCACCCCTGGAGGATTGAAGTAAGCAATTTCCTTGGGGTGAGCTGGATTACGGATATCAAATACCCGGATACCGGAGTTGAAGTAGGAGCAAGCCATGGCCGTCGCATTTTCCCGGCTATCGACACTGCAATAGTGGCTGCCGTAGGTAAAGGAGCTAAGTCCTGCGATGTCCGGAAGAATGCTATCGCAGTTTTTCGGGTCATGCGTTTCCAATCCCAACTTCGATACCAATTTCGGATTTTTTTCATCCGCAATATCGTAAATACGCGCCATCGGAAACAGAGCCAAACCAGCTTTACAGGCGACTGGAACGGTGGATGCATCATATCCACCGGAGCCTCCCTCATCAACCATCACCAGATAAGGTTTGCCGCCAATCTTTGTTTCGATGGTGTGCTGCGCGGCGCTTCCATCCCGGAATGCAGTTGCGGAAATCAGTTTGATTTCCGCATTGGGTTTGCGCGACTGCACTTCAGATGTATCCAGCACCAAAAAGCCATTCGTCGGCTCCGCTCCTGCCGCCGCAACCGACAGTGCGACTCCATATAGACGATTTCCATCTGGACTTACTGACAGCCCGTGCCCCTGTTTCGCTATTGGGGAATCTTTCTTCATATCAAACGTCGCAATCAGCTGTGGCCGACTAGGAATGGTCAGGTCAATGGCGTGATATTTGGCATTCGTAGTATCGCCAACATAGTAGGTCAAACCATCCGGGGAAAGATTACCCTCATGTCCGCTGAGAGGCTTGATCGGCGAATTGGCATCGCCTGTCTTGAATTCTTGCGCCATGGATGCCAGTAACTGCGGATGGCGACAATCCCCGGACAAGTCATACACATCGATTTCCGGCCCACCAACGGCATTGTCCGCACTGGCTGCAACCAACAATTGCCGGCCCGCGTGAACACGCAGCCCTTCCCAAGGATCGAGCATCCCTTTGGTTGTCAAAGACGTTATATAGACGGGATGAGCCGGATCGGTGATGTCGATGACTGGTACTCCGGGGCGCTTTCGGTCACGGAGTTGGCCGGTATTACCAAGAGTGCCAGTGTAAGGCGCCAGAGTTGCATGATAGGCGCAGACATGGCCATGCGAATCGTGGAACGTGGCAGTAGACCAATCCCCTCCTTCTCCCTGATATTGCCCGACCAGGTCCAGATTGCAGTTAGTGCCGGCAAAACCGGCTTCACGTTGGGCTGCCGGCACCTGCCCCTGCAATGCTGCTTCCGGCCTGTCTCCACTACCGCAGGATGCTACCTTGGTAGCAAATTCGACCGGCTTTGCCACTGGCCCGGCGACCTGACCATCACCACTACCACCGCCGCCGCATGCGGCCAGCAGCAATACACCGCTGGCAACTGCATAGTGACCATATTTCCTGAATTCATGCAAAAACATGTTGTCTCCTTCATCTTTAGGTTCGGAGACTAATAAATACTCTTGATACTGCCGGGATTCTTCCGAGAAGTTCTCTTATTTTCTGAAATCCAGCCATGACGCACTCCCAATACGATAGTGGCGAGTTGGGCGATGCATATAATCATTATCAGTAGACACCATCAACATCCAGGCACCAAGAGAAATTGTCAGTGCATGTGTTAAAAATTCTTCTGAAACGAACGAGGCGACATGCCAGTCGATTTCCGAAAGGTAGTGCTGAAGTGGCTTGGAGAGGAAAATCCTGTGGAATATGCAACCTCCGTCATGGAAAAACTCCCTTTACGCAACAACCGTTTAGCTTCATTTATTCTGAGTTTTAGAAGGTATTGATAGGGAGATTCACCTGTCGCCTGCTTAAAGCACCTACATAGATGCTTTGGACTCATATCAATAATTCCCCCCATTTCCAGCAAACTGATATCGCGTCCAATATTCTCCCTAAAATATTCCATTAAAATCGAAAATTTGGCCGGAGAGAGTCCATTCAATTCCCGGATTGAATGGCGTACGGAATATTTTCCCCAAAGATAACTTACTATTGTTAACGAAATCGACTCCGCATAAAGCGTCCCGGAAGGACAGTCATTCAAAATCTCAGTCTCTACTCCTGCCATTAGCGCGCCAATATGCTGATCTTTATCCGTGATATGGCGTGGCAAATATCTTGACAGCAATGCTCCCGCTATCAAATCCTTTCCTGTTAGTTGTTCTATTTTTTGAAAATCCAATTCCATCCGAAATCCGCTTTGCTCACCATTCGCCGTGAAATTCTCTATTTCAAAATCACGATCCAGGTAACTCAAAGAACCACTGGTATTCACTAACTGAAAATCATTTCCTCCAATTTCTCCTTTCCCCTCAAGCCTCCCTGATGTTGTAAAAAATAGACATGGAGTTTCCGTAATTCCATGACGAATCAGGGGTATCGATGGAGTTATTTCATGAAAAAAAGACAAACCACCCCATGTCGCAGGAGATTTGGTTAGAACAGTATTTTTAACTAATTCATTAAAACTTTTTGGTTTCATGGCTGATTATTTTTAATTTGATTTAAATAAAAATCTCTTGCCACTCATCAAATGCAACCGACATGGGAGGCAACATTGAAATTCTTCGAAAATACAGATGTTAAATACTCATAACTTCCAAAAAATTCTCAAATTTTTGAAATTATGGCCAAAATCCGCAATGCAGAATGAGCAACGTTCCCACCTTCACAAGCCCACTGAGTGCAGGCTAACGCGTATCCCCGCCTCCACTATTGCAAAATCCACAAAAAAGGGATTTTTGTCCCTGTTTAGAGGATTCGGGTGGCCTTTCATCATGATCTTCCAATTCGGGACACATGCGAAAATCCGGCGATTTTCCATATACTCCCCACCATGTCACCATGTACCGAAACATTAATGTACTAATTTTTAACATACTCCCCATTTTCTGTGTGCTGCCCCCACCCCCAACAACCTCAACCCATTGAACACCACCAGCAAGCTCGCCCCCATGTCGGCAAACACCGCCATCCACAGCGTCGCCATGCCGGCCAGCGCCAGCACCAGAAAAACCGCCTTGATGCCGAGCGCCAGCGCGATGTTCTGCTTCAGCACGGTGGCGGTGCGGCGCGACAGGCGGATGAAGGCTGGCAGCTTGCGCAGGTCGTCGTCCATCAGGGCGACGTCGGCGGTTTCCAGCGCGGTGTCGCTGCCGGCGGCGCCCATGGCGAAGCCGATGTCGGCCTGGGCCAGCGCCGGGGCGTCGTTGATGCCGTCGCCGGCCATCGCGGTCAGGCCGTAGCCGGCCTGTAGTTCGCGCACCGCCGCCAGCTTGTCTTGCGGCAGCAGTTCGCCACGGGCGTCGTCCAGGCCGAGCTGATCGGCGATGGCGCGGGCGGTGCGGACGTTGTCGCCAGTCAGCATGACCGCATGTGCGCCGAGGGTGCGCAGCTCTTGCAATGCTTCGCGGCTGCCGGCGCGCAGCGTGTCGGCCACGCCGATCACCGCCAGCGCCGCCTGCTGGTCGCACAGCACCACGGCGGTCTTGCCCTGCGCTTCGATGCCTTTCAGCGCCGCTTCGACGGCGGGATTGCACCGCCCGAGCTGTTCGGCCAGCCGGTGGTTGCCGAGCGCATGGCGGCGGCCGTCGATGTCGCCCTGCACGCCCAGCCCCGGCAGCGCGGTAAAGCCGTCCACCTCTGGCGCGGCGCCGCGCTGCAGTTCGCGCCAGTGGCGGGCGATGGCGCTCGATACCGGGTGGTCGGAGCGGCTGGCCAGCGCCGCTGCCAGCCGCAGCGCCCGTTCCGGGTCGGTGCCGGGCAGCGGCACGCAGTCGGTCAGGCGCGGCCGGCCGTGGGTCAGCGTGCCGGTCTTGTCCAGCGCCAGCGCGCGGATGTCCTTGCCCTGTTCCAGATAGACGCCGCCCTTGATCAGGATACCGGCGCGCGCCGCCGCCGCCAGCGCGCTGACGATGGTGACGGGCGTGGAAATCACCAGCGCGCACGGGCAGGCGATCACCAGCAGCACCAGCGCCTGATACACGGCGTCGCCCCAGGCGGTGCCGAAGGCCAGCGGCGCCACCAGCGCAACCGCCAGCGCCAGCGCGAATACCGCCGGCGTGTAGACGCGGGCGAAGCGGTCGACGAAACGCTGGGTCGGGGCGCGGCTGGTCTGCGCGTGCTCTACCGCGTCGATGATGCGCGCCAGCATCGAATCGCCAGCGGCGGAGGTGACGCGGTATTCAAACGAGCCGGTCTGGTTGATGCTGCCGGCGAACACGGTGTCGCCGACGGTTTTTTCCACCGGCATGCTTTCGCCGGTGATCGGCGCCTGATCGACGCTGGAGGCGCCGGCGGTCAGCACGCCGTCCAGCGCCAGCCGCTCGCCGGGCGCGACGCGGGCAATCGCCCCCGGCGCCACTTCGGCCACTTCGACCGTGCGCCAGTCGCCATCGGCCTGCCGCACCGTGGCCTGTGGCGGCGACAGCGCCATCAGGCTCTGGATGGCGCGGCGGGCGCGGTCGAGCGAGCGCGCCTCGATCCGTTCCGCCAGCGCGAACAGCACCATCACCATCGCCGCTTCCGGCCACTGGCCAATCGCCACCGCGCCGCTGACGGCGATGGTCATCAGCGCGTTGATGTTCAGGTTGCGGTTCTTCAGCGCCAGCAAGCCCTTGCGGTAGGTGCCAAGGCCGCTGGCGGCAATCGCCACCAGCGCCAGCGCCGCCACCGGCCACCAGTTTTCCTGGCCGCCGCTCCAGTCGAGGATTTCCGCCAGCAGCGCCGCCACGCCGGCCAGCGCCAGCCGCCAGTGGCTGTCGCTGGCTGGAGTTGGCGGCTGTGTCGCACCGCCGCCGGCCGGCAGCACACTCGCTTCCATGCCGAGCGCGCGCAGCGCCGCCAGGATCGGTTGTTCATCGGCTAGCGTGTGGTGAACGCCAAGCTGCCGCTGCAGCAGATTGAAATCGAGCGCGGCAATGCCGTCCATACGCTGCAGCCGATCGCGAATCTGCCGTTCCTCGGTCGGGCAATCCATGTTGTCGATGCGCAGCTGGAGGCGGCGTGTGTTGGCGGCTTCAGGGGGCGGTGTGGGGGTGGTTTGCATGGCTGGGAGCGGTGGGGTGCAGCATTCGGTGGGGTGATGGTGGGGCATGGCGGGCTCCTGTGGATGGTGGGGTGTATTCGGTTCCTTCATCCTGTCGTTCCGGCGAAAGCCGGAACCCAGTGTCTTTCGCGGTTGTCACTCCAACGGCAGCCATCCCCGCAAACCCAACGCCACTGGGTTCCGGCTTTCGCCGGAACGACAATGTGGTGAGGCGGTTCCGGAAATATGGGCACCGCAACACGTCCCTGTCCAGGAAACTCCATTGAGCCGGCTCCTGCACTTCCTGTCGTTCCCGCGCAGGCGGGAACCCAGTGACTTTCGCAGCTTTAGCTCCAACAGCAGCCATCCCCGCAAACCCAACGCCACTAGGTTCCCCCTTGCAGGGCGCGTTTGCGCTTGCAAGCGCAAACCGTTTCGCAGGCAGGCCGCATGCGGCCTGAATTCCCTGCTCAACCCTGCGCGGGAACGACGGAAATAAGGTGTGTCACGCAAAGGGCCAAATCCGTCTTGATACCTGCCGCTCTGACACCCATTTAAAACCCTGTAGCCACTACAGAGTCAACCACTTCCCCGCTACCCGCCGCAAACCTCTGCCGCCGATCAAGAGAAACCGCCATGAATCACCCTGTCCCGCACCCAATCACCGACGCTGCCCCGCACCCACGCCTGAAAATCGGCGTACTGGCCGAGCGCACCGGCTGTCCGGTGGAAACGATCCGCTATTACGAGCGCGCCGGCCTGCTGGCGGCGCCGCCACGTTCGGATGGCAATTACCGGCTGTACGACGCCAGCCACGTCGAGCGGCTGCGCTTCATCCGCCATTGCCGTTCACTCGACATGACGCTGGATGAAATCCGCAGCCTGCTACGCTTCGGCGACGATCCGGAAGGCAATTGCGGGGAAGTGAATCTGCTGCTCGACAAGCACATCGGCCACGTGGCGCGGCGCATCGAGGAATTGCAGGCGCTGCAGGGGCAATTGCAGGAATTGCGCGGCACCTGCGCGCGGGCGCAGGCGGTCAGGGATTGCGGGATTCTGCAGGGCTTGGCGCAGGTGGAAGACAGTGGCGGCGTCCGGCTGGGGACGCATGGGGGGGGCTGCCATTGAGGGGCGCGGGGGTGGTCGGTGCGTATCAAGCCGGTTCAGCGATCTTCTCGGGTATGCCAGAGCCGCAGTACGTAGATCGTCGAATCCTGAATTTCGTAGCGAATTTCGTATTCTCCGACCAGAATTCGCCGCACCTCGCGTGGTTCGAACTGAAACAGTTGCTCACCGATGCGTGAGTTGGTCAGCAGAATGGCTGGAGCCTTGGTCAATACCTGGACCGCCCGCGCCGCTACGGGTTTGCTCACAGGAGCTAGGAATTCATACAAGCGGGCCAAGTCGGAAAGCGCCTTGCTGGTCCACTTCAGCTCCATTAGCGCGGCACCGGCAACGATTGGTCGGTGCCAAGGCTCTCTGCCCATGCTTGCACGGCCTGATGGTCAATGACGTGGCCGGCATCTACGTCGGCCAGCGCCTCCTGAGTCAGTCGATCGCGTTCATCTTCCTGAGCGATCCAGGCATAGAGAGCCTGTTTCATGATCCAGCCGCGCGAGCGTTCAAGCCGGGAAGCCATCTGGTCCACCTTGTCAGCCAGCGCAAGTGGTACATGCGTGGTCAGTACTTTGGTTGCTGTTGTCATGTTCCACCTCTTGTCGGAATGTGATCTTGCCGGCGCCCGCGAGGTTGTGGCGGCGGATGGCCACGTACCAAGAGACCGCGATGCTTGTTGATGCGGTTTGAAATTGGATTAATCGTAGTGATTAAAATTAAATCGGTCAAGAAAACACCATCCAGAGCGCTGAGCGGAACCGATTCAGATGGATGGTATTTGCTGGCAAGGTGCCAGCAAATTACAGATGAAGGTCGGAACCAACGACGCTAGGTTCCCTCTTGCAAGCGCAAGCCGTTCTCAGGCAGGCCGCATGCGGCCTGAATTCCCTGCTCAACCCTGCGCGGGAACGACATGGTAAACCTGCCGCTCCCTCAATACCGCCTCCGCAGCAAGCGGCTCAGCAAAAACCCCACCCCGGCGGCGATCGCCAGCGCGGTGGCGGGTTTTTCGCGCACGTAGGCGCGGCAGTCGGCCATCATCCTTTGCTGCATGTCTTTCATTTGTTCGCCGCGCGCGCCGAGGGTCTGGGTGGCGTGGGTGGCGGCGCCGGCGAGCCTGTCCACCGCCTGGTGGGCGCCGGTGGCGAGGCGATCCACGGCCGGATGCAGTTTGTCGGAAACCTGTTCGATCGTTTCGTGGGCGCGCGCGCCGGCTTCTTCCACCTTGCGTTCGGCGGCGTGGCCGTTCGGGCCGGGGGTCGAGGTATTCATGATGTGGTCCTTGGATGGTGAGTCGATTCCGTCGTCATTGCCGGGCGGGAAAATCCCGGTGCGGGCACCTCCACGCACCCGCACCGGAACGCTTGCGCCGGCCTGCCTGTCGCGGCCCGCGCCGGGAGCCGGCTAGCGTGGCGAGCCGCGCCGGAACAGGTTGACGATGGCCAATAGCACGATGGCACCGAGGAAGGAGGCGAACAGGGCGCTGAGACTGAAGTCGTTCTGATTGATGGTGCCGGTTCCCAGCAGCGGTGCGATGATCCATCCGCTGAGCAAGGCGCCGACCACGCCGACCACCACGTTCAGGACCAGTCCCTGCTGCGCGTCGGTTTTCATGACCAGGCTTGCCAGCCAGCCGATAATGCCTCCAACCACGATCCAGATGATGAAGTTCATTTGTTTCTCCGATCTCAGTGAGGTGAATCCCAATCCATCACAGCCTGAATGCCGTGTGGTTCATGTAACGGTATCCCGGTCTCCGACGGGCCCGAGCCGCGACAGCAAACTCTTGTTATAGGAACAATCCATGCCGGCTTAAGTTCCATGCCGGGGCGCCGTCGCGGGCCCGGTGTTTGCGGTTTTCCGGTGTGCCGGTCTGTGGCGGAATGTCCGCTGAAACGTTAAATCGATGTCACATTATTTGCGGCACGAAGTGCACTAGGCTATTCTGGCGCTCGCAGTCGTCGCCCGTCAGGGCTGGCGGCCACGGGTTTACCGGAGGTCGGAATGGATCAGATTCCCTTTGAGAAGGTGACGTTGAAGGAGGCGAAGGCGGCACTGGACGCCGATGCGCCGAAAAAGGAAAAGGTTGACTGGACCCAGTTTCGCCGCCCGCAGAATCCGCATGGCCAGAAACTGACCGATTTCGCGGTGCGCTGGCTGTTTGCGCTGCCGAAGGAAATCCTGCCGAAGATGCTGGCGCGCGAGTATCCGCGCATCATCAATCAGATCGCCGACCGCTGGGAAGCGCCGCCGGCCTGCCTGAAATACCTGGATGAATTGCTGATCGACGAGCGCGGCACGCGCCAGGGATTTCCGAAAAAAATCGTGTTTGAACTGAACCGCCTGAAGACGCACCTGGCGCCGATCGAGGAATGATCGGCATGGCGCCGCTGCGGCGCCGCTAGAGTTTGCCGGCCTTGCGCATCCGGTAGGCCAGGCCCTCGGCGATGTCTTTCTTCTCGTGCTGTTTGGCGAAGTCCAGCGCGGTCATTCCCTTGTCGTTCTTCAGCGTCATGTCGGCGCCCTCATCCAGCAGCAGCTTGACGGTCATGATGAAGCCGCCGCGCGCGGCCATCATCAGCGGCGTGGTCTTGTTGGGCGATTCGGCGTCGATGTAGGCGTGTTCCTCCAGCAGCAGCCGGACGATGTCGTCGTGGCCGGCGGCGGCGGCGTAGTGCAGCGCGGTCCAGCCGACCTGGTTGACTTCGGCGTCACGCGCCAGCAATTCCTTTACCGCCGGCAGGTTGCCGGTGAAGGCGGCGATCATCAGCGCGGTATCGCCGTTGTTGGCGCGCGTTTCCAGTTCGATGCCGCGGGCGTTCAGCAGCACCGCGAAGGCTTGCATCGAGTTGTCGCGCAGCGCCAGCATCAGGCCGGTTTCGCCGCGCTTCGGTTCGATGGTGTTGGGGTCCATGCCGCGCCGCAACAGCGCGCGCAACTGATCGGGCTGGTCGAACTTGATCGCCGTGAAGTAATCGTCAAAGGCAGCGCCCTGCCCGAGCGCCGGCAGCAGCGCGCCGGCCAGGAGGATGCAGGCGGCGCCGAGCAGGCGCCGGCGGCCGGTTTCAATGCTGAGATTCGACATGAGTTTCCTGCGATACGATCTTGAATAGATTGAAGAAATTTTCAGTAGTGTGGCGCGCCACCTGTTCCACCGGCACGCCCTTCAGCTGCGCCAGGAATTCCGCCACGTGCATCACCAGCCCCGGTTCGTTCTGCTTGCCGCGATACGGCACCGGCGCCAGATAGGGCGAATCGGTTTCGATCAGCATCCGCTCGAACGGCACCGCGCGCGCCACCGCCTGCAGTTCGCGCGCGCTCTTGAAGGTGACGATGCCGGAAAACGAGATGTAGAAGCCCATCGCCATCGCCGCCTCGGCCACTTCCAGCGATTCGGTGAAGCAGTGCATGACGCCGCCCGCGCCGCCGGCGTCGGTACCGGCGCCCTCCTCGCGCATGATGCGGATGGTGTCTGCGGAGGCGGCGCGGGTGTGGATGATCAGCGGCTTGCCGCTGGCGCGCGATGCGCGGATGTGGGTGCGGAAGCGTTGGCGCTGCCATTCCAGATCGCCTTCCAGCCGGTAGTAATCCAGCCCGGTTTCGCCGATCGCCACCACCTTCGGATGTTGCGCCAGCCGCAGCAGCTCGTCCACCGACGGCTCCGGCGTGTCGTCATAGTCGGGATGCACGCCGACCGAGGCGTAGATGTTCGGATACCGCTCGGCCAGTCCCAGCACCTGCGGAAAGTCCGGCAGATCGCAGGCGACGCAGAGCGCGTGGCTGACGCGGTTCTGCTCCATCCGCTGGAAAATCTCCGGCAGCCGCGCCGCCAGATCGGGGAAATTGATGTGGCAATGGGAATCGATATACATGGGCCGCATTGTACGCGTTCGGGTCGCAGGCGGCTGCGCGAGCGCCACCTGTCGTCATTTCGGAAAAACGAAAACAGGGGGAGTATGCCTTAAAATCGGCCTGTTCCGGGCGGCTGGCGCCCGGCTTCAAAAATACACATCCCAGTATGGGAATCAGATAGTGTGCGTGGAGCGCCCCGAGCCGATGGTGGTGCCGAGAATTTCCTCGATGCGCGCCTTGGTGCGGCGGCCGCTGTCGTCGTCCGGGAAATGCACGCCTATGCCCTGGGTCTTGCCGTGGGCGGCGCCGAGCGGCGTGATCCAGGCGACCTTGCCGGCGATCGGATATTTGCCGGGATCGTCCATCAACGTCAGGATCAGATAGATTTCATCGCCGAGGTGGTATTGCTTGGGAGTCGGCACGAACAGCCCGCCATGCGTCAGGAACGGCATGTAGGCCGAGTGCAGCGCCGATTTTTCCTTGATCGCCAGCGACAGCACCGACGGACGCACGCCGGCAGCGGCAGGGGAAACGGTGGAATGGTCGGCCATCGCGGCTTCTCCTTCAGGCTCGGGAATCGGTAAAGATCGTCGAATAATCGATCAGCATGTCTTCGATGAACAGCCGTGGCGACAGCGGATGCGCGGCCACCGCCGCCCGTTCGCCGGCGCGGCGAAGCGCCTGCGCCAGCGCGTCGGCGTCGGCGCGGCCGGCCAGCGCCGTCAGTTCCTTGCGGTAACGCGGATAGTAGCGCACCTGCCCGGCCAGTTTCAGCGCCAGCAGATCGTACAGCCAGCGCTGCAGCCACGCCACCTGTTCCGGCAGCGGCGCCTTCTGCAGTTTTTCGGCGGTTTTCAGCGCACCATCGACGCCCGGCCGCGCCAGCTGGCCGAGGAATTCGTCCATCGTGCCGCGCTCGCCGCTTTCCGCCAGCGCCCGTGCGGCCAGCGGCGCGCCGCCCTGCTCGGCCAGCCAGCTTTCGGCGTCGGCGGCGGCCACGCCCTGCTGCCGCAGCCAGTCCAGCGCAGTAGCGCGCGCCGGCAGCGCCAGCGCGAACTTGCGGCAGCGCGACAGGATGGTCGGCAGCAGCCGGTCCGGGTTGTGCGTGACCAGCAGAAACACCGTGTCCGGCGGCGGTTCTTCCAGGGTTTTCAGCAGCGCGTTGGCGGCCGGCGCGTTCAGCGCCTCGGCCGGGTACAGCAGCACCACGCGCAGCCCGTGCCGGTGCGTCGAGACGTTCATGAAATCGGCCAGCGCGCGGATCTGGTCGATGCGGATGTCCTTCGACGGCGTCTTGCTCCTGGCGCCTTTCTTGCCGTCATCCTCGGCGGCCTCGTCGTCGTCGGCGTCCAGCGCCTCCGGCCGCACGCAACGATAGTCCGGATGATTGCCCTGGGCAAACCAGCCGCAGGAGGCGCAATTGCCGCACGGCTGCCGCTCGGCATCCGGCGCCTGGCACAGCAGCGCCTGCGCAAAACGCTCGGCGAACAGGGTCTTGCCGATCCCTTCGGCGCCATGGAACAGCAGCGCGTGCGGCAGCCGCGCCGCCAGCGCGGAAAGGCGCCGCCAGTCGTCGATTTGCCAGGGAAGGATCGCGTTGCTCATGATAATCAGTGGGTTACGGAAATTTCTTCAAGTATTAAATGAACGAATTTGATTTTTCATTTTGATTCAAATGGATGCAACGATATTTTCAAGTTGTTTCTGGATTTCCGGGATCGATCGCGTGGCGTCGATGACGCGGAAACGATACGGAAATTCGGCCGCCCGCCGCAAGTATTCGGCGCGGGTGGCGGCGAAGAAATCGGCCTGCTCCTGCTCGAACTTGTCGGGCGTGCGCGCCGCCGCCAGCCGTTCCCGCGCCACTTCCAGCGGCACGTCGAACAGCAGCGTCAGGTCCGGCTGCAGGTCCGGGTGGACCCAGCGTTCCAGCGCCTCCAGCCTGGCGCGATCCAGCCGCCGGCCGCCGCCCTGATAGGCGAAGCTGGCGTCGGTGAAGCGGTCGGAAATCACCCAGTCGCCACGCGCCAGCGCCGGTTCGATCACCTGCGCCAGATGCTCGCGGCGGGCGGCGAACATCAGCAGCGCCTCGGTTTCCAGGTGCATCGCCTGATGCAGCAGCAGTGCGCGCAACTGTTCGCCGAGCGCGGTGCCGCCCGGCTCGCGGGTGGTGACGACGGTCTTGCCGCGCGCCCGCAGCAGGCCGGCGACGAAGTCGATGTGGGTCGACTTGCCGGCGCCGTCGATGCCTTCGAAGGTGATGAATTTGCCTGGCACTGCGCGCCTTTCCGAACGGACAGCCGGGCTATTGCCCGCGCTGGTATTTGTTGACGGCGGAATTGTGCTCGCCGAGGTTGTTGGAGAAATGGCTGCTGCCGTCGCCACGGGCGACGAAGTACAGCGCCTCGGTCCTGGCCGGATGCAGCGCCGCCGCCAGCGACGCCGCGCCCGCCAGCGCGATCGGCGTCGGCGGCAGGCCGCGCCGGGTATAGGTGTTGTAGGGCGTGTCGGTTTCCAGATCGCGCTTGCGGATATTGCCCTGGTAGCGCTCGCCCATGCCGTAGATCACGGTCGGATCGGTCTGCAGCAGCATGCCGGCCTTCAGGCGGTTGATGAAGACGCCGGCGATCAGGTCGCGCTCGGCCTTTTGTCCGGTTTCCTTTTCGACGATCGAGGCCATGATCAGCGCCTCGTACGGCGTCTTGTACGGCAGGCCCGGATCGCGCGCGTCCCAGGCCTCGGCCAGCCGCTTCTGCAGCAGCGCGTAGGCTTGCTTGTAAACCTGCAGATCGCTGGCGCCCTTGGCGAACAGATAGGTATCGGGAAAGAACAGCCCCTCCGGCGCGCTGTAGTCGCCGGTGATCCGCGCCAGCAGCTCGGCGTCCGACAGCAGCGTGGTGTCGTGCTTCAGCGCCGGATGCTGGGCCACCGCCTGGCGCATCTGCCGGAAGGTCCAGCCCTCGATGATCACCAGCGCCTGCTGGGCGAATTCGCCGCGCTCCAGTTGGCGCAGCAGTTGCAGTGGCGTCGCGCCCGGTTTCAGCTCGTAGCTGCCGGCCTTGATGCGGGTGGATTTGCCGGTCACGCGCGCCAGCAGCGCCAGCAATGTCGGGTTCAGCGGCGCGCCGGCGGTGGCGATCTGGCGCGCGCTGGCATCCAGGCCGCTGCCGGATTGAATCGTGAATTCGAGCGGCACGGCGTTGGCCGGGAGAATCGGTGTACGTGCCCAGTAGGTGCCGGCGGCCGCCAATGCCAACAGCAGCAGCACGCCATACGCGAGGAATTTTTTCAGCAAGGTCGATCCGGTGGTTTGGCCGCGCCTTCAAACGGGTTTTTCTGGCGCCACTATAATCAACCCCTAATGATACCGGCGGATCGCTTTCCGCCCTACTCCTACTTCAAGACGGACCACATGGAGCAATGGTTGCAATTCCTGGCGCAGCAAGGCGCCAGGTTCGACGCCGCGCCGGCGCGCGAAGTACTGGCTTTCGATGACGGCGCCGGCTTGCCGGCCGATGATTTCGTCGCGCCGCTGGCCGGGCTGGGGCTGATCGCCGCCAGCGGTGACGAAGCGGCGCATTTCCTGCACAACCAGCTGACCAACGACGTCGAGCATCTCGGCACCGGCGAGGCGCGTCTGGCCGGCTACTGCACGGCCAAGGGACGCCTGCTGGCGACCATGCTGATCTGGAACCGTGGCGACGCCATCGTGCTGGAATTGCCGCGCACGATCCTGGCGCCGCTGCAGAAACGGCTGCAGATGTTCGTGCTGCGCGCCAAAGTGAAGCTGGCCGACATCGGCGAACAGCAGGTGATTCTGGGGCTGGCCGGCGCGCGCGCCGGCGCGCTGCTGGGCCGCTGGTTCGAGACGCTGCCGGCGGCGCCGTATGGCGCGGTGCATGGCGCCAGCGGCACGCTGATCCGGGTGGCGGACGCCGCCGGCGTGCCGCGCTACCAGTGGATCGCCACGCCGGAACTGGCACGGCAGGCGTGGCCGGAATTGACGCGGGAACTGCGCCCGGCCGGCGAAGCCGCCTGGCGGCTGGCCGAGATCGTCGCCGGCATCCCGCAGATCACCGCGCCGACGCAGGAAAAATTCGTGCCGCAGATGATCAATTACGAGGCGCTCGGCGGCGTCAATTTCAAGAAGGGTTGTTATCCGGGTCAGGAAATCGTCGCCCGCAGCCAGTACCTCGGCAAGCTGAAGCGGCGCATGCTGCGCGCCAGTATCGCCAACGCTGTCGCCCATGCCGGCGACGAAGTGTTTTCCAGCGCCGACCCCGGCCAGCCGTGCGGGCAGATCGTCAATGCCGAAACGCTGGGCGTGGCCAGCGAATGTCTGGTCGAACTGAAACTGGCGGCGCTGGAGGCCGGCACCCTGCATCTGGGCAACGCCGACGGCGCGCTGCTGACGCTGGGCGAACTGCCGTATGCGTTGCCGGAACCGGCCTGAGAACACTGTGGGAAACACCCGATAACCACATACTAATGGGTGTATTTTTGAAGCCGGGCTCTGGCTTCCCGAGACAGGCCGATTTTAAGGCATACTCCCCCTATATGAATTTTTTGATGTTCCATCGGACCGACCGCAAGCATAACCCGCCGCCCCGTCTGGCGACGCATCGCGGCGCTCCTGTTCCGGCCGGCGGCCAGCGCCGCGCCGGGTATTTTCCGGATCGAATTTCATGTGCCTGATCGTTTTCGCCTGGCAGGTGGTGCCCGGCATGCCGCTGGTGGCCGCCGCCAATCGTGATGAATTTCTCGAACGCCCGACCCGGGCGGCCGACTGGTGGGACGAGCATCCCGACATCTACGCCGGCCGCGACCTGCGCGGCGGCGGCAGCTGGATGGGCATCACCCGCAGCGGACGTTTCGCCGCCGTCACCAACGTGCGCGGCCCGAACGAAAAGCGCACCGACGCGCCCTCGCGCGGGGCGCTGGTGGCCGATTACCTGGCCGGCGCGCTGTCGCCGCACGAGTACGTCGCCGCCCTGGCGCCGCGCGCCGCCGACTACAACGGCTTCAACCTGCTGCTGGCCGACGGCGACACGCTGCTGTGGTATTCCAACCGCGAAACCGGCGAGACGCCGGATGCGCGCAACGGCCAGCCGCTGACGCGCGGCATCTACGGCCTGTCGAACGCCGGACTGGATACGCCGTGGCCGAAGGTGGTGCGCGCCAAGGCGCAGTTCGCCAGCCTGCTGTGCCAGGGCGCGCCGGACGACGCCTATTTCGACATGCTGACCGACACCACGCAGGCGCACGATTGCCGGCTACCGGCCACCGGCGTGAACATCGAGATGGAACGGCTGCTGTCGCCGGTGTGCATCGTCTCGCCCGGCTATGGCACGCGCAGTTCGACGATGGTGCGGCTATGTGATGGCCGAGCGCCGCAGCTGATCGAGCGGCTGCTGCCGAACGATCTGCAGCCGCGCCCGGCGCCTCAGGCCGTCAGGGGACAACGCATCGGCACGTGCGGGATGCCGGCTTCGGGGAATTCCGGCCCGCTGCGGGTAAAGCCGTAACGCTGGTAGAACGGCTCGACCTGAATCTGCGCGTTCAGCAGCACGGCGGCATCGCCACGCTGGCGCGCCGCTTCCATCAGCGCCAACAGCAGCGCGGCACCGATGCCCTGCCCGCGCGCGGCACGGCGCACCGCCATGCGACCGATATGACCGTCCGGCAGCAGGCGGCCGGTGCCGAGCGCGCCCCCGTCGGCGTCATAGGCCACCGCGTGCAGGCTGAGCGGGTCCATCTCGTCCTGCTCCAGTTCCAGCGGGATGTTCTGCTCCAGCACGAACACCTCCTTGCGCACCGCGAACGCTTCGACGCCCAGCTGGCGCCAGTCGCCCAGCACCAGCCGGGGCGTCATGCGCTTTCCGGCGCCAGCCGTTCGAAGGTGGTGATGTGCTGGCGCCATTCGGCCGGCAGCGGCACGCCCTTGCGGATCGTGGTGTCGGCGTACACGTACAGCAGTTCGCCGCTGATCAGGTGTTCGTCGCCGCGATGGATTTCCAGCACGAAGCGCACCGACGAGCGGCCGAAGGCGGCGCAGCGCACGCCGATGTCCAGTTCGTCGTCGAAACGCGCTGGCGCCATGTAGTCGATGGTGGCGCGGCGGGCGAACATTTCGCGGCCGTCCCTGGCCTGTGCCAGCGCGTTCGGCAAGCCGAGTTCGCGCCAGTATTCGGTGAAGGCGACGTCGAAATACGTCAGGTAATGGCCGTTGAAGACGATCGCCTGCATGTCGGCCTCGGCCCAACGCACGCGCAAACGGTGAAAGAAAGCAAAATCCTGCCTGGCCATGCTGGCGCGACTCCCTGGAAAAAGGTCGATGGTTTCAGTCGCCGGCGGCGGCGATGAAGCCGCGCAGCAACTGGTTGATGCGTTGCGGCTGCTCGTGGATCACCCAGTGGCTTCCTTCCGGAATGCGTTCGATCCGCAGGTCCGGCACCACCTGATCCAGCCCGTCCAGCAGGCTGGCCGGCAGCGCGATGTCGCGCTCACCCCAGATCACCCGGGTCGGCACGGTGACGCGGAAATCTTCCGGCTTCAGGTCCAGCTTCAGCGGTCCGGCATGGCCGGGCGCCGGCGGATGCAGCGGCGAGGCGCGGTAGTAATTGACGCCGCCGCGCAGGCCGCGCGACCAGCAGGCGTGGTAGCGCGCCCGCACCTCGGGCGTGAACCAGTCTGCCGACGACTGCCCCATGCCGGAAAACAGACCTTCCATGCGGGCGAAACTGTCCTTGGCCAGCGCTGCCTCGGAACCTTCGGCGCGCAGCCAGTTCATGTATTCGCTGGCGGCCTGCTGGCGCGGATCGTTGACCAGCGCCCGGGTGAACAGATACGGGTGCGGCGAATTGACGATGATCAGCTGGCGCAGCAGTTGCGGCAGCGCGATCGCCAGATTCCAGGCGATCGCCCCGCCCCAGTCGTGCGCCACCAGGATGAAGCGCTGGTAGCCAAGATGCGCCGCCAGCAGCCGCAGATCGTCGACGATGTGGCGCGCCTTGTAGGCGGCCGGATCGTCCGGCATGTCGGACAGGTTGAAGCCGCGCAGGTCGGGCGCGACGGCGAAATGGTCGGCGCCGAACTCGGCCAGCTGCGCCTGCCATTCGTACCAGAACTCCGGGAAGCCGTGCACGAACAGCAGCAGCGGCCGTCCCGGCTCGCCGGCGCTGGCGTAGTGCAGGCGCGTGCCGTTGTCCAGCTGGGCGAATTGTCCTTCGCGGATTGCGGTGGTGCTCATCATCGGCTCCCGGTGCGAGGCAAACGCGCCTCAGCCCTTCAGCTTGGCGCGCAGCATTTCGCGCACCTGCGGCGCCGCCGCGTAGGGGTCGCTCGGATTGCGCTGCAGGACGATGTCTTCCATCCGCGTCTGCACGTTGCCGAGCGCGCCGGGGTGCGAAAAGATGTAGAACTGCTGCTTGCGGATCGCCTCGAAGGTCCATTCGGCGACCTGCCGGGCGCTGACCTTGCCGGACGACACCGCCTTGTTCGACATCGCCTGCGCGGCCACCTGGCTGGCGGTTGGCGCGCTGGTGTTCTGGACGTCGCTGGGACGGTTGCGCTGCGACTGCGAAATGCCGGTCGGCACGAAATACGGGCACAGCACCGAGGCGCCGATCGGCGCTTCGACCAGCTGCAGATCCTGGTACAGCGTTTCCGACAAGGCCACCACCGCGTGCTTGGAGACGTTGTAGACGCCCATCGTCGGCGCGTTCAGCATGCCGGCCATCGAGGCGGTGTTGACGATGTGGCCCTGATAGGCCGGGTCCTTCTTCGCGCATTCCAGCATCAGCGGCGTGAAGATGCGCACCCCATGCACCACGCCCCACAGGTTGACGCCGAGCACCCATTCCCAGTCGGCCTGGCTGCTTTCCCAGATCAGGCCGCCGGAGCCGACACCGGCGTTGTTGAATACCAGATGGACGGCGCCGAAGCGCGCCATCGCCGCATCCGCCAGCGCCTGCACTTCGGCCGCATGGCGCACATCGCAGCGCTGCGCCAGCACCTCGGCGCCCTGCGCTTCCAGCTCGGTCTTGACGCGGTCCAGCGCATCCTGCTGAACGTCGGCCAGCACCAGCTTCATGCCGAGCGAGGCACCGATCCTGGCGAATTCGTGGCCGAAGCCGCTGCCGCCGCCGGTGATGACGGCGACCTTGCCTTGGAAATCCTTCATGTTGTCTCCTAAAGTTTTTTCAGTTGAAAACCGATCCGCGGGAAATGCACCAGCACGGTGCCCGCCAGCGGATCGGTCCGGCGGATGGCAAATTCATTGTGGCTGCAAACCAGCAACTCGCCTTCGACCGGATCGAGCGCGTAATCGGTCGGCGTGACGGTGACGCGCTGGCCCGGTGCCACCCCATGCGTATCGACGAACGGCTGCGGCGCGCTCGTGCCTGGGGTGCTGTTGCGCGCCGTTTCGAGCGCCTGCGCGGCGCTCAGTTTTTCGGACTGGTGATGTCCGATCGCGGCCATGCGCGCGATCCAGGCGCGCAGCTTCGGCGTGGCGTCCAGCATGCCGGCCAGCGCCGGCGCCAGTTGCAGGAACCAGAGGCAGTGGTACACCGAAAAATCGGCGATGCACGGCTGTGAACCGAGCAGGCAGGACTGCTCGTCGGCCAGCATGTTTTCCAGCCGGCGCAGGTATTCGGCCAGCGCGCCAGCCGCTTCCGCCACCGCCATGCGCGGCGCATTGCCGCGCATCGCGGCACGGTCGGCGGCAAAGGCCTTCATCTGCTCTGGAGGCAGCGGACCGAGCACGTCGGCTATGCCCGCCGGCTGGAAGACATACGCAACCACGGTCCAGAACAGCGTGGCGTCGGCCCATTGCGCCAGCGTGCGCGCCAGGCCGGCCGCCGCTTGCGGATACAGCGTCGGAGCCGGCGCCAGGCTTTCCAGCACGTCGGCGATCAGCGCGGTGTCGCAATAAATGTCGGCGCCGATCTGCAGCACCGGCGTGCGGCGATAGCCGCCGGTCAGCGCGGTCAGCTCCGGCTTCGGCATGATGGACGGGATCATCACCGACTTCCATGCCAGCTTCTTGAATCCGAATATCAGACGGATTTTTTCCGAAAACGGCGAATTCGGATAATGATGAAAGATCAGTTCCGGCATGGAAGGCTCCGCGCTAGATCAGCTTGACCAGCTGCTTGCCGAAATTGCGGCCCTTCAACATGCCGATGAAGGCTTCCGGTGCCGCCGCCAGGCCATCCGCCACCGTTTCGCGGAATTTCAGCTTGCCGGAGGCCACCGCCGCGCCCAGTTCCTGCAAGCCCTGCGGCCACAGTTCCATGTGCTCGGAAATGATGAAGCCGCGCATCGTCAGCCGCATCGACAGCAGCACGCGGGTGTTGTTGATCGGCGCCGGCTGACCGTCGTAGCCGGCGATCATGCCGCACAGCGCGATGCGGCCGAACGGGTTCATGCGCGCCAGCGTGGCGTCGAACACGGCGCCGCCGACGTTTTCGAACACCGCATCGACGCCGTTCGGCGTGGCTGCCTGCAGATCCTGTTCCAGCCGGCCGGCCTTGTAGTCGACGCAGGCGTCGAAGCCTAGTTCATTGACCACGTAGGCGCATTTTTCCGGGCCGCCGGCGATGCCGACCGCGCGACAGCCGCGCTGCTTGGCCAGTTGCCCGACCACGCTGCCGACCGCGCCGCTGGCGGCGGACACCACGATGGTGTCGCCGGCCTTCGGCTGCATGATCTGGGTCAGGCCGTACCAGCCGGTCATGCCGGGCATGCCGACCGCGCCGAGGTAGGCCGACAGCGGAATGTGGGTGGTATCGACCTTCTTCAGCAGCGCGCCGTCGGAAACGCCCATTTCCGACCAGCCGAACATGCCGAGCACCTTGTCGCCGACCGCGAACTTCGGATTTTTGGTGGCGACGATCTCGCCGACCGTGCTGCCGATCATGGTTTCGCCGATCGGCTGCGGCGCCGCGTAGCTCTTGGCGTCTTCCATGCGCATGCGCATGTACGGGTCGAGCGACAGGTAATGATTGCGCACCAGCACCTGGCCGTCGGCCAGTTCCGGCACCGGCACGGTTTCCAGGCGGAAGTTGGATGGCTGGACTTCGCCCTGCGGGCGGCTGGCCAGCACCAGTCGTTGATAGGTCGTCATTGCGTATCCATTTCGGTTGGGGCGGCCGCGGCAAGCTGCCGGCGGCCGGAAGATCATTTCAGCTTCTTCGAGACTTCGAGTCGTTTCAGGAACTTGAAAGTTCCACTCGCCCTGGCCACCAGCTTGTCGCCATTCCAGATTTCGCCTTCGCAGAAGCACATCGTGGTACTGCGGTGGAAGGCGTGGCCGCGCGCGATCACCCGTTCGCCGACCACCCCGGCCGGCTGCAGGAAGCTGGTGTTCATGTTGATGGTAACGCCGCCGCGCGCATCCTGATCGAGCGAACGGCCGGCCATCGCCATCACGACGTCCAGCAGCGTCATGCTGACGCCGCCGTGCGCCACCTGCCAGCTGTTCATGTGACGCGGCAGCAGGTCGAGCATGACTTCGGCGCGACCCTCGGCGGCGCCGAGAAACACGACGCCGAGGTCACTCAGGAACGGCACTTCGTTGGGAAACCGGCGTCCAGCTTGCGCTTCCGGCGCCGGCATCAGACTGCCGAGACGCCGCCGTCGACCGGCATGATCTGGCCGGTGATGTGCTTGCTGGCGTCGGAGGCGAACAGCACGGCGATGCCCTTCAGGTCTTCGTCGTCGCCGAGCCGTTGCAGCGGCGCGTGCTGGGCCATTTCATCCTTGCCGAGCTTTTCCAGCAGGCCCTTGGTCATCTTCGACGGGAAGAAGCCCGGCGCGATGGCGTTGACAGTGATGTTGTACTGGCCCCATTCACCGGCCAGCGCGCGGGTGAAGTTGATCACCGCGCCCTTCGAGGTGTTGTAGGCGATGGTGCGCATTTCCTTCGGGTTGCCGGACAGCCCGGCGATCGAGGCGACGTTGACGATGCGGCCGTATTTGCGCGGGATCATCGAGGCCTTGGCGACCGCCTGCGACAGCAGGAAGATGCTGCGGATGTTCAGGTTCATCACCTTGTCCCAGGCTTCCAGCGGATGGTCTTCGGCCGGCGCGCCCCAGGTGGCGCCGGCATTGTTGACCAGGATGTCGATGTGGCCGAGGCGCTTCATCGCTTCCGCCACCAGTGGCGCCACCGCCGCTTCCTGCGACAGGTCGGCGGCGATCGCCGAGGCTTCGACGCCGCGCGATTTCAGGTGTGCGACCGCTTCGTCGAGGTCAGCCTGCTTGCGCGACGACAGCACGATTTTGGCGCCCTGCTCACCGAGCGCTTCGGCGATCTGCAGGCCGAGCCCGCGCGAGCCGCCGGTCACCAGGGCGGTCTTGCCGGTCAGGTCGAAAAGTTGTTGGGGATTGCGCATACGGTCTCCTATCAGTCTGGGGTGGAATGGTGGGTCGTGATTGTGTCAGCGGCCTATTTTAAAACGATCGTTCGTAAATTTGTGGATTACCTGAAATCGGCTCGCATGGCGGAACTGGCGGCGGCAAAGAGGGAATTCCAGGCACGCGCAAACGGCACGCGCCGGCGCCATTCGGCGGCTGCGCGTTACCGTTCGGAAGGGAAAGAAAAAGGGAGTGCGCCTAGTTGCGCGGCGGCGTCGCCAGATACCAGGTCAGCAGACTGGCCAGCGTGGTCAGCATCCAGAAGCAGAAGAAACCGATGGTGTAGACCGCCGGATCGGTCAGTTCGAAACCCTCATAGGGCAACGGCAGGTCGTGCGGGCCGAACAATGAAAAGAACGCACCTTCGGCGACGATGGCGGCTAAAAACGAGGGCCACAACACCGTCATTGCTTTTTGCAGCATCTGCCTGTCTCCTGATTCCGTTATCCGGCCGCGTCTGCGTCGGCCTTCAATTCGATCTGTCTTTGCTGCGGCCAGGCCCAGACGCCGGTCAGGCGCCAGTTCTGCTGCTGATCTTCCGCCTGGACCTGCCAGTGTCCGATCGGCAGCAGCGGCAGCGCCGCCTCGAAGCGGCCGGCGTCATCGACGCGCAGCTTCAGGTCGATGTCGTCCTGCGGCAGGGTCGGATGGATCAGCCGCAGGTCCAGCTCCTGCGTGCCGGCGCCGGCCGGAGATTCCAGCGTGCCGGCCAGCCTGCCTTCGGCGGCATTGTAGTTCAGGCGCAGCGCCATCTTCAAGCGCGCCGCCTCGGCATCACGCCGCAGATCCTTGTTGATCGCCCGGCCCTGCTTGTAGTAGTCGTCCACCACCAGCGCGTCCTGATGCGCAAAGGCCAGCCACATGGTGACCACGCCGGCCGCCACCACCGCCGCCGGTCCCAGCATCAGCAGCCACGGCCAGCGGTGCGCGTACCACGGGCGGGCGGAAACGGGGGCTTTGTTCTGCATCATGTGTTTCCTAGTTGCGCGGCACGAAGAACACCGCCTTTTCGGTGACCCGCACGCGTTCGTCGTCGAGCGACTGCATTTCGAACTGGATCTTGTTGGAACCCGGCTTGCCGGCGCCCGGTGCCGTGCGCACCCGCACCGGCAGCGCGCGCGAGGCGGTCGCCTCGACCTCGACTTCGGTGGCGGTCGCCAGCTTGATGCTGTCGATGCCGGTGACGGAAATCCGGTAGCGGTGCGGCGCCTCGTCGGTGTTCATCACCTGCAGCCGGTAGACGTTTTCGATCATGCCGTCCTCGACTTCGCGGCCGAGCGCGCCACGGTCGCGGATCACGTCCAGCTTCAGCGGCGTGCGCGTCAGCAGCGTGCCGAAGAAGGTAACGGCGATCAGCGTCAGCACCGCGCTGTAGATCAGCACGCGCGGGCGCAGCATGCGCCGCCAGATCTGCGAACGGCTCATCTGGTTCTTCAGGCCGTTTTCGGTCGAATAGCGGATCAGTCCGCGCGGCAGGCCGACCCGGTCCATCACCGAATCGCAGGCGTCGATGCAGGCGGCGCAGCTGATGCATTCGTATTGCAGGCCGTTGCGGATGTCGATGCCGGTCGGGCATACCTGCACGCACAGCGAGCAGTCGATGCAGTCGCCCAGCCGGGTCTGCGCCTGCTCGGCCTTCTTGCGGGCGCCGCGCGGTTCGCCGCGCTTGGCGTCGTAGGAAATGATCAGCGTGTCCTTGTCGAACATCGAGCTCTGGAAGCGCGCATACGGGCACATGTATTTGCACACCTGTTCGCGCATCCAGCCGGCGTTGCCATAGGTGGCGAAACCGTAGAACAGGATCCAGAACAGCTGCCATGGCCCGAGCGCCGCCGCCAGCGTCTGCGCCATCAGCGTGCGGACCGGCGTGAAATAGGCGACGAAGGTGAAACCGGTCCATAGCGACACCGCGATCCAGGCGGCGTGCTTGCCACCCTTGCGGGCGATCTTGTTGGCGTTCCACGGCTGCTTGTCGAGGCGCATGCGGGCGCTGCGGTCGCCCTCGATCTTGCGCTCGATCCACATGAAGATTTCGGTATACACCGTCTGCGGACAGGAAAAGCCGCACCAGACCCGCCCGAGCACCGCGGTGAACAGGAACAATCCGTAGGCGCAAATGATCAGCAGCACCGCGAGGTAGATGAAGTCCTGCGGCCACAGCACGATGCCGAACAGGTAGAACTTGCGCGCCGCCAGATCGAACAGCACGGCCTGGCGGTCGTTCCAGCGCAGCCACGGCAAGCCGTAGTACACCAGCTGCGTCAGCCAGACGAATACCCAGCGCCAGTTGGCGTACCAGCCGCGTGCCTCGCGCGGGTAGATTTCCTCGCGCTTGGCGTACATCTTGATGACCTTGACTTCCGGCTCGCTGTTGCTCATTGCCGTGCCTGCTCCTGCTGCTGCCGGCCCGGCTGCGTCCGGACCCGTCGCATGGTTTCGATTGCTTTACATACTCCCCGCATGGCATGCCAGTAACGGGCGTCAGTTGGCGTTCTTCGCAGCATACTCCCACCAACGACGATAAGGGTTAACGGAAAATGGGGCGAGCGGCATTGCCGTTCGCCCCGACCGTGGTGTATGGCGTCGCGCTACTTGTCCTCGTCGCCGGGACGGTTCGACAGCCCCCAGACGTAGGCTGCCAGCACCTGCACCTTGGCTTCCCCGAGGAAGTCCTTGAACGGCGGCATGGTGTTGTCACGGCCCTTGCGGATGGTTTCCATGATGGTGGCGGCGCTGCCGCCGTACAGCCAGGTCTTGTCGGACAGGTTCGGCGCGCCGATCGCCTGGTTGCCCTTGCCGTCGGCGCCGTGGCAGGCGGCGCAGGCGGCGAACTTCGGCTTGCCGAATGCCGCCTTGATCGGATCATGGGTGGAACCGGACAGGCTCAGCACGTAATGAGCGACGTTCTCGGTATCCTGGGCGCCGCCGATCGCCGCTTCCATCGGCGGCATCACGCCGTGCCGGCCTTCCATGATGGTGGTCTTGATCGCTTCCGGGGTGCCGCCGTGCAGCCAGTCCTTGTCGGTCAGGTTCGGGAAACCCTTGCTGCCGCGCGCGTCGGAGCCGTGGCACTGGGCACAGTAGGTCAGGAACAGCCGTTCGCCGACCGCGCGCGCCTGCGGATCGGCCGCCACCGCCTTGATGTCCTTGCCCAGATAGCCGGCGAACAGCGGACCGTACTCGGCGTCGGCCTTGGCCAGTTCGGCCTCGTAGGCGCCGGTGGATTTCCAGCCGAGCTTGCCGGCGTAGCTGCCCAGCCCTGGATACAGCAGCAGATAGGCGACGCCGAAGATGATGGTCAGGTAAAACAGCCACATCCACCAGCGCGGCAGCGGGTTGTTCAGCTCGGTCAGGTTTTCATCCCAGACGTGGCCGGTGGTGCCATCGGCCGGCATCCCTTCCCCGGTCTTGACGCGCTGGGTCGACTGCGACCACAGCAGCAGCGCGCAGGCGGCAATGCCGACCAGCGTCAGCGCCGCCACATAGAAATTCCAGAATTCACTGGTGAAATCAGACATCACGGCTCCCTTGTACATGCTCGGCCGCCGGCTCGTCGGCAAACGGCAGATTGGCGGCGGCTTCGAAATCCTTGCTGCGGTGGATCAGATAGGTCCAGCAGACGATCCCGACGAAGGTCAGCAGGCTGACCACGGTGATCACGCTGCGGGCATCGGAAAACAGGCTTTCCATCGCGGCTCCTAGCGTTTGGTCTTGATCTGGATGCCGAGTCCCTGCAGGTAGGCGATCAGCGCATCCTGCTCGGTCTTGTCGGCCAGCTCCTTCGGCGCCTGCGCGATGTCCTCGTCGCTGTACGGATCGCCGAGCCGCTGCAGCGCGCGCATGCGCGGCTGCACATCCTTCGGATCGAGCTTGGTCTTGGCCAGCCACGGATAACCGGGCATGTTCGATTCCGGCACCACCGCGCGCGGATCGTCCAGATGCACCCGATGCCATTCGTCGCTGTAGCGGCCGCCGACGCGCGCCAGATCCGGGCCGGTGCGCTTGGAACCCCACTGGAACGGCCGGTCATAAACGAATTCACCGGCCACCGAATAGTGGCCATAGCGTTCGGTTTCGGCGCGGAACGGCCGGATCATCTGCGAGTGGCAGTTGTAGCAGCCCTCGCGCACGTAGATGTCGCGCCCCATCAGCCGCAACGGCGAGTATGGCTTCAGGCCGGCGACCGCCTCGGTGGTCGATTTCTGGAAGAACAGCGGCACGATCTCGGCGAGGCCGCCGACACTGACCACCAGCACCACCAGCACGATCAGCAGAAAGGGATTCTTTTCGATCCACTCATGCGTAAATTTCATTCTCTGCTCCTCGAATCAGGCGCGGGCGCCACCGGCCACGGCCGGGATGCGCGCCACCACCGGGCCGCTGTTGCGGGCGGTCATGAACATGTTGAAGGCCATCAGCAGCATGCCGCTCAGGAACAGCAGACCGCCAGTGAAACGGATCACGTAATACGGATAGGTGGCCTTGACGGCTTCGACGAAGGTGTAGGTCAGCGTGCCGTCCGGATTGACTGCGCGCCACATCAGCCCCTGCATCACGCCGGCGATCCACATCGCGGCGATGTACAGCACGATGCCGACGGTGGCGATCCAGAAATGCACCTCGATCAGCTGCTTGCTCCACATTTCCGGCTTGCCGAACAGGCGCGGGATCAGGTAGTAGATCGAACCCATCGTGATGAAGCCGACCCAGCCGAGCGCGCCGGCATGCACGTGGCCGATGGTCCAGTCGGTGTAGTGGGACAGCGCGTTGACGGTCTTGATCGACATCATCGGGCCTTCGAAAGTGGCCATGCCGTAGAACGACAGCGAGACGATCAGGAACTTCAGGATCGGGTCGGAACGCAGCTTGTGCCAGGCACCCGACATCGTCATGATGCCGTTGAACATGCCGCCCCACGACGGCGCCAGCAGGATCAGCGAGAACACCATGCCGACCGACTGCGTCCAGTCCGGCAGCGCGGTGTAGTGCAGGTGGTGCGGGCCGGCCCACATGTAGGTGAAGATCAGCGCCCAGAAATGGACGATCGACAGCCGGTACGAATACACCGGGCGCTCGACCTGCTTCGGCACGAAGTAGTACATCATGCCGAGGAAGCTGGTGGTCAGGAAGAAACCGACCGCGTTGTGGCCGTACCACCACTGCACCATCGCGTCCTGCACGCCGGTATAGGCGGAGTACGACTTGGTCAGCGTGGCCGGCATCGAGGCGCCGTTGACCAGATGCAGCACCGCGATGGTCAGGATGTAGGCGCCAAAGAACCAGTTGGCGACGTAGATGTGCTTGACGCGACGCTTGACCAGCGTGCCGAAGAACACCACCGCGTAGGCGACCCAGACCAGCGTGATCAGGATCGTCAGCGGCCATTCGAGTTCGGCGTATTCCTTGCCACGGGTCCAGCCCATCGGCAGGCTGATGGCGGCGCCGACGATCACCACCTGCCAGCCCCAGAACGTGAATGCCGCCAGCCAGTCGGAAAACAGCCGGACCTGGCTTGTGCGCTGCACAACGTAATACGACGTGGCGAACAGGGCGCTGCCGCCGAACGCGAAGATCACCGCGTTGGTATGCAAGGGCCGCAGACGACCATAGGTCAGCCAGGGAATGTCGAAATTCAGCGCCGGCCACGCCAGCTGCGCGGCAATGAATACGCCGACCAGCATGCCCACCACGCCCCATACCACGGTGGCGATCGTGAACTGCTTGACGACCCGATAGTTGTAGTTTTCTGCGCTGTTCACAGAAGCTCCCCAAGATATGCCATGACGGCAGTAAGGTTATTTACTTGCAACCCGAAAATCTTTGATCTGAATCAATATAATTTTAATGCGCTGCAGCAGCAGGGTCCAGACAAAAAACCTTACTCCGAATACGGTTTATTTTCCACCCCGGCTTCGGCCGCCGGCGGCGCGTCGTCATCCTGCAACAGGCGCAGTCCCGGCCCGACCAGATCGTCGAACTGGCCATCGTCCGAGGCCTTGAAAAATACCCAGATCGCGGCGAACACCACGGCGATACTGATCGGCACCAGCAGATACAGGGCTTCCATCGGTTTTCCTATGTGCGCGAGGGGCGCGGCAGCCGCCGCAGACGCAGCGCGTTGGCCGCCACCAGCGCCGAACTGAGCGACATGCCGACCGCGGCCAGCCACGGATTGAGCAGGCCGAGCGCCGCCGCCGGAATCGCCACGAGGTTGTAGACGGTGGCCCAGCCGAGGTTCTGGCGCACCACCGCCATCGTCCGCGCTGCCGTGCGGGCGGTTTCCCACACCAGTTCCAGCCGGCCCGATAGCAGCACGGTATCGGCCTGCGCCTGCGCCAGCGCGGCGCCGCCGCCGATCGCGAACGAGACGTCGGCGGCGCGCAGCACTGCGGCATCGTTGATGCCGTCGCCGATCATCGCCACCACCGCCCCGCCCTGCTGCAATTGCTGCACATAGGCCAGCTTCTGCTCCGGCAGCCGGTCGCCGAACGCGCTGGCGATGTCCAGCTCGGCCGCCACTCTTTCGGTTGCACGCTGGCCGTCGCCGGACAGCAGCACCACTTCCTTGCCGGCAGCCTGAAAGCGTCGGACCACCTCCTGCGCGTCGGGCCGCAGCGTGTCGGCCAGTTCGAAGCGCGCCAGCCAGCCGCCGGCATCGCCCAGACAGATCGTGGTGGCGCCGTCGTCCGCCGCCATCGGCGCGACACCGCCGGCCAGCTGCGCGACGAAACCCGGATTGCCGAGCCGGTAGCGCACACCGTCGATTTCCCCTTCCAGCCCCTGGCCGCCATGCTGGACGATTCCGGCCGCCACCGGCAGCGCCGGCGGTGCGGCGACGGCGAATGCCTGCGCCAGCGGATGCGCGCTCGACGCTTCCAGCGCCGCCGCCAGCGCCAGGCAGCGATCCCGGTCGGCACCGCCGAGAATGTCCACCTGACGCAGCGCCGGTTTGCCGACGGTCAGCGTGCCGGTCTTGTCGAACACGATGTGGGTGGCGCGGTGCAGGGTTTCCAGCACGTGCGGCTGCACCACCAGCACGCCCTGGCGCACCAGGCGGTCGGTGGCGGCGGCCAGCGCCGACGGCGTCGCCAGCGACAGCGCGCACGGGCACGACACCACCAGCACGGCAATCGCGATCGGCCAGGCGCGTTCGGCATCCAGCCATTGCCAGACGCCGAACACCAGCAGCGCGAACAGCAGCAGCGCGGTCACGAACCAGGCGGCGACGCGGTCGGCCCACAACGCCAGTTGCGGTTTGGCCTGGCCGGCGCGCTCGACCAGCTTGACCAGCGCCGCCAGCGTGCTGTCGCGCGCCGCCTGCGTGACCCGCACGACCACCGCCTGACCGGCATTGATCGCGCCGCCCGGCAGGCTGTCGCCGGCCTGCTTCGGCAGCGGCCGGCTCTCGCCGGTCAGCAGCGAGGCGTCGATGCTGGTGGCGCCCTCGACGATGATGCCGTCGGCGGCGATCGCCTCGCCCGGCTTGACCAGGATCGCGTCGCCGGCGCGCAGTTGCGCCACCGACACGATGCGCGCATCGCGCCGTTCGGGAAAATTCTCCAGCAGCGACGCCGACGCCGGCAGCGCGTGCTGCAGCCGTTCCAGCGCCGACGCCGCCTTGCGCCGCGCCAGCATCTCCAGATAGCGGCTGCACAGCAGCAGGAAGATGAACATCGTCACCGAGTCGTAATAGACCTCGCCGTGGCCGCGCCAGGTGGCGACCACGCTGCCGGCGAAGGCCGCGCCGATGCCGAGCGCGACCGGCACGTCCATGCCGAGCATGCGCCGGCGCAGATCGCGCCAGGCACCGGCGAAGAACGGCTGCGCCGAATACAGCACCGCCGGCAGCGTCAGCAGCAGGCTGGCCCAGCGCATCAGCGCTTCCCATTCGGGTTCCATCGTGCCGTCGGTGGCCATGTAGGCCGGCACCGCGTACATCATCACCTGCATCATCGACAGGCCGGCAACGAACACCTGGCGGCCGAGCTTGCGGGCGGCCAGCCGCAGTTGCTCGCCATGCCGCACCGGGTCATATGGATAGGCGGCGTAGCCGATTTCGTGCAGCGCGCCGAGGATGTCGCTGGGCTTGCAGGCATCGCGCCGCCAGCGCACCTGCAGCCGCTCGGTGGCGACGTTCAGGTGCGCGCTGGCAACGCCGTCCAGTTGCAGCAGGCGCCGCTCGATCAGCCAGACACAGGCGGCGCAGCGGATGCCATCGACCGACAGCGTCGATTCGCAGGCATCGTCGCCGGCGTCGAACGCCGCCGCCGCTTCCGGGTTGTCGTACAGGCGCAGTTCCGGCGGCACCTCGGCAGTGCTGGCGGTCGGTGCGAAAGCACTACGGCTGCGGTAGTACTCGGCGCCGCTGGTATCGACGATCGCCTGCGCCACTGCGGCGCAGCCGGGGCAGCACATCGGCCGCGCGACGCCGTCGATCACCACCGTCCATCCCGCCTGGCGCGGCAGCGGCAGGCCGCAGTGAAAGCAGCCCTCCGCCGCAGCCATCGTTTCGCCGATCACCGCGCTCAATGCCCGCCTCCCGCCGGTGTCAGGCAGATCGCGTCCAGCCAACCAAGCGACAGCCCGTGGCTGATCCGTAACAGGCCAAGCACGCCGAAGGCCAGCACCAGCAAACCGGCGGCGACGCGCACGCCGCGGCGCCGGCTCCAGCTCTGCAGCCGGGTGCCGGCCAGTCCCAGCGCCAGCAGGTTGGGCAGCGTGCCGATGCCGAAGGCCAGCATCACCAGCGCCCCGGACAGCGCCGACCCGGTCATCAGCGCGGTCAGCAGCACGCTGTAGACCATGCCGCACGGCAGCCAGCCCCACAGCCCGCCCAAAGCCAGCGCCTTGGCCGGGGTATCCATCGGCAGAAAGCGCCGGGTCAGCGGCTGGACGCGGCGCCACAGCGCCTGGCCGAGCGTCTCCAGCCGCGCCACCCCGCGCCAGGCGTTCATCAGGTACAGGCCGAGCGCCACCAGCATCAGGTTGGCCAGCCAATAGCCGGCGGTCTGCAGCGCGGCGATCCGCGTCAGCGTCACCACGCCCTGGCCGGCGCCGCCGGCGATGGCGCCGGCCATCGTATAGCTGGCGATCCGGCCCAGGTTGTAGGCCAGCACTCTGGCGGCGCCGTCGAAGGCGCGCGGCTGGCTGACCACCGGCAGCGGGAACGCCTTGCGCGCCGGCTGCGCGGCGACCGACAGCGCGCCGACGATGCCGCCGCACATGCCGACGCAATGGACGCCGCCCAGCAGGCCGATCAGGGCGATCGGCAGCAGGTTGAGTCCGGCGCTAGCCACGGCCGGCGCCGCCACCAACGGGGAAAAGAAGGGAATGGAAGTTCATGCGATTCAGGCAATTCGCCTGCCGGCGGCGGCCAGCATGGCGCGGTCGCAGTGTAGCCGATGATCGCCGCTGGCGCCCTTAATCCATCTCAAGAACAGGGAATTAACGACGCCCGCCGGGAAAGCGTGAAATGGAGTGGAAAACCGGAAAACGAAAACCGCCGCCGGATGCGGCGACGGCAAGTGTCAGAGTTCGTAATCCATGCACTGGCGGCCTTCGCGCACCGCGCCGAAGAACGGTTTCAGCGCCTGATGCTGCGGATGCTGCTGATAGGCGTCGAGCGCGGCGCGTGTGTCGAACTCGGAATACAGCACCACGTCGTAGCTGCATTCCATGCCGGGCGCGGCCAGCGCCACCTCGAAACGGCCCATGCCGGGCACCAGGCCGGCGCAGTCGTCCAGCAGTGCCTTCATGCGCGCGGCGTTGGCGGCGCGGTCGGCGCCCTCGGCCTGCTCCTTCAGCTTCCACATGACGATGTGGCGGATCATGCGTCGGTCTCCGTCAGTGCCTCAGAACCAGGCGTCCTGCATGTCCAGCGTAGTGGTGTCGATACTGGCCAGCAGATCCAGCTGCTGGCCGATCTTCGGCAGTTCCCAGTGGAAGAAATAACGGCAGGCCTGCAGCTTGCCGCGATAGAAATCGGCATCGGCGCCGCCTTCGGCGGCCGCCGCCAGCAGCGCCTGCTGCAGCCAGATCCACGCCACCACCATGTGGCCGAACGCTTCCAGGTACAGCGAGGCGTTGGCCAGCGTCTTGTTCATGTCGCCGGCGCCGTACAGCGTGCGCGTGACTTCGTCCACGCGCGCCAGCGCCGCCGCCAGTGCCGCTGCGTAGTCGGCGATGGCCGGCTGCTGCCGGGCGGCATCGATGGTTTTCTGCATTTCCACGGTCAGCGCCTTGAACGCGGCGCCATCACGCATCGACACCTTGCGGCCCAGCAGGTCCAGCCCCTGGATGCCGTGCGTGCCTTCGTGGATCGGGTTCAGCCGGTTGTCGCGGTAGAACTGTTCGACGTTGTATTCACGGGTGTAGCCATAGCCGCCATGCACCTGGATCGCCAGATTGTTGGCTTCCAGGCACCACTGCGACGGCCACGACTTGGCGATCGGCGTCAGGATGTCCAGCAGCAGGCTGGCGCGGGCGCTGGCCGCCGCATCTTCCGGGCTGCGTTCCTCATCGACCAGCCGTGCGCAGTACAGCGTCAGCGCCAGGCCGCCTTCGACATAGGCTTTCTGCGCCAGCAGCATGCGCTTGACGTCGGTGTGCTGGACGATCGGAATCTGCGGCTGGGCCGGATCCTTGGCTTGCGGATGACGGCCCTGCGGACGGTTGCGCGCATAGTCGAGCGCGTGCAGATAGCCGGTGTAGCCGAGCGTCACTGCGCCGAGGCCGACGCCGATGCGCGCCTCGTTCATCATGTGGAACATGTTGGCCAGGCCCTTGTGGACCTCACCGACCAGATAGCCGATCGCGCCGGCCCTGCCCTGCGGCTTGAACTTGCCTTCGCCGAAATTCAGCAGGCAGTTGGTAGTGCCGCGATAGCCCATCTTGTGATTCAACCCGGCCAGCACGACATCGTTGCGCTCGCCGATGCTGCCGTCGGCATTGACCAGCTTCTTCGGCACGATGAACAGCGAAATGCCCTTGACGCCGGGAATCAGCTTGCCGTTTTCATCCGGCACCTTGGCCAGCACCAGATGCACGATGTTTTCCGACAATTCGTGTTCGCCGGCCGAAATCCACATCTTGTTGCCGGTTAGGCGGTAGGTGCCGTCCGGCTGCGGTTCGGCGCGGGTGGTGATATCCGACAGCGACGAGCCGGCCTGCGGCTCCGACAGGCACATGGTGCCGAAGAAGCGCCCTTCCAGCATCGGCTTGACGAAGGTGTCGATCTGTTCCGGCGTGCCGCATTTCAGCAGCGTGTTGGCGTTGCCGATGGTCAGGAACGGATACGACGAGGTGCCGACGTTGGCGCCCTTGAAATAGGCGAAACCGGCCTTTTCCACCACGCACGGCAATTGCATGCCGCCGCGCTCGAAATCCTGGCCGGCGGCCATCAGCCCGGCTTCGCAGAACGCCTTCAGGGCGACGCCGACCTCGGGGATCATGTCGACCTTTTCGCCGTCGAAGTGCGGCTCCTGCTGATCGTTCTTCTTGTTGTGCGGGGCGAACAGGTCGGTGGCGATCTGCTCGCACAGGTCGAGCGCGGCATCGAAGGTTTCACGGCTGTGCTCGGCGTAGCGCGGGCGGCGGTTAAGGTTTTCCACCTGCAGCCATTCGTACAGCAGGAAGTCGAGGTCGCGGCGGGAAAGGATCAGCGAGGACATCGGAGCGGCACTCCAGAAAACTACCGGCGTCACGCCGGCGAGATAGACGGATCATATACTCCCCAGGCTAGCGGCCTGTCCCGCAGGCCACGCCTGCGAAGTTCGAGCATACTCCCCAATTTGAATGTTTCATCACACCGACAGGAACCGGCGTGACGCGGAAAATTGGTTCAGCCCGCCGGGGCCGCCACCGCCCGACTGGCGGCGGCAGCTCCGACGGGCCGGGCGCCCGGCGCCCTTACACCACTTCGAACAGGCCGGCAGCACCCTGGCCGCCGCCGATGCACATGGTCACCACCACGTACTTGACGCCACGGCGCTTGCCTTCGATCAGCGCATGGCCGGTCAGGCGGGCACCGGAAACACCGTAAGGATGGCCGACCGCGATCGCGCCGCCGTTGACGTTCAGACGATCCATCGGGATGCCGAGCGTGTCGGCGCAGTACAGCACCTGCACCGCGAACGCTTCGTTCAGTTCCCACAGGCCGATGTCCTCGACCTTCAGGCCGGCCTTCTTCAGCAGCTTGGGCACCGCGAACACCGGGCCGATGCCCATTTCATCCGGTTCGCAACCGGCCACCGCGAAGCCGCGGAAGATGCCGAGCGGCTGCAGGCCCTTGGCGGCCGCGACCTTGTCGTTCATCACCACCGCCACCGAGGCGCCGTCCGAGAACTGGCTGGCATTGCCGGCAGTGATCACGCCGCCCGGCACCGCGGTGCGGATTTTCGACACGCCTTCCAGCGTGGTGTCGGCACGGATGCCTTCGTCGGCGGAAATCGTCACTTCGCGGGTGGTCAGCATGCCGGTGGCCTTGTCGGCGACGCCCATCACGGTGGTCATCGGCACGATTTCGGCGTCGAAGCGGCCGGCGGCCAGCGCAGCGGAAGCGCGCAGCTGGCTCTGCACGCCGTATTCGTCCTGGCGGTCCTTGCTGATGTTGTAGCGCTTGGCGACGTTTTCGGCGGTCTGCAGCATCGGCCAGTAGATTTCCGGCTTGTTCTGGGTCAGCCAGACTTCGCGCATCATGTGCATGTTCATTTCCTGCTGCACGCAGGAAATCGATTCGACGCCGCCGGCGGCGAAGATGTCGCCTTCACCGGCGAGCACGCGCTGGGCGGCGGTGGCGATGGTCTGCAGGCCGGACGAGCAGAAACGGTTGATGGTCATGCCGGCGGTAGAAACCGGGCAGCCGGCGCGGATGGCGATCTGACGGGCGATGTTGCCGCCGGTCGCGCCTTCCGGATTGGCGCAGCCGATGATGACGTCCTCGATCTCGCCCGGTTCCAGCCTGGCGCGCTCGATCGCCGCCTTCAGCGCGTGGCCGCCCATGGTGGCGCCGTGCGTCATGTTGAAGGCGCCCTTCCAGGACTTGGCCAGGCCGGTGCGGGCGGTGGATACGATGACGGCGTCGGTCATTTGAATCTCCTCGATGAATGATGGAATGTCAGGGTAGGTCTGCCGGGCTGCCGGTTGGCGTTCCCTTCGCGGCCGGGCCGGAAAAATTCAGCGTCGAGAATAGCACAATTTAGTACGATCGTTCGTAAAAATGATGCGCCGCCGCGAGCGGCGCCGCCCGGTCTTGCCGCCGGACGGTTTCTGCGTAAGTATTTGTAAGTTTCCAGCAAGTATCGCGTAAGATTTCCCCAGCACACTGCACCGGATGCACGCGCCGCGCAGAATGGCCGGCATCTTCCTTTCATCGCACAAGGAGACATGGATGGCAACAGCACAGCAGGCAGCCGGCCGGCGCATCAGCGCGGAAGAACGCAAGGTCATCTTCGCATCATCGCTCGGTACCGTGTTCGAGTGGTACGACTTCTATCTGTACGGCTCGCTGGCAGGCATCATCGCCAAGCAGTTCTTTTCCGGCGTCGATCCGACCACCGGCTTCATCTTCGCGCTGCTGGCATTCGCCGCCGGCTTCATCGTGCGGCCGTTCGGCGCGCTGGTGTTCGGCCGCCTCGGCGACATGATCGGCCGCAAGTACACCTTCCTTGTCACCATCGTCATCATGGGCATTTCCACCTTCGCCGTCGGCCTGCTGCCGAACTACACGTCGATCGGACTGGCGGCGCCACTGGTGCTCTTGACGCTGCGCATCCTGCAGGGACTGGCGCTGGGCGGCGAATACGGCGGCGCCGCCACCTACGTCGCCGAACACGCACCGAACAAGCAGCGCGGCGCCTTCACCGCCTGGATACAGACGACCGCCACGCTTGGCCTGTTCCTGTCGCTGATGGTGATTCTCGGCACCCGCACCGCGATCGGCGAGGAAGCCTTCGCCGAATGGGGCTGGCGCGTGCCGTTCCTGATCTCGGTGGCGCTGCTGGCGGTCTCGGTATGGATCCGGCTGTCGATGAACGAATCACCGGCCTTCGTCAAGATGAAGTCGGAAGGCCGCACCTCGAAGGCGCCGCTGTCGGAATCCTTCGCCCGCTGGCCCAACCTGAGGGTGGTGCTGCTGGCGCTGGTGCTGGTGGCCGGCCAGGCGGTGGTCTGGTACACCGGCCAGTTCTACTCGCTGTTCTTCATGACGCAGACGCTGAAGGTCGATCTGTCCACCGCCAACATCCTGGTGGCCGCCTCGCTACTGCTGGCGACGCCGTTCTTCATCTTCTTCGGTTCGCTGTCGGACCGGATCGGCCGCCTGCCGATCATCCTGGGCGGCTGCTTCCTGGCCGCGGTGACCTATTTCCCGATCTTCGGCTGGTTGACCCACTACGCCAATCCGGCGCTGGAAGCGGCGCAGATCAACGCTCCGGTGATCGTCAGCGCCGACCCGGCCACCTGTCAGTTCCAGTTCAACCCGACCGGCACCAAGACCTTCACCTCGTCCTGCGACATCGTCAAGGCCAAGCTGTCGGCGGCCTCGGTCAACTACACCAACCTGAGCGCCGATCCGGGCGCGCTGGCCACGGTGACGATCGGCGACAAGACCCTGACCGCCTACGACGCCAGCGGCCTTTCCAAGGAGGAAGCCGCCGCCAGGGACAAGGAGTTCTCGGCCGCGCTGGCCGCCGAAATCAAGGCGCACGGCTATCCGGCCAAGGCCGACCCGGAACGCATCAATCACGTCATGGTGCTATTGCTGCTGTTCGTGCTGGTGCTGTACGTGACGATGGTGTATGGCCCGATGGCGGCGACGCTGGTCGAACTGTTCCCGACCCGCATCCGCTACACCTCGATGTCGCTGCCCTACCACATCGGCAACGGCTGGTTCGGCGGCCTGCTGCCGACCACCGCGTTCGCGCTGGTGGCCTATAAGGGCGACATCTACTACGGCCTCTGGTATCCGATCGCGATCGCCATGTTCACGGTGATCGTCGGCGGCCTGTTCGTCCGCGAAAGCAAGGACAACGACATCTACGCCAGCTGATCCTGCTGAAAGCGCCCGCGCCAACCTTCGGCGCGGGCACTCGCCCTCCCCCGCAAACTCAGCGCGGCGCCAGCGTCAGCGTGCCGATGCTGCCCTGCTCGACCGTTTCCCTCCTGGTTCGCATCGGCAGATAGGCGACGTCGACCCAGCGCTGGGCATAGTTGCGGTACAGCGGCGACAGCACGTTGCCGGACTGGCCGGTGGAATGGATGAAGCGCGAATTCTCCGGGTCGGCGAGGTCATAGATCGCGCGCAGGCTGGCGGCGTGGTGGTTGGTGTACGGCTCCGCTTCGTCGGCCAGGTTGTAGCGGCCGACGTCGATCGTGTAGTTGTCGCCCGGCGACGGCACGCGAATGTCGAACACTTTTGCCAGTGCCGGCACCTTGCCGAACGGCCGGTGCTCGGAGCGCGCCTCGTGCGCCTTGCCCCATTGCCACTGCTCCGGTGCGCCGTAGCGGCGCTGCAGGTCGTCCAGCGTCGCTTCCAGCGATTCGCTCAGCAGCTTCGCGCACTGCGCGCCGGCCTGATCGGCAGCCAGCGGCTGGCGGACATCGCCGCACCAGGCACCGAGGCGCTGCTGGTCGGTCAGGATGTTGGCCAGCGGCTGCTGAACGTTGCGCAGCGACCAGAAATCGCGCATCAGGTCGTCGCCCAGTTCGTCGGCGAACATGCGGCGCGACAGCTCGCGCAGCCAGGCATTGAAGATCAGCGGCTCGGACTGCGCCGCGCCCATGCTGCCGTCCCATTTGGCCAGCGCCGCCAGCGCCGCGCGCGCGCGCTCGGAGGTCGGCTGGGTGCGCAGCAGCGCCGGCAGCACTTCGCGCGCCGCCAGCGACAGCACGTCCTTGTGGATCGCGCCGAAGCTGGCGACATCGTGTTTGGCGGTGGCCTTCAGCAACTCAATGATGCGGTCGTAACGGTACGGCAGATGCCATTCCGAGGTCAGGAAATACGGGTAGTCGTTCGCCACGATCTTCTGGTTGGCGGTGGCTACCATGCCTTCGGCCGGATTGAAGCGGCGCGGCAGCGATTCGAACGGGATGAAACCGGCCCAGTCATAGCGCGCGTCCCAGCCCGGCGCCGGTGCCAGTCCGTGCAGGTCGTTTTCCGCCTTGCGGATCGGCACGCGGCCGGGCGCGACCAGACCGATGTTGCCATCGACGTCGGCGTACACCATGCTCTGCTGCGGCGAAGCGAAATCGCGCATGCTGTCCAGGAATTCCTGCCAGTTGCGCGCCTGATTCAGCCGCACGCCGGCCTGCAGCGTCAGATCGTCCGGCCGCAGCGCGGCCCAGGAAAACGCCATCACGTAATTTTTCGTATCCAGCCCGGCGCGGTCGGAAAACGCCAACGCGCCGCTGATGATCGGGCCGTGCCGGCTTTCGCGCACTTCCAGCGTCACGTCCGGCGCGCCCTTGACCTTGATGGTTTCGGTACGGACCTTGAAATCGGCCCAGCCGCCCGGCGTCTGGTACTGGTTCGGATCGGCCGGATTGACGCGCTCGATGAACAGGTCCTGGACGTCCGGCCCGGTATTGGTAAAACCCCAGGCGATGCGGTCGTTCCTGCCCAGCACCACCGCCGGCAGGCCCGGCAGCGTGGCGCCGATCACGTCCAGTCCGGGCGCCGACAGATGGGCGAAATACCACAGCGCCGGCGCCGACAGGCCGAGATGCGGATCATTGGCCAGCAAGGGCTTGCCGCTGGCGGTACGGCTGCCGGCCACCACCCAGTTGTTGGAACCCATGCCATCGACGTAGGACGGCGGCGCCGCGGCCGCGACCTTTTCCATCTGCTGCGTGACGCCGGCCAGCTGCTGGTACAACCTGGTGTAATCCTGGGTCGGCAGCGGCGCGTCGCCCGGATACGGCGGCAGGAACTGCTCGATCCGCTCCAGCGGCAGCCGCTGCGCCAGCCGCATGCGCAGCAGCTCCTGGGTCCAGTTGGCGCCCAGATCCCACGACATCATGGTCTGCCAGCCGATCGAATCGACCGGCTGCCACGGTGCCGGCGCCGGCGCTCCGGTCAGCAGGAATTCCGGCGGCAGCGGCCCGCTGCGGTTGGCCAGATAGGCATTGACGCCGGCGGCATAGGCATCGAGCGCGGCGCGCGCGTCCGGCGCCAGATTGGCCAGGATCGCCTCGGCATTCCTGCGCACGCCGAGGGTGCGCAGGAAACGGTCGGTATCGGCCGCCTTCGGCCCGAGGATTTCGGCCATGGTGCCGGCCGGAATGCGGCGGTTCAGTTCCAGCTGCCACAGGCGGTCCTGGGCATGCACGAAACCGAGCCCGAAATAGGCGTCGGCCGGCGACCTGGCGTAAATGTGCGGGATGCCCTCGGCGTCGCGCACGATGTCGATCGCCGCCTGCGGCCCCTGCAGTTGCAGCTTGCCGTCGATGCGCGGCGCGCTGGCGCCGCGATACCAGAAAAACGCCGCCACCAGCGCCAACGCCAGCAGCAGCACCAGTATCCCCACTCCCTTCAGAATTTTCCGCATGGTTTGGTCTTGTCATGTGCAAAATGGAATGCCCGGCAGAGTAGCACAGCACCACGCCGATACGACGCGGAAACGGCGGCCGGCAAATGGAATATAGTTACGCCAACGCATCCACCACTTCCTGCAGAATCCCTTCCCATGAAATTCGACGTCGCCATTGTCGGCAGCGGGCTGGCCGGCCTGTCCGTTGCCCTGCATCTGGCGCAGACCCGCAAGGTCGCGCTGATCTCGAAACGCTCGCTGCTGGACGGTTCCAGCAACTGGGCCCAGGGCGGCATTGCCGCCGTGCTCGATTCGCATGACAGCGTCGAGCAGCACATCGCCGACACGCTGGTGGCCGGCGCCGGCCTGTGCGACGAAGCGGCGACCCGCTTCATCGTCGCGCACAGCCGCCAGGCGATCGACTGGCTGATCGAACAGGGGGTGCCGTTCACCCGCGACGAAACCGCCGAACTCGGCTACCACCTGACGCGCGAAGGCGGCCACAGCCAGCGCCGCATCATCCACGCCGCCGACGCCACCGGCCATGCGGTGCAGGTGACGCTGGAACAGAAGGCGCGCGCCCATCCGAACATCACGCTGCTGGAAGACCACTGCGCGATCGACCTGATCACCTCCGGCAAGATCGAACCGAAGCCCGGCCGCAAGAGCGACGGCAAGCCGGTCGCCGGCCGCTGCCTCGGGCTGTACCTGCAGGATGTCAAAAGCGGCAAGGTATTGACGCTGGCGGCCGAGCACACGGTGCTGGCCACCGGCGGCGCCGGCAAGGTCTATCTGTACACCACCAATCCCGACACCGCCACCGGCGACGGCATCGCGATGGCCTGGCGCGCCGGCTGCCGCATCGCCAACATGGAATTCATCCAGTTCCATCCGACCTGCCTGTACCACCCATATGCCAAGTCGTTCCTGATCAGCGAGGCGGTGCGCGGTGAAGGCGGCCTGCTGAAGCTGCCGGCCGAAGCCGGCGCCGCCGCCGGCCAGCGCTTCATGCCGGCGCACGACGAGCGCGCCGAACTGGCGCCGCGCGACATCGTCGCCCGGGCGATCGACTTCGAAATGAAAAAGCGCGGTCTGGATCACGTCGATCTGGACATCAGCCACCAGTCGCCGGAATTCCTGAAAGAGCACTTCCCGACCATCTACGCGCGCTGCCTGGAATTCGGCATCGACATCACCAAAGAGCCGATTCCGGTGGTTCCGGCGGTGCATTTCACCTGCGGCGGCATCGTCACCGACACCTGCGGCCGCACCGACCTGCCCGGCCTGTACGCGGTCGGCGAAACCACCTACACCGGCCTGCACGGCGCCAACCGGCTGGCCAGCAATTCGCTGCTGGAATGCCTGGTGGCCGGCCGCGCCGCCGCCCACGACATCGAGCAGCAGCCAAAACGCAAGGGACCGGCGCTGCCGGCCTGGGACGAAAGCCGCGTCACCAACGCCGACGAGGAAGTGGTGATCGCGCACAACTGGGAAGAACTGCGCCGCTTCATGTGGAACTACGTCGGCATCGTGCGCACCACCAAGCGGCTGGAGCGCGCCCAGCACCGCATCAGCCTGCTGAAGGGCGAGATCGACGAGTACTACGCCAACTTCCGCATCACCCGCGACCTGCTGGAACTGCGCAACCTGGTGGACGTCGCCTGGCTGATCGTCAACAGCGCGCTGACCCGCCACGAAAGCCGCGGCCTGCACTACAGCCTGGACTATCCGGAAACCCTGGCCAAGGCGTTGCCGACGGTTCTGACGCCGCAGCCAAGGCGCTGACGCCAATCCGCCCGCCGGAAAACGGGGGGGTATGCCTTAAATTTGCAGCACCCGCGCCCGTCACAGGATGGCAGCAAGGGGTGTATGCGAGCAGCGCCGCACCAGCAGGGAAAACTCAGAGAATGCGCAGCGAATAATCGGCGGCGCGAACGTCCTTGGTCAGGCTGCCGATCGAGATGCGGTCGACGCCGGTTTCGGCGATCGCCCGCACCGTGTCCAGGTTGATGCCGCCGGAGGCTTCCAGCAGCGCCCGGCCGGCGGTGGTCTGCACCGCGGCGCGCATCGCCTCCAGCGTGAAGTTGTCCAACAGGATCGATTGCGCGCCGGCCGCCAGCGCCTGGTCCAGTTCGTCCAGGTTTTCGACCTCGACCTGGATCGTCACGCCGGCATTCAGCGCCTGCGCGGCGCGCACCGCGGCGCCGACACCGCCGGCGGCGGCGATGTGGTTTTCCTTGATCAGGATGCCGTCGTACAGCGCCAGCCGCTGGTTGTCGCCGCCACCGACGCGCACCGCGTATTTCTGCGCCAGCCGCAGCCCCGGCAGGGTCTTGCGGGTATCCAGGATGCGGGCGCGGGTGCCTTCGGTGATCTGCACGTAGCGGCGCGTCGCGGTCGCCACGCCGGACAGCAGTTGCAGGAAATTCAGCGCGCTGCGCTCGGCGGTCAGCAGCGTGCGGGCCGGCGCCTCGATCAGGCAGACCTCGCTGTCGGCGCGCATCAGATCGCCTTCGGCATAGCGCCAATCGATGCGGATCGCCGCGTCGATCTGCTGCATCACGCCGGCGAACCACGGCGCGCCGCACAGCACCGCCGGTTCACGCACGATCACCCGCGCGCGCGCGCGCTCGGCGGCCGGCACCAGCAGACCGGTCAGGTCGCCGCTGCCGACGTCCTCGGCGATGGCGTCGGCGATGTTGCGGTGGAAAGCGGCGGCCAGCGCCGGATCGAAAGGGGCGAAAGGATTGTTCAGGGAATTCACGGGAAGGCTCAGGCCGGACCGATGCCGGCAAACAGGGATTGTTCTTGCGCCAGATCGGCCGACGGCCGCACCCTGGCATTCTCGGCGGCCGCGAAGGCCAGCATGCGGTCGATGCAGACGTAGGCCTGACGGCCGATGACCGGATCGACGTGGATTTCGTTGCGACCGCTTTCCAGCACCTCGGCCAGGTTCTGCAGGCCGTTCATCGCCATCCACGGGCAATGCGCGCAGCTCTTGCAGGTGGCGCTGTTGCCGGCGGTCGGCGCTTCGACGAAATGCTTGCCGGGCGCCGCCATGCGCATCTTGTGCAGGATGCCGCGATCGGTGGCGACGATGAATTCGGTGGCATCCATCTCGCGCGCGGCGGCGATCATCTGCGAGGTCGAGCCGACCACGTCGGCCAGCGCCACCACCGCCGCCGGTGATTCCGGATGCACCAGCACCTTGGCGCCGGGATGCTCCTTCTTCAGCAGTTCCAGTTCGATGCCCTTGAATTCGTCATGCACCAGGCAGGAACCCTGCCACAGCAGCATGTCGGCGCCGGTCTGCTGCTGGATGTAGGAACCCAGATGCTTGTCCGGCGCCCACAGGATTTTCTTGCCCTGCGCGTGCAGGTGGGCAACGATCTTCAGGCCGATCGACGAGGTCACCATCCAGTCGGCGCGCGCCTTCACCGCCGCGCTGGTGTTGGCGTACACCACCACGGTACGGTCCGGGTGGGCGTCGCAGAAGGCGGCGAACTGCTCCGGCGGACAGCCCAGGTCGAGCGAACAGGTGGCGTCCAGATCCGGCATCAGCACGGTTTTTTCCGGGCTCAGGATCTTCGCGGTTTCGCCCATGAAACGCACGCCGGCGACCACCAGCGTCTGCGCCGGATGGTCGCGCCCGAAGCGCGCCATTTCCAGCGAATCGGACACGCAGCCGCCGGTTTCCTCGGCCAGATCCTGCAGGTCGGAATCGACGTAGTAATGCGCCACCAGTACCGCCTGCTTTTCCTTCAGCAGGCGGCGGATGCGTTCCTTCAGGGCGATTTTTTCGGCGGGCGACGGCGCCGCCGGCACGCGCGCCCAGGCCTGGGCGGTGCAGCTGGTGCCGCTTTCCATTTGCGGGCGTTCGAATTCGACGACTTTGACGGGCTGGGACGACATGGCGATAGCACTCATAGGGTCAGACAGACGGATGGCCGCGCATCGCGCGCCCATCCCCGATATCAGGCCGAAGCCTTCAACTGCAAGGATTTGTACTGCAGGTATTCCTCCATTCCGTAGACGCCGTTTTCGCGCCCGGTACCGGATTGCTTGTAGCCGCCGAACGGCGCCTGCGGATTGAACGCGCCGCCGTTGATGTCGACCTGGCCGGTGCGGATGCGCCGCGCCACCCGCAGCGCGTCCTCGTCGCTGCCGGCCCAGACCGCGCCGCCGAGGCCATAAATGCTGTCGTTGGCGATGCGCACCGCGTCCTCCTCGTCCTGGTAGGCGATGATGGTCAGCACCGGGCCGAACACTTCCTCCTGCGCCAGGATGGCTTTGGAATCGGTGGTGGCGAACACCGTCGGCCGCACGTAGAAACCGGTCGGATGCGGCGCCTCGGCGCCGCCGCAGACCAGTTCCATGCCCTGCTCGACGCCTTTGCGGATATACGCCACCACACGGTCGCGCTGCGCCGCCGACACCAGCGGGCCGAGACGCGAAGTCTCCGCCAGCGGATCGCCGACGCTGTAGCTTTCCGCCGCCGCCCTGGCCAGCGCCTTGGCTTCGTCGAAACGGCTGTGCGGCACCAGCATGCGGGTATGGGCGGAACAGGTCTGGCCGGAATTCAGGAAGCAGGCCGACACCGTGCCCTTGACCGCCTTGCCGAAATCGGCGTCCGGCAGCAGCACCGAGGCCGACTTGCCGCCCAGTTCCAGCGTCACGCGCTTGACACTGGCAGCCGCCAGTTCGGCCACGCGCTTGCCGGCGCGGGTGGAGCCGGTGAAGCTGATCATGTCCACTTCCGGATGCGCGGCCAGCGCCTCGCCGACCACCGGCCCGTAGCCGGTCACCAGATTGAACACGCCCGGCGGCAGCCCGGCGGCATCGATCACTTCGGCCAGGATGAAGGCGTTCAGCGGCGCCACTTCGGACGGCTTCAGCACCACCGTGCAGCCGGCCGCCAGTGCCGCCGCCACCTTCAGCGTGATCTGCGACAGCGGGAAATTCCACGGCGTGATGCAGACCGCGACGCCGGCCGCCTCGCGCAGCACCAGCGAATTGCCGACTTTTTCCTCGTAGGGAAATTCCGCCGCCAGTTTGGCGTAGTGGCTCCAGTGCCAGATCGGTTGGCCGACCTGCACCCTGGCGCCGAGCTTGACCGGCATGCCGACTTCGGCGGCGATGGTCTGCGTCAGCTCGTCGCTGCGCGCCTGCAGGCCGGCGGCGATCCGGTTCAGATATTCGGCGCGGGTGGCCGGCGCGCTGCGCGCCCAGCCGTCGAAGGCGGCGCGGGCGGCGGCCACCGCCCGTTCGGCGTCCTGTGCCGAGCCTTCCGGAATGGTGGCGATCACCTGCTCGGTATGTGAATGGACCACCTCGATCGTGCCGGGCCCGGCCGGCGCCACCCAGGCGCCATTGATGTACAGGGTCGAATGCGTTTTCATCTTGGATGCTCGGTGCGGAATGTTGGCCGGACCACTGGCCGGAATGGCGCGGAAGGCATGGCGTCATGCTGCGATCGCACAGATTCTAACCCCGTTTCGACAAGCGGGCAGCGCCGCCGCTGCAAGTTGCGGCAGGCGGTGATCTGACGTAGTATTTCCCGATAACAATCAAGGCGGGCCAGATGAGCACAGCCGTATACGACAAGAGCGACAAGGGACGCGAGGAGATCGCCACGCGGGCGCACCATCTGGCGCCGCGCCTGCGTACCCTGCTGGTGCTGATCGACGGCCGGCACAACGTCGCCGACCTGCTGGCCAAGGTGGCCGGCCTCGGCCTGAACGAACAGAATCTGGCCGAACTGCTGGAAGGCGGCTTCATCCGCGACATCGCAGCGGCCGCCGCCACTCCGGCGCCTGCCCCGGCCTCCGCTGCCGTCGCTCCGGCATCCGCACCCGCCGCCGAAGCGGTACTGCCGGAAGGCCAGAACCAGTTCGAGGCGATCTACCATTTCTACAACGAAACCATCAAGAACACGCTCGGCCTGCGCGGCTACGGCCTGCAACTGAAGGTCGAAAAGGCCGGCTCGGTCGAGGATTTCCGCGAGTTGCGGCGCGCCTATCTGGAAGCGGTGCAAAAATCCAGGGGGCCAGAAATGGCGCGCAGCCTGCGCGAGCGGCTGGACCAGCTGCTGTACCTGGGCGAAGCGCCGCCGCCGTCGACGACCATCATCGGCACGCCGACCTCGACGCCGTAGGCTCGGTGGCGCTCCACGAAAAAACGGCGGGAAATTCCCGCCGTTTTTTCGTCCCCGCGCGATCGTCCTGCCGGCCTACTCGATACCCTGGCTGTTCAGATAATCTTCGTAGCTGCCCTGGAAATCGACGATGCCGTCTTCCTTGATTTCCAGCACACGGGTCGCCAGCGAAGATACGAACTCGCGGTCGTGTGAGACGAAGATCAGCGTGCCGGCGTATTTTTCCAGCGCGATGTTGAGCGACTCGATCGATTCCATGTCCATGTGGTTGGTCGGCTCGTCCATCAGCAGCACGTTGTGCCGACCCAGCATCAGCTTGCCGTAGGTCATGCGGCCCTTTTCGCCGCCGGACAGCACCTTCACCGATTTCTTCACTTCGTCGCCGGAAAACAGCAGCCGGCCCAAGATCGAGCGCACCGCCTGGTCGTCGTCGCCTTCCTGCGTCCACTGGCCCATCCAGTCGGTCAGGCTGGTGTCGCGGGCGAAATCCTCGGTCGGGTCCTGCGGCATGTAGCCGACGTTGGCGTTTTCCGCCCATTTGACTTCGCCGCGATCCGGCCACAGCCCGCACAGGTCGCCGCCGATGCAGCGCAGCAGCGTGGTCTTGCCGGCGCCGTTGGCGCCGATGATGGCGATCTTTTCGCCAGCCTCGACCATGATGCTGAAGTTGTCGAAGATGCTGCGGTCGTATTTCTTGGCGATGCCCTGCACATCAACCGCCAGCCGGTGCAGTTTCTTTTCGCCGTCGAAGCGCACGAATGGATGCTGGCGCGACGACGGCTTGACGTCCTCGACCTTGATCTTTTCGATCTGCTTGGCGCGCGAGGTGGCCTGGCGCGCCTTCGACTTGTTGGCGGCGAAGCGGCGCACGAATTCCTGCAGTTCCGCGACCTTTTCCTTGGCCTTGGCGTTGGCCGCCTGCAACTGCGCGCGCGCCTGCATCGAGGCCGACATGTAGTCGTCGTAATTACCCGGATAGATCTTCAGCGTGCCGTAATCCATGTCGGCCATATGGGTGCAGACCTGGTTCAGGAAGTGGCGATCGTGGGAGATGATGATCATCGTCGAATCACGCTGGTTCAGCACGCCTTCGAGCCAGCGGATGGTGTTGATGTCGAGGTTGTTGGTCGGCTCGTCCAGCAGCAGGATGTCGGGGTTGGAAAACAGCGCCTGCGCCAGCAGCACGCGCAGTTTCCAGCCGGGCGCGACGTTGCTCATCGGGCCATCGTGCTGTTCGATCGGTACGCCGACGCCGAGCAGCAGCTCGCCGGCGCGCGCTTCGGCGGTATAGCCGTCGTACTCGGCGAACCTGGCTTCCAGTTCGGCCGCCTTCATGTAGTCGTCGTCGGTCGCTTCCGGGTTGGCGTAGATGGCGTCGCGCTCGGACATCGCCGCCCACATTTCGGTGTGGCCCATCATCACCACGTCCAGCACGCGCATGTCCTCGTAGGCGAACTGGTCCTGGCGCAACTTGCCGAGGCGTTCGTTGGCGTCCAGCATCACGGTGCCGGCGCTCGGTTCCAGATCGCCGCCAAGGATTTTCATGAAGGTCGATTTGCCGCAGCCGTTGGCGCCGATCAGGCCGTAGCGGTTGCCTTCGCCGAACTTGACGGAAATGTTTTCAAACAGCGGCTTGGCGCCGAATTGCATCGTGATGTTGGCGGTGGAAAGCATCTTGGACGGATAGGTGCGGACTCGGGTCCGGAGCAGAAAAAAGAACCCGAAATTATACCCTACCCGCCCATCCTCTCCTTACAACTTCATACGAAACAAGCACTTACGCGCATCCCGCCACGCCCTTCCCGGCTTCAGGCGGCGAGCGAGGCCGCCAGCCGGCCGACCTCGGCCAGCGCGGCGTCACGCATTGCCGCCGAACCGTTGCCGCCGCTCAGATACGCCGCCACCAGCAGCGGCGGGCGCCGTGGCGGCAGCAGCATGCCGATGTCGTTGTGGGTGCCGTGGGCGCCGGTGCCGGTCTTGTCGGCGACACGCCAGCCAGCCGGCAGCCGCGCCCGCAGGCGCGTGGCGCCGGTCTGGTTGGCCAGCAGCCAGTCACGCAACTGCCGGCGCGAACCGGCCGACAGCGCCGGCCCCAGCAGCAACTGGCGCAGGCTGCCGAGCATCGCCGCCGGCGTCGTGGTGTCGCGCGCGTCGCCGGGCGCGGCTTCATTCAGGTCCGGTTCGATGCGGTCGAGCCGGGTCGCCGGATCGCCGAGGGCGCGCATGAAGGCGGTCAGCTGCAGCGGCCCGCCGAAGCTTTGCAGCAGCAAATTGCCGGCGGTGTTGTCGCTGCGCGTGATCGCCGCGTGGCACAGCGCCGCCAGCGTCATGCCGCTGCCGCCGGCATGGGCGGCGGTGATGGGCGAATACTCGACCAGATCGGCGGCGGAAAAATGCAGGCGCCGCGTCAGCCGTTCGCGTCCCTGATCGACGCGCCGCAACACCAGCGCCGCCGCCAGCAGCTTGAAGGTGCTGCACAACGGGAAGCGCTCGTCGCCGCGATGGAAATGAGATTGTCCGCTGCCGCTGTCGAACAGCGCGACGCCGAGCCGGGCGCCGCTGGCGGCTTCGATGGCGCGCAGCCGTTCGGCGACGGCGGCCGCATCCAGAGCTTCCGCGCCGCGCGCATCCGGCCAGCAGAGGCCGCCGGCCAGGCCGCCGAAAACCGCGCCGAGGATGCTGCCGAACTGTCGTCGATCCATGTTTTCACTCCCGTCAAAATCGGTGTGCAGACGGCGGCGGCGAGCGCCACCGCCTGCCGGGACAACCCGCGCAGGCCCGGAAGAAAATCCCGAAAAACATATACTCCCCCATAAATTCGTAAAAATCGGCCTGTGGCGGGCAGATGATACTCGGTTCAAAAAATACTGGGTGGAGCATACAAAAAACTGGAAGCCGCTACGCCGCTTCGGCGGCTTTCAACGTCGGATAGCGGCTCATCCGCAAGCACCAGCCGGCATCGTCGCCGGCCAGTTCGGCGTGCGCGCCGACCGCCAGCGTCGCCTTGTCGGCGAGGTGGCCGAACGGCAGCCCGGTCAATATCGGAATCGGGCAATGCGCGCGCAGGTAGGCCAGCATCGCGTCGAAGTCATAGCCGTTGTCGTAGTCGCTCAGCCGGTAATTGGAAAAATCACCCAGCAGCAGCGCCTGCTGCTGCCCCAGCACGCCGGCGTGCAGCAGTTGCAGCAGCATCCGCTCGATGCGGTAGGGATGTTCGTTGACGTCCTCGACGAACAGGATGCCGTCCTCGATGCGCGGCAAGTAGCGGGTGCCGGCCAGGTGCGTCAGCATCGCCAGATTGCCGCCCCACAGCGTGCCGGACACGCGTAGCGGCGGATTGCCGGGTGCCGCGACCTCGACCGTGTGCGTGGCGCCGCCGAGGCAAGACCAGAAATCGTCGAGCGCGAAGCGGCTCGGCTCGGCGCGCGTGAAGTCGTCGCACAGCATCGGCCCGGCGAAGCTGCAGGCGCCGGTCTGCGCCAGCAGCGCCATCTGGAACGCGGTGAAATCACTGTGGCCGACGAACAGCTTGCCGCTGGCCGCCAGCCGTTCGAAATCCAGCTGCGGCAGAATCCGCGTCAGCCCGTAGCCGCCGCGCACCGCCAGCACCACCTGCGCGTCGGGGTCGGCGGCGGCCGCCATCAGTTGCGCGGCGCGTTCGGCATCGGTGCCGCCGAAACGCTGGTGGCGCCGTTCGCGGTCGAAGTAGCGCAACACGCGGCAGCCCTGCTGCTGCAACCGGACGATGCCGCGCTCGACCGCTTCGGCATCCAGCGGATAGCCGGACGGCGCCACCAGCGCCACGCCGACATCGCGCAATGATTCAGTCGGCATCGCCGGTTTCCCTTTCGCTGGCATCCAGCATGGTTGCGACGGCGGCCTGCTTCTGCCGCGCCCGGCGCTCGGCGAAGAAGGCGCGCAGCAAGGCGCCGCATTCTTCCGCCAGCACGCCGCCGACCAGTTCGGTCTGATGATTGAACTGCGGCTGCGCGAACAGATCGACCACCGAGCCGCCGGCGCCGGTCTTGGGATCGGGCGCACCGTACACCACCCGCGCCAGCCGCGCGTGCAGCATCGCGCCGCTGCACATCGCGCACGGCTCCAGCGTGACGAACAGTTCGCAACCGGGCAGCCGGTAGTTGCCGAGCCGCTCGGCCGCCGCCCGCAGCGCCATGATTTCCGCGTGCGCGGTCGGATCGTGGCGGCCGATCGGCTGGTTGAAGCCGGCGGCGATCACCTCGCCGTCCTTCACCACCAGCGCGCCGACCGGCACTTCGCCGAGCGCCCAGGCCTTGCGCGCCTGCGCCAGCGCCTGCCGCATCCAGTCGGCGTCGTGCTGCGGATTCATGCCGGCGCCTGGATTTCCGCCCAGCAGTTCGGCGTTTCGTGCAGCACCAGCCGCTGCAGCCGCAAGCCGGTGCCGAAATGGTCGGCGAATGCCGGCTGCAGAATCTCGAAGGCGGTGCGCGCCAGATTCTCGACGGTCGGAATGCGGTCGATCACCACCGTCTTGTGGCCCGGCAGCGTCGCCAGGAAATCGCGCACCGCGCCGTCCTGTGCATACACCAGGAAGGCATGATCCCAGACGTCCACCAGATGTTTCTTCGCCAGCGTCTTGATGTCGGAAAAATCCATGATCATGCCGTTGTCGGAGCGCCCGGCTTCGTCGATGACGGCGCCGGTCAGCGTGATTTCCAGCGTATAGCGGTGGCCGTGCAGATTGCGGCACTGGCTCTTGTGGTCGGGAATCCGGTGGCCGGCGTCGAATTCGAGCTTGCGGGTGATGGTCAGCATGGCAGGTTGGAAAGTCGAAGACGTGCTCATGGAATCTGCAGCAGTTTATGGGTTTGCAGGCTCAGCTTCCATTGCGGATTGCGCAGGCAGAGATCGATCGCCAGTCGGGTATTGCGCTCCAGTTCGGGGCCGTCCATCGGCTGCACGAAAAAATGGCTGAAATCCAGCGATTCGTAGACCGACAGATCCTGGCCGTCCTGCGGAATCACCGCCTTCAGTTCGCTGCCGCTGCGCTGACGCAGCACCGAGCCGATCTTCGGGCTGACGCAGATCCAGTCGATGCCGGCCGGCGCCGCCAGCGTGCCGTTGGTTTCGATGGCGATTTCAAAACCCGCCGCGTGCATCGCGTCGATCAGCGGTGCATCCAGTTGCAGCAGCGGTTCGCCACCGGTGAACACGACGTATTTGCCGGCCGGATGCGCCTCCGGCCACAGGCCGTCGATGATGCCCGCCAGCGTCGGCGCATCGTACTTGCCGCCGCGCTCGCCGTCGGTGCCGACGAAATCGGTATCGCAAAAACGGCATACCGCGCTGGCGCGATCGGCTTCGCGGCCGCTCCACAGGTTGCAGCCGGCAAAACGGCAAAACACCGCCGGCCGGCCGGCCTGCGCGCCCTCGCCCTGCAGGGTGTAAAAAATTTCCTTGATGCTGTAAGTCAAAACGTGTCCCGATCTACGGATTTTTCGAGCAGCCTTGCGGCTTGTAAATACGTTCACCCGACGCCGGCCAGGCCGCCAGCTTGCTGGCCGGCCGCCGTGGCCGCGCCACCAGTTCACCGCCGCAATTCGGGCAGATACTTTCCAGCTTGTCGCTGCAGGCGACGCAGAACGTGCATTCGAACGAACAGATGCGCGCCGCCGCATCGGGCGGCAGATCGCGGTTGCAGCATTCGCAGTTGGGGCGCAGTTGCAGCATGGGGTTCCTTGGCCAGGGTCGACGATGTGCGGCACGCATGGTTCGCTATTTTCCCATCGAACCGGGATTTTGTATGATTGCCGGTATTGCTCGCTCCCCTCGCCCCCCCTGTCCATGGACCTCGCCGGCTTCCAGCAATTCGTCACTCTCAGGAAAAAGGATTTACGCCGCATCGCCAGCCATAGCCGTGGAGACCATCGATTCGATGATGTCACCCAAGAAGCGCTTCTATTGGCCGAGGATATGCACGCGCGGGGCATGGCCATCGACTGGCTGAAACGCCAGGATCAGGAGCTACTGATCAGCCACCTGTATCAGAAGCTGGTGCGCTATACCGACCTTCGGCTGCGCAATGCGGTGCGATTGGACCACTCACCCTACGGCGATAGCGAGGAAGGCGAGGTGCATCCCTTGCTGGCGAAACTGCAGAGCGACGACGGCCGGCATGCGCTGGACGAGCTGATCGAGCGACAGGAAGCGCAACTCCAGCCACAGGCGGCAGAACCGGATTGTCACCACTCTCTGGCAGGCGCCTACCTGCACCTGCTCCGCCACTTCGACAATCGGATGCAGGCAGTCGCAAGGCATTTGCTGATTTCCGTGTCCTATACCTATCGCCGCTGCGCGCAAGCGCGTCTTTTGGCAATGCGTCAGCAACCGATTCCGCTGGAAGGATCGTCCGACACGCCGTTTCTTCCCGGAGCCTGGCGGCGCTTCAAAATCCAGCGGACGCCGATACAGCTGACGTTGGATTTCGACGAAGAATCGCTGCTCTGGCCCCAGTCGCACTGAAAGGAATCGGCCAGGGCAAGTCCATCAGCAGATTCTGACAAAAGGGAAAAATACCCAATATTCCAATTTTGGGTAAAATAATTCCACACCGATCACCAGAGACTCCCATGACCATGGCCCTGCCCCTCACCGCCGATACCCTGACCGAATTGCCGCAGACGCCGGCTTCCGCCGTCAAGAAGCTCGGCTGGCGCGGCGTCATGCGCACAGTCGCCCAGCACGGCAAGGTGCTGGTCACCAATCACAACGACCCGGAAGCGGTGATTCTTTCCACCAGCGAATACACCGCGATGATCGAAGCCCTGCGCGCCGCCCAGGCACAGGCACCGGCCACGCTGGAAACCCTGCGCCATCGCTTCGACGAACGGCTGGCGGCGCTGGAAGCCGATGACGCCGGCGACCGTCTGCGCGCGCTGATCGGCCAGCCGGCCAGGCTCGGCGGCAAGGTCAAGGCCGGTACCGGCTATTGATGGCGCGGCCGGTTCTGTACGTGCTGGCCGGCGTCAACGGTGCCGGCAAGAGTTCGATCGGCGGCCACCTCCTCACCCAGGCTGGCTTGGCCTGGTTCAATCCCGATACCTTCGCCCGCGAACTGATCGTCGCCAGTGGCGGCGATCAGGACGATGCCAACGCCGCCGCCTGGCATGAAGGTTTCCGCCGGCTCGACCGCGCCATCAAGGAAGGCCGCAGCTACGCCTTCGAAACCACGCTCGGCGGCAATTCGATCCCGGCCCGGCTGCAGGCCGCCGCCAGGACGCATGACGTGATCGTCTGGTTCTGCGGACTGGCCTCGCCCGAGCAGCACCTCGCCCGCGTCCGGGCGCGCGTGGCCGTGGGCGGGCACGACATCCCGGAAGCCAAGGTTCGCGAACGCTGCACCACCGCGCTGACCAACCTGATCGCGCTGATGCCGCATCTGGCGCATTTGCGGGTGTACGACAACAGCGTCGATGTGCCGACTGGCGCGGCGATCCCCGATCCGCAGCTGGTGCTGGAAATGGCCGATGGCCGGCTGCTGTGGCCGGTCAGGCCGGCCGACTTGCGACGGACGCCGGAATGGGCCAAGCCTTTGCTGGAAGCGGCGCTGACGACGGCTGGAGATTCCTGAACGGCGATTTCAACCACGCTCCAGCCTCGCCGCCGTCCAGTGCAAGCCCCGGTAAAAATTAACCAGAAGCATCACTGTCCAACCCGGATCGCGATTATCGGGAATAATCCGGTATAGCTTTCCGAACACCGGAGCGCCCCAAACCTCAACAATACCGAGGCTGCATGGACAGCCTCGGAATAATCGCCAGGGAGATTTCATGCCCATTCCACGCCTGCGCCTGATGAGCGGTGTTCTACCATTCATCGCCATTGCCATATTGCTGCTGCTCGCCCTGGAAGTGATCGCATGGAACAGCCCGCTTCGTCAGCAGAGCGGCTTGTTCCTGGCCATCATCGGCCTTGCTCTCGGCGCCCAACTCATCATGGCGATCGGCGCATGGCAGGCGCGGCGCACCGCCCACGGCGCCCTGAGCATGGCGGTCGCAGCCGTCCGGCGCCTGGCCGATGGCGACCTGGCCACGCCGGTGGCGATCGGCGGCCCCAGCCAGGTCCGGGAGTTGATGACGGGATTGCAAGACATCGGCGAATCGCTGTTCCGGGTAGTAACGGCAGTGCGCTCCGGCACCACCGCAGTGGCCAGCGCGGCCGGCATGATCACCAACGACAACGTGGCGCTGGCCGCGCGCACCGAGGAACAGGCCGCCTCGCTGGAACAAACCGCCTCATCGCTGGAGCAAATGACCTCCACCGTGGTGCAGAACGCCGAGAATGCCGAAAAAGCCAATGCGCTCGCCTCGTCCGCCGCACACATCGCCACCCAGGGCGGACAGGTGGTCGCCGACGTGGTGTCGACCATGCGCGGCATTCAGGAAAGCTCGCGCAAGGTGGCCGACATCATTGGCGTGATCGATGGCATTTCCTTTCAGACCAACATCCTCGCCCTGAATGCGGCGGTGGAAGCGGCACGCGCCGGCGAGCAGGGCCGCGGCTTTGCGGTGGTCGCCGCCGAAGTCCGCACGCTGGCGCAGCGTTCGGCCAGTGCGGCCAGGGAGATCAAGGCTCTGATCGGCGAATCGGTGGCCAAGACCGATTCCGGCGGGGCGCTGGTGGAACAGGCTGGCAGCGCCATGTCGGAGATCGTCGAATCGGTGCAGGAACTGGCTGGAATCATGGTCGACATCACCGCCGCCGGCCGTGAGCAACGCTCAGGGATCGAGGAAATCAACCGCGCGATGGCCCAGATCGATGTGTTTACCCAGCAGAACAGCACCCTGGTGCAGGAAGCATCGAAAGGCGTCGCGCACCTGCGCGATCAGGCCTCGGCACTGACCGGCACGGTATCAAACTTCCAGCTTGGCGCCCGCGAATTCGGCAATGCCGAGGAAGTCGTGAAGATGGTCAAGGCCGCAGTGGCATTCGGGCAGCAGCATGGTATCGATGCGCTGATCGCCGATGTGAACAAGTTCGGACACGGCCAGTTCATCGACCGCGATCTCTATCTGATCGTCTATTCCCGCGACGCCGTCGTGCAGGCCCACGGCACCAATCCGCGCTTCATCGGCACGGACGGCAAAGCCTTCAAGGACGTCCAGGGCAAACTGTTTGCCAAGGACGTGGTCGCGACCGCAATTGCCAAGGGCACCAGCTGGGTGGATTACATGTGGACGCACCCGATCACCCAGAAGACAGTGGTGAAATCCGCCTATTCCGAACTGGTCGGCAATACCGTCATTTCTTGCGGGTTGTATAAATAGCGAATCCCCCGTTACCCCCACCACGGTCATCCGGCAAGCATGGCCGCCGCCCGTTCCAGTCCGCCCGGAATCGTATCAGCCGCACGCGGCGAAAAATCCTCTGGCAAATCCGCCTGAACTTCGGCAATGGCGGCCGGCGTGCGCGCCAGAATGGCGCCGAAGATCGGCTCCACCGTTTGGGCATCACCTAACCGGGTAAAACAACTGTACGATGCGCAACCACGCAAAGAACGCAATGCAACAGAACAGAAAAGGGAAATCGCCATGACATGGAACCACGCCATCTGGAAAAAGCTGGCCGTCTGTCTGATGCTGGCCAGCGGCCTGGCCGGGTGCGGCACCGATACCGCGTCACCGAATCCGGCTGAACACTATTCGTTCACCATCGAAAAGGACATGCTGGAGATGAAAGACGGCGTGCCCCTGGCGGTCACCTATTACCGGCCCCTCGCCAGGACACCCGGTGAAACCTTTCCCGTCATCATGGAGAAAGTGCCCTATCGCAAGGACGATTTCTTCACCCTGGGCGATTACCAATACGGCTCCTATTTCGCCAAGCGCGGCTATGTCGTGGCGCGGGTCGATGTCCGGGGTACCGGCAGCAGCGGAGGCCGCATTCCGGACCGCGAATATTCCGAAGCCGAGATCTCTGATGCCGAGGAACTGATTGCGCAGCTGGCTCAAAAGAGCTGGTCAAACGGCAAGGTCGGGATGTATGGCATTTCATGGAGCGCCTTCAATGCGCTGATGACGGCTCACAGAAAACCGCCGGCCCTCAAGGCCATCATCGGGGCGCACGGGTCGACCGACCTGTTCTACAACGACGTCCATTACATCGACGGCGCCATGCACATCGATTCCTATGCGCATCAGATCGATACCGACAACGCATTGCCGCAAAGCCCCGATTACCGCATCGACGAGGCGTATTTCCAGAACCGCTTCGACCGGGAACCCTGGATTTTCACCTGGCTGCGCGAACAGCAGGACGGCGATTTCTGGCGCCAGCAGTCGATCAAGTTCAAGGAGCCGCTTGAAGTGCCCGCCTACCTGATCGGCGGCCTGCTCGATGGTTACCGCGATTTCGCCACGGACGTCATCCACAACAGCAAGGCGCCGGTGATCGCCGAAATCGGCCCCTGGAATCATGCCTGGCCTGAATATGGCAGCCCCGGCCCCAACTACGAATGGCGGGAAAAGGCCTTGCGCTGGTGGGATTACTGGCTGAAGGGAATCGACAATGGCGTCCTGGATGAATCCCGGCAACGCATGGCCTTCATGCGCACCGGACACCCGCCCTCCCCCGATCTGACCATGACCCCTGGCTATTGGCGCTGCGACCGGCAATGGCCGGTAGACGGAGCCAGCACCCGGCGCCTCTATCCCCAGGCGGGCCAACAACTGAGCGACACCCTGACCGCGCAGGATGGCAGCGACAGCCTGCGCTATCGCGCCGGAATCGGCATGGCCGCCGGCGGGTGGTGGGGCGAACCGACCGGCAACATGGCCGCCGATGATGCCTACAGCCTGGTCTACGATTCCGCCCCCTTGACCGACGCCGTGGAAATTATGGGTATGCCACAGGTGCGCCTGCGCGTGGCTGCAGACGCCCCGTTCTACCAATGGACGGTGCGGCTGGAGGATGTGGCGCCCGACGGACAGGTCGCCCTGATCAGCGGTGCAGCCATCAATCCGTCCCAGCGCAACGGACGCTTGCAACCGACCGCGCTGGTCCCCGGCGAACCTACGACGCTGACCGCGTCGATTCACTTCACCACCTGGCGCTTCCAGCCGGGTCACCGCATCCGTCTGGCCGTTGCCAACGCCCAGTTTCCGATGATCTGGCCCAGCCCGACGCCGGGTACCACCAGCCTGTTTCCGGGTGCCGATACCTGGGTGGACCTGCCCGTGGTGCCCACGCAAAACGAAACCAGTCCGTCTTGCCAGTTGCCCGAACCCCAGACCAGCGACAAGGCACCCTTCGGCAAGGAACTGCCTGGCTATGGCCCGACCTTCGAGCGCAGCCGCAATCCTGAGACCGGCGATTCCACCTTCACCAGTTCCGCCGCAGTCAACTGGGAACAGGATAACAATACCTATCGCTCCACCGAACACTACCGCTGGAGTGTGAACGATGCCACCCCGGCCAACGCCAGCTTCCACGGTGAGCGTAGGAACGTGTTCACCATTTCAGGCAGGGAAATCGACCTCGCGACGCGGTCGGTGATCGAATCGGATGCGGAATACTTCCACATCACCTTCACGAAAACCTTGCGACAGAATGGTGTAGTGGTCCGGGAACGGACCTGGAGGGACGATATATTGAGGCGGTATCAATAGTGCGTATGCTGATCATGGTGACCGACCATAAAGGAATCAGGTGTGAGGGCAAGCGCACCTTGGGGTCGCCAAACCATGCCGAACGAATGATCCGTCCTGAACCAGGCTGATACCTGCAGGCTGGTTAAATACGAAGGAGTTTCTCCACCAATGACGCCTGATGAGCTTCATCGGGCGTCTTCAATTTTCATCGGATTCGACATCGGCAAAATGTCGCAAAAGCGTATCGGACACACATAAACACTTTCGTTTGAGGCAAAACGGTAATACCCAAAGATGCAGGTCCGGTAATCCCCCCGAAAAACCGGTGTGATCAGAAGTAGAATTTTCTAGTTAAGGGAGTTCTACAGGATGAAGAAATCGAGATTCACGGACAGCCAGATCATGGACGCGCTCAAGCGCGTGGAAGCGG
>Ga0222424_100086_pt1 | contig 158899 bp, 163 predicted proteins | sample 2B2ome_FD_182468 | JGI IMG/M metagenome (GOLD analysis project Ga0222424, IMG submission 182468) | Enriched microbial communities from leaf-cutter ant dump, University of Wisconsin, Madison, United States - 2B200A (version 2) | ecosystem: Environmental > Terrestrial > Nest > Insects nest > Nest...
GGAAAACCACCCAAGCTTGCCCTCGTCGCCCTCGCCAGAAAGCTCCTCGTCACCATCAACGCCATCATGAAAACCCGAACAAGCTTCGCAACCTGAATTACAGTTGCCGGATCAAGTCCGGGGAAGTCCGGTGGGTGGGGCGGCCATCGCAACCTCATCTACCGGTGCAATGGAGTACGGACCCTAGAACAGGCCTTCGGGCCCGACCCAGCCGGTGACCAGCGGCTCGCGCCACCTGGGAAAGCCATTCTCTTCGGCGCGGCGCGCAGCGGCCTCATGGTCGTAGCCGAGCACGCGCTGCGTGACCGACCACTTGTCGCCGTTCTTTTCGAGAATGGCGTAACGGGCATCGGGCGAGCCGTGGACGGTCTGGAGACCGACGCTGCCCGGATTGACGATCATGCGACCATCCCGCAGGCGCACCGAGCGGGCGAGATGCGTGTGGCCGCAAAGGAGAACAGGAAAATCGTAGCCCTCGGCAGCCGCGGTCACGGAGGCCTCGTCGGGCAAAGTGGTCTTGCGGCCGCTCCAGAAATTGTCGAGCCAGACGTCGTTGTCGCTCGCAGGCGTGCCGTGGCAAAGGAAGACCTCGCCCTGGACGTTGCGCGTCGCCGGCAGGCTTTCGAGCCAGACGACATGGCGCGGTTCGAGTTGCGCCAGGGTGAAGCGATCCACTGGGCCGAGTTCGAAGACGCCGGTTTCGACCAGCCAGCGATCATGATTGCCACGAACGGTCGCGGCATTGAGCTCAAGCAACATGTCGCAGGTGCGGCGCGGATCGATGGGCCCGCTCAGCGCATCCCCGAGATTGACCGTCGCATCGACATTCTGGCGCGAAATATCCTCCAGCACGGCTTCGAGGGCGAAGCTGTTGCCGTGGATGTCCGAGATGACCGCGAGACGCAAAAGCTACTCGGCCTTCTTGCCGCGCGGAGCGGGCTTGAGATCGGCAAGTTCCTTGCGGAGCGCGGCGATTTCCTCGCTCTGCACCTGCACCAGTTCACGCAGGGCGTCGAAATCCTCACGCTTGACCAGATCCATATCGGCGATGAAGCGCTGAGCCTGGGCCTTGACCCCGGTTTCCACCTCGCGGCGGACCCCATCGGCAACCCCAGCCGCCTCGTTCATCAATCGGCCGAGATCGTCGAAAATCCTGCTGCCCTGGTTCATTGCGCATAGTCCTTCAAGTGCTTGCCGCCGAACGGCATTGCACCTTATTTAGGCCCTCGCGACCTGCTTGACCAGAGCGGGCATGGCCTGCATGGTCCTGCCAGTTTCTTCGGGAGCCCCGATTTGCCGTTTCCCAATATCGATCCGATCGCCTTCGCCATTGGCCCGTTCGCAGTGCGCTGGTACGCCCTCGCCTATCTCGCGGGCGTGGGCCTGGGCGTGCTTTACGGCATGTCGCTGCTCAAGCGCCACTCGCTCTGGAAAGACAACAAGCCGCCCTTCGCACCCGGCGATCTCATCGACTTCGCCTTCTGGGCGGTGCTCGGCATCATTCTGGGCGGGCGCATCGGCTACGTGCTGTTCTACAATTTCCAGTACTACATGGCGAATCCCATGGAGATTCCGGCTCTGTGGGATGGTGGCATGTCGTTCCATGGCGGCCTCATCGGTATCATGGTCGCCATCATATTCTATACCCGCTACAAGGGGGGTAACCCGCTTTCGGGCCTCGATCTGGTGGGCGCAGTAGGCACGATCGGCCTCTTTCTCGGCCGCATCGCCAACTTCATCAACGGCGAGCTTTTCGGCGCACCAACCGACCTTCCCTGGGGCGTGATTTTCCCCAATGGCGGGGACGTTCCGCGCCATCCCAGCCAACTCTACGAAGCGGCGCTCGAAGGCATCGTGCTGTTCCTCGTCATCCGCTACGTGACGCATGTGGCCTATGGCCTGCGCCGGCCCGGTTTGGTGGCGGGGATATTCGGCATCGGCTATTCGCTGTCTCGCATTCTCGTCGAATTCGTGCGGCTGCCAGATGCGCAGATCGGCTATCTCTATGGCGGCTGGCTGACCATGGGCCAGGTGCTGAGCCTGCCGACGCTCATCGCCGGCATCGCCCTCGTCATCTACCCGATGAGGCGCAGCAATGGCCGATGACAAGAGCCTCGGCGAGCTGATCGACCTGCAGATCCGCACCAATGGCCCGATGTCGATCGCGACCTATATGGGCTTGTGCCTGACACATCCGCGGCTTGGCTATTACAAGAATGCCGATCCGCTCGGGGCCAAGGGCGATTTCATCACCGCGCCCGAAGTCAGCCAGATGTTCGGCGAGCTGATCGGCTTCTTCCTCGTCAACCTCTGGCAGCAGATGAACGAGCCGCGCTCCTTCACGTTGCTCGAACTCGGGCCGGGCCGCGGCACGCTGATGAGCGATGTCATGCGCGTGACCAAGCGCGCTGAGGGTTTTGCCAACGCGACCCATCTTCAGTTGTTCGAGACCAACCCGGTGCTCAAGGCTGAGCAGGACAAGCGCCTCGGCCAATACCTGCCCTATTGGGCCGACGAGATCGACGCGGTGAGCGACGATCCGCTGCTGGTCGTGGCCAACGAGTTCTTCGACGCCTTGCCGATCCGGCAATTCGTCAAGGGCGAGGATGCCTGGCACGAGCGGCAGGTGGGCCTGCGTGATGGCAAGCGCACCTTCGGGCTTTCGCCCACTCCGATCCCCGCCGACGTCCTGCCGGAAGAAGTGCGCAATGCACCGATGGGCGCGATCTATGAAGCCGGCATCGCGGCGAGCGATGTGATGGCGCGGCTGGCCGCCAGGGTTGCGGCACAGGGCGGCGCGATTCTCGCCATCGACTACGGCTATGGCCGCACGCAGACCGGCGAGACGCTGCAGGCAGTGGCGCGGCACGCCTATGCCGATCCGCTGGCGGAGCCGGGCGAAGCCGATCTTTCGGCGCATGTGGATTTCGATGCCTTGGCCAAGGTAGCGACGGCAGGTGGACTTGTTGTGCAGCCGCTGACGCCGCAGGGTCTTTTCCTCAAGCGCATCGGCATCGGCGAACGCGCAGCGGCGCTGGCGCGGGCCAACCCCAGCGAGATGGGCAATATCGAAACGGCGCTCAAGCGCCTCATCGCCCCCGAGCAGATGGGCGACCTCTTCAAGGTCTTCGTGGCCACCAGCCCCGGCCTCAAGCCGATAGGAGTGGGTGCATGAAGCCACCATTCGAAACCAGCCCAGCACTGACCGGGCTCGCCGGCATCCGCCATGGCTTCTTCGGACGGCTGGGCGGCAGCTCGACGGGCGAGTTCGCCTCGCTCAACGTCTCCGAGAGCGGCGGCGATGATCGCGCCATCGTGGCCGGCAATCGCGCCGCCATCCTGGAGGCACTGGGTTTCGATCGGCTGGCGACGCTGACGCAGACGCATTCCAATCGGGTGGTGACGCTGACTTCCCTGCCGGTCGACGGCGAACGGCCTGACGCCGACGCGCTGGTGACCAATCAGCCGGGGCTGCTGCTCGGCATCCTCACCGCCGACTGCACACCGATCGCCTTCGCCGATGGCGAGGCGGGCGTGGTCGGGATTGCCCATGCCGGCTGGAAGGGCGCGGTGCACGGCATTGCCGAGAACACCATCGCCGCCATGGAGGCTCTGGGCGCTCGGCGCGAGCGAATCGTGGCGGTAATCGGACCGACGATTTCGGGCGCCAATTATGAAGTGGGTCCGCAATTCGCCGCCGACCTCGTGGCGATCAATCCGGATGCAGCAGCGCATATCGCGACGCCGCCGGGAGGCAAGGAGCATTTCGACCTGCCCGGCTTCGTCCGTGCCCGACTTGAAGCGGCGGGCATCGCGGTGGAGCAGGCGGGCTCGTGCACCTATGCCTCGCCGGAGCGCTACTTCTCGCATCGCTACGCGACGCACCAGGGCACCAAGGCTGGCCGTCAACTCTCTGTAATAGGACTCTTCTAACGATCATTGGTTCTGCTACTAACTGGGCCGTTGCGCAGGAAGGCGGTGCGCGCTAAGGGTGCCCGCGAGCGAGGCGCTGACCGCGAGAGTCCGGCGTCCGGGGCATCCAAGCAGCAGGTGGCGCTATGAAACTGGTGACGGGCAACTCCAACCGGGCGCTCGCCGAGGCTGTATCCAGCTATCTCGAACTGCCGTTGACCGATTGCACGGTCAAACGATTTGCCGACAAGGAAGTCTTTGTCGAGATTCACGAAAACGTCCGCGGTGAGGACGTTTTTGTTTTGCAGTCTACTTCGTTCCCCGCGAACGACCACCTGATGGAACTGCTGATCCTGATCGACGCCCTGCGCCGTTCCTCGGCGCGCCGTATCACGGCGGTGATCCCCTATTTCGGCTATGCCCGGCAGGACCGCAAGTCGGCGCCGCGCACGCCCATTTCAGCCAAGCTGGTCTCCAACCTCATCACCACGGCAGGCGCCAACCGCGTGCTGACGCTGGACCTGCACGCCGCCCAGATCCAGGGTTTCTTCGACCTGCCGGTCGATAACCTCTATGCCGCCCCGGTGCTGACCCGTGATATCCAGGAGCATTATGACGTCAAGAACGTCATGATCGTCTCCCCCGACGTCGGCGGCGTGGTGCGTGCCCGCAACGTGGCTCAGCGCATTGGCGCCAACCTCGCCATCGTCGACAAGCGCCGCCCGCGCGCCGGCGTCTCGGAAGTGATGAACATCATCGGCGACGTCTCGGGCCAGGCCTGCATCATGATCGACGACATCGTCGATTCCGGCGGCACTCTGGTCAACGCTGCCGAGGCCCTGCTCAAGGCGGGCGCCAAGGAAGTTTCGGCCTACATCACCCACGGCGTGCTCTCCGAAGGCGCGGCCGAGCGCGTGGCCAAGTCCAAGCTCAAGGAACTGGTGATCACCGACTCGATCGCCGAGACCGAATCGGTCAAGGCGGCCCCCAATATCCGCCGCATCTCGATCGACCAGCTCATCGGCGAAGCCATCGCCCGCACCGCTTCCGAGCAGAGCGTTTCGAGCCTCTTCGACTGATTTTTCCGGCCATCGCAACTTTTTTGTCTGAAAAGTCGAAATGACGTCGACCTCTCCGTCATTGTAGCATCGGGACACGGTGTTCCGAGCTACACCTAACGGGAGAAAGACCATGCGTTTCATGTGCCTCATCAACTACAACGAAGCTGAGATGGCCAAGGCGACGCCCGAGGAAATGAAGCAGTTCGGAGCCGAATGGGGTGCCTTCAACCAGGCCCTCGCCAAGGCCGGCAGCCCCGGCGAACGGCTCGAGCCCAGCCGCGCTGCGACCACCGTTCGCGTCAAGAACGGCAAGGCCGACGTGCTCGACGGCCCCTATGCCGACACCAAGGAACAGTTCGCCGGCTATTTCATGCTCGACGTGCCGGACCTCGACGCGGCGATCGAATTCGCCAAGACGTGCCCGGGCGCACGCTACGGCTCGATCGAGATCCGCCCCTTCTGGCAGGCGCCCGCCGGCCAGAGCTGGTAACCACCACTCCTCACGACGGGCGGCGGAATTTCCGCCCGCCTGTCGAAATCGACCTCCCTCGCGCGACATTGTTGCGACGGGCTATGCTGCCCGGCACCGCACAGCGAGGAGAGAGAAATGAAATACCTGCTCATGCTCTATGCCGACGAAGTCGCGGGCTCCAGGATCAGCCCCGAGGACATGCGCGGCTTCATGCAGACCATGTACGCCTACCAGGACGCCCTGACCAAGGCCGGCGCCTTTGTCGACACCGCGCCTCTCACCCCCACCACCAAGGCCAAGACCATCAATCTCGAAGACGGCGAGTTGAAGGTTCATGACGGCCCCTATGCCGAAACGCGCGAGCAGTTCGGCGGCTATTACATCATCGAAGCGGCCAATATGGACGAGGCGCTCAAATGGGCCGCCAAGTGCCCGGCCGCGACCTGGGGGAAGATCGAGGTGCGCCAGTTCGCAAACTTTTCTTAGATTGTTGCGGCGGCGGTCGAAATGGCCGCCCCTGCCCCGACATTGTATCATCGGGGCACGGTGCTCCGGCCATTCAAGGGAAAATCCAGATGCGCTACTTGCTGTTGATCCACCAGGACGAGAACATCTACCGGAACGGCGCGCAGTCCAACGTGACCGCGATGTCGAGCGACTACGCGGCCTTCAATGAGGCCATGAAGAAGGCCGGCGTGCTGCTGGGCGGCGAGCGCCTGCAGTTCACCGATACTGCCGCCAGCGTACGCGTCACCGACGGCAAGACCGAGGTGCTCGACGGCCCTTATGCCGACACCAAGGAACAGTTTGGCGGCTTCTACATGATCGAAGCTCCCGACCTAGACCAGGCCGTCGCCTGGGCCGCCCGCTGCCCTGCCGCCCGGAACGGCACGGTGGAAGTGCGCCCGATCTGGGAACTGACGGGCAACTGAACCATGAACCAGATAGGCAACGAGGCGCGCCGCGCCGCCGAACGCGTGGCGCGCGAAAGCTACGGTCGCCTCGTTGCCTTCCTGGCAGCCCGGACGCGCGACGTCGCGGGCGCCGAGGACGCGCTGGCCGAGGCCTTTGCCACGGCCCTGCGCATGTGGCCGGAGGATGGCGTCCCCTCCAACCCGGACGCCTGGCTCCTCACCGTGGCGCGGCGCCGCCAGACCGACGCGGTACGCCGCCGCCAGACGCGAACGGCGGGCGAGACGCATCTGAAGCTCATCGCCGACGAGATCGAAGCCGCCATGGAAACGCCCGATGAGATTCCCGACAGACGCCTGGCGCTGATGTTCGCCTGTGCCCACCCCGCCATCGAACGCGGCATGCGAGCGCCGCTGATCCTGCAGACCATCCTCGGCCTCACCGCCCAGGACATCGCCGCCGCCTTCCTCATCCCGCCTGCCACGATGGGGCAGCGCCTGGTGCGCGCCAAGACGCGCATCAAGGAAGCCGGTATCCCGTTCCGCGTTCCCGAGCGCGAGGAATTGCCCGAACGGCTCGATGCCGTGCTCGAGGCGATCTACGCCGCCTATGCCAAGGGGTGGGGCGAGATCGGTGAGACGGGCTCAGCCCAACTGGCCGAAGAAGCCATCTGGCTGGGCCAGCTCGTCGTCTCGCTCATGCCCGAGGAGCCCGAAGCCAAGGGCATGCTGGCGCTGATGCTCTATACCGAGGCCCGCCGCAGCGCGCGTCGCTCGCCGGACGGCGCCTATGTGCCGCTGGAGGAGCAGGATACGGCTCTATGGGACGACTGGCAGATCGACCTGGCCGAGAACCTGCTGCGACAGGCCAATGCCGTCGGGCCGAGCGGGCGCTACCAGATCGAGGCGGCGATCCAGTCGGCCCATGCAGCACGTCGGCTGCGCGGCGCGCCGACATGGCCGGCCGTGGTTGCGCTCTATGATCACCTGCTGCGACTGACCGGCTCGCCGGTGGTGGCGCTCAACCGCGCCGTGGCGCGGGCTGAGGTGGAGGGGCCAGTCATAGCGCTCGAGGACCTCGCGGCGATTGCGGCGGACAAGCGGATGGCCGACTACCAGCCGTATTGGGCGGCGCTGGGGCATCTCAATGCACTGGCAGGGAACCGGGAGGCGGCGTTCGAGGCGCTGACGCTGGCGAGCGGGCTGTCGGCCGATCCGGCGGTGCGGCAGTATCTCAACAACCGGATTGCCGCGTTGCGGAGCGGATAAGTGCCCCGCCGAGGCCTAGGGGCCCTACTCAATAAGTCCCGGCGCCCCAGAGCGCTATCTCCCTATCCGACAGATTCCAACGCAAGCGCTGTCCGTCTGCCGCGCCGCAACCACTGAACTTCCCCGGCCGAAGACCCGGGGCCCACGAATTCCTCCACTCGAGTGGAGGAGTGCAATAGGCCCCGGATCAAGTCCGGGGAAGTCTGGTGGGTGGGGCGGCCATCACAACCTCATCTACCGCTGCAATCGAGTACAGACCGTAGAGAATGTGGGCGCAATTGGCCTCCTGCGACACACCGCCCGCGGCCCGTAAAACCCGCACGGCAGCACGCCTCTGCCACTTGCCGATGGCCTAGCTTTCCTCTATATCCCGCCCGCATGAAGCGCTCGTCACCCCTGGAGGACGGGCGCGTGTGTTTTGAAGAGTCAAAACGCACACCAACCAGAATGGAACATTCCATGGCTGATGCTATTGAGCTCAAGGCTCAGGCGCGTGCCCGGGTGGGCAAGGGGGCCGCTCGTGAGCTGCGTCGTGAGGGCCTTGTCCCTGCCGTTATCTACGGCGACAAGAAGGCTCCCGAGACGATTGCCGTCTCGTTCAACGAAATCAACCGTCGCATCTACGCCGGCGGCTTCCTCTCGCACGTCATCACCCTTGACGTCGACGGCAAGAAGCACCGCGTGATCCCCAAGGACTACCAGCTCGACGTCGTCAAGGACTACCCGCTGCACGTCGACTTCCTGCGCGTGGGCGCCTCGTCCAGGCTCAATGTCCAGGTGCACGTCTCGTTCGTCAACGAAGACAAGGCCCCCGGCCTCAAGCGCGGCGGTACCCTCAACATCGTGCACCACACCGTTGAGCTGACCGTTCCGGCCAATGCCATCCCCGAAGAGATCGTTGTCGATCTCGACGGCAAGGACATCGGCGACACCATCCACATCTCGTCCGTCAAGCTCCCGAAGGGCGTGGAAGTCCACTCCCACGAGGAAGACCTGACCATCGCCACCATCGTTGCTCCGTCGGCGCTGCGCGCCGAGGAAGCCGAAGCGGCCCCAGTCGAAGCGGAAGCCGAAGCCAAGGAGTAATCCTCGGCCGCCCTTGCGCGAAAAAGTTGAGGCGGCCCAAGGGTCGCCTCTTTTATTTCCAAGATTTGCATTTCGGAGACTTGCCAGATGCATCTGCTGGTCGGCCTGGGCAATCCGGGCGCGCAATACGAAAGAAATCGCCACAATATCGGCTTCCTGGCCGTGGACGAGATCGCGCGCCGGCACAATTTCGGCCCGTTCCGCCAGAAGTTCAACGGGCTGATCTCGGAAGGCAATATCGATGGCGAGAAGGTGCTGCTGCTCAAGCCGCAGACCTTCATGAACCGCTCGGGCGATTCCATCGTCCAGGCCACCAATTTCTACAAGATCGCCCCCCAGGACGTGACCGTGCTCTATGACGAGCTCGACCTCGTGCCGGGCAAGCTGCGCGTAAAGGTCGGCGGCGGCAGTGGCGGTCACAATGGCATTCGGTCCATCGATCCGCAGATCGGGCCCGATTACCGCCGCGTGCGGCTGGGCATCGGCCATCCCGGCTCCAAGGACGCCGTGATGCACTACGTCCTCGGCGACTTCGCCAAGTCCGATGCAGCCTGGCTCGACCCGCTGCTGGAAGCCGTGGCCGACAGTGCCGGCCTTCTGGTCAAGAAGGACGACAACGGCTTCATGAACAAGGTTGCCATCGCCGGCGGCAAGGGCGGGGAATCCGGCCCGCATTCGGAAGCACGCAAGGCCGCGAAGACCGCGCCCAAGGGCCAGAGCCATATCCGCGCCGCCCGCCCGCACCAGAACCAGGCAAAGGTGCCGGAGACCGGCCCCATGGCCGCCATGCTCAAAAAGCTCTTCGGCAAGGACGAAGCCTGACCCCTTTCCCGCTCCCACATTGACATCGTGCACGATCCGCACGATGTGGGGACAAGATTTTCTCGGAGACATCCATGGGACTGAAAATGGGCATTGTCGGTCTGCCCAATGTCGGCAAATCGACGCTCTTTAACGCCCTGACCCGCACCGCCGCGGCGCAGGCTGCGAATTTTCCGTTCTGCACCATCGAACCCAATGTGGGCGAAGTGGCGATCCCCGATGCGCGCCTCGAAAAGCTGGCCGCGGTCGGCAAGTCGCAGCAGCTGATCCCGGCCCGCATGAGCTTTGTGGATATTGCGGGCCTGGTGAAGGGCGCCAGCAAGGGCGAAGGCCTGGGCAACCAGTTCCTGGCCAATATCCGCGAATGCGACGCCATCGCCTATGTGCTGCGCTGCTTCGAGGACGGCAACGTCATCCACGTGGCCAACAAGGTCGACCCGATCGCCGACGCCGAAGTGGTCGAGACCGAGCTGATGCTGGCCGACCTCGAAAGCCTCGAGAAGCGCCTGCCGGGCCTCGAGAAGAAGGCCAAGGGCGGCGACAAGGACGCCAAGCTCACCGTCGACCTCATCAACCGCTCGCTGGCGCTGCTGCGCGAAGGCAAGTCTGCGCGCCTCGTCGAGCGTTCGGCCGAGGAAGAGAAGGCGTTCACCGAACTCCAGCTCCTCACCAGCAAGCCGGCCCTGTTCGTCTGCAATGTCGATGAGGCTTCGGCGGCCACCGGCAATGCCATGACCAAGCGCGTCGAGGACTATGCCAAGGCGCACAACGCCGCCGTGATCGTCATTTCCGCTGAGATCGAGAGCCAGCTCTCCCAGCTGCCCGACGCCGAGCAGAAGGAATATCTGGATTCGCTCGGCCTGCATGAACCCGGCCTCAACCGCCTGATCCGTGAGGCTTACGATCTCCTGGGCCTGCAGACCTATTTCACGGTCGGCCCCAAGGAGGCACGCGCCTGGACCATCCACAAGGGCGACCGCGCCCCGCAGGCCGCCGGCGTCATCCACTCGGATTTCGAACGCGGCTTCATCCGCGCCCAGACCATCGCCTTTGACGACTACGTCACGCTTGGCGGCGAAGTGCCGGCCAAGGAAGCGGGCAAGGCCCGCGACGAAGGCAAGGAATACGTCGTCAAGGACGGCGACGTGATGCTCTTCAAGTTCAACACCTGAGGCTTGCGCCTGCTCTGGGCGCATGGGTGAAATACCCCGTGCGGCCAGCTCGAACCTTGAAATCGCCCTCGTTTGGGGCGATTTCGCACGGAACGCAAAATACGCGAAGGGAGGAGGATTGACGGAGACGACCATGAATACCCAGTACAAGGGTTTCGACATCACCCTGACCGCCGGCGACCAGTGGGCCGCCCGCATTACCCGGATTGCCACCGGCAAGTCCTTCTCACAGCAGCCGACCGCCCCGCTCGAAGCCGGCGCCGATGCTGCCCTGACGCGCGCGAAGAACATCGTCGACGCGTTCCTGGCCCTCAACGGGCGCTGACCTCCCCCACAATCGGTACTGACCGCCTTCCCGGCGCGGGTGTATCATGCTGCCTTCGCAAGACAGGGAGGGCATCATGCATGCGTACAATGTCGTGCGTTTCCGGGTGAAACCGGGCATGGAAGACGCTTTCATCGACGGCCAGAGGGTCGGGACGGAGCCTTTCATCGGGTTCGAGGGCGGTGCGCTGGTCAAGACCGGTGACCGCACCTATTGCTTCATCGGCGTGTGGGAGAACTTCGACCGCCTCGCGGCGGCCCGGCCTGCCATGATCGGCATGCTGGACAAGGTTCGCTCCACACTCGAAGACCAGGGCAACGGCCTGGGCGTGACCGATCCGGTCTCGGGCGAGGCCGTGCTCGAATATCCGCCGACCGCATAGCGGCCCGACGCGATCAGGGGTTCGCATTCGCCTGCCGGAGGGCTATACCTCCGGCACCATGAATCCTGTGACGGCCAATCGGCGGCATTTCGAGGATCTCGCCGTTGGCGAGAGCATTGAGCTTGGGCGGGTAAACCTGACCAAGGACATGATTTTCACTTTCGCCCGCGAGTTCGACCCTCTGCCCTTCCACCTCGACGAAGCGGCGGCCAAGGCCTCGCTCCTCGGCGGCCTGGCCTCGAGCGGCTGGCAGACCGGCGCGCTGAGCCTGCGCATGCTGGTGGACAGCTTCCTTTCCGGCATCGCGGCAGCCGGCGGCCTCGGCTTTTCCAACCTCAAATGGCGCAAGCCCTTCATGGCGGGCGATACCATTACCGGCACCGCGACCATCGCCAAGCTCCACCGCTCCCAGCACCACCCGCAATGGGGCGTGATGGAGCTGGCGCTCGATATCCGCAACCAGAAGAACGAGCCGGTGATGACCATGCAGCTCGCCAATCTCGTCGAACTGCGCAATCCCGAGGCGCCGCTGTGACACGCTGGTTCGAGGACATTACCATCGACGAGCCCTTTCCGCTCGGCGAGCATACCTTCACCGAAGAAGAGATCATCCGCTTCGGCAAGATGTACGACCCGCAATATTTCCACATCGACCCGGAAGCGGCCAAGCACAGCCATTTCGGCGGGCTGGTAGCGAGCGGCTGGCATACCGTCTCGGTGGGGCATCGCAAGATGGTGGACGCACTTTTCGCCGAAGAACAGCGATTGCGCGGCATGGGTGAGGAACCGGGCGTTTCCGGGCCTTCGCCGGGTGTCAACAGCATGGCCTTCAAGGCGCCGGTGCGGCCGGGCGACACGGTGACTTATACGCTCACCGTCACCGGCAAGCGCGCCTCCGCCTCCATTCCGGGCTGGGGATTGCTCTTCAACCACCTCACGGCGGTCAACCAGCGCGGCGAACTGGTCTATGACGCCGAACTCGTCGGGTTCAACAAGCTGCGAGACTACCGGATGCCGCTCAGGACAAGGCTCGCGATGGCGTTGACCCGCGTGCCGGGCTTGAACAAACTGCTTGCGCGCTCATCCTGAGTCGCCCCTTACCCCGGACACTGCCCTTGCGCCTCATCGCCCTTTCCGCTGCCTTCCTCATCGCTCTTTCGGGCAGCGCCTTCGCCCAGGTTTTCCAGGGCAATTGGTATTGCATGGCCGGCGACCAGAAGGCGGGCGTGCTCACCATCTACGCCGGCTCCTACGGCTTCGCCTCGGCGGCCTATGGCGACAAGAGCTCGGGCGTTGGCTCCGTGCAGGGCTATGCGGACGGCGTGACCTTCACCGATGGCCCGCTGGTGAGCGAACTGGGTATCCAGGTCGGCCGCCTGCTGGTCGGCGAGGGCGCGCCCTCGATGACCATCGAGAATGCCAACGCCATCGTCATGGTCTGCACGACGCTACAGAATTCCGGCCTGGCACAGGCCCCGCAGGGCACGACACCCGTCACCCAATAGACGCGCCAAGACGCCGGCTCGGATTGCTCCGGTCGGGTTTGCTGGTGGTTCCTTTGGCGGCTCGGGGCGAGGTTTGCCTCAAGTCTATGGTGCTAGCGATGTATGCGAGGCATGGCCTCGCCCCTTGAGCGTTTGAGGTTTCGACAAGCCCGTTCACGCAAGTTGCCCGCGAGCGCACTCCGGGCCGGTCACGTCACACTTAGGCCGTAAGCCCAGGCGCCCCCGGGCTTCCCCCAACTCCCAGAACCTGGCGGCAGGGCGAGATGCAGGTGTCGACCTTGTCTGCATCCAGTCCTGCCGCCAGCCGCCGCGGCACTGCGTACTGTGCCTCGCCGTTGGCGGAGGGATGGGAGGAGTATGCGGGAGGGTGGTGGGGCGGGGATAAGTTTTTTGGCGCACGATCGTTCTTGGCTCTCCGGATACCCTCGTTCTCACCCCCACCACCTTACTTCCTCGGACTTGATCCGGGGCCTATTGCACCGCTCCACTCGAGTGGAGGGACCCGTGGGCCCCGGCTCTTCGGCCGGGGAAGTAAGGTGGTGGGGTGAGGGAGGTGGAAGGTGGGGAAGCTGCGGAGAGGAAGCCGAGAGGATAGGAGGTGGGAAATGGTGAGGGCGGAATGACGATCAGGCAAAGGTCATGAAGCAAGATGAATTGCGTGATTGCGCCAGCAGGTCTCCCTCCCCCTTGCGGGGAGGGGATAGGGGTGGGGGTCCACAAACTAGAAGTTTGAGGCTCAGCCCCCACAATCCCTACAACGGGAGGAATCGCGAGAACGATTACTCGGTAAAATGGACAGCCCCGCGCTCTTTTTCACCCCCACCCCTGTCCCCTCCCCGCAAGGGGGAGGGAGACGTGCTGGCGCGATCTCGTCGATTGGTAGCGCCAGGTCGCGGGACAATGGCTCGTAAGCGTGTATCCGCTCTCACCTTGACTCTCGTCACTCCATTTCATAACCTTTTCGTTATAAAAAGGAGAGGAACCATGAACATAGCGGTGGATGTTACCCAGCCGTCCGAGACCGAAGTGGTGGTTACGAGGGTGTTCGAGGCGCCGGCACGGTTGGTGTTTGATTTTCATACGCGGCCGGAACATGTGCGGCGCTGGCTGCTCGGGCCCGACGGGTGGAGCATGCCGGTTTGCGATATCGATCTGCGGGTGGGCGGCTCGTATCGCTATGTCTGGCGGAACGACGCGGACGGGAGCCAGTTCGGGACGACGGGCGTCTACAGGGAAATCGTCGTGCCCAGCCGCATCGTTCATACCGAGCGGATGGAGGGGTTCGACGGAGAGTGCCTCTGCACGCTCACGCTCATCGAGAAAGGCGCCCACACCACACTGACCTACACGCTCAAGTTCGAGAGCAAGGAGGCGCGGGATGGGGCGCTGGCGACGGGAATGACCGACGGCATGGGCATGAGCTATGGGCGCCTCGAAGAGGTGCTTGTCGACGCCGTGCAGTAGAGGGTCGAGGGGCCACCTGTGCGGCCCTTTGCACTCAGTGGCCGGCGAACTCGATCAGGGCCTGGATGTTGACGTTCTCGGCGCGCAGCTTGTCGGCGCCGCCGAGGTCAGGCAGGTCGATGACGAAGGCCGCATCGTCGGCCACGGCGCCGGTGCGGCGCAGGAGGCTGATCGCGGCGATGGCCGTGCCGCCAGTAGCGATGAGATCGTCGACCAGCAGGACGCGGTGATTGGCGTTGAGCACGTTGGCGTGGATCTCGATCGTGTCCACTCCATATTCGAGCACGTAATTCTGCCCGATCGTCTCGCCCGGCAGCTTGCCGCGCTTGCGGATGGGCACGAAGCCGGCGCCCAGTTCGATGGCCACGCCCGCCCCGAAGATGAAGCCGCGCGCCTCGATGCCGGCGACGTGGGTGAAGGCCCCGTCCCTATGGGCATCGGCAATGCGCCGGATGCTTTCGCGGAAACCCTTGGGGTCCTCGATGAGGGTGGTTATGTCCCGGAACAGGATGCCCTTCTTGGGATAGTCAGGGATCGTACGGACGAGCGACTTCAGGTCGACGGACATGTCTGTTCTCGAAGCGGGAAAGAGGCGGGAGGCTATTTGCCGGTAACGGCATCCTTGAGCCGCCGCGTGAGGACACCGGCATTGTAGGCGGCCGAGAGCGTGGCCTTGACGGCCACTTCCTTGTTGCGGGGATTGAGGACGTGCGGGGCAGCCGCGCGGACGCCCGCGCGAACTGCAGGATGCTGTGCAATAGTCGCGGCAACGCTGACGACCGTTACGGCAAGACGAAGTGCCGACATCTGCGATCCTTTCCGTGCGCGAAAATGGCTACCGCGCGAACATGCACAATGGCGGGCCGCTAGGCAAGCGGCCCGATGTCACTTTCCGTTGCCGTTGCCGAGCACCCTGCCCGCCACCGCATCGAGCCGGGAAAGCAGGCCCGGCGAACGCACCTCGGGCGCGGTCATGAAGGCGTGAGCGAGCGCGGAGCGCGCCGGATCATCCTCCAGCGTGCGCGGGAAAGTGCGGGCGATGGCGCCTACAAGCGCCTGCGCCTTGGCGCGATTGGCGGCAAGCGTGGTGACGACGGCCTGCACGTCCACCGCCTCATGAGCGGGGTGCCAGGCATCGTAGTCGGTGACCATGGCGACCGTGGCGTAGGGCAGCTCGGCTTCGCGCGCGAGCTTGGCCTCGGGCAAGGCGGTCATGCCGATGATGTCGCAATCGAGCTTGCGATACATCTCGCTCTCGGCGCGCGTCGAGAATTGCGGACCTTCGATGACGACGAGCGTACCGCCGGCATGACAGGTGACCCCGGCACTGTCAGCAGCCGCAGAGATGACGCCGGCGAGGCGAGCGGAGACAGGCTCGCCGAAGGCGATGTGACCGACAATGCCGCTGCCGAAGAAGGACGTCGCACGGGCAAAGGTGCGGTCGACATACTGGTCGGGCAGCACGAAGGTGCCGGGCGCCAGCTCGTCGCGGAGGGAACCGACGGCGGAGATGCTGATGAGATCGGTGACGCCGGCGCGCTTGAGGACATCGACATTGGCGCGATAGTTGATCTCGTTGGGCGCCAGGCGATGGCCGCGGCCGTGGCGCGGCATGAAGCGGAGCTTGAGCCCCTCATATTCGGCGAAGAGAATGGCGTCCGAGGGTTGGCCCCAGGGACTTTCTATGGGCAACCAGCGGGGGTTTTCGAGCCCCGGAATGTCGTAGACACCCGAACCGCCGATAATGCCGAGAACTGCTTCTGTCATGAATGCCTCCAGTGTGCATGGAGCCCGGATGCGGGCAGCAGGGCGCGAGGGCACGGACCACCGAACGGGTCCGGACTGCCAGAAAGTCGAAAGCGCCCCTGAGGCCCCGTAGAAGCAAGAAAAAGCAAAGGGCCCCGTGGGGCCCTTTGTAAGGTCTTTGCATGACAGCCGGAAGGCTGGAACGACCAACTTGCAGGCCCCTGGGGAAAACTGTTTCCCCGACGGACCGCGGTCGCTAGTGCTCGACGCCCTTCCAGATGCGGCGCTTGGTGAAATACATCAGGCCCGCGAAGAGCAGCAGGAAGAGGATCACGCGGAAACCGGTCTCCTTGCGGGACACCATGTGCGGATCGGCCATCCAGAAGAGGAAGGCGGACACGTCTTCCGAATACTGCTCGACGGTCTGGGGTACTTCGGCCTGGCCTTCGGCAGCGACATAGGCGACGCGGCCATCGGTCAGCGGCGGCGCCATGCCGATGGCGTGGCCCGGGAAGACAGCGTTGTAGTGCTTGCCCTCAGGGACTTCAGCACCGGCCGGCGGCGGGTCCTGATAGCCGTTGAGCAGGGCATGGATGTAGTCCGCGCCACCTTCCTGATAGGCGGTGAAGTAGTTGAACACCCAGGTCGGGAACGGATCGGTCACGCCACGGGCCTTGGCCAGCACGGACATATCCGGCGGCAGGGCGCCGCCATTGGCATCGCGCGCCTGCTGCTCGTTATCGAACGGAGCCGGCCAGCGATCGGCGAGAACCGCCGCGCGCTTGCCGCCGGACGCGTCCGGATCGTTGATCTCGTACTGGGCAGCGAGAGCCTTGACCTGAGCCTCGGAGAACTGCGGGCCGCCCTCTTCCGTGAGGTTGCGGAAGGCCAGCAGGTTCGCCGAATGGCAGCTCGAGCAGACTTCGCGGAAGACCTGGAAGCCGCGCTGGAGCTGGTTGCGGTCGTAGGTGCCGAAGACACCCGCGAACGACCAGGGCATGCGCTCGATACGCGGCGTCTCATGCTCCTGGGCCACGGCCGGAGCCGCGACCAGGCTGGCAGCCAGCGCCAGGGCAGCGAAAATGGTCTTGGTGTTGATCATTTGCTTGAGCCCCGTGGTCAATGAGCCTTGCCGAGCACGCTCTGCGAGATGCTGACCGGCAGCGGCCGGGGCGTCTCGATGCGGGCGAGCACCGGGAGGATGATGAGGAAGTAGATGAAGTAATAGGCCGTCGCGATCTTGGCGAGAACGTTCATGATCGCGATCGAGGGATCCTGCGCGCCCAGATACATGAGCAGCAGGAAGTTGAGCACGAACAGGGCGTAGAACCACTTGAACATCGGGCGGAAGTTACCCGAACGCACCGGCGACCGGTCGAGCCAGGGCAGGACGAACAGGATCAGCATCGAGCCGGCCATGACGATCACGCCGCCCAGCTTGGAGTCGATGAACAGCACGTTGAAGTCGATGGCGCGCAGCATCGTGTAGAACGGCAGCAGGTACCATTCCGGAACGATGTGGGTCGGCGTCACCTGGCTGTTGGCCATGATGTAGTTGTCGGGGTGGTTGAGGATATCCGGCGCGAAGAACACGAACCAGGCGAACGGGATCAGGAACACCACGACCGCGTAGAGGTCCTTCATCGTGTAGTAGGGATGGAAGGGCAGCGTATCGCGCTTTTCCTTGACCTCGACGCCCGCCGGGTTGTTGTTGCCCGGCACGTGCAGCGCCCAGATGTGCAGCACGACCACGGCCGCGATGATGAACGGCAGCAGGTAGTGCAGCGAGAAGAAGCGGTTGAGGGTCGGATTGTCCACCGCGAAGCCGCCGCGCAGCAGCTGCATGATGGCATCGCCCACGATCGGGATCGCCGAGAAGATGTTGGTGATCACGGTGGCGCCCCAGAAGCTCATCTGGCCCCAGGGAAGCACGTAGCCCATGAAGGCGGTGGCCATCATGAGGACGAAGATGATGACGCCCAGCATCCACAGCACTTCGCGCGGAGCCTTGTACGAACCGAAATAGAGGCCGCGGAAGATATGGACGTAGACGGCGAAGAAGAACATCGAGGCGCCGACAGCGTGGGCGCCCTGGATGATGCGGCCGCCATTGACGTCGCGGCGGATGTGCTCGACCGAGTTGAAGGCCAGATCCACGTTCGGCGTGTAGTGCATCGCCAGGATCACACCGGTGATGATCTGCGCGACCAGCATGAAAGCCAGGATCGCACCGAACGTCCACCAGTAGTTGAGGTTCTTCGGGGTCGGGAAATCCATCAGGTGTTCTTTGGAGAACCTGATGATCGGCAGGCGCTCGTCAAGCCAGCGCTCGATACCGGTGGAGGGCGTGTAAGTGGAGTGTTCAGACATCTGGCAGGCCCCCTATCAACCGATCTGGATCATGGTGTCGCTGAGGAATTCGTACGGCGGCACAACCAGGTTCTTGGGCGCCGGGCCCCGGCGGATACGGCCGGCGGTGTCGTAGACCGAACCATGGCACGGGCAGAACCAGCCGTCATACTCGCCGCTCTCGCCGACCGGGATGCAACCCAGATGCGTGCAGTTGGCGATCATCACCAGCCACTGTTCGTGGCCGGGCTTGGTGCGCTGCTCGTCGGTTTCCGGATCCTTGAGCTCGGAGAGAGGAACGGCCTGGGCCTCCTGGATCTCCTTGGGAGTGCGGTGGCGGATGAACACCGGCAGGCCGCGCCACTTGACGGTGACGGACTGGCCCTCGGCGATCGGGGTCAGGTCATATTCGGCCGAAGCCAGCGCCAGGACCGAAGCGTCCGGGTTCATCTGGTTGATGAGCGGCCAGGCGACGCCCACGACGCCGACGGCGCCCACGGCACCGGTCGCGACGTACAGGAAATCCCGCCGCGTCGGCTCGGTTTGAGTTTGTGTATTGCTTGCCACGGTTTGTCCCCGCACTAACTGAGCTTGCTGCTTCCCGCGGACCCGGAAGTCAGGAGCAGGAATGACGATTTGCCGCACGGAACCGGCGGCAGAAATCCGGGCTCTTTTTGCACTGTCACAAGCGCTTGTCCAGTCCGCCCGCGACCCTGCGGCGAGCGATGCGACACTATTCGCAGTTTCCCAGAGCTTTTATCCGGTGTCACCGGGCTTTTTCAGCTACCCGGAGGGTGCGACAAGTGCTGCATCAAACGGCCCTGGAGCTTTGGCATAGATTATGTGTGACATAGACAACCCATTGGATTTACAGGCCCTCTGCCTGCGCCGATAAACCGCAGGTATTTCCAGTTCACGATTAATCCATCGATGACGATCGAACTCGCGCTCTACCAACCTGATATCGCACAGAATACCGGCACGCTTTTGCGGCTCGGGGCATGCCTCGGCATTCGCATCCATGTCATCCACCCGACGGGCTTTCCGTTCTCTCGGCAGGAGCTGAGGCGGGCGGGACTCGACTACCTGGACCATGTCGAATTCGTCGAGCATGTAAGCTTCGAGCGTTTCGAGGCCTGGCGACGGGAGGCCGGCAAGCGACTCGTTCTGCTGACCACCAAGGCCAGCGATTCCTGCTACGAGGTCCAGTACCGCCCCGACGACGTGCTGATGACCGGGCGCGAGAGCGCGGGCGTGCCCGAGGCGGTGGCCGAGGCCGCCGATATCCGGGTTCGCATCCCCATGCGACAAGATATGCGCTCGCTCAACGTCGCAATTGCTGCAACGCTCGTGCTAGGGGAGGCACTGAGACAGACCGGACAATTCGAGACGCTCGCATGACACTTCCCCTCGACATCGACTCCAAGAAGGCCAAGGCCTCCGCCTGGTTCCGCGAACTGCGCAATGCCATCGTGGCGGAACTGGAGGCGCTCGAAGATGCCGTAACCGGCCCGCACGCCGACCGTGCGCCCGGCCGCTTCGTCATCGAACCCTGGGACCGCCCCGCCGGCGGCGGCGGCGAAATGTCGATGCTGCATGGTCGCGTCTTCGAAAAGGCGGGCGTGCACATTTCGACCGTCGAAGGCCAGTTCTCGGAAGATTTTGCCAAGCAGATGCCGGGCACTGCCCAGGGCGCCAGTTTCTGGGCCTCGGGCATTTCGCTCATCATCCACCCGTGGAACCCCAATGTTCCGGCGGTGCATATGAACACCCGCATGATCGTGACCGGCGAGCAATGGTTCGGCGGCGGCGCCGACCTGACCCCGGTGCTCGACCGCCGTCGCACGCAGGAAGACCCGGACACCATCGACTTCCACGCGGCGATGAAAAAGGCCTGCACGGATAACGGCGTCGACTACGACGCCTACAAGAAGTGGTGCGACGAGTATTTCTACCTCGCCCACCGCAAGGAACCGCGTGGGACCGGCGGCATCTTCTACGACCACCACAATTCGGGTGACTGGGACCGTGACTTCGCCTTCGCCCAGTCGGTGGGCAATGCCTTCAAGCACATCTACCCCGAACTGGTCCGCCGCAATTTCGAGACGGCCTGGACGGAGGAAGACCGCAACGAGCAGCTCATCCGCCGCGGCCGCTATGTGGAATTCAACCTGCTCTACGACCGTGGCACGACTTTCGGCTTGAAGACCGGGGGCAATGTGAATTCTATCCTCTCCTCGATGCCGCCCGAGGTGCGCTGGCCCTAAGCGAACGAGGACAAATGTCGGTCACCGACATCCACATCGCCGGATACCGCTCGATCCACAAGATCCGCTTTCCGGTCGAAAAGCTGTCGGTGATGGCGGGCGGCAACGGGGTTGGAAAAACCAACCTCTACCGCTCGCTCGAACTCCTCCACGCGGCCGCGCTCGGTACGCTTTCCGAAGAAATAGCGCGCGAGGGCGGCCTGCCCTCGCTGATGTGGGCCGGTGGACGCAAGGTGACGGACGAACCGCGCCTCGTGCTCGAAGCGACGCTCGATGGCGTGCTGCGGGACAATTCCGACCCCGACGGTTTCAGCCCCACCTACCGGATCGAAATCGGCTTTCCCGACAAGATCAGCACCGCTGCTTTCGACGAGGAAGCGCAGGTGAAGCTCGAAACCATCACTATTCGCACGCGCTCACGCAACGTGGTGCTGATGGAGCGCAGGGGACCATCGGTCTGGGCACGCAATCCCGATGGTGCAAGGGTGCTGGCCGACGACAGCCTGTTCGCCAGCGAGACGGCACTGTCCCGCCTGCGGGGCGGCTATCCCGAGATCGACGCGGTGCGCTACGCGCTTTCCGAATGGCGGTTCTATCACGCCTTTCGCACCGACCCGGCCTCGCCCCTGCGCCGCCCTGCCCTCCCGGTGACCTCGCCGATGCTGCACTCGGACGGCAGCAACCTGGCGGCGGTGTTCGCGACGCTGCGGTTCATTCGCGGCGAGACGCGCGACCTCGATGCGGCCGTGGCCGACGCCTTTCCCGGTGCCCGGATCGAGATGGAAATGCCGGGGCGCGGCGCCGAGTTCGCGGTGCGCTTTCCCGAATTGCCGAACCGGCCCTTCGCGGCATCCGAGCTTTCGGACGGCACGCTGCATTTCCTGGCCTTGATGGGCGCCCTGCTCGCCTACCGGCTACCGCCCTTCATCGCGCTCAACGAACCCGAGACGAGCCTCCACCCCGATCTGCTGCCGGCGCTGGCACGAGCCATCGCCAAGGCGGCTATGCGCAGCCAGGTGTGGGTCGTGACCCATTCGCGCGAGCTGACCGACGCACTGGCGCAGGAAACCGGCATCCTGGCGCGACAGGTTGTCCGCAAGGAAGGCGGCACCTGGCTGGAAGGGTTGAGCGCACTCGGGATATTCAGCGAGGATTAGCAGGCCGGTCGCGCCATGGAACCGAGACCGGGCTCTGCCGTTTCCCCACATGGGCCACGACCAAGGAGGAAGCGATGAAGCGCTTTGACTGTGGGACTTTGGTTCCCGGCTGCCCCTATCACACCGAAGCGGAAAGCGAAGCCGAGATCGTGCGTCGCGAAATCGAACACCTGCGCACCGCGCATGGTGAAACGGTGATCCGGCCGGAAATGGTTGAGCACATCAAGGAACGGATCGTGGAGGTCGTGCCGCATTAAGCGGGACGGTTGTGGGGACGGGTGAGCTCTTTCCCGGGAGGGAAGGAGGGAATTTTTGTGCGCGCGTTAGGCCGCTCGGGTCCTACCACCACCGCAGTACTTCCCCGGCCGCAGAGCCGGGCCTACGGATTTCTCCACTCGAGTGGAGTGGTGCAATGGGCCGGGTCTTCGCCCGGGGAAGTTCCGTGGTGGGGGAGGTTCGTGGCAGGAGGGATCAGCAGGGCGCCTGCCCTAGCCCTCGATCCTCCCGATCAACTCATCTCGATCCAGCGAAAAGCCGCTATCGATCCAGATGCGCTCCAGCCGGTTGAGTTCGAGCCCCACCGCCCTGCCCGGCGCGAACCCCCGGGCGAGCAGGTCTGCTCCTGAGAGCGGGAATTTGGGGATGGCGAGGGCGTTGAGGCGCTGGAAGTTCTGGGCCACTTCCTCCGCGTTACGTTCGGCGATCGCGGCGGCAACGGGGATGGCGGTTTCGACCTGTTTGGGGAAGCGGTAAGCGGCTTCATTGAGGGCGCCGAGATTGACGAGCCGCGCCGCGCGCAGGACCGCCAGGGCATCGGCGATCATCTCGTTAGCGAGGCGCCAGCGAGCCTGCAGCGCTTCGGCGGTGCCATCGGTGACCAGGAGCGCCAGGCGGCCCCGGCCCGTGGGATACGGCGCGAGATCTTCGTAGGATTCGAGCTGCCTGAGTTGCTCGTCCGTAAAGTAGACGACGCCGGCATCGGCCATGGTGTGCAGCGTGCGCGAGACCTTGGAGAGCGCGATGATGCGAGTCATTTCCGAGCCCACGCGTTCGGCCGAGAGGTTGCCGAGCGTATTTGAGGCATCACGACAGGCATCGAGGCCAGCGGGGTCGAAGCGCTGGTGGCCGTGGCTCGCTGAAAAGCGGAAGAAGCGGAAGACGCGTAGTCGATCTTCGGCGATGCGCTGTTCGGGCGAGCCGATGAACCGGATGCGGGCGGAGAGGCAATCATCAAGCCCGTCGAGCGGATCGAAAAGCGTGCCGTCGGCCTCGCAATAGAGCGCGTTGAGGGTGAAATCGCGACGCTGGGCGTCGCGGGACCAGTCGATGCCGAATCGGACCACGGCATGGCGACCATCGGTCTCGACATCCTCACGCAGCGTCGTGACTTCGGCGACGAGATCGTTGGCCTTGAGTGTGACAGTGCCGTGCTCGATGCCGGTGGGATAGGACGCGATGCCCGCTGCATGGGCGCGCTTGACCACCTGGTCGGGCGACAACTCGGTGGCCAGATCGAAGTCGGTGCTGGTGCGATCGTGCGCCATGAGAGTATCGCGAACGACACCGCCCACGGCGCGCGTACGACCCGCGCTGCCATCGAGGGCCTTGAAGATGCGTTGCAGGGCCGGATTCTGCAGCCAGCCAGCAGTACGCAGCCGCGTTTCGGCCTCCTCGCGACCTACCATTGCGTTTCGCCTGTCAGGGCAAGATCGCGGAATCGGCGGGTGAGATTGGCGGTGATGCCCCAGATGCGATGCCCCTCATGCTCGATCTGGAGCGTCGAGTGCTCCTGCCCGTTCCGGCGCACGCGAAAAGTGCCGTAGGCGACTTCGGAGGCGAGTTTGGCGAGCGGCACCTCGAAGAGAGAATCGACCTCGCTTGGATTGGGCACGAAAAGGCCGGACGGGTGCACCTCGGCCACGACCGGCGTGATGAGGTAGTTGCTGCCGGTATAGTAGTGGGGCATGAAGCCCAGGATGCGGGCGTCCGAGGCCAGCATGCCGACTTCCTCGTAGGCTTCGCGAAGGGCCGCCGCGGCGGGACCGGTGTCCGTGGGGTCGATCTTGCCGCCCGGAAATGCCACCTGCCCCGAATGCGAGCGCAGGTCGGCCGAGCGCTCGGTATAGAGCACGGTGAGCCCTTCGGGGCGATGGATGAGTGAGATCAGGACGGCGGCCGCAACGGGCGGACGATCGGGAGGCACGTCAGGCCGCCAGTCGGGAAGGAAGGCAGCGCCTTCCTCCAGAACTTCGGGTTCGTCGAGGAGCCGCTGGCCGATCCGGGCGATACGTTGGTCGTCGGCCAGCACCAGCAGATACTCCTAAGCCTTCTTGCGCGCTCCAAACGCTGCAATCGGGCCCTTGAGTCGCACGGCAAGCGTCGGATCAGCAGAGTGCAGGAGGACGCGCTTGGGATCAACGGGGCCCGGCCATTGCACATTGCCCTCGGGCATCTGAACGTAGCCAAGCGGCCCGTAATAGTCGAAGTCGCCCACGAGGATCACGAAGCTCCCCTCGCCGCGCTCAAGCGCGATCCGGCTCACTTCGCGCGCCAGCAGCTTGCCGGCGCCGCGTTTGCGGAAATTGGGGTGGGTAGCCAGCGGCCCGAGCATGTAGCCGTCGATGCCGCCAATGCTGATGGGGGTCATCCAGACCGAGCCGCACGGCGAGCCATCGACTTCGGCGATGAGGCTGAGCGTCGGATCGATCGGGAACCGCTCGCGGACGCGGAAAGCCGTACGCGCAAATCGGCCGGGGCCGAAGGCAATGGCCTGCAGCTCTTCGACGAAGGCATCGTCGGCAGAGGTGGCAAAACGGACAAGGGGCGAGCCGAGCGGAACGGACGCAGCCTCAAGGGCGGAAAGCGACGGAGCAATCATGATGACGGGTCCTGGAACACAATAAGGACTATCGCGGCTGCTCGACGCAGCCACCTGCTGACCTGCTAGGGTCGTCGTGTCACCTGAAGAACCTTCTCCATCCTAGACGCCTCCTGACGCCTGAAATTCGCATTAGCACCATGATTGGCCTCGCGCAAACGAAAGTCGGGACCAAGCCCAAGTTTTTCAAGACAGTGTGTCGTCTAATTTGCACCTAGTAACCCAGCACCCAAATACGGACTTAGGATGACGAAAAGCGAACAGAAAGGGACCGATCTTGGGACTTTTGATTGACGGACAATGGTCCACGCAGTGGTACGACACCAAGAAGACCGGCGGCACCTTCGAGCGTGCAGCCGCCAGCTTCCGCAACTGGGTGACGCCCGATGGCAGCGCCGGCCCGACCGGTGTAGGCGGCTTCAAGGCCGAGGAGGGGCGTTACCACCTCTATGTGTCGCTCGCCTGTCCCTGGGCGCACCGCACCCTCATCTATCGCAAGCTCAAGGGCCTCGAAGACCTGATCACGGTCTCGATCGTCTCGCCCAAGATGCCGGACGAAACCGGCTGGGCCTTTACCGGTGAAATGGGCTCGACCGCCGACGCCATCAACGGCGCGGACTATCTCTGGCAGGTCTACGCCAAGGCCATGCCCGACTATACCGGCCGCGTGACCGTGCCGGTGCTCTGGGACAAGAAGACCGGCACGATCGTCAACAACGAGAGCTCGGAAATCATCCGCATGTTCAACTCGGCCTTCGACGGGCTGACCGGGAACACGCTCGACTACTACCCCGAGCCGCTGCGCGAACGGATCGACGAGATCAATGCCCGCGTCTATGCCGAGATCAACAACGGCGTCTACCGCGCCGGCTTCGCCACGCGCCAGGACGCCTATGAAAGCGCCGTGCGCAAGCTCTTCGACGCGCTCGACTGGGTCGAAGGCCTGCTCGGCGAACACCGATACCTGGCTGGCGATGTGGTGACCGAGGCCGACTGGCGCCTGCTGACGACGCTGCTGCGGTTCGACGCGGTCTATGTCGGGCACTTCAAGTGCAACATCCGGCGGATCGCCGATTATCCCAACATCACGCGGCTGCTGCGCGAACTCTATCGCGTGCCGGGCGTCGCCGAGACGGTCAACATGGACCATATCAAGACGCATTATTACTGGAGCCACGTGACCATCAACCCGACGCGCATCGTGCCGGTCGGGCCGGAACTGGACTTCATGAAGGGCTGACGCGCCCTGCCCCATTCGCTCGCTGCGACCATTTGCGGCCGCAGCGGGTTTCTTTCCGACTTGGGGTTGACACAATGGCTCGATATAGCGCATACGGCGCGCCCCGCTGACGAACCCGGTCGCGGGCCTCCCTTTCATTTACGCCCTTTCGAGCCGACATCATGACACACGACAGCCCTATGACTGCCGCATCGCCGGCAGAGCAACCTATTGACGATGCCACGGAGCGACGCAATCGCCTCGTAATCTCCCTTCTGCTCGTCTCAGCCTTCGTCGTGATCCTCAACGAGACGATCATGGGCGTGGCGCTGCCCCACCTGATGTCCGACCTGGGCATCACGGCAAGTGCCGCGCAATGGCTGACGACCGCCTTCATGCTCACCATGGCCGTGGTCATCCCGATCACCGGCTTCATGCTGCAACGCTTCACCACCCGCGCGGTGTTCATGTTCGCCATGACCATGTTCAGCGCCGGTACCTTCATCGCCGCCATCTCGCCGGGCTTCCCGGTGCTGCTGCTCGCCCGCGTGGTGCAGGCGGTCGGCACGGCCACGATGATGCCCCTGCTCATGACCACGGTCATGAACCTGGTGCCGCCCGCCTCGCGCGGCCGCACCATGGGCAATATCTCGATCGTGATCTCGGTGGCACCGGCCATCGGCCCCACGATCTCGGGCATCATTCTCAACGTTCTGGACTGGCGCTGGATGTTCTGGCTGGTCCTGCCGATCGCCCTTGCCTCACTCGCGCTTGGCATGGCGCGCATCAAGAACGTCACGACGCCCCGTCCGGCGCCGTTCGACGTGCCTTCGGTGATCCTGTCGGTCTTCGGCTTCGGCGGACTGGTCTATGGCCTTTCCAGCCTGGGTGAAGCCGCCAACCATCCGGGCCCCGTGCCGGGCTGGCTGCCGATCGTCGTAGGCGTGGTGGCCCTGGCGCTCTTCATCTGGCGCCAGCTCTCGCTCCAGCGCGAGGACAAGGCCCTGCTCGACCTGCGCACCTTCCTCGCCCCGATCTTCACCGTTTCGGTGGTGATGATGGCGATCAGCACGATGGCGCTTTTCGGCACCATCATCCTGCTGCCGATCTACGTGCAGAACGTGCTGGGCCTGGATGCCCTCCAGACCGGCCTGCTGCTCCTGCCGGGTGGCCTCATCATGGGCCTCATCGCGCCCTTCGTCGGCCGTCTCTATGACCGGCACGGGCCGGGCCCGCTCATCATCCCGGGCTCGATCATCGTGAGCGCGGTACTCTGGGCGATGACGCTCCTCGACCAGCATACCTCGCAATACTGGCTGCTGGCCGCCCACGTGACGCTGAGCATCGGCCTGGCGCTGATGTTCACGCCGCTCTTCACCGCCAGCCTCGGCTCGCTGCCGCGCAAGCTCTATTCGCACGGCAGTGCGGTTATCGGCACGGCCCAGCAACTGGCCGGTGCAGCCGGCACGGCGCTCTTCGTGGCGCTGATGTCGATGACTGCAGGTCAACTGGCCCAGGGTGGCGTCGACCCGGTCGCCGCCACTGCCGACGGCATCCACACGGCATTCGTGTGGGGCGCGGTGATCTCGATGTTCGCTATCGTGGCGGCGTTCTTCGTGCGCAAACCGGCGGACGATGAGATGCCTGAAGGCGCCGTCGTCACCCACTAACAAGCGTTCGCCTCCCCGGTCCTGCCGGGGAGGCGTTTTTCCAGGCGCTCGACCCGAGCGCTACACGACACCCCATACGCCGCTACGCGGCTCGCCACCGAACACTTCGGCCACGCGTTGCGTTGTAGCAGGCGAAAGCCCATCGGGCAGCGCGTCGAGGGGGAACCAGCCGGCTTCGGCGATCTCGAAACTCCTGCGGAATTCCACGGCCTGCTCGAATTGCCGACAGAGGAAGAGGGCCACGTGGTCGCGGTTCGTGACCGAACTCACATTGTGGTAGATGCCGAAGAGTTCGAGCGGGCCGGTGACCTTGAGCCCGCCTTCCTCGAACACCTCGCGGGCAGCGCTCTCCTCGGCGCTCTCGCCCGGTTCGACGCCTCCGCCAGGGAGCTGCCAGCCGGGCATATAGGTATGGCGGATCAAGAAGATTTTATTGTCGTCGATGAGCATGACGCGGACGCCGAACGTCATGCGGCGCTTGAGGCCCACGGCGAAGAGAAATACACGCGATCTGAGGCGCTGCCATCGAGTGAGTCGCATGCCCGAACTCCAGTTTGAGTCTCTCAATAGCAGGGTCGGTGCGGCGGCTGAATTGCAGCCAGTCCAAAATAGACGTTTTCTTGGGCCGAGCCGCATGGCATTAGGCGCGCGATGACAACGCTGGCCCATATCTCGGACATCCACCTGGCGCCCCTGCCGCCCGTCCGCTTTCAGGATCTGCTTTCCAAGCGCATCACCGGCTTCCTCAACTGGAAACTCAAGCGCAACCGGACGCTGGACGGCGACGGGCTGAGCAATCTCATCCGCCACATGCGCAGCCAGGCGCCCGATATCGTGGCCGTGACCGGCGACCTCACGAACCTGGCGCTCGATGCCGAGATCAACACCGCCGCCAACTGGCTGCAGACCGTGGGCACGCCCGAAGAGGTTTGCGTCTGCCCGGGCAACCATGATGCCTATGTGCGCGGTGCGCTGGAAAAGGCGCGCGAGCGTTGGGACGGCTACATCTCCGGCGAGACGGTCGACAAGTCGCCCTTCCCTTATGTTCGTCGGGTGGGCGATGTGGCGGTGATTGCCTGTTCGAGCGCCATCACCACCCCGCCCTTCTTTGCGGCCGGCAAGTTCGATGAAGCACAAGCCGGGCGGCTGGCCCGGTGTCTCGATGTGCTTGGCGAGGCCGGCTATTTCCGCATGGTGATGATCCACCATCCGCCCAATGTGGAGGACCGGAACTTTAGGCTCGGCCTCTGGGGTGCACAGCTTTTCCGCGACGTCGTGGCCAAGCATGGCGCCGAGGTCATCCTCCATGGCCACACCCACAAATCGACGATCCACTCGATCCCCGGCCCCACCATCGACGTACCGGTGATTGGAGTGGCAGCGGCAGGCGCGGCGCAGGGTGGTAGCCATGACGATCCGGCGCGATACAACCTGTTCCGCGTCGAAAAGTCGGGAAACGGCTGGTCGTGCCTGATGCGCGAATATGGCTTCCAGCGGCTGGGCAGCGAGATCGTGATGCGCTTGCAGATGCGGGTCTACTAGGCCATCGCCCACCCAGTTCCCAAAGCAGCAAGGAACACCTATCTCTAGTGAACGTGATTCACCGACAAGGTCCCATGCCCGCAACGACCTTCTTCATCGACAAGCCTGTCTACGACGCGGCAAAGGGGCTTGTTCGCTTCGACTACGGGCTGGACGACCGCCGCTTCTGCGAAACCCTGGAATTGCCGCCCGGCGCCGATGCGCGGGCGGCCGAGACCGAAACCTTCGGCAAGCTGCTGGGCCTCGCCGCGATCGTGATGGGCGTGAGCTATTTCAAGCTGCTGGCCCCACTCAAGATCGCTGCGCCCGATATCGCGTTGACGACCGAAGAGCGCGCTTTCGTTATCGACGTCTACGAGAACGGGTTGGGCGAATTCTATGCCCGCAACAACCTCCAGCGCTTTGGCAAGCTGTCGCTCGAGGCGCCAGAGGACAACCACCGCCCTGCTCGCTTTGACCTGCCGGATCGTGCGCTGGTGCCGATCGGCGGCGGCAAGGATTCGCTGGTAAGCGTCGAGCTGCTGCAGGCGGCCGATGTCGCCTTTACCCCATTCGCGGTCAACCCCAAGGGGCCGATCCTCTCCTCGGTCGACAAGATCGGCATTCCGCCGATCTATGTGACGCGCACGCTCGACAAGGAAATGATCCGGCTCTCCAAGGAGCCGGGCTTCTACAATGGCCACGTGCCCTCGACGGCCATCAATTCGATGATCGCCGCACTTTGCGCCGTGCTCTATGGCTACAACCGCATCGTGCTCTCCAACGAGCGCTCGGCGAGCGAGGGCAATGTGACCTTCGATGGCCGCGAGGCCAACCACCAGCATTCCAAATCCATCCAGTTCGAAGAGATTCTGGCCTCGGTGCTGGCGAATGCGACGGGTGGCTCGCTGCAATATTTCTCGATCCTGCGGCCCTATTCGGAGGCCCGGATCGCTTCGCTGTTCGCGCGTGAGACTAAGTACGACCACGTGTTTTCGAGCTGCAATCGCAATTTCCGGCTGGCAGGACACGATGGTCCGCTCTGGTGCGGGGAATGCCCGAAATGCCATTTCGTCTTCCTGATCTTCGCGCCTGTGATGAGCAAGGAGCGGCTGGTCGGCATTTTCGGCCAGGATCTGCTGGCCCAACCCGAACACGAGCATTCCTTCCGTGAGCTCACGGGGCTTGCCGGGCAGAAGCCCTGGGAATGCGTTGGCGAAATCCTCGAGGCAGCGGCCTGCCTCTATGAATTGACCAAGCGTTCGGAATGGGCGGACGAGTCCATCGTGCAATTGCTCATGCCGGACCTGTTGACACAATACGGCGAAGGCAAACTTGAATTTGCTTTGGCTGAGCTGATGGCCGACAGTAGCGAACATCACATACCCCAAAGTCTTGCCGCGAGGATTTCGCCCCATGCACTTTGATGCGCCCGTGCTGCTCTATGGAGCGGGCAGAGAAGCCCGCTCGACGCGCGACTTCATCCGCACCCATTCTCCCGGAACGAAGGTCTACGTGACGGTGGACAGCGGCGACGTAGACATCGAGGATGTCGAGATCATCGCCCCGTCCGACCTGCAGGACGCGATCGCCGCGCGCCGTTTCGGCACCATCGTCAAGAGCCCGGGTGTCTCGCGCTATCGCCCCATCTTCGCCATCGCGCGCGAGGCGGGGATCGCGGTGACCTCCAACCTCAACCTCTGGGGCGAGGAATACCGGAGCAAGGTCAAGGTCGTCGCCATTTCGGGCACCAAGGGCAAATCGACCACGGCAACGCTGACCTGGCTGATGCTGACCAATTCGGGTGTCGACGCAGGCCTGGGCGGCAATGTGGGCGTGGCGCCGCTCGACGTGGCGGACAAGTACAAGACCGTGGTTTTCGAGCTTTCGTCCTACCAGACGGCGGACATGGCCTTTACGCCCGACATCGCCGCCATAACCAACCTTTCGCCCGAACACACCGACTGGCATCGCGATGTCGAGCATTATTATGCCGACAAGCTCAACCTCATCGACCGCGACAGGGATTTTCCGGTGGCGCTGGGTGTCGGGGCCAGGGACAACAAGCTGGTGCTCGAGGCGCTGCGTAATCCGGCACGCCTCGTGCCGGCGCTCGATCGCGAGAGCGATCAGGCCATCGTGGACGCGGTGAGCATTTCGCGCCTCAAGGGGGCGCACAATCTCGACAATGCCCGGCTCGCCGCGCAGATCGCACTGGCGGCGGGAGGCACACTCGAGGGCGTGCTCAAGGGCATTGCCGAGTTCAAGCCGCTGCCCCATCGGCTCGAAGAGCACATCGTGGGCGGCATGCTGTTCGTCAACGACTCGATCTCGACGACGCCGGAAGCCACCAAGGCGGCGCTCGCGGCCTTCCCGGGTATGCGCATCGCGCTCATCGCCGGCGGCCACGAACGCAACCAGGACTATACGGAACTCGCGACGCTTCTCGCCCCGCGCGGGGTGACGGTGCTGGTGTGCCTGCCGGTAACGGGCGATCGGCTGGCGACGGCAACCTATGCTGCCGCTCCGCAGATCGAGGTGCTGGAAGCGGAAAACCTCGAAACGGCGATGCAGGCGTTGTCCCATCGCCGCAACCGGTTCGATGCGGTGATCCTTTCACCGGGCGCGCCGAGTTACAACCAGTTCAAGAATTTCGAGGAGCGCGGGAATACGTTCATCGCGCTGGCCGAAAAGCTCTTCGGGGAAAAGGTAGCCTAGGCCTCCGGCCACCACTCGAAGATGCCGATGCGGCAATATTCACGGAAACCCAGCCGCTCATAGACCGGGCGGCCCATGGTGGAGGCGCCCAGCACCGCAGCCTTGTAGCCGTCGTCGGCCGCCTGCTTGAGCGGCACGACCGTCATGGCCGCGCCGATGCCGCGACGGCGGTAATCGGGATCGGTATAGATGAAATAGAGACCGGCGACGCCCGCGCCATAGAGCATGGTCGCGGTCGAGACCGGCTTTCCCTCGAAGGTGCCGAGGAAATGGTGCCATTCGGGGTGATCTAGGCCGAGGCGGGCATACATATCGCCCACCCAGCGCGCCTCCACCGGCCCCTCGCCGAACCCACCGCCCAGGACATGCACCCAGGAATCAAGCTCGGCCCGCGTTTCGACGCGCTGGATGGCAAAGCCATCTGGCACGCGTACGGCCTCGGGTACGATGGAGAGATCCGCGGCCATGCCGTAATCGTCGCCGGCATAGGTAAAGCCGGCGTGGTCGAGGCGCTTTTCGAGATCGCGCGGCTGCATGGAGGGGCCTACATGCCAGGCTCCTGGCACCTTGCGGCGCTTGAGGGCCTCCAGCGAGGCCGCGATGCCGGCATCGGCATTCGCCTTGGTGAGCCGGGCGCCGTAGATGGCATTGTGATAGTCGATGGGCGAGCCGCCGATGACCCAATCGAGATCATCATGCCGCTCCTCCCCGCCGCCGGCCCGGCCCAGATCGAGCAGGAATTTTGCACCATTGGCCTCGATCGCCTCGGCAAGCGCGGCATGGCCCAGATTGGTCAGCACGCTCATGCGGGCTGCATCTCAGGCTTGACCTCTTCGAGTTCGATGAGGGTGCCGTCGAAATCCTTGGGATGGAGAAACAGAACCGGCAGGCCATGCGCGCCGACCTTCGGCTTGCCATCGCCAAGAATGCGCGCGCCGCTCGCCACCAGCCTGGCGGCGGCATCGGCGAGATCGTTGACCTCGAAACACATGTGATGAATGCCGCCCTCCGGATGCCGGGCAAGAAAGCCGATGATGGGCGAGTTTTCACCAAGCGGATGAAGCAGCTCGATCTTGGTGTTTTCGAGTTGAACGAACACGACGGTCACCCCGTGGTCGGGCAAGGCCTGAGGCTCTGACACCTCTGCACCCAGAGTGAGGTGATACCGCTCGGTTGCCTTTTCAAGGTTCGGAACGGCGATGGCAACGTGGTTGAGGCGACCGATCATAGGGTGGCAAGGTGGCCGTGGCCGCCCCCCCTCCCAGCCTCCCCCGCAAGGGGGGAGGTGTTTCGATCCAGTTCGAGGCAAGTGGAGTATCCCACAAACGGGATGGGCACCTCGGCGCTCTTGGCCCACCCCCTCCCTAGCCCTCCCCACAAGGGGGAGGGTGGGTGTCCCTGGCGAGATCGTGCTGCAAACCCCACCCTCCCCCTTGTGGGGAGGGCTAGGGAGGGGGTGAGCAACAGGCACCAGCTCATCGGTTCGACAACCTTCCCACGATCTGGTTCAGCACCGAGTTCGCGGCTTCGAGCACGTTTGTGCCCGGCCCGAAAATCTCGGCGACACCGGCGTCACGAAGAAAAGCATAATCCTGTTCGGGGATGACACCGCCGACGATGACCGTGACTTCTCCAAGACCGCGAGAGGAGAGCTCGGCGATCAACTCCGGGACCAGCGTCTTGTGTCCGGCCGCCAGCGAAGAAACGCCGACAGCATCGACTTTGAGGCCGGCCACATGGTCGGCAACCTCGGGAGCCGTTTCGAATAGCGAGCCGAGGTGGACATCGAAGCCAAGATCCGCGAAAGCGGTGGCGATGACCTTGGCTCCACGGTCGTGACCGTCCTGCCCCATCTTGGCGATGAAGATTGACGGGGGACGGTTGTTGGCGGCTTTGAACGCTGCGATGCGATCCTGCATCGCAGCATATTCCGGATCGCCGTCATAGCCATTGGCGTAGACGCCGGAGATGACACGCGTGATGGCCTGATGGCGGCCGAATGCGTCTTCGAGGGCTTGCGAAATCTCCCCCAACGTGGCGCGAGCACGCGCAGCATCAATAGCAGCAGCGAGGAGGTTGCCATTCGATCGCCCGGCGGCGCGCAGCGCTTCGAGGCTCGCCCGGGTGCGGGCCTCGTCACGGGTGCGGCGCAGCTCGTTGAGGCGCGCGATCTGCTCTTCGCGGACCTTGCGGTTGTCGATCTCGCGGACATCGACCGCAGCCTCGTCTTCGACGCGGAAGCGATTGACGCCGACGATAACATCCTCTCCGCGGTCGATGCGGGCCTGCCGCAAAGCAGCGGCCTTTTCGATTTCAAGCTTGGGGCCGCCCGCCTGCACGGCATGGGTCATGCCGCCCTCCTCCTCGATCTCGGCGATGAGCGCGCCGGCATGGGAGACGAGATCTGCGGTCAGGGCTTCGATGTAGTAGGAGCCGCCCAGCGGATCGACTACGTCGGTGACGCGGCTCTCGTTCTGGAGGATCAACTGGGTGTTTCGCGCGATGCGCGAGGAGAACTCGGTGGGGAGCGCGATGGCTTCGTCAAACGAGTTGGTGTGGAGCGACTGCGTGCCGCCGAGAACGGCAGCGAGCGCCTCGATGGTGGTGCGCACGACATTGTTGTGCGGGTCCTGCTCGGTGAGGCTGACGCCAGAAGTCTGGCAATGGGTGCGCAGCATTTTCGAGCGCGGTTCCTTGGCGCCGAAATCGGTCATGATATGCGACCAGAGGGTTCGCGCGGCGCGGAGCTTGGCGACTTCGAGGAAGAAGTTCATGCCGATGCCGAAAAAGAAGCTGAGGCGCCCGGCGAAGGCATCGATATCCAGCCCGCGGGCCATGGCCGCGCGGACGTAATCCATACCGTCGGCCAGCGTATAGGCCAGCTCCTGCACCGCCGTCGCCCCAGCCTCGTGCATGTGGTAGCCCGAGATCGAGATGGAGTTGAACTTGGGCATGTGCTCGGAAGTGTAGGCAATGATGTCGCCCACGATCCGCATGCTCGGTTCGGGCGGGTAGATGTAGGTATTGCGGACCATGAACTCCTTGAGAATGTCGTTCTGGATGGTGCCGTCGAGCTGATCGGGGCGCACGCCCTGCTCCTCGGCGGCGACGATGAACATGGCGAGCACCGGGATCACCGCGCCGTTCATGGTCATGGAGACCGACATCTGGTCGAGCGGGATGCCGTCGAAAAGGAGCTTCATGTCCTCCACGGAATCGATGGCGACACCCGCCTTGCCGACATCGCCGACGACGCGGGGGTGATCGGAATCGTAGCCACGATGGGTGGCGAGATCGAAGGCGACAGAGAGGCCCTTTTGGCCCTTTTCGAGCGCCTGGCGGTAGAAGGTGTTGGACTCGCGCGCGGTGGAGAAGCCGGCATATTGGCGGATGGTCCACGGGCGGTTGGCGTACATGGTGGCGCGGACGCCACGGGTATACGGGGCCGCGCCGGGCATGGCGGCGGGGGCCCAGGCGGGGACGTCTTCCGGGAAATAGGCCGGGCGGATGGGGAGATCGCCGTAGTCGCGGTTGAGCGCGGTGACGGGCGTGTCGCGCAGTTCGCGCTGGGCGAGGGTCGACCAGGCGGCGAAGGTGATGGTGGGGCGGTCAGAGGTCATGGTCAGCCTCCGGGCGCGATCTTGCCGGCAGGTCACCTCCCCCCTTGCGGGGGAGGGACAGGGTGGGGGGTAGGCGATGAGCGCTGAGTCTGTTGTTCACCCCCCTCCCAGCCTCCCCCGCAAGGGGGGAGGTGTTTCGATCCGGGTGGTGGCGCAAGGAGCGTTCAACAAGCACGATCCGCACCTCCCCCCTTGCGGGGGAGGCTGGGAGGGGGGTAAGCCGCGTGCCCTGCCCGCTCATACTTCCTCGAACTCCAAAATCACCTCATCCACGGCCAGCACGGCGCCGGGCTTGACCCTTACCTTGGCCACCCGAGCGCGCTTTTCCGCCTTGAGCACATTTTCCATCTTCATCGCCTCGACGATGGCCAGCGGCTGGCCGTCTTCGACGATATCACCTTCGGCGACATCGATGCGAACCACCTGGCCCGGCATCGGGCAGAGGAGGAATCTGGAAAGGTCCGGCGGCACTTTTACCGGCATCAGCGGCATGAGGTCTGCGACGCGGGGGAGCAGCACCTTGAGGTCGAGGTCGGCGCCGCGATAGCGGATGCGGAAGCCGGAGGTGCGGCGGTCGACCTTCATGCGGTGGACATTGCCATCGACGCGGGCGCGGGCGATGGTGTCGCCGGGCTCCCAGCGCATCTCGACCAGCGTGCGGCCGCCGGAGTGGTAGAGCCAGAATTCCTCGTCCTTCTCGGTGACGTCGAACTGCCAGCGGCGCTCGCCGAGCAGGACGGCGCGCTGGTGGCTGGGGACGTATTCGTCCGATCCGGCATCGAGGAAGCCGCGCCCGTCGATGCGGTAGGCCGCGCAGGCAGCGAAGGCGGCGATCTCGCCAAGGGTCTGGTCGTCGAGTTCGGCGCCGTGGAAGCCCTCGGGGAATTCCTCGGCGATGTAGCCGGTGGTGAGGCGTCCCTCGCGGAAACGCTGCTGGCCCATGACGGTGGAAAGGAAAGGCAGGTTGTGCCCTACCCCTTCGACCTCGAACTCATCGAGCGCCACGGCCATGGCCTCGATGGCGGCGGCGCGGTCGGGGGCCCAGGTGCAGAGCTTTGCGATCATCGGATCGTAGAAGGTGGAGATTTCTCCGCCCTCATAGACGCCGGTGTCGTTGCGGACGACAAAGGCGGAACTGCTCTCTTCCTCCGGCGGCCGATAACGCGTGAGGCGGCCGACCGAAGGCAGGAAATTGCGGTAGGGGTCTTCGGCGTAGAGGCGGCTTTCGATGGCCCAGCCGTTGAGTTTCACATCGGCCTGGGTCAGCGGCAGCTTTTCGCCAGCGGCGACGCGCAGCATCAGCTCAACGAGGTCGAGACCGGTTATGAGCTCGGTCACCGGATGCTCGACCTGGAGGCGCGTGTTCATCTCGAGGAAGTAGAAATTGCGGTCCTTGTCGACGATGAATTCGACCGTGCCGGCGCTGGCATAGCCAACGGCCCTGGCGAGGGCCACGGCCTGTTCGCCCATGGAGCGGCGGGTGGCCGCATCGAGGAAAGGCGACGGGGCCTCTTCGATGACCTTCTGGTTGCGGCGCTGGATGGAGCATTCGCGCTCGCCGAGATAAAGCGCATTGCCGTGGGTGTCGGCCAGCACCTGAATTTCGATATGGCGCGGCTCGGTGACGAATTTTTCGATAAAGATGCGGTCATCGCCGAACGAGGACGCGGCCTCGGACTTGGAGCGCTCGAAACCCTCACGGGCCTCGGCATCGTTCCAGGCGATGCGCATGCCCTTGCCGCCACCGCCGGCCGAGGCCTTGATCATCACGGGGTAACCGATCTGAGTGGCGATCTTGACCGCCTCCTCCGCATCGGCGATGAGGCCCATATGGCCGGGGACCGTGGAGACCCCCGCTTCGGCGGCGATCTTCTTGGAGGTGATCTTGTCGCCCATCGCCTCGATGGCCTTGACGGGCGGGCCGACGAAGATGATGCCGGCGTCGGCGAGCGCCGCGGCGAAGGCGGGGTTTTCCGAGAGGAAGCCATAGCCTGGGTGGACGGCTTCGGCCCCGGTTTCGCGGCAGGCGGCGATGATCTTGTCGATCGAGAGATAGGATTCCTTGGCCGGAGAGCCGCCGATGTGAACGGCTTCATCGGCGAGGCGGACGTGGAGGGCTTCGCGGTCGGCGTCGGAATAGACGGCGACGGTTCTGATGCCGAGCTTGCGGGCGGTCTTGATGACGCGACAGGCAATTTCGCCGCGGTTTGCGATGAGGAGTTTGGAGATCATTCAGGCGGTCTTTCCGTCCATGGCCTGGTGGCGTGGGCTTGCGGTTCGGCCTTCGAGAGATTGGGCGATGATGTCGAACACACCGTCGGGATTGGTAAGCACATCCAGGTTGCTGAAGCGCAGGACATCGTAGCCGCGCGAGCGAAGGAAGGCGTCTCGCGTTGCGTCGTGGGCTAGCCCGGCGTCGGCGTAGTGCTGGCCGCCGTCAACTTCGATGATGAGTTGAGCATGGTGGCAGACGAAGTCCGGGAAATAGTCACCAACCTGGCTCTGCTTGCGAAAATGATAGCCGCTGGTGCGGAAGGTGTAGAGCAGACGCCAGAGGCGTTTTTCGGCGTCCGTGGAGGTGGAGCGGAGAGTCTGGGCTCGGGTGGGCATTCAGGAGTCCCCCCTCCCAGCCTCCCCCGCAAGGGGGGAGGTGTTTCGATCCAGTTGCCGGTCAACTAAGCGTCCTACAACCACGGATAGCACCTCCCCCCTTGCGGGGGAGGCTGGGAGGGGGGTGAGCCGGGCGTACTGCATCACGCCCTCACAACGGAATATTGTCGTGCTTCTTGACCGGCACCGACGCCTTCTTCTTCTTCAGCGTCTCGAAGGCTCGCACCACCCGGCGTCGTGTCCCATGCGGCATGATCACGTCGTCGATGAAGCCGCGCTCGGCGGCGACGAAGGGGTTCGCAAACCGGTCTTCGTAGTCCTTCGTACGCTTGGCGATCTTGTCCTTGTCGGCCAACTCCGAGCGATAGAGGATTTCGACGGCGCCCTTGGCGCCCATCACGGCAATTTCGGCGCTCGGCCAGGCGTAGTTGACGTCGGCGCGAATGTGTTTTGAGGCCATCACGTCATAGGCGCCGCCATAGGCTTTTCGCGTGATGACGGTGACCTTGGGGACCGTCGCCTCAGCATAGGCGAAGAGGAGCTTCGCCCCGTGCTTGATGATGCCGCCATATTCCTGCGCCACGCCCGGCAGGAACCCGGGGACATCCACCAGCGTCAGGATGGGGATGTTGAAACAGTCGCAGAAGCGGATGAAGCGGGCGGCCTTTTTGGAGGAGTTGATGTCAAGGCAGCCAGCCAGCACCAGCGGCTGGTTGGCGACGACGCCCACCGTCGAGCCGTTAAGGCGGATGAAGCCGGTGAGGATGTTGCCGGCGTGGTCCTTCTGCAGTTCCAGGAAGTCGGCTTCGTCGGCGATCTTGAGGATCACCTCGCGCATGTCATAGGGCTTGTTGGCGTTGTCGGGGATGATGGTATCGAGGCTCGCCTCACCACGATCGATGCGGTCGTTGACGGCGACGACCGGCGGCTTCTCGTTGGCCGAGAGCGGCAGGAAATCGAAGAGGCGGCGGACTTCGAGCAGGGTCTCGATGTCGTTCTCGAAGGCGGCGTCCGCGACGGAGGAGATTTTGGTGTGGGTCGAGGCACCGCCGAGTTCTTCCTGGGTGACGATCTCGTTGGTGACGGTCTTCACCACGTCCGGACCAGTCACGAACATGTAGCTCGTGTCCTTGACCATGTAGATGAAATCGGTGATCGCCGGGGAATAGACCGCCCCGCCCGCGCACGGCCCCATGATGACCGAAATCTGTGGCACGGCGCCCGAGGCCTGGACATTACGCCAGAACACCTCGGCATAGCCGCCGAGCGAGGCCACGCCTTCCTGGATACGGGCGCCGCCGCTGTCGTTGAGGCCGATGACCGGCGCGCCGTTCTGCACGGCCAGATCCATGATCTTGCAGATCTTCTGGGCGTGAGTTTCGCTCAGCGACCCACCGAAGACCGTAAAGTCCTGCGAGAAGACGTAGACCATGCGGCCGTTGATGGTGCCCCAGCCGGTGACGACGCCATCGCCGGGGATGATGGTTTCGTCGATCCCGAACTCGGTCGCCCGGTGGGTGACGAACATGTCATATTCTTCGAAGGAACCGGGATCGAGCAGAACTTCGAGGCGCTCGCGCGCCGTGAGCTTGCCCTTGGCGTGCTGGGTGGCGATACGCTTTTCGCCGCCGCCCAGGCGCGCCTGCGCGCGCTTCTCATCGAGCGCTTCGATAATCTTCTGCATGGGTCCCCTCGACAGCCCGGCGAAGTCTATTGTTAGCGCAGATTATTTGACCGGACAGTCAAAATTTATCACGCGCCAGAATGCGTGGAAAGCGGCACGACGTTGTCGCGTGCGGGCTTCGGATTGACGATGACGCGGCCCGCTACGCCACCTGCCAGGATGCTCTCGGCCTCGGCCGGCAAGTCCTCGAGACGCGCTTCGGAGACCATCGGTTCATAGGCGGCGGGGACGAAGAGGCTGGCCATTCGCTCCCAGGCCGCAACGCGCGCTTCATAGGGCTGCATGACGCTGTCGATGCCGAAGAGGGTCACGTTGCGCAGGATGAACGGCAGCACGCTGCCGTCGAATTTGGCGCCGCCAGCCAGGCCGATGGAAGCGACCGCACCGCCATAGCGAATTTTCTTGAGGACTTCGGTAAGGAGCGGCCCGCCGACCGGATCGATGGCTGCGGCCCAGCGCTCGCCGTCGAGACCCTTGCCGGAGGGTTCAAGCAATTCGCGCCGATCGATAATCTCGCTGGCGCCAAGACGCGTCAGGTGTTCGGATTGTTCGGGCCGGCCGGTGACGGCGACGACACGGTAGCCGAGGCGAGCGAGGAGCATGACGGCAAGGGAGCCCACGCCACCCGATGCACCGGTGACGAGGATATCTCCGCGATTGGGCGTGACACCATCTTCCTTGAGCCGATTGATGGCGAGCATGGCGGTGAGGCCGGCAGTGCCGAGCATCATGGCCGTGCGCGCGGAGAGGCGGCGCGGCAGTGGCACGAGCCATTCGGCATCCACGCGCGCCCGCTCGGCGAAGCCGCCCCAGCGCGTTTCCCCGACGCGCCAGCCGGTGAGGATCACGGCCTGGCCGGTGTGATAGCGGTAATTGCGGCTCTCGATGACGCGCCCAGCGAAGTCGACGCCTGCAACATGCGGATAGGCGCGAACGATATTGCCCTTACCGGTCAGCGCCAGGCCGTCCTTGTAGTTGAAACCGGCCCACTCGACCGCAACCAGCACGTTGCCCGCCGGCAGCTCAGCGTCTTCGACCGACCGCACCGACGAAACGATCTCGCCACTTGCGTTCCTGTCGGTCACCAATGCACGAAAAACCAATACTCTCTCCACCCCGGCCTTGAACACCGGCCGCCTTGTGCCCGCCACAGCACCATTTTCAATAGGGTCCGGTCAACGCCTTTGGCGGCACCCCTGCCCGCTCAAGCCCGGTAGCCAGTGCCGTAAGCAAGCTTGTGTCGGATAGCCGGCGCCGCAGCTCCGGCAGGATGCCGTTGGCGCGGAACGGCTGGTGATCGAGCACCTGCGGCAGGTAGCGGCTGACAATGGCTGTGTCGCCCGATTGGAGGGCGGCAGCGACGACGACGACCGCCCCAAGCGTGCGATCACTTTGCGCCAACGTTTCGCCATAGCGGCGCGCCTGCAGGTAGTCGCCATCGCGCAGCGCATTGAGCGCCGGCGCCGCGAAATACCAGGAGGGTGGATTGGGCGTTTTACGGATGGCGGTATCGGCGAGGTCAGCGCCCTGTTGCCAATCGGGACCGAGTGCAAGCAGGCGACCGAGCGCGGCTATGGCGTTGGCGCTGGCCGGGTTGAGCTGGACCGCGGAGGCATAGGCGACGCGGGCCTTGGCGAGGTCACCGGCCATTTCGTCGACGCGTCCAGTTTGCTCCCAGACAAAGCTGTTGATGGGGGCGGCAGTGACCGCAGCATCGCTCATCCGACCGGCGGTCACGGCTTCCTCGGCGACCTTGGCCGGGACCGCGGTATCCATGGCCAGCGTGGCATTGGTAGCGAGGGAGGCAGGCGTCATCTGTTCTTCGGCCGGAAGCGAGGCGAAGCACCGGCGAGCCGATTGCGCATCGTCGGGATCGGCGGTGTCGCGGTAGGCCTCGAAGGCGATACGGCAGAGATAGGGCGTGGCTACGGCAGAGAAATTGGGGTGCGTCGACAGCCATTGGCGCGCGGAGCGATGCAACGGACCGCGTGGACTGCCCAGCACCAGGGCGATACCGCGTGACACTTCGTCTACCGCGCGCGGTCTGGTCGCCTCGGAAAGGGGGCGCGATACCGCGTAGCTCCACTGCACGCTCTGGTCGCGAGCGCGGGTGAGGATAGCGCCGTATTCAACGGCGCCGTCGACGACGCGCATGACGCCTGACAGGACGTAGCTTTCCGGGCCGGCAGGATCGGCGCCTTTCGGATCGGCCGAGCCATAGGCAACGTCGATGTCGTCGAACCGGTCGAGATCGCTCACCAATGCCAGCGCCACGTCGCCGACAACCGACTTTCCCTCCTCCCCGGCAAGGTTCTGGAAATCGACTACGGTAACGACCGGCTTCCTCGGGGGCGGCATGTCGAGCCCGGGTGGCAGCGGCTGTCCCCAAAAGAGATAAGCGAGGCTGGCAAGGGCCGAGGCGAAGAAGGCGCCGATGAGGAGGCCTGAGCCGAACCGCCGGGACGGCAGCGTCGCAACCGGGGCGGCAGCGGGAGCCTGGGCGGTCGGGATAGCTTCCGGAGTGGCTTCATCGGCATCTGTCAGCTCGAACCTGGGCACATAGCGACCGACGGGCAGCTCGATGCGCACGCCATGAGGCATGCGACCATCCTGATAATATTGTTCGAGCAGCGCGCGGAGGCGACGAGCCTGCACCCGCACGATCGGATCGGCTTGGGGATCGAAATCGGCGGGGCGTCCGAAGACATCCACGGCAATAGAATAGGCCTTGATGGCGGCCTCACGTCCCTCGAGCTTCGCCTCGACGATATAGCGCAGGAAATGGGCCAGTTGCGGGGAGCGAACCATCTCGGGCCAGCTCAGGACATCGTCCAAAGCAGCCTTGATCCGTGCAACCGAACCCTCGGGCTGCACCAAGCGTGAACCTCCCCTACCCCCTTGGGCGAGCATCAACCAGTTTACATGTAAAATGCAAGCGGGTCTTACCGCACTTAACCCCATGCCTCTTTCGCGACGCGCGCGAGCAGTTCATCAACTGGGGACGAATGCGTCGTTCGCCGGCAGAGCGCAGCCCCGAACGGGCATATTGTGCGCGATTTCATTATTGCGCGCACGGTGGGAAGGAGCGCACCCGCAGTGGCTTTCCCCAGCTCCCGCCACAGGTGTGGAGTGTTCCTTCCGACCCAGAATGCGGCGGGACCTCAGGGGACCGACCAGAGGCCGGCGTTTCCTCCCGAGCGCCCGGCACGAAAGAGGGGAAGTCCCGGCAAGGACTTCCCCTCTCTTTCGTTCAAGCTCTCGAAACGGATCAGCCGGCGCGCTCGACGAGCCGTAGCGGCACGACCACATCCGGCAGATCAATCGAGGGCGCGGGACGGCCGAGCAGATAGCCCTGCGCCTCCATGCAACCTTCCTCATGCAGCATCGTCATCTGATCCTCACGCTCGACGCCTTCGGCGAGGACGGGGATATTGAGGCTCTTGCCGATGGTCAGCACGGCCTGCACGATGGCCTTGGCCTGGGGGCTGCGATCGATCTCGGCAAGGAAGGCCTTGTCGAGCTTGATGCGATCGAATGGGAAGAGGCTGAGCGAGGCGAGCGTCGAATAGCCGGTGCCAAAATCATCCATGGCGACGGAAACACCGAGCGCGCGCACGGCCTTCAGAATGCGGACGGTGTGGTCCGGATCGGCAACGAGCGTGCTTTCGGTGACTTCGATCTCGAGCCGCTTGGGATCGAGTCCGGTTTCATCGAGCACCTGCTCCACGAGACGCGGCAGGCTGTCATCGAGCATCTGCACGGGCGAGACGTTGACGGCGACCTTGTAGGGGCGCGGCCAGGCGGCGGCATCACGACAGGCCATGCGCATCACATGCTCGCCCAGCGGAATGATGAGCCCCGAATGCTCGGCGAGCGGAATGAACTCCATCGGCGAGACCATACCGCGCTCAGGATGGCGCCAGCGCACCAGCGCCTCATAACCGACGATCTCGCGCGTCTGGACGTTCTTCTGAACCTGGTAGTGGAGCTCGAACTGATCGTCGTCGATGGCACGAGCCAGCTCGACCACCATCGTACGGCGCTGGCGCGCCACTTCATCGAGATCGGCCTGGTAATAGCCAACATCGCTGTTGTGAAGGTTCTTGACCCGGCTCATGGCGAGATCGGCATTGTCGAGCAGCGCTTCGACATCGTCGGCATCGTCGGGGAAGAGAGCCACGCCGAAGCGGGCAGAGACTTCCAGCGCACCATCGGGTGTTTCGAGACGCATGGCGATGGCCGATTGCAGGCGCTTGATGAGCATGGGGACATCCATGTCATCGAAGACCGCACGCAGCACCGCGAATTCATCGCCGCGGGTACGGGCGACGATTTCCGTGGGCATCAGCGCGCTCTTGAAGCGATTTGCGATGGTGCGCAGCACGCGATCGCCCTCGGCGTGGCCAAGGATATTGTTGATGTCGCGAAAGCGATCGATGTTGATGACGATCGCGGCAAGCCTGGTGTCCTTGACCCCATCGCTCACGAGATTCACCGCCTCGCGCACAAACCAGTCGCGATTAGGCAGACCCGTAAGGGCATCGTGATTGATGATCTCGCGAACGCGGGCAGATGTTTCCTTGCGCACCGAGCTATCGAGGAAGGAGCTGGCGAGACCCGTACCGAGGATCAGGAGCCCCATCGAGCCGACGGCGAAGGCGAGACCCAGCCCGGAGCCCAGGTCTACGAAACCGGAGAGGCACAGCACGGGATCGTGCATCGCCGTCATGGCCGTGAAATGAAGGCCTACGATCGAAACTGTAAGGAGCGCCGTGGCGCCGATGGCATGGGCGCGCGTCGTGCCGACCTTGATGACCGTGAAGCCGGCCAGCCCCAGAAGGAGCGCGATGGAAACCGCCATCGCGGCATAAAGGGGGCTGAACACGATGACGTGCTGGCCGCCATCCATCACGTAGCCGGCCATGCCGGTAAAGTGCATGGCACTGACCGCGGCGCCGAAGATGAGCCCACCCACTTCCCAGGAGAGCGGCAGGCGCTGCTCGACCGCGACAGCGCCGGCAATGAAGCAGCCTATCATCGCAATCATGGCCGAAAGCGCCGTCATGACGGGCTCGTAGCCCACGGGCACGCCGGGCTGATAGGCGATCATGGCGATGAAGTGTGTACACCAGATCGCGGCGCCGCCGGACACCCCGACCATGAAAAGCCAACTAAATCGTGCTCCCCCATGCGCCTTCCTGGCGCGATGAAGAAGCCGTATCGCCACCGCCACGCCCGCTATGCAGACGAAAGCCGCCAGCAGGACGAGGAGGAGGTTGTGTGCTCCGGCCATACTGCCGATCAACCACATACGAGCCCCCAGTAGAACTGCTCCACTCTAGAGGGTGCAAGTCTTAACAAGAGTGAAACGGTTTACCTGGGGATGCGCCCTACTTCGCTTTCGTCCGGATTTGCGCGACGACAGCGTTAACAAAGCATGGGAAACGTCACACTATTTCGCGACATGTTCCGGCAGCGATTTCCGCTTGGTTGCAGCGAACTCCTCGAGCTGCTTTTCACTCATGGATTCATACATTTCCTTGGATGCGCCCTTGAGCTCGCTCACCTTCAGCTCGCCGCGCTTGGCGGCGAGAGCAGCGCCCGCAGCTTCCTGCTGGGCCTTGGATTTGGCAGGCATTTCGGCCTCCTTTGCTGATCCCATGAGCAACGCCCGCACCGGCGCTAGCGTTCCTCGCTGCCTGGTTCATCTTTGGCATCGATCCAGAGCTTGAGCGCGCGCAGCAGGGACAGCACGATGATGGCGAAGAGCGAAACCACGAAGCCAACGACGTAGTAGCCGAGTGACGTCGCCACGCCCACGGCGCCGGCAAGCCACATGCCTGCACCGGTTGTCAGGCCTTTGACGTCATGCGGCCGCCGGAAGATGGCGCCGGCTCCCAGGAACGCGACACCGGCGGTCACCGCATCGATGGCGCGGATGGGGTCCGCACGGCTATTGGGCGAGCCGCCGAAGGTTTCGAAGATTTCGATGGTGAGCAGGGTAAAGAGGCACGCGGCGGTCGCGATGAGGATATGCGTGCGCAGCCCCGCACCCTCCCGATGCCGCTCACGCTCGAAACCAATCATGCCGCCGAAAAGCGCGGCGAGCCCGATGCGAGTGAAGATGACGTGCAACGGCGTATGGGTTTGAACGAGGCCGATAGCATCTGCGAAATCCATTGCGCCTCCGCGCGTCAGATCGTCTTGAGCATGCCTCCGTCCACGAAATAGGTGGACCCGGTCGAGTAGGTCGCCTTGTCCGAGCAGAGGAAGACGAAGAAATGCGCCAATTCTTCGGGCGTTCCGAAGCGCTTCATGGTGGCGTATTCGTCGGCGACGCCCTGGAGGTGAGCCTGGTAGCCATCCTCGCCGGCAAGCTGCCTGGCGGTCTTTACCCAGTCGGGGGTGAGGATCAGGCCCGGATTGATGCAATTGACCCGGATGTTGTCGCCCACGACCTCGGTCGAGAGGGTTTTGGAGAACATCATCAGCGCCGACTTGGTGGTGTTGTAGATCGGCTCGTACCAGAGCGGCTGCACCGCGCAGATCGAGGCATTGTGCAGCACGACCCCGCCGCCGCGCTTCTTCATCTGCGGGACGATACCGCGGGCGAGACGGACTGCCGCCATGACGTGCAAGTCCCAGTAATACTGCCACTTTTCGTCCGTGGCTTCCTGGATGGTCTCGTTCGATCCCGTGCCGGCATTGTTGATGAGGATATCGGCGCCGTCAAAGGCCTTCTGGGCGCCGGAGATGACGGAAGTGCAGCCCTCGGCGGTGGCGACGTCGGCGGCAACCCCGTGGACGAGGATGCCGTACTTGTCGGCGATGCGCGAAGCTTCGGCGTCGATACGGTCATGGTCGCGGGCGACGAGAACGAGATTGGCCCCCTCGGCAGCCAGCCCCTCCGCGACGGCCAGGCCGATGCCGACAGTACCGCCGGTGATGATAGCGACCTTGTCGCGAAGTCCGAGATCCATGTTGGTGCTCCTGGTTGTGCGGTTGAATACCCCAGCGCCCATCTCTCTTTGTGAGTGAACTCGGAGTTTGTTGCTCCCCCCTCCCAGCCTCCCCCGCAAGGGGGGAGGTGCCCATCGTGGATGTGGAACGCTTGGCGTTCAAACAACTCGATCGAACCCCCCCCTTGCTGGGGAGGTTGGGAGGGGGGCCCCAGCACCGGTTATCGTCAGTCCGGCATCCTGATCTGCAGCTTCACGTCGCTCGGCCTGGCTTCCACCGCCCGCTCGAACGCCGCCACGGAATCCTTGAACGCGAAGGTTTCCGAGATGAGGGGTTTGAGGTCGACGCGGCCCGAGGCGAAGAGGGCAATGGCGCGGTCGTATTGGTGGGCGTAGCGGAACACCGTTTCGATGCGGATTTCCTTGGTCGAGGCGGTGGCGATGTCGAAGGGCGCCGGTTCGACCGGCAGGCCGACGACGACAATGGTGCCGCCGGGACGCGGCAGGTCCATGATGGTTTCCCAGGCCTTGGGGGATCCCGAACACTCGAAGACGATATCGGCGCCCCAATCCTCGGTGAGGCGCTTCACCTCGGACACGATGCTCTTCTCGCGGATGTTGACCGGAATGACGCCCTGGTAGCGGGCGGCGATGTCGAGCTTGGGCTGGGCGAGGTCGGCGACGATCACGCGGGCGCAGCCGCCGGCGAGCGCGGCAATGGCCACCATGGTGCCGATGGGACCGGCGCCGAGAACCACGGCGGTGTCGCCGGGCGTGATGCGGGCCTTGGTGGCCGCCTGCATGCCCACGGCAAAAGGCTCGACCATGGCGCCTTCGGCAAAGCTCACATTGTCAGGGAGCCTGAAGGTGTAATTGGCCGGATGGACGACGAAGGGCGTCAGCACGCCGTGGATCGGCGGGGTGGCCCAGAAGGTGACGGCTGGGTCGACATTGTACATGCCCAGGCGCGAGGCGCGCGAATTAGGATCGGGAATGCCCGGCTCCATGCAGACGCGGTCGCCGACCTTGAGATGGGTGACGCCCTGCCCGATCTCGACAACGGTGCCCGCCGCCTCGTGACCGAGAACCATGGGCGCATTGACGACGAACGGCCCGATGCGGCCATGGGTGTAATAGTGCACGTCCGACCCGCAGACGCCCACTGTATGGATCTTGATCTTGACCATGCCCGGACCGACGTCCATCGGCAGGTCGATATCGCGGAGCTTCAATTCGTGCTGACGCTCGAGCACGAGCGCTTGGGCCATAGTCATAAATTCGAACCTCAGGGTTTTTCGACCGGGACCACGCGCACGTAGCGCCCGTAAGTGGCGGGAGATTCCCGCCTGAATTCACGTTCGGCCATCAGGCCATCGACAAAACTCAAATCCTCTTCGGCTACTCCAAGAAAGACGATCCGGTCGGCGATCGGAATATGCTCCAGCGCGCTGTCCAGGCTGTACTCCATCTCCAAACGCCGGTTCGGGTTCTCATACTTGGGAGCACCAATCGTTGCGATCGGCCATGACTCTTCCTCAGGGAGCTCCTGCCAGATTTCCTCGATGACCCGCCGGTTCTCAACGGAGTAGGCCACCCAAAGGAAGTGCTCCTTGACCAGCTCCCTGAGGTGCTCGCCCGCTTCTCGGTCAAAGACCATTGCAATGGAATCTATCGTTTAGCTCCCCTAGTTCACCACCGTCTCCGCAGGCGGCTTCATGGCGCCGGTCATGATCGCGACGGCATCCGACATCGAGAAGGCCTTGGGGTCGATCACCGCGATGCGGCGGCCCAGGCGGTGGATGTGGATGCGATCGGCGACTTCGAAGACGTGGGGCATGTTGTGCGAGATGAGGATGATCGGCAAGCCTCGGCGCTGCACGTCGAGCATCAGCTCGAGCACGCGCCGGCTCTCCTTGACGCCGAGCGCGGCGGTGGGCTCGTCCATGATGACCACCCGGCTGCCGAAGGCGGCGGCGCGGGCCACGGCGACGCCCTGGCGCTGGCCGCCCGAGAGGGTTTCGACCGACTGGTTGATGTTCTGGATGGTCATCAGCCCCAGTTCGGAGAGTTTCTCGCGGGCGATCTTTTGCATCTGGCTGCGGTCGAGCGTGCGCAGGACCTGGCCGAGGAAGCCGGGTTTGCGCACCTCGCGGCCGAGGAACATGTTGTCGGCGATCGAGAGGGCGGGCGAGAGGGCCAGGTTCTGGTAGACGGTCTCGATGCCGGCATTGCGCGCCTCGATGGGCGAGCGGAAATGCACCAGCTCGCCATTGAGGCGGACCTCGCCCGAATCCGGAATGACCGCGCCGCAAAGCGCCTTGATGAGCGTGGATTTGCCCGCGCCGTTGTCGCCGATGACGCCGAGGATTTCGCCCGGCATCAGGTCGAAATCGGTGTTGTCTAGAGCGACGACGCGGCCATAGCGCTTGTTGAGGCCACGAGCCGAGAGGATGGGGGTGACCTCGCTCATGCCGAAACCTTCCTGATCCACTGGTCGATGGTGACGGCGAGGATGATGAGAATGCCGACGGTGAATTCCTGCCAGAGGACATCGACGCCCGCGAGCGCCAGGCCGTTGCGGAACACGCCCACGATGAGCGCGCCTACCAGCGTGCCGACGATGGAGCCGCGTCCGCCGAAGAGCGAGGTGCCGCCGATGACGACGGCGGTGATGGCATCGAGGTTGGCGTTCTGGCCGGCGAGCGGAGAAACGGCGCCGATGCGGCCGATGGTGACCCAGCCGGCAATGGCGCAGATGAGGCCGGCAAGCGTGTAGACGCCGATGAGTGTGGCCTTGGTATTGATACCGGCGAGGCGCGCCGCTTCTGGATCGTCGCCCACCGCATAGATGTGGCGGCCGAAGGCGGTGCGCGCCAGCATGTACCAGATGAGGAAGGCGAGAATGATCATCAGCACCGCGCCATAGGTGATGACGGCCCCTCCCCCCAGCTTGATGATGGTGCCCAGCAATTGCAGGAAGGGCGCCGCCGCCGCGATGTCCTGCGAGCGGATGGTTTCGGAGCGCGATACGAAGATCACCAGCGCCCCGTAAATGCTCCAGGTGCCGAGCGTGACGATGAATGGTGGCAGGCGCACGAGGGCGACGAGTATGCCGTTGATGAAGCCGCAGAGCGTGCCGGTGAGAAGCCCGGCGGCGAAGGCGAGGGGCACGGGAACGCCGACCACCACCGCCAGCCGCCCCATGACGATCGACGACAGGATCATGATGGCGCCCACGGAAAGGTCGATGCCCGCCGTGAGCACGACCAGCGTCTGGGCGATGCCGAGCACGCCGATGATGGTCACCTGCTGGAGGACCAGCGACAGGTTGAACGGGGCGAAGAATTTGGACCCGGCAGCGACCGAGAAGATCAGGATGCCGATGATGAGCACGATGAAGGGGATGGCCGTCGGGTAATTGTGCAGGAAGTGCTGCACCATCCGGAGCGGCGATTTTTCGTCCGTGTCGAAACTGGCCACCCCGTGCTGGGCGCCTTCAAGGCCCTTTTCCGCCGATGACGAACCGGCTGCGTCGTCGCTCATACCATCCCCTCCCAAGGATCAGTCGTGGCGAGAAGGGGCGGCTGACCGCCCCTTCGATTCAATCCTCGATCAGCCCCAGCAGAGCTTGGCGCCCTCTTCGGAGGTGATCGAATCCACGCCCGCCACCGGCTTGTCGGTGATGAGGGTGGCACCGGTGTCCAGGAACCCGGTCTTGGCATCCACGGTCGGCTTTTCGCCGGAGGCCGCGAACTTCTGGATGGCTTCCATGGCCATCGAGGCCATCTTGAGCGGGTATTGCTGGCTGGTGGCGCCGATGACGCCGGCCTTCACGTTGGCCACGCCCGGGCAGCCGCCATCGATGGAGACGATGAGCACGGAGCCATCATCCTTGCCGACTGCCTTGAGCGCTTCGTAGCCACCAGCCGCAGCCGGTTCGTTGATGGTGTAGACGACGTTGATGTCGGGGCATTTCTGCAGCAGCGTCTCCATGGCGGTACGCCCGCCATCCTCGGCGCCGCCCGTCATTTCATGGCCACAGATGCGCGGATCGTCCTCGTCGCCATATTTGTTGGGGTCCTTCACGTCGATGCCGAAGCCCTGCATGAAGCCCTGGTCGCGCAGGTAGTCGACGGTCGGCTGGTTGGTGGCCAGGTCGAGGAAGGCGATCTTGGCGGAAGCCGCCTTGTCGCCCAGCGTCCCCTTGGCCCATTCGCCGATCAGCTGGCCGGCCTTGCGGTTGTCGGTGGCGAAGGTGGCGTCGGCCGCATCCATCGGATCGAGGGGCGTATCGAGGACGATGACCAGCAGCCCGGCGTCACGCGCCTTCTGGATGGTCGGCACGATGGCGCTCGAATCCGAGGGCACGATGGCGAAACCCTTGGCGCCAGCGGCGATCAGGTTCTCGATGGCGGCGACCTGGCTGTCATTGTCGCCGTCGAACTTGCCGGCGAAAGTGCGCAAATCGAGTCCGAGTTCGGTGGCCTTGGCCTGGGCGCCTTCGCGCATCTTGACGAAGAACGGATTGCCTTCGGTCTTGGTAATGAGGCCGACCACGTCGGCGGCATAGGCGGAAGTCCCGGCCAGCATGCCGGCCATAACGGTGGCGGCGGCAGCGACCTTAAGCAGATTTAGTCTACCCATGAAAATCCTCCCGGGGTTGCGCGAAGAGTGCAGCCGGCACGCTCCGCTCCGGACGTTCGCGCCAGGCATCCTCCTGCCCGGCCTTCGCCGTCCTTGCAGGCATACTCAGTCGCAGAACTGGTCCTGTCAATAAATTAATCCAATGGATTTATTAATTGACTCGCGACCATGTAGCGCGGCAATGTGCACTACCAAGAGGGAGAAAAACCTTCGTAATCGGTTGCACTTACGGGCGCGTCGCAGCTATCACCGGCGGCGGTTTGCGCAGCGGTATCAGCTGTCACGATGCCGCAAACGTTAATGGAGCAAGCGATGGCCTCGCGCGCCGCGAAAGAGGAGAAGGCTGCGCGTGCCGGTGGCTTCAGCCGCGGCACGAACCAGACCGGCGTTCGCCTCTATAACGAGCGATTGGTGCTCTCGCTCATCCGGCGGCACAAGAGCCTGCCCAAAGCCGATATCGCCCGGATGACAGGGCTTTCTCCGCAAACCATCTCGATCATCACCAATCAGCTTGAAGCCGACGGCCTGCTGCTCAAGGGCAATCCCCAGCGCGGCCGGATCGGTCAACCATCGGTGCCCTACTCGCTCAATCCGGATGGCGCCTTTGCCTTCGGGCTCAAGATCGGACGGCGCAGCGTCGATCTCTACCTCATCAATTTCACCGGTGAGATCCTGAAGCTCCTCCACAAAATCTACCCCTACCCCAAACCCGAGGCGATCCTGCATTTCGCGCGCGAGGGGATTGCGGAGATGATGAAGGACCTGCCGCCCGAGCACGCGCGACGCATGGCTGGCGTCGGGATCGCGGCGCCCTATGAAATGTGGACCTGGCCCGAGGAAATCGGCGCACCGCGTAGGGATATCGACGCCTGGCGTACGGTCGACGTCCGCTCCGACCTCGCCAGCCATCTCGACTGGCCCGTCTATTTCCACAACGACATCACGGCCGCCTGCGCCGCGGAGCTGATTTTCGGGCGCGGTTCGGACTACCTCGACTATCTCTACGTCTATATCGGCTCGTTCATCGGCGGTGGGTTAGTGCTCAACGGCCATCTGTTCCCCGGGCGAACGCAGAATGCTGGAGCGTTGGGCTCGATGCCTGCGCCGGCGACGGGCGCTGGAACGCAAGCGCAGCGCACGCCGCAGCTGATGAATGTGGCATCGATCTACGTGCTTGAACGCAAGCTGATTGCCCAGGGCAAGAACCCCGAGGTTCTCTGGCTCTCGCCAGATGATTGGGGGGACGACCTGGGGCCGGCGCTCGATGAATGGATCGATGAGGTATCGCAGAACGTCGCAGTCTCGATCGTCGCGGCGGTGGCTGTGATCGACGTCGAGACGGTCATCATCGATGGCGCCTTCCCCGAATTCGTGCGCAAGGCCATCATCGAGCGGACGCGCGCAGCGCTGGAGCGGATCAACCGGCAGGGGCTCTCCCCGTTCCGCGTGGTCGAGGGTACGATCGGCAATGCCGCACGGGCGCTGGGGGGCGCCAGCATCCCGCTGCTCGCCAATTTCACGCAGGATCGCGAGGTCCTGTTCAAGGACTGAGACCAGGCTTCTACTTAATTCGTTTACCAGACCGGCCAATAAACTCGTTCAGTAACAAAGCGGAAATTCCGCCCTCTCTAGATTGCGCTGCGACAAGAATGTCGAGGGGGCTTATGGGCATCGCTTTATCGCCGGCAGGAGGCCGGCACGCAGCGGCTGTCATCGTTATTCCGGTTATCGTTGCACTGCTGGCCATGGCGACCACGGTGGGCGGCTTCCTCTATTGGTCGACCAGCAATAGCGACGCTCGCGCCGTGCAGCGCCAGACCGCTCTTATCGACCACACTCTGCGCAGCTATTTCGCCTTGCAGGCTGAAAACCAGGAATCCTGGGCACTCTGGAGCGATGCGGTCGACCATACTCATCCGTTCGACGCGGAATGGGTCGACGAAAACCTGGGCGCCGAGTTTTACGAAAGCTTCGGCTACGAGCAGACCGTGGTGCTCGATGGCGAAGACCGCCCCATCTACCTGATGCGCAATGGCCGTTCCGTCGATCCGACACTGCTGGCCCCTGACCTCCAGGCGCTCGCCCCTCTCCTCTCGCGCCTGCGGGCCGACATAGCAACCGGCGCGTTGCGGGCATATCTCGCGGGCGGGCGCAGCAACGCGCCTTACGCAGCCGACTACGCGCAAATCGCCGGCACGCCAGCCATGGTGACGGTAATGCCGATCGCCGATCCCTCGCGAGAGCCTGACGAGGCACGGCAATACCTTCACGTCGCGATCGACTTCCTCGACGAGGATTATGCAAACTATCTGGGCGAAGCGAGCCTTGTCGAAGACGCCGCCTTCCGGCTGACGACGACCGAAAACCCGGAAAAGGCGACGCTGCCGCTGATCAATGCCAGCGGCCGCATCATCGCGTTCCTCGAATGGCGGCAGGATTGGCCGGGTCGCCGGCTATTGGCAGAGACCGTACCGGCACTGGCTATTGCCATGGCGCTAGCCACCATTCTCTTCGCCCTGCTGGTTGAACGGCTCTATCGCTATTCCATGGCGCTCGAGGCCGGACGTGCACGGGCCGAGCACGAGGCCAACCACGACGCGCTGACCGGCCTCCCTAACCGGGCGTGCTTCGAGCGGCGTCTCGGCGAGGCAACGGCTGCCGACGCGCCGGTGGCGCTCTTTGCACTCGATCTCGATCGCTTCAAGCAGGTCAACGATACACTCGGTCATCCAGCAGGCGACGAGCTTATCCGCATGGTGGGCGCGCGCCTTGCCGGCTTGATTTCCTCGTCCGGCCTGCTGGCGCGAATGGGTGGCGACGAATTCTCGATCCTCGAACCGGCCATTGCGCAAAGCGAAGAGGCTTTCGCACTGGCGGCACGGATCGTTGAAGCGGTTGGCAAGCCGTTCGACCTTTTCGGCAACGAAGCGCGGATCGGCGTCTCGGTAGGCATCGCGCTCTCCGCGCGGCGACAGGCGGGACCGGCCGAAATGGCGCGGCGCGCCGATATCGCGCTGTACGAGGCGAAAGGCAATGGCCGGAACTGCGCCATGATCTACGAGCCCGGCATGGAGGCAGCGGTGAACCGTCGCCGATCGGCCGAACCGGAATTACGAGAGAACCAACCTGGACCGCGTGACGTACTGAAGGAGCTGCCAAGGCCCGGCAGCACCTTCGGTAACCAGTCTGCAAGTCTGGCAAAGGCACAATAACAACGTCGTTTTGGGGGGCGGCCCAAGATATGGAGTTGAGGAACTGGAAGAGCTGGCAATTCGCTGCCAGTGTGCTGGCACCGGCGGCGGTTTCGCTGCTGCTGGTCATGGCCGGCGTGCTCGGCTTCGTGCTCTGGTCGACAGCCAATAGCGACCGGTTGGCTCTCGAGCGCGAAACCGCGCTCGTCAACAAGGTGCTGTCCGAGCAGCTCGAGCGCGTGCCGCACGACCAGGAGAGCATTGCCGGGCGCGACGCAACGGTCATCAATACGCGGCTCAAGTTCAACCAGTCCTGGGTCGAGGCCAATCTCGGCCAGTGGATGCATGACTATTTCCGTCATGACCGCACATTCCTCCTCAACGCGGAAGACCAGCCGATCTACGCCATGAGCGCCGGCGCGACGACGATCGCCGAAGTCTACGAGCAGGATCGGGAGGCCTATGGGCCACTCGTAGCGCGGATGCGCGAGCTCATCGGCAATAATGGTCTCAAGGCGTTCGAAACCGGCGTAACTGCTCGTATTCCGCACGTTTCTGACTTCGCCAACATTTCGGGCTATCCCGCGATCGTGAGTGTGATGCCCCTGCTTTCCGATAGCGGCGCTATCCAGCAGGACGCAGGCACTCATCTTCTGCATGTGAGCGTCCGCTTCCTCAACGACAGCTTCGCCGACGGACTTTCGGATCGATACGGCTTTAGCGAGGCGGCGTTTTCCGGGTCGTCGGTTCCTACCGAGGGCCTGGCCGTCTACCCCATCCTCAACGAGGCCGGTCGGCTCATAGCCTTCTTCCAGTGGCAGCCAGACAAACCTGGCCTGCGCACGCTCAAGGAAACGCTGCCGGTGCTCGGCTTCGCGCTCCTGGTCGGCGGCATCGTCATCCTGATGCTGGTGAGCAAGCTCTGGAAATCGGCGCAAGCCGTCGAGACTGGGCGACGCACCGCCCAGCATCTGGCGCATCACGACACACTGACGGGTTTGCCCAACCGCACGCTTTTCGAGGAAACGCTCTCCTCCGTCCTGGCCGGGCGAAGCCGCTTGCACCCCGTGACGCTCTTCATGCTTGATCTCGACCGCTTCAAGCAGGTCAACGATACGCGCGGGCACCATGCGGGCGACCGGCTGATCCAGCTTGTCGCCGAACGCCTGGTCACGGCAACGGGCGGCAACGAGTTCATCGCGCGCATTGGCGGCGACGAATTCGCGGTGATCTGCCAGAGCAGCGTTAACGAAGAGGACGCATTGCGGCGAGCCGAACGGGTAATCGAGGCCATCGGGCGTCCCTTCGATATCGAAGGGGGCGACGTTTTCGTGGGCGTGTCGGTGGGCATCATCTGCAACACCGATATCGGCGCCGTGCGCCACGATTTGCTGCGCAAGGCCGATATCGCGCTCTACGAGGCCAAGGCCAATGGCCGCAACCGGGCCGTGGTATTCCACGAGCACATGAACGAACTGCTCCAGCTCCGCCATACGGTCGAGGGCGAGTTGCGCGAGGCATTGCGGCGCGACGACCAGCTGTCGGTGTCCTTCCAGCCACTCTTCACCCCCGACCGCAAGGTCATGGGCGCCGAGGCACTGGCGCGCTGGACGCATCCCAAATACGGGCCGATCTCGCCGGCCCAGTTCATCCCGGTGGCTGAGAGTGCCGGGCTCATCGAGGCGCTGGGCGACGCCGTGCTGCGCCGCGCACTCGAAATGGGCGGTCGCTGGCCGGAGCGAACCATCGCGGTCAACATCTCGCCGGCGCAGCTGCGGAACCCGAAATTTCAGTCGCGCGTCTTCGAGCTGCTGGCGCTGACGGGCATGCGGCCAGGCGATCTTGAGCTCGAAATCACCGAAGGCATCCTGCTCGAAGACGAGATGGTGACCACCGAAACGCTGCGCTCCTTCCGCGCGGCCGGTATCAAGATCGCACTCGACGATTTCGGCACGGGCTATTCCTCGCTCAACTACCTCAAGCGCTACGCGGTGGACCGGATCAAGATCGACCGCTCGTTCATCAGCCAGCTCGGCGAAGACCAAACGTCATCGGCCATTGTGCAGGCCATGGTGACGCTGGCCCATGCCATGGGCATCGAAGTGACAGCCGAAGGCGTGGAGACCGAAAAGCAGCTTACTGTGCTCCGGGACATGGGCTGCAACACCATCCAGGGCTACCTGCTGTCCCCACCCGTCGACCCCGACAAGGCGGCCGCACTCTTTGCCGAAGGCGCCGTCCGCGCACCGCAGCGCAGGCGGCGGGCCTGAGGCGTCACGAAGCCACGAGAATTGCGTGGAGGCGTTCTTCGGGACGTCCCGTCGCGTTGCTCCAGAGCTGCTGCAGCCTGCCGCTGTCGAAGAGCTTGAAGAGGCTTGGCGCGATGTAGCTCTTGCGGCTGATCGCGGGCGTATTGAGCAACATCTCTGAGACTTCGCGAGCGACGCCGGCGATCTGTCGTTTGCGGGCGGAATCTGAGGTGCCGGGTTCGATCCGCGCCAGCGCCTCGGCCGCCAACGCACTGGCACGAAGCGTGCGGAAATCCTTCGCGGAAATGTCTACGCCCGAAATCTGGCGCAGGTAGTCGTTGATGGCCCGCGTGCGGGGGGCAACGAGCTTCTTGCCCTCGCGGTGAACGAGAAGACGCCTGCCAGGAAGCGTCATGATCCGTTGCAACGCCTTGGCCAATGGCTCATTGGTGAGCTCATAATGTGCGGGTTTGCCACCCTTGGCAGGAAAATCGATCTCGATGTGTTTGCCGCTCACCTTCACATCGCGCGCGAAGAGGGTCGCCGCGCCGCGCGTGCCGTTCTGCCTGAGATAAGCCTGACTGCCGATGCGCATGGCCGTCGCATCGATCAGCGCAACGGCAATGGCCTGCGCCAGCTCGATCGAACCCGCCTCGGCAGCCAGATCTCTGCGGACACGACGGCGCACGCGTGGCACCACCGCCGAAAGCGAAGCCAGGCGGCGCAGCTTGCGTTCTGACCGGCGCAGTTCCCAATCGGGATGATATATGTATTGCACCCTGCCCGCCTCGTCCGTGCCCACGCACTGGATATGCGCATTGGCCCAAGGCGCGACGCGAACATTGCGCCAAGCCGGCGGAATGGCCAGCTCGCCGATGCGAGCCTTGAACGCCGCATCGCAGACCAATCGGCCCTCGGCATCGTGGAAACAGAACCCTCTGCCGCGCTTCTGGCGGGCGATGGTGAGATCTTCCCGCGTCACTTTCCGCAGGCGCATCTTTATTGCGCGGTCGGCGGGGTGTTGAGCGCGAAGGCGATGTAGATGAGGCCGAAAAGCACAACCACCGCGACGATGGAAATTACCAGCACCCGCATGTTCATGAGGCGGCGGTTACCCTGCCGAACCTCGTTGGTGGTCTTGTGGGGATCATAAGTGGGCATTGGCTTGCCTTTCTTTGCTGACACCGACCAACGCCCCTCGGTGTAGCCCAGTTCCCGTATGCCGGGGTCGCCTAGAGCTCCCGCATCATGGTGACGGCCGTCTTGACGAAGCCTTCGCGCTCGAAGAATTCGTGGGCACGCGCATTGCCGATGCCGCTTTCGAGAAAGAGGCGTCGGATGCCGCGCTCGCGGCATTGCTCCTCCACCCAACCGAGGAACCGCTTGCCCAGGCCCGCCCCACGGGCGGTGCGGGAAATCATGAGGTCGTTGATGACCGCGAAGTGGTAGCGGTCATCGAAATGGATTTCGACGAGGCCGACGAGTTCACCATCGAGTCGCGCCACGGCGAAGGCCTCGGCCGGATCGTCGATCGCCTCTCGCGCCTCACGTGCAACCTGCTCGAAGAGTCCGTCAGCCCATTGCCCAAGCGCGACGGCACGACCGAACATGATCTCGCCGTGCGAGATATAGGCGGGATCGGCGTTCTCCACGAAGAAACGGGCAATGGCATCGGCCATGCCGGGATCGCGGCACCAGGCGATCTCGATCTCCCCGCCTGCCATCAGGCCTTGGTTGCTTCGCGCGCCTTCACCTGCAGCCGGCGCTTGTGGAGGATCGGCTCGGTATAGCCGGAGGGCTGCTCGGCCCCGTGCAGGGCAAGGTCGAGCGCGGCCTGGAAGGCAACCGACTGGAAATTGCCGGCCATGGGCCGATAGATCGGGTCGCCGGCATTCTGCTCGTCAACGACAGCCGCCATGCGCTCGAAGGTCGAAACGACCTCATCCTTGCTCACCACCCCATGGCGGAGCCAGTTGGCGACGGCCTGGCTCGAAATGCGGCAGGTCGCGCGGTCTTCCATGAGGCCGACATTGTTGATGTCTGGAACCTTCGAGCACCCGACGCCCTGCTGCACCCAGCGCACGACGTAGCCGAGGATGCCCTGGCTGTTGTTCTCAAGCTCACGCACGATCTGCTCGCGGCTGAGGGTCGAGGGATCAAGAGCAGGCATGGAGAAAAGGGCACCGAGCCCGGGCGTCTCCTGGTTGTGACGGCGCTTCTGCGCCTCGAAGACATCGACCTCGTGGTAGTGCAGGGCATGGAGGGTGGCGGCGGTGGGCGATGGCACCCAGGCCGTGTTGGCGCCAGAGCGCGGATGGCCGATCTTGACCTTGAGCATCTCAGCCATGTCATCGGGCTTGGCCCACATGCCCTTGCCGATCTGCGCCTTGCCGGAGAAGCCGCAGCGCAGGCCGATGAGTACGTTGCGATCCTCATAGGCGCCAAGCCAGGCTTCGGCCTTGATATCGTCCTTGCGCAGCACCGGGCCGGCTTCCATTGAGGTATGGATCTCATCGCCGGTGCGGTCGAGGAAGCCGGTATTGATGAAGAACACACGGTGGCGTGCAGCCCTGATGCAAGCCTTGAGGTTGGCGCTCGTCCGGCGTTCCTCATCCATGATGCCGATCTTGATTGTGTTCTCGGGCAGCCCCAGCAGGCGCTCGACGCCGCCGAAGATCTCGCAGGAGAACGCCACCTCGTCCGGCCCGTGCATCTTGGGCTTGACGATATAGATGGCCCCGGTAGCCGAATTGGTCTTGTCGTGGAGGGCGCAAAGGGTGGTGATCACCGCATCCATCAGCCCCTCGCCGATCTCCTGGTTGTCGCGGTCGAGGATGGCCTTGGTGGTCATCAGGTGCCCGACATTGCGCACGAGGAGCAGCGACCGCCCCTTGAGCGTCAGCGTGCTGCCGTTGAGCGCGGTATAGACGCGATCGGCGTTAAGGCGTCGGGTGATGGTCTTGCCACCCTTCTCGAAGGTCTCCGAGAGGGTGCCGTTCATCAAGCCCAGCCAGTTGCGATAGACCGCGACCTTGTCCTCGGTATCGACAGCGGCGACGGAATCCTCGCAATCCTGGATGGTCGTGATGGCGCTCTCGACCACGACGTCGGCAATGCCCGCCTTGTGCGTCTTGCCTACCGGATTGGCGCGATCGATGTTGATCTCGACATGAAGCCCGTTGTGGCGGAGGAGCAGGACCAGATCCTCGCCCACCTGGCGATAGCCAACGAATTGCGACGGATCGGCCAGCGCCGTGCGGCCATCGTCGATGACGATGCTGCAAAGGCCGTTGGCATAATCGAGCGCATAGCTCGAAACATCGGCATGGCTGCCCACGGTGAGCGGAAAGGCGCCATCGAGGAACTCGGCGGCGCGGGCGAAAACAGCGGCGCCGCGCTCGGGATTGTAACCCTTGCCGGGCGCCAATGCGCCATCGCGTGAGATGACATCAGTGCCGTAGAGCGCATCGAAAAGGCTGCCCCAGCGCGCATTGGCGGCATTGAGCGCATAGCGGGCGTTGGAAACCGGCACCACAAGCTGCGGCCCGCAGATGCTGGTGATCTCGGGATCGAGCCCTGTCGTCTCGATGGAAAAATCCTCGGGCTCCGGAACAATGTAGCCAATCTGGCGCAGGAACTTCTCGTAGCCCGCCGGGTCATTGGCGACAGGCCCGTGCGCATGGTGCCAGTCATCGATCTGGGTCTGGAGGTTGTCGCGGATGGCAAGAAAGGCGCGATTGCGCGGCGCAAAGGCCGTGACGTAAAGCGACAGGCCGATCCAGAAGCGAAGCGGATCAACCTTGGTGCCGGGCAGCGCCTCTTTCTCGATGAAGTCTACGAGCTGGGAATCGACCTTCAAGCCCGACTTCTCGACGTACTCGGCCAATTGCCCACTCCTTGTTTTCAAGCCAACCGGGTCTTCGCCGCCTCGCCCGCGATGTAAACCTCGCGGACCGAACGGTCATCCCCCATCGTCTGCAACAGGAACAGTTCCTGGGCAACCCCCGAAATGGTCTGCATGCGCAGTGCCATATGGGAAATGGCGCTGCTATCGAGCACCACGAGATCGGCGTCGCGCCCTGGCGCGATCGAGCCGATACGGTCCTCGAGCCCGAGCGCCCGGGCATTGCCGAGCGTGGCGAGGTAAAAGGAATTGAGCGGGGAGAGCTGTTGCTTGCGCAATTGGGCAACCTTGAAGCCCTCATCGAGCGTGCGCAGCATTGATACCGAAGTGCCGCCGCCGATATCGGTAGCGATGCCGATGCGCACGCCGGTCTTGTGCAGCCGCTCATAGTCGAAGAGGCCGCTGCCGAGAAACAGGTTCGAGGTCGGGCAGAAGACGGCGACGCTGCCTGTCTCGGCCGTCACATGAGCTTCGCGATGGCTGAGATGGATCGAATGGCCGAGAAGCGTCTTGCGGCCGAGGAGGCCATAATCCTCGTAGATGCCGAGATAATCCTTGGCCTCTGGATAGAGCTCCATGGAATAGGCGATCTCGGCGTCGTTTTCCGACAGATGCGTCTGGACGTAGCACTCGGGGAATTCTGCAACCAGCGCGCGCGAGGCTTCGAGCTGGGCAGGCGTCGAGGTGATGGCGAAGCGTGGGGAGATGGCGTAATGCGCCCTGCCCTTGCCCTGCCAACGCGCAATAAGCGCCTTGGTATCATCGTAGCCGCTCTGGGCGGTATCAAGCAGCGCCTCGGGGGCATTGCGATCCATCATCACCTTGCCGCCGACCATGAGCATGTTGCGGCGCGCCGCTTCGGTGAAGAAGGCATCGACCGATTCCGGATGGACGGAGCAATAGGCTACGGCTGTCGTCGTGCCGTTGCGGATGAGCTCATCGAAGAACGACGTGGCAATGGCCGCGGCATGGCCCTGCTGTCCGAACTTCTGCTCCTCGACGAACGTATAGGCGTGCAACCAATCGAGGAGCGCCGGGGCATAGGAGCCGATGACCTGCATCTGCACATAGTGGAGATGAAGATCGATGAGCCCCGGCATGATTAGGCTGGGCCGGTGATCGATGACCTCCGCCCCGGCCGCATCAGCAGGCGAATAGACGCCGACGGCAATGATCTTGCCATTCTCGATGGTGACGGCGCCGTCCTCCAGGTAGCGGTAGGAGGCGGTATCGTCGATGTCCTGCGGCTCCCCGATGAAGGTGAAGACGCGCCCGCGCAGAATGGTGCGCGTCATTTCCCGGCGCCTTCGCGATACCAGGCAAGCAGCACCGCGCGTTCGTCAGGCGTGATCTCGGTGACATTGCCGGGAGGCATGGCATGCGAGAAGCCTGCCTGTATGGCAATTTCGGCGGCGTGGTTGGCGATGGCGGCGTCGCTATCGAGATGCACGTTCTTGGGCGCTTCGTAGACGCCATCGTAGAACGGCTCGGCGGTATGGCACATCGAGCAACGGCCCATGACGATATCCTTGGCCGCCACGAATTGCGTGGCAGCGAGGAACGGCTCCGCAGCGCGCGACGCCATCGCTTCCTGGCTGTCACCCAGCTTGGGCGCCGAAGAAAGCCAGGCGATGATGATGAAAATGACGATCGCCAAAGGCCAGGTCCAGGTCGGGTTGCCGCGGCGCGCGTGTCGCGTGTTGAAGAAATGGCGGATGACCACGCCTTCGAGGAAGATCAGCGAAGCGATGATCCAGTTCCATTCGGTGGCGAATGCCAGCGGGTAGTGCCCGGAGAGCATGAAGAAGATCACGGGCAGCGTCAGGTAATTGTTGTGGGTCGAGCGCTGCTTGGCGATCTTGCCGTACTTCGCGTCAGGCACCCGGCCAGCCTTGAGATCGGCAACGACGATCTTCTGGTTGGGAATGATGATCGCCGCCACGTTCGCCGCCATGATGGTGGCGGTGAACGCACCCATGTGCAGCATGGCTGCACGACCGGTAAAGACCTGCGTATAGGCCCAGGCCATGGCGGTGAGGATGGCGAACAGCACCAGCATCAGCCCGGTTGTCGACTTGCCGAGCGGTGACTTGCAGAGGAAATCGTAGGCGAACCAGCCGAAGGCGATCGAGCCGATGGAAATGAGGATGCCGACCCAATTGGGCACGTCGAGAACATGTCGATCGATCAGGTAGAGATCGGCGCCGACATAATAGATCACGGCCAGCATCATGGCGCCGGTGATCCAGGTGAAATAGCTCTCCCACTTGAACCAGGTCAGGTGCTCGGGCAGGAATTCCGGCGCCACGAGGTATTTCTGGATGTGGTAGAAGCCGCCGCCATGCACCTGCCATTCCTCGCCACTGGCGAGCGGGGGCAGGCTCGGGGTCTTGCGCAGGCCAAGGTCCAGCGCGATGAAATAGAAGGACGAGCCGATCCAGGCGATGGCGGTAACCACATGCGCCCAGCGCACCGCGAAGCTCAGCCATTCCCAGAAGATGATGTAGTCGGGCATCGGTCAGGTCCCAGTTCGGTCTTCGTGAAAGCGGCGGGGGAGGCCCCGCCGCTTTAGCTGCTACGGGGTACTGCCCCCACCACCGCACTTCCCCGGCGAAAGCCGGGGCCCACGGGTGCCGCCCCTCGAATGGAGGGTGGCAACAAGCCCCGGATCAGGTCCGGGAAGTTCCGTGGGTGTGGCGGAGTGTGGCGGCAAGTTACACTCCGCCCTGTCCCTTACGCCTGCACGCCTTCGACGTACCAGTCGACAGCCCAGAATTCACCGTCATCGATCACGTCGCCTGCCGCGACGCGTTCGGTGCCGGTATTGTCCTTGAGCGGGCCGGCGAAGGGGTGGAGGGAACCGTCGGCGATGGCCTTCTTGACCTCTTCAGCCTTGGCGACGACGTCGGCCGGGATCTTCTTGTTGAAGGGCCCGATCTCGACTTCGCCCGAGGCAATGCCATCCCACACCGAGCTTTCGACCCAGGTGCCATCGAGGACCGACTGCACGGACTTGATGTAGTGCGGGCCCCAATTGTCGATGATGGCGGTGAGGTGGGCATTGGGAGCAAAGGCGCTCATGTCGGCGCCCTGCCCGAACCCGCCCACGATGCCGCGCTCTTCGGCAACCTGCAGGGCCGCCGGACCGTCGGTGTGCTGGGTGATGATGTCGACGCCCTGGTCGATCAGCGCGCGGGCCGCGTCGGCTTCCTTGGCCGGATCGAACCAGGAATCCACGTAGACCACCTTGAGGGTGAACTGCGGGTTCACCTTGCGGGCGGCGATGGCGAAGGCATTGATGCCCATGCGCACTTCCGGCACCGGGAAGGAACCGATATAGGCGCCGATATTGGACTTGGTCATGAGGCCCGCAATCGTGCCGATGACGGCACGGCCTTCATGGAAGCGGGCATTGTAGGTCGAAAGGTTCGGGGCGGTTTGGTTGCCCGTGGCCCATTCGAACTTCACGTCCGGGAACTGCTTGGCGACCTTGTGCACATAGTCGCCGTAGCCGAACGAGGTGGCGTAGATGAGCTTGTGGCCCTGCTGGGCCAGTTCACGGAACACGCGCTCGCTGTCCGGGCCTTCGGCCACATTGGTGACGACAGTGGTCTCGACCTTGTCGCCCAGGGCATCGAGCATCTTCTTGCGGCCCTGGTCGTGGCCGAAGTTCCAGCCATTGTCGTCGGGCGAGCCGATCAGCACGAAACCGACCTTGAGCTTTTCCTGCGCGAAGGCGCGCGGAATGCCGATGAGCGGAAGGGCAGCGGCGGCGGCGCCGGCCTTCAATACGTTACGACGCGTCAGAATGGTCATTAGTGCGTTTCTCCTGGTAACCCTTGTTAACACTGCGGCCCTCGTTCCCCCGGGCCGTTAGTTAGTCGGTATAAACGGCTTGCCGAGACAGGCCGGAGCACTTGAGCTGCCATTGCGCCGCAGCGAAATGAGAACCAGCACAAGAATGGTGGCGAGGTAGGGCATGGAGGCCCAGACCTCGGATGGAATGATCTTGAACGAACCGCCCGCCGCCTTGGCATAGAGCTCGATCGTGGCGATGAGGCCGAAGAGATAGGCGCCCAGGAGCAGCCGGTATGGTCGCCAGGCCGCGAACACGACCAGCGCCAGCGCAATCCAACCGCGTCCGGCGGTAAGGCGTTCAACCCATTGCGGGGTAAGCAGCAACGGAAAGCACGAACCGGCAATGCCGGCCATGGCGCCACCGAAGGCTACCGCCGCATAGCGCACGCCAATGACCGAATAGCCGATCGAATGAGCCGACATGTCGTTCTCGCCTACGGCACGCAGGATAAGCCCCGAGCGCGTGCGGTTGAGGAACCAGGCGACGGCCGCCACCATGATCAACGAGAAATAGACCAAGGGGCTGTAGCCGAAGATCACCTTCCAGAAGGGATCATTGGCGAGCCAGCCCGGAAAGACCGAGCGGAACGGCTCGAGCGGCTTGCCGGTATAGGGCTGGCCGAAGAGCGCAGAAAAACCTGTACCGAAGATGGTGAGCGCCAGCCCTGTCGCCACCTGGTTGGAAGAGAGCGACAGGGTGAGGAAGCCGAAGATCATCGACACCGCGGCACCGGCAAAAGCGGCGGCCAGTACGCCGAGCCATGGGCTGCCCGTGGTGTAGGTCACCGCGAACGCCACCACGGCACCCGAGAGCATCATGCCCTCGACGCCGAGGTTCAGGACGCCGCTCTTCTCCACTACCAGTTCGCCAAGCGCGGCGAGGAGAAGCGGCGTTGCCGCGCCCACCACCGTGATGATGATGGCAATGACGAGTTCCCCGCTCATGCCGCGCTCTCCACGGCCTGCGGCACGACCCGCTTGATGCGGTAGCGTACGAAGATATCGGAAGCGAGGATGAAGAAGAGCATCAACGCCTGGAAGATCCCGACCGCCGCATTGGGCAGCCCGATGGTCGTCTGCGCCACCTCGCCGCCGACGAAGGAAATCGAGATGACGAGGCCGGAGAGAATGATGCCCAGCGGGTGCAGGCGGCCAAGGAAGGCGACGATAATGGCAGTGAAGCCGTAATTGGTGGGAAATTGCGGCACCATCCGCCCGAACGGCCCCGCCGCTTCGAGCACGCCTGCCAGACCGGCAAGGCCGCCGCTGATGAGCAGAGCCACCCAGATCGTCCGGTTGGCCGAGAACCCGGCATAGCGCGCCGCATGCGGCGCAGTGCCGACCGTACGCACCTCAAAGCCGAAGACCGAACGGGACATCACGAACCAGGCAACCACCGCCACGAGGATCGCGATCGGCGTACCCAATTGCACGATCGTGCCCGGGATGATGTAGGGCAGCGACTGGTCGGCCGTGAACATCTTGGTCTGGAGCTGGCCCATGCCCATCGGGTTCTTCCAGGGACCGGAGACCAGGTAGTTGAGAAGCTGGATGGAGACGTAAGTCAGCATCAGCGTGGTCAGGATTTCGTTGACCTTGAGCCGCGTGCGCAGCAATGCCGGCACCGCCACCCAGGCCATGCCGCCCAATATGCCGGCGAGGATCATCAATGGCAGGATCCAGGGACCCGACATGTCGTAGGTTGCCAGCGCCACACCGGTTCCAGCCAGCCCACCGACGACATATTGCCCCTCGGCGCCGATGTTCCAGACATTGGCGCGATAGCCGATGGCGAGGCCCACCGCGATGATGATGAGCGGGGCGGATTTGACCGCAAGGTCCTGCCACTTATAGGGATTTGTAAGCGGCGTGAGGAAGATCTCGCGCACCGCGCCCAGCCCGTTATAGCCGAGCAGCGAGAAGACGATGGCCCCCACGACCATGGTCAGGATCACCGCTGCCACCGGCGTGGCATAGAGCATGAAGCGGCTGGGTTGGAGCCGTTTCTCAAGCCTGAACTGCAACTTCGCCCCCCGGCGCGATATGCACCTGCTCGGCCGTGCCATGGACCCCGCCCATGAGCAGACCGATTTCCTCCACCGACGCCTCTCCAACCTTGAGCGGATGGGAGAGTCGCCCCTCGTTTATCACGGCCAGCGTGTCGCACAGCGTCAGCAGTTCGTCGAGGTCCTGCGAGATGACGACGATTGCCGATCCCGATGCCGCCAGGTCGACTATGGCCTGATGGATTGCGGCGGCCGCGCCGGCATCCACGCCCCATGTGGGTTGGCTCACGACGAAGACCGACGGTTTCTGCAGGATCTCGCGGCCCATAATGTATTTCTGCAGGTTCCCGCCCGAAAGCGAGCCCGCGGTAGCTCCAGGCCCCAGCGCCTTGACGGCAAAGGAGACGATAACCTCGCCGGTATAGGTCCTGGCCGCTCCAGCGCGGATGAGCCCGGCAGTGACCATGCCGAGGCGATTGCGCGCCGTGAGGACCGTGTTGTCAGCCAGCGTAAAGTCGCCCACGGCCGCATGGCCATTGCGCTCCTCCGGTACGGCGCAGAGTCCCTGCCTGCGCCGCGCATTGGTATCGAGATTGCCGACGGCCTTGCCGTCGAGCGCGATGGCCCCGCCTTCCGCAGCCATCAATTCCCCGCTCAACGCATCGAGGAGAAGGTTCTGCCCGTTGCCTGCAACGCCCGCTATGCCGAAGATCTCGCCGGCGCGGACTGCGAAGCTGACTTCGTCGAGCGCCATGCCGAACTGCCCCTCGGGCGCCATCGACAGCCGGTCCACCACGAGCTTGGCTTCGCCGAACGTGCGCCCCTTGGGCTTGACGATATCCTTGAGGCCGGCGCCGATCATCTTCTCGGCCATGGAGCGCGAGGTTTCGACCTTGGGATCGATCGTATCGACCACCTTGCCGCCACGCAGGATCGTGGCAGTGTCGCAGAGCGCCTTGATCTCGTGAAGCTTGTGGGAAATGTAAAGGATCGAGCAGCCTTCCGAGGCAAGCTTTCGGAGCACCTCGAAGAGCGCATCGACTTCCTGCGGCGTCAGCACCGAAGTCGGCTCATCCATGATGAGCAGGCTCGGATTGAGCAGGAGTGCGCGCACGATCTCGATACGTTGCCGCTCGCCCACAGAGAGCGTCGAGACCACCCGATGCGGATCGAGCTTGAGATCGTAGCTCGCCATGACCTCGCGCACCTTGGCCTCGAGCGTGCGGGCCGGCACGCTGCCATCCATGCCCAGCGCGATATTCTCCAGCACCGTCATCGCTTCGAACAGCGAGAAGTGCTGGAACACCATGCCGATGCCGAGCTTGCGAGCGCATTTCGGGTTGGGGATGATCGTGGCAGCACCATTCCAGCGGATCTCGCCGGCATCGGGCTGCATGATGCCGTAGATCATCTTGACCAGCGTCGACTTGCCCGCGCCGTTCTCACCCAGGAGCGCGTGTATCTCGCCGGGCTTCACACCGAAACTGACATGGTCGTTGGCCAGGACGCCGGGGAATTGCTTGGTAATTCCGGCGAGTTCCAGACGCAGCGGCGCTCTAACTTCCAAAGGCGACCCCCAAATTCGCTTTGGCCCGCCGCGCACGCAGAACTGCTTCCCGGTTGCCAATGTGTATCAAAATCTCAGCTGCCGCCAGTGCCGCAATCACCTCGGGGCGTTTGTCCCCAAGACCTTGCGCCCCGATAGGCAGAACCAGTCGGTCGAGACTGGCCTCATCCCCGCCCTCCGCGAGGAACCATGTCCGGAACCGGGCGCGCTTGGTGCGCGAGCCGACCATGCCGACATAAGGCGCATCCTCGCGCCGCAACGCCTCCCCGGCGATGAGAAAGTCGAGCGCGTGATCATGAGTGAGAATGACATAGCTCGTGCCCTGCGGCGCCGAGCGCACCTGCGCTTCGGGTAAGGCCGTGGCGACGCCAGAGACGTTGACCGGAAGCCCCTCAAGCGCCTCGGGGCGGGTGTCGATGACGCGGACCTTGACCGGAAGCGGTGAAAGCGCCAGCGCCAGCGCATGACCGACATTGCCGGCCCCGAAGATGAATACATGTGGTCGTGAAGCATCCTCAGCCTCGGCGCGAGAGGCGAGTTCGGCAGCCGTGGCTTCGTCGACGACGAAAAGCCCGACCTCGACGCGGCCGCCGCAGCATTGGCCGATTTCGGGGCCGAGCGGAATATCGAGAGTGTCGGGCGGAAGGCCTTCGGCCATTACTTTACGCGCGCGATCGATCACCAGATGTTCAAGGGCACCGCCACCGATCGTACCGAGGATACCGGTGGGCGAGATGAGCATGAAGGCACCGGCCTCGCGCGGCGAGGAGCCGCGCACGACGAGAAGTTCGGCGCAGATGGCGACGGGCTCGCGTGACAGAAAGCTCGCGATGTCCGGCGCACGCAGCGTCATGCTAGCCCCCGGCCCGTGGGGGTGAACCAGGCGCGCTCATTTCGCCGCCTTCCGCATCCGCTCGACACCCATCAGGATGCGCTCGGGCGTAGCGGGCATGTCGAGGCGCGGCGCGATCTTGTAATCGGCAACACTGGCCACCGCCATCGAAATGGCTTCCACCACCGACATGGCGAGGCAAAGCGGAGGCTCACCGACGGCCTTCGAGCGCCCCACGGCCGGCTCGCGATTAGCCGACCATTCCGCCAGGCGCACGTTGAAGATCGGCGGCACGTCGGAAGCCAGCGGAATCTTGTAGGTCGAGGGTGCATGCGTGCGCAGCTCGCCCTTGGCATCCCACACCAGCTCTTCGGTCGTGAGCCAGCCCATGCCCTGGATAAAACCGCCCTCGACCTGGCCGATATCGATGGCCGGGTTGAGCGAGCGGCCCACGTCCTCGAGCACATCGGCGCGATCCACCTGGAACTCGCCGGTCAGCGTATCGATGGTAACTTCGGAAACCGCCGCGCCGTAGGCATAGTAGTAGAACGGGCGGCCACGACCGGTCGAGCGATCCCAGTGAATCTTGGGAGTCTTGTAGAACCCCGCCGCCGAAAGCTGGACGCGGGCGAGATAGGCCAAGGCGATCACTTCATCGAAGGCGAGGAAGTTGTCACCGGCGCGAACGCCACCAGCATCCCAGAGCACCTGTTCGCGGCTCACACCGAATTTCTCGGCCGCATGCGCCAGGAGCCGTTCCTTGATCTGGTTGGCACCGTCAAGCGCGGCCATTGCATTGAGGTCGGTGCCGGAGGACGCGGCCGTGGCCGAGGTATTGGGCACCTTGCCCGTCGTAGTGGCGTTGATCTTGACCCGATCCACCGGCACCCCGAACGCGTCGGCCAGGACCTGGGCGACCTTGATGTGCAGCCCCTGCCCCATCTCCGTGCCGCCATGGCTGAGATGGATCGACCCATCGCGGTAGACATGCACCAGTGCGCCGGCCTGATTGTACCAGGTGGCGGTAAAGGAGATGCCGAACTTGACCGGCGTCAGCGCGATACCCTTCTTGAGGATACGGCTGGTGCGGTTGAACTCCAGTACCGCCTTGCGGCGCGCCTGATAGTCCGAGGACGTCTCGATATCCTCGACGATCTTGTGGATGATGTTGTCTTCCACCGTCTGGTGGTAGGGCGTTACGTTATTGCTCTCGACGCCGTAGAAATTGGCCTTGCGGATTTCGAGCGGGTCCTTGCCCAGCGCATAGGCGATATCTTCGATCCAGCGCTCGGCCGCGATCAGCCCCTGCGGGCCGCCGAAACCACGGAAGGCAGTGTTCGAAACCGTGTTGGTGTAGAGAGGCAGCGAGTTCACCCGCACCGCCGGATACCAATAGGCATTGTCGCAGTGGAAGAGCGCGCGATCCGTCACGGGCCCCGAAAGGTCCGCCGAGAAGCCGCCTCGCGCCGCATACGTCGCCTTGACTGCCTGGATACGACCCTCGTCATCGAAGCCGATTTCATAATCGACCATGAAATCGTGGCGTTTGCCGGTGATGACCATGTCGTCATCGCGGTCCGGCCGCAGCTTGACGGCGCGGTTGAACTTCTTGGCCGCCAGCGCAGCCACGACGGCAAAGAGATTGCCGTGCGTTTCCTTGCCGCCGAACCCGCCGCCCATGCGGCGCACATTGACCGTGACCGCGTGCTGCGGCACGTCGAGCACATTGGCCACCATGAGCTGGATTTCGCTCGGATGCTGAGTGGAGGAATAGACCACCACATCGTCGTCCTCGCCCGGATGCGCGAAGGCGATCTGGCTTTCGAGGTAGAAATGCTCCTGGCCGCCGATCTTGACCCGGCCCTCCACCTTGCGGGGAGCGGTGGCCATGCCGGTCTCGACATCACCCCGCTCCAGCTTGAGCGGTTCGGTAACGAGGCGTGAGCCGGCTTCGACCGCGGCTTCCATCGAAAGCAGCGCCGGCAGGTCGCGATATTCGATCTTTGCCAACTTGGCCGCCCGGCGCGCCGCAGCGCGCGTCTCGCCGATCACTGCAAAGATCGGCTGCCCGTAGAACTGGACCTTGCCCTCGGCAAAGACCGGGTCGTCATGCTTGTGGGGCGAGGAAATGTCGTTTTCGCCCGGAATATCGGCGGCCGTCAGTACACCGACGACGCCCGGCGCGGTGCGGACTGCATCGAGATCGACCGACGCCAGCTCGGCATGGGCGCGGCTGGCAAGTCCCAGATAGGCGTGGAGCGTGCCCCTCGGCTCGACGATGTCGTCGATATATTCGGCACGACCGGAGACGTGCTTGTCCGCGGAATCGTGCTTGGTGGATTCGTGGAGCTTGCCCGTATTGCGGATATCCAGCTTGTTCATGGCTCTATCCCTTCAGCGCCCCGTATCGGCAGACCGGCATCATGCCGCTCCCCGCTCAAGTCGCTCGCCCTGCCCCGTGGCTTCGAGGAAGAAGCGCCGGAGGAGGTTCTGCGCGGCCAGCAGCCGGTAATCGGCCGAAGCGCGCATGTCGGTGATGGGTTGATAGTCCTGCGCGAAAGCCTGGACCGCCTCTTCGATCGTGTCCATCGTCCAGGGCCGCCCGATAAGCGCCTCCTCGACATTGGTCGCCCGCTTAGGCGTGGCGGCCATGCCACCGAAAGCGATGCGGGCCATGCCGACATTGCCCAGGTCGTTGACGAAAACGCGAAAAGCGCCGCAAAGCGCCGAGATATCCTCGTCGCGGCGCTTGGAAATCTTGTAGGCGGCGAAATGCTCGCCTTCGGGCAACGCCGGAATGGTGATGCTTTCGACGAATTCGCCCGGCTCGCGATCCTGCTTGCCATAGGCGATGAAGTAATCGCGCAGCTTCAACTCGCGGCGGACATTGCCCTTGCGGAGAATGACATGCGCACCCAGCACGATCAGCGGCGGGGGCGTATCGCCGATGGGCGAGCCGTTGGCGATGTTGCCGCCAACCGTTCCCATATTGCGCACCTGCTCACCGCCAATGCGGTTCCAGAAGCCTTCGAGCTGCGGGAAGTACTGCGTAATCGCCGGAGCCGCATCGGTATAGCTCACGCCTGCCCCGAGCTTGATGCCGCCTTGGCTGGCCTCGATCGTGCGCAGTTCGTCGAGATGCCCGACGAAGATCAGCGGACCGATCTCGCGCATGAACTTGGTGACCCACAGCCCGACGTCGGTAGAGCCGGCGACGATCGTCGCCTCGGGCTCGGCGGCATAGGCCTCCGCCAGGTCATCGACGCTTGCCGGGATGATGATGCGGTTACGCCCCTCGCCGACCTCGACGCGTTTGCCATCCGCCAGCGCCTGCAGCCGCGCGGTAATCACGGCACGTTCCGCAACCAGCGGATCGGAGCCTACAGCACCATAGGTGGAGATGGCCTGCCCGGCCCGCGCGATGGGCGTATAGCCCGTGCAACGGCAGAGATTGCCCTGCAGCGCCGTCTCGATTTCGGGCACGGTCGGCTCGGGCTTGCGCATCCAGAGGCCGTAGAGCGACATCACGATGCCCGGTGTGCAGAAACCGCACTGCGAACCGTGGAAATCGACCATGGCCTGCTGCACCGGATGCAGCGCGCCGTTGGCGGCCGAAAGATGCTCGATGGTCACCACATGGGTGGCATTGAGCGAGGCCGTGAAGGTGATGCACGCCGTGACGGTCTCGTAGACGAGCTCGCCATTGCGCAGCCGCCCAACCAGCACCGTGCAGGCCCCGCAATCGCCCTCGGCGCACCCCTCCTTGGAGCCCTTGAGCTCCTTTTCGAGGCGCAGATAGTCGAGAAGCGTCTGGGTGGCGGGGATATCCCTCAGCGCCACGTCTTCGTCATTGAGGACGAAACGGATGGAGTTGCGCGCGTTCATCGCTCAGCTCCCCCGATAGGTCGAATAGGCGAAGGGCGAGACGAGGAGCGGCACGTGATAGTGCGCCTCTTCGCTCATGATGAACCGCACCGGTACGATATCGAGGAACGGAGTCGTTGGTGACACGCCCAGCCGGTCGAAATACTGCCCGACATGGAAGTTCAGCTCGAACGCGCCGGGATGGAATCGATCGCCATCGAGGAGCGGCTGGTCGACGCGCCCGTCCGAATTGGTGAAGGTGGAAAGAACGTGATGGGTATGGTCACCATGCACCATCAACAGGTCGATGCGCATGCCGGCGGCCGGCTTGCCATGCATCGTATCGAGAACGTGTGTCGTCAGACGCCCCGTAGTCGTCATCGGGCGGATATCCCTCGCTTGCTTATGGCGACTATCGGAAATAATTGCATGCCTTCCAAGTAGGCAGCGCACATTTTTTTACCAAACGGTCCACTTTTGACCTGTTGTGATCGGCACGCGTTCGGGCATAACGGACGGGATACCAGCCGAGAGGTTCCAAGCGATGCGCTATCCCCGCGACATGCAGGGCTACGGCCCCAATCCGCCCAAGGCAAACTGGCCCGGCGGCGCCTATGTGGCCGTGCAGTTCGTCCTCAACTACGAAGAGGGCGGCGAGAACAACATCCTGCATGGGGATGCCGGCTCGGAAGCGTTCCTGGCTGACGTGATCGGGGCGGCGCCCTGGCCCGACAAGCGGCACTGGAACATCGAATCGATGTACGAATACGGCGCCCGCGCCGGCTTCTGGCGGCTGCATCGCCTGTTCACCCAGGAAAAAATTCCGGTCACCATCTACGGCGTCGCCACTGCCTTCGCGCGCTCGCCCATGCAGGTTACGGCCATGCAGGAAGCCGACTGGGAAATCGCCAGCCATGGCTACAAGTGGGTCGAGCACAAGGACATGCCCGAGGAACTGGAGCGCGCCCAGATCCACGAGGCCATCCACCTCCACACCATCGCCACCGGCGAGCGCCCGACGGGCTGGTATACTGGCCGCTGCTCGTTGAACACGGTGGACCTGGTCTCGGAAGAAGGCGGGTTCGAATACGTATCGGACACCTACGACGACGACCTGCCCTATTGGCGCGAGCACAAGGGCCACGCCCAACTCATCATCCCTTACACGCTTTCAGCCAACGACATGCGGTTCGTGACGGCCTCAGGCTTTTCGGACGGCGAGCAGTTCTTCCAGTTCCTCAAGGACAGCTTCGATTGCCTCTACGCCGAGGGCAAGGCCGGCAGTCCCAAGATGATGAGCATCGGGCTCCACTGCCGCCTCGCCGGCCAGCCCGGCCGCTTCATGGGGCTCAAGCGGTTTATCGACTACATCAGGGGCTTCGAATTCGTCTGGACCCCGCGACGCATCGAAATCGCCCGGCATTGGGCAGCCGAGCACCCCTATGTTAAGCCTGACCTCGTGCCCTCGCAGATGGACAAGGCGACGTTCGTCGAAAAGTTCGGCTCGATCTTCGAGCATTCTCCCTGGATCGCCGAACGCGCCTGGGACGGCGAGCTTGCTATCGCCAACGACACCGCCACCGGTCTGCATTTCGCGCTGCGCAGCCAGTTCCGCATGGCCAGCCAGGCCGAGCGCATGGCCGTCCTCCGCGCCCACCCCGATCTTGCGGGGAAGCTGGCAGCCGCCAAGCGACTGACCGAAGCCTCGACCGCCGAACAGGCCTCGGCCGGGCTCGACGCGCTCACCGACAAGGAGCGCGAGACCTTCACCCATCTCAATGATGCCTATACCGCCAAGTTCGGCTTCCCCTTTATCATTGCGGTGCGCGACCACACGAAGGCTCAAATCCTCGATGCCTTCGAACGGCGGCTGGGCAATGAGCAGGAGACGGAATTCCTGACGGCCTGCGCACAGGTAGAGCGGATCGCGTTGCTGCGGCTGCGGGCGATGTTGCCGGACTGAGACCCGACACTTCTGTCCCCTCCCCGTTACGGGGAGGGAGACGTGCTTGCAAATACCTTACTTCACCTCGGCGATACGGCCATCGGTGTAGGGCTTGTAGTCCCCACCCTGCTTGGCGATGAAATCGGCCAGAACCTGCTCCAGCGGCGGCCCGAAATCGTAGGCGTTGGTGCCAGCGTCGTTGAATACGGCATAGCCGTCGCCACCCGTGCGCATGAAGTTATTGGTCACCACGCCATAGGTCTTGGCCGGATCGATCGGCACCCAATTGGCGCCATCCTGCACTTCGACCTTGATGATGCGGCTGCCGGCCGGCTTGTCCTTGGTCCAGGTGAACTTGAGCCCGGCAACCTGCGGGAAGCGGCCTGCTCCGTTCTCGACATCGGAAACGCCGTTCTCGAGTGCCACCACGACATCCGAGCCCTTGAGCTGGAAGGTCGCGAGCGTGTTGGAGAAGGGCAGCACGGTGAGCACTTCACCCATCGTGATCTCGCCCTGGTCGATCGAGGCACGCAGGCCACCGCCATTCTGGATGGCAAGGCTGACGCCCTGATCCTTGACGCGGTCGAGCATGGCGTCGGCCACGAGATTGCCCATGGTGCATTCCATTGCGCGGCAGACCTCACGCGAGCCCTCGATGGCCTCGGTCGCGTTGCCGATGACCTTGGCCTTGAGTTCTTCGATCGGCGCACCCAGCTCGGCCACCTTGGCGACGAAGCCTTCGTCGGGCTTGATCGAGGCATCGAGAAGGATCGGATCGCCCTTGGCGGAGATGACGTTGCCGTTGTCATCCCAGACGACCTTGAGATCGCCCAGATACTTGCCGTACTGGCCGGCGGTGACGATCGGCACATCCTTGCCGTCCGGCGATTTGACCACGGTCGGATAAGGGCCGGCCGCCTTCTCGTCCGTATTGGACAGCAGCGTATGGGAATGGCCGCCCACGATGACGTCTATGCCCGGCACGGCTTCGGCCAGCGCCTGGTCGACCGTGTAGCCGATATGGGAAAGGACGATCGTCTTGGTGACCCCCTGCGCCTCGAGCGCTTCGATGGCGCCGCGGACATAGGTCACGGCCTTTTCGAACGCCACATTCGGGCCGGAGCCTGAGATTTCTGGCGTATCCTCGGCCAGCGCGCCGATGATGCCGATCTTCTCGCCGCCGACATCGAGGATGTGCACGCCCACGATCTTGCCGGCCAGCAGCGGCTCCTTGGCGACGTTGAAATTGCCGCCGATGATCGGGAAATTCGCCGTCTCGATGAACTTGGCGAACTCGTCCGGCCCATCGTCGAATTCATGGTTGCCGGTGGCGGCAGCATCGAGGCCGAGTTCGTTGAAGAAGTCGGCCACGACCTTGGATTTGTAGGTCGTGTAGAAGAGCGAGCCCTGGAATTCGTCGCCCGCCGACAGGAAAATGACGTTCTCGCCCTTGGCCTTGAGGTCCGCCCGCGTCTGGTCGAGAGCCGCCTTGAGACGGCCGATGCCGCCGAAGCACTCGCCCTTGGATTCGCCCTCGGCGTTGCAGGTCGAGTCCGAACCGGTGATGGATTCGAACCGGGAATGGAAATCGTTGATATGCAGAATGTTGAGGGTGAACTCTGCGTAGGCCGGCGCGGCAAATCCTGCCGCCATGGCCGCTGCAGCCGCCCCCAGAACGAGCTTTTGCATTGTTGATTATCCCTTTGTTGGCTGTTCCATCGGCGGGATTCTTCCACGGCTTGATGACGTCCCGATAACGAGGCCCGCCGCCCCCAATCGTCAGCGTGGTTGCGATCCGAAGTTAATCAGCAACAGCGGGAGAGAAAAAGAGGCTTGGAGGTAGCACTAGCCCGGATTGTGAATTGAGGGTTTGGCAACCATGGCGCAGGGAAGCTGGCGGGCCGGTCATTCAGTCACCTGAAGTTCAGGGTTGGGCGCTTATGATCCGTCCCACGTTACCACGAGGACGGTCATGAGCGTGCTGCTCGAAAGCCTGGTCCGTGACCAGGATCATGACATTGCCGAACGCAGCCTCTTCTGGCAGGCGCTGACCTTCCTCGCCATCGGCGGCGGAGCGGCCATGGCGTTCGTGTGCCTGTCCTCGCTCGCCGTCGGCGCCGGCCTTCCGCTCGCCGACTGGATCGTGAGCGCGCTATGCTATGCGGCCTTCATCCTGCCGGTCTACTTGCTCCACCGCCGCTTCTCGTTCAATTCCGACGCCCCGCACCTCCAGGCCCTCCCCCGCTACGTGACTGTGCAACTGGTCGGCCTCTCGCTTGCGGCCCTGTTCTCGTTCCTCGCCTACGGCATTATTGGTCTGCCGACGCTCTTTGCCTCGCTACTGGTCATCGGGCTGACTTCGGCCATGAACTTTCTCGTGCTGAAAGTCTGGGCTTTTGGCGAGCGCTAAGGCCGCCCTCAATGCCGTCCACAAGGCCGCCGTGTTCAATCGGCGGGTCGAGGTGCTGTCACGGCATCTGGCAGGTATCATTCCGACAGGCGGCAAGGTTCTGGATCTTGGAGCCGGCGACGGCTCGATCGCCCACGCGCTGATGACTCTCCGCCCCGATCTCGCTGTCGAAGGCGTGGACGTGCTGCTACGCCCGCAGACGCTCATCCCGGTCACGCTCTATGACGGCGTCACCCTGCCCTATCCGGATGACGCCTTCGACTATGTGTCGATCGTTGACGTCCTGCATCACACCGACGATCCGGCCGCCGTGCTGCGCGAGGCCACACGAGTGGCAAACCGTGGCGTGGTGATCAAGGATCACCTCGTACAGGGCCCCGGCGCCCGTGCAACCCTGCGCTTCATGGATTGGGTCGGCAATCGCGGACACGATGTGCGCTTGCCCTACAACTACCTGACGCCAGCCGAGTGGCAGCGCGCTTTCGCTGCCGCCAATCTGCTTGAAGTCCGTCGCGTCGCGGCCCTGAACCTCTACCCTGCGCCCTTCACCTGGCTATTCGATCGCAGCCTGCATTTCGTCGCGCTGCTCGCGCCGCAAGCCTAGGCGATCCCGAACGATTTCCGGAAGGCGCTGAGCCCGTCCTGGCTGAAAGCCAGCACGCGACCCTCCTCCCGTCGCACCCAGCCTCGCTCCAGCATCTTGTCGAGAATGGCCGCGCCAAGCGCTCCACCAAGATGATGGCGCCGCTCGCTCCAGTCGAGGCACGCGCGGCAAAGCGGTCGCCGGCCCTTGCCGAGCCCCGAAGTATCGATGCCGAATTCGGCGAAGAATGTCCGCCCCTTCTCGGTCAGCAGCGGATTGTCGCGATCTGCCACCAATTGTCCGTCGGCCAGTGCCTCGAGAAGCTCCACACCCCGCTCACCAGCAAGGTGATCGTAGCAAACCCGCGCCTGCCGCAGCGCGGGATCGCGCGGGCCGGTCCGCACCCGGACCGCGCCAGTGCGCTGGGCCAGACCCATCAAGCCTTCGAGCACCTGCGCAACATCGCCGCCGGAAAGTCGGTAATAGCGATGCCGCCCATGCTTCTCGGCGACAACGAGGCTGGCCGCCTCAAGCTTGGAGAGATGCCCACTGGCAGTCTGCAGCGTCACGCCGGCTGCATTGGCAAGCTCGCTGACGGTGAGCGCACGGCCATCCATGAGTGCCGTCAGCATGTTGGCCCGGGCGGGATCACCCAGGAGCGCGGCAATGTTTGCGATGACCGGACCGTCTCTCATACTTCGATGTTAACCGAAGCATCCCCGTCACGCAATGCGCTAGAACTGGCGGTGCATCACAAGGAACACCACGATGATCACCTGCTTCATCCGCTACGAGATCGATCCGAACAAGCGCGACAGCTTCGAGCAATATGCACGCAACTGGGGTCAGGCCATCCCGCGCAACGGCGCCGATCTCATCGGCTATTACGCGCCGCATGAGGGTTCAGCCACCATCGCCTACGGCGTCTACAACATCGAGAGCCTCGCTGCCTACGAAGCGTACCGGGCGCGCCTTCGCGACGACCCGCTCGGCCGAGAAAACTTCGCCTTCGCACAAAAGGAGCGCTTCATCCTCAAGGAGGATCGGCTATTCCTTCGACTGGCGTCCAAGCCGCATGGGGAATTGCGATGATCGCTGTGATTTTCGAAGTCCTGCCTGCCGAGGGGCGCAAGGGTGACTATCTTGCCCTGGCAGCCGGTCTGCGGGCGGAGCTGATGGAGATGGAGGGCTTCCTCTCCATCGAGCGGTTCGAGAGCTTGAGCGAGCCAGGCAAAATCCTCTCCCTCTCTTTCTGGCAGGACGAGGCCGCTGTCGCACGCTGGCGCAACATGGCCTCCCATCGCGAAGCACAGGCGCAGGGGCGAGACGGCGTCTTCGCCGATTACCGCCTGCGCGTGGCATCGGTCCTGCGCGACTACGGCATGCATCGGCGCGAAGAGGCGCCCGGAGATAGCCGAATGGTGCACGAGGCCAGCGGTTGACCACCGATGCGCAGCACGGCTAACTCGCCGTGCTGCCAACGGACGGATCGCCCATGACTATTATCACCACCGAGCCCCTGACCCGCGACGCTTTCGCGCCTTTCGGACAGGTCATCTCTATAGAGGGCTCGGCGCATTACCTCATCAACTCGGGCAAGACCGAACGCTACAATGACCTGGCCAAGGTCGAGCTTGGCGGCGCCCATGCGCGCCCGCTGATCTCGATCTTTCGCGGTCAGCCCTATGCCATGCCGCTTGAACTCAGGATGGTCGAGCGCCACCCCTTCGGAAGCCAGGCCTTTTTCCCGCTCGCTCCCCGCCCATTCCTCGTGATCGTGGCGCCCGATCATGGCGGTACGCCCGGCATGCCCCGCGCCTTCCTCACTGCGTCCGGTCAAGGCGTAAACATCGCCATGAACACCTGGCACGGCGTGCTGACGCCGCTCGATGAAGTCTCCGATTTCCTGGTGGTTGACCGTGGCGGGGATGGCAACAATCTCGAGGAATACTTCTTCGAAACACCGTATCGGGTCGAACTGGCGAACCCGATCTTTACTTAATTCCTGCTTGTTCGTCGCAAGATAGCAGCAATTCCTGCATAACTAGCACGCTGGGGCACCTTTAGAGGCGGCGGACATGGACGCTGCCAAACTCAGGAGTGCACGATGAGCACAAGCATCAAACTCACCCTGGCAGCGGCCGGCATGCTGCTGGCCACCCTCACCACGGCATTGGCGGCGCCGGTCTCGATCACCGGAGAAGTGACCTATCGCGAGCGCATCGCGCTGCCACCCGATTCCAGCCTGGAAATCCAGTTGCTCGATGTCTCGCTGGCCGACGCCAAGGCCACCGTCCACGCCGCCGCCCGGCTGTCGGGCCCCGGCCAGGTGCCTCTGACCTTCACGCTCAATTTCGACGACAAGGTCATCAAGCCCAAGCACACCTACGCGCTGAGCGCCCGCATCACCTCGGGAGGCAAGCTGCTCTTCCTCAACACCACGCAATACAGCGTCGATCCGCTCGCGCCCGCGCAACCGATCATGATCATCATGGATTTCGTCGGCCGCGCCGAGCCCGCTCCCCTGCCCGCCAAGGAGGTCGCCATGCCACCAGCCAGCACCCCTACCACCCAGCTCATTGGCACCAACTGGCGCGTAGTCGACATCAAGGGCACCCCGACCAACGAGAAAACCCGCACCACCCTGACACTTGCCGAAGATGGTCGCGCGGGCGGCAAGGGCGGCTGCAACAGCTATTTCGCACAAGCGACGATCAACGGCGGAAGCCTCGTATTCGGCTCCCCCGCTTCGACGCGCATGGCCTGCCCCGAACCGATGATGCAGCAGGAAGCGTCGTTCTTCTCGGCGATGGCAGTTGTGGCGACCTACGCGATCGATGGCAACAATCTCAGGCTGGCCGATGCCAACGGCAATCCGGTGATGAACCTGGTCAAGGACAATTAGGAGCCCGCGCTCCCCTTGACCGCGCCTCTCGGCACTTGCACCCTTTGCGGCAGCAAACCTTGGAGCCGCAATGGAAACCGCTGCCTTCATCTCCCGCCTCTTTGACATCATCGAGAACGACATCGCGCCCAAGACCCGCGAAGGCGTGCGCAAGGGGAACAAGATCTTCGGCGCCGCCATCCTGCGGAAATCTGACCTGTCAGTGGTCGTGGCAGAAACCAACAACGAGACGGAGAACCCGCTCTGGCACGGGGAAATGCACGCCATAAAGAAGCTCTACGAGCTCAACCGCGCCACCCTGCCCGATCCCAAGGATTGTATCTTCCTCGCCACGCACGAGCCCTGCTCGCTCTGCCTCTCGGCCATTACCTGGGCGGGCTACGACAATTTCTATTTTCTCTTCAGCCATGAAGACAGCCGGGACAGCTTCGCCATCCCGCACGATATCCGCATCCTCAAGGAAGTATTCGTGCCCCCTGGCGCGCCGCTCGATGCGCCGCTCTACAACACCAGCAACGCCTTCTGGACCAGCCATTCGATCGGGCGGATGATCGCCACGCTCGATCGCGGCAACCGCGAGGCCCTGCTGTCGCGCATGGACGATATCGGCGCGCTCTACGCCGATCTCTCCGCGACCTACCAGCAGGATAAGGGCGACAAGGGTATTCCCCTCGCCTGACCGGTCATCGGGCCTGGGTCGTCTGCGGCGTCAGCACGCCTGAGAATGGCCCGGGCACTTCGGTATTGGCAGCAGCGAAGACCAGCACGAACATGAGGGCCGCGAAGGCCACTGTCAGCACCATCTGCACGACGGAAGACCGGTCCCTCACTGCAGTGTCTCCAGCATGATGGCCTCGGGCGTCGGCGCGTTCGAGGCTGCGAAAGTAAGGGTTGCCATCACCCCAACGAACAGAACGGTCAAAAGTACCTTCAACATCTTCGTTGTCCCTGTAGCGGCCCGGCCTTGAGCGCCCGGCTCCTTGATGCCGCCTATTGTCGGCGGCTTGAGTTGAACAACGCCGCAACACCCCGTTTAGCTGCCGTTCAGGAAAGCCGGGGCGCGCGTTTATGCGTTTGTGCTTACCGGAAGCTGTCGAGCCTCACCTATTTGTAACGCCCAATCCCGGCCGGCTTGAGCTACCCATTGGAGCGACCAACAAGGAGCCGACCATGCCAAGCGACGATCATTCGCCCGCTCGACTGAGCCGACGCGGCGCCCTCTCCCTCATCGCTGTCACCGCAGCCGGCGGCACGCTCGTCCCGCGCCAGGCCTTCGCTCAGGAAGCCGGCACCAATGCCGACACCGCCGGCCTGCTGCCGGGGGCCGATGTCTGCGTCATCACGCCTGAAGTCACCGAAGGCCCCTACTATTTCGACCCCGCGCTCGAGCGGCAGGATGTGACCGAGGGCCGTCCCGGCGTCAAAACCCAGCTGCGCCTCCAGGTAGTGGACGCCCAGTGCAAGCCGATGGCCGGCGCGCGCGTGGATATCTGGCACGCAGACGCCACCGGCATCTATTCGGGCTACGCCAACCAGCCCGGTGGCATCGACACGACGGGCCAGACCTTCATGCGCGGCACACAGATGACAGGTGAGAACGGCGTTGCCGAATTCACCACGGTCTATCCCGGCTGGTATCGCGGGCGCACGACGCATATCCACTTCAAGGTGTTTCTTGACGAGACCAACGTGCTTACCGGACAGCTCTTCTTCCCGGATGCGCTGAGCGAATTCATCTACCTGAACGTCGCGCCCTATTCCGATCGCAAGGAACAGCGGGATACCATCAACAGCACCGATGGCATTGCCGCGCAGGCGACACGCGCCTCCTTTGCCTATGTCAAGGAACTGGCGGATGCCTATCTCGTCGCAATGATCATCGGCGTCGGTCCAAATGCCGGCTCAGGCGGCGTCAGCCGCGGGATGGGCGGCCCACCGCCCGGAGGCTCGGGCTCGGGCGACTCGCGTTCTCTGGTGCCCGGCGTCAGCGGCTAGAAAAAGAAAAGGCAGCCCGGAGGCTGCCTTTTTGCTTGTCAGGCCTGGGCGCGTCGCGCGCGACCGGCATCTTTCTGGTTCTTGTTCCAGCGCGGCTTGCCGGCTTTTGCCCCGGCGGGCTTGCCGTTGCGCTGGCGGGGGGCTTCGCTGTCCTGGCGCGGCTTCTTGGCCGTGTGGGAGCGATGCGGCGCCGCCTCCTGGTGCGTAACGCCGTCGCCGAAACCGGCCAGCGTCTTGCCGTGCGCAGGCTTGCGCGCACGCGGCGCGCCGGCATTGGCATTGCGGACCGGCTTGCGGCCATTATTACCCTTGGCGCGCTTAGGCGGATCGACTTCGACGATGGTAAGATCGCCCGAAACCGGTAGCGACTTGCGGATCAGCTTCTCGATCTCGCGCAGCTTGCCCTTCTCGGTGCCGTCGCAAAGCGTGATGGCCGTACCCGAGGCGCCATTGCGGCCCGTGCGACCGATACGGTGCACGTAGTTCTCGGCATCGTCCGGCAGGTCATAATTGATGACGTGGGTAATACCCGGCACGTCGATGCCGCGCGCCGCGATATCGGTGGCGACCAGAATGCGCACATTGCCTGAGGAGAAGCCCTTGAGGGCCGCCTGGCGGGCATTCTGGCTCTTGTTGCCATGGATGGCAGCCGCCTCGAAACCATCGATCTCCAGGTTCTTGGCGACGCGATCGGCACCATGCTTGGTGCGTGCGAAAACGATCACGCGTTCCAGCGCCGCATCGGCGAGGAGGGCGTTGAGTTCGGTACGCTTGGCCTTGGAGCCGGCCATGATCACGCGCTGCTCGATCTCGGCAACGGTCGTGCCTTGAGGCGTGGCCTCGACGCGAACAGGCTCGCGCAGCAGGCCTTCGGCAAGCTTGGAGATTTCCGGCGCCATGGTGGCCGAGAACAGCGCCGTCTGGCGCTTCCAGCTGATCTTGGAGGCAATCTCCTTGACCGGGCCGATAAAGCCCATGTCGAGCATGCGATCGGCCTCGTCGAGGATCAGCCAGCGCGTCTCGCTGAGCCAGATCTTGTCGTCATCGACCAGGTCCTTCATGCGGCCGGGCGTGGCAATGCAGATATCCACGCCCTTGGCGAGCTTCTGCACCTGATTGTAGCGGGAGACGCCACCGAGAACGAGCACGGTGGTGAGCCGCATGGAAGGACCGGCCATCTTGCGCAGCGCTTCATCGATCTGCACCGCGAGTTCGCGGGTCGGCACGAGGATGACGGCGCGCGCCGTCATCGGACGGGGCCGACCCGGCAGGGCCTGGAGGGCAGCGAGGATCGGCAGGCCGAACGCGGCCGTCTTGCCCGAACCGGTCTGGGCGATGCCAAGGATATCCTTGCCCGCGAGCTGATGGGGAATGGCCTCGGCCTGGATCTTCGTCGGGGTTTCAAACCCGGCTTTCGCCAGCGAGGCGAGCAGCGGGCCCGGAAGGCCGAGGGATTCAAAAGTTGCGGTCAAAGCGAATTGTCTTTCGGTTGGCGCCGATTACACAGCGCACACGCCGCCGTCCCGAGTGGGGCGGCGGAGCCAGGATGCAGCGGCGGGCTCATTCCCGCGACGGCCGTTCATTGTCCCGGGACATGGGCCCAGGACCTGACTTCGCCGCTCACCGCATCGATCGATAAGAAGAGAAGTCCGTCACGACTTAAGGCGCTCAATCAAAGCATGCGCCGGTGACGATGATGGGTAGATGGGGGAAAGCACGCAGAAAAGCAAGGCGTTTCCGCCAACTAGGCACGCAGGGGAGCCATGCAAAGCCGAGAAATAGGCCCTGCTTCGGCCGGCAAATCGCCTTACCCCATAGGTGGCGTTGCCACCTTGATCGGCAGGAATACCTCAAATCCCGCCGTACCAATCGTACCCATAATCCTCCCAATACCCGCCCTTGCCCCTGCCGAACTGCGAGAAACTGTCGACCAGCTCGATCGTGTGCACGTATTTCGGCTGCTTGTAGCCGAGCGCCCGCTCGACCCGCACGCGCACCGGTGCGCCGTTGGCAATCGGCAGCGTCTGCCCGTTAAGGCTATAGGCGAGAATGGTCTGCGGATGATAGCCATCCACCAGATCGCAGCTCTCGTAGTAAAGCTCGGGCGCGGTAAGCCCCGTCCCCATATTGTCGTAGCAGTGGAAGACGATGAACCGCGCCGTCGGCTTGATCTTCGCCGCATCGAGCAAAGGACCCAGTTGCGTGCCGGTCCATTTGGCGATGCAGCTCCACCCTTCCACGCAATCGTGGCGCGTGATCTGGGTGCGGGCAGGCATGTTGCGCAACTCGGCGAGCGAATAGCTGGCCGGGTTCTCGACGAGCCCCGTGATCTTGAGCCGATAGTCGGCGAAGTCGTTGGCCTTGAGCGCCAGATATTCGGGCGTATCGGGGTCGCGTGACCCATTGGGCCGCTGCCCCTGTCGGATTTCGCTTTCGGAATATTCACGCGCAAGCACATCGTTCCCAACCAGCGCACGCTGTACGCGATAGGTGAGATCGTTCGCCTGCGCGAGCACGTCGCGCACCTGGTTGCTGCGATCACCGAGAAAATCGAACTGATCGCAACCCGCCAGAACCAGCGAGGACGCCCCCACGGCTCCCAGCCCCAGGAAACGGCGGCGGGAAACCAGCAGCTTGCTCATGGCCGGTCTCCTTGCTGGCGCGGCGTATCGGGGCTGGTGCGATACCACCCGGTGATCATCGAGCGCAGCTCGTTGATGGGCCCGGCGGCAAAAACCATGATGATGTGGACGACAAAGAACAGCACCAGCAGCACCATCATCGAGAAATGGATGGTACGCGCTGTCTGCCGGCCACCGAAGAGATCGAGCAACCAGGGAAAAGCCGCGTCTATTCCCGGGCTCATCGTCAGCCCGGTGGCGATGATAAGCGGGAAAAGAATGAAGAACACGACGCTGTAGCTGAGCTTCTGCAGCGCATTGTAGCGCCGACCATGCCTGAACCGAAGCCGCGCATGATCGGCGACCTCGCCCGGCAGTGCCTTGATATCCTCGGGCCCCGGCAACACGTCACGCCGGATATGGCCATTGACGAGGCTGGAGAGGAACCAGAGGAACAGTGCCGCCACCAGCACCCAGCCGAAGAAGAAGTGCACCACCCTGCCCGTTGCCAGGTCCTGGTAGGAGGGAATGGTCGCCCAACTCGGGAAACCGCGGAACTGCGGCTGGTCCGCCGGCCCGCTCATGCCGAAGAGCCCCGTCGTATTGAGCGTCTGCCCGAAGACGCGCGTCTGCCCTATCGGCCCGTTATCCGAGTTGGCCGCATACATGGCCAGCACCGAATTATCGTATTCAAAGCCGGATTCCTGGCCGACATAGAGCGCCGGATGCGCGTTGAAAATCTGCAGCCCCGAGAGCAGCATGAAAAACAGCGCCAGCGCCCAGGTCCAGTGCGTGATCCGGGTCAGCAGCGGCTGGCGATAGACCAGCGGACCTTTCCCGGCTGATGGCGCCCGGCTCTCGGTGTCGGCGGTTTCTACAGCCATATCGCCCTCCTTTTGCCGGAGAGTAACGGCGCCTTTCACGGCGAAGTTTCAAGTCACGTGTGAGCGAGGCTCACTCCTCGCGCGCCGCCCAGTTGACGCCGCGGCGGACGATGGTCGCCATATCCGGGAAGTCGGTGAATTCCTTGACCGAATGGCCCAGCGTCGAGTGGAACACCCTGCCCTTGCCATGGTGACGCTTCCACACCACCGGCATGACGACATCCTTGATCCACCAGGCATGCTCGCCGCTGAACGTGGTAGTCGCCAGCACCTCGTTGGAAGGATCGACATGCATGTAATATTGCTCGCTGCGATAGGCCATCGGCGTCTTGATGCCGGCCATGATCGGGTCGTCGGAGCGCGTGATGTTGACCGTGAAGTCGATGATGTTGCCCGGATGGGCGACCCACTGGCCACCGACCATGAACTGGTATTCGACCGCATCGCGGAAGGCATCGCTCATGCCGCCATGGTGGCCGGCAAGCCCGACGCCACCCTCGACGGCCTTGGTGAGGTTCTCGACCTCATCCTTGGCGATCCGCGACATGGTGTAGATCGGAATGATGAGCGAAAGGTCGTGAATGGCCGGGTCGGCAAAGGCCTTGGTCTCGGTCTCGACGCGGACACTGAACCCGTCCTCGTGCAGCCAGCGACGGTAGAGCGCTGCACATTCCTCCGGATCGTGACCCTCCCAGCCGCCATAAACAATCAAAGCAGTGCGCATGGAACAAATCCCCCGAAAAACCGGGGGACGATAGCTGAATCGCCGCCACTTGCCAGCCCCCGAGGGCGACCGGAGCCATGGCTCCTACCCTTCGAGCTGCCCCTTGAGCCGCGACAGTCGGTCGACTGTCGGCCCGGCATATTGCCCGATCCACCGATCGAAAATCTCTTTGATCGGCATGGGGTTGAGATAGTTCCAGCGCTCCCGCCCCTCGCGTTTGACGATGATGAGATCGGCCTCCTCCAGCACGTTGAGATGCTGCATCACCGTGCATCGGTCGAGATCGGAGAAGGCGTCGCAAAGCGCCCCCGTTGTCTGCGGATGGTCCTTGAGCGCGTCGAGGATATTTCGCCGCCGGAAGTTGCTCAGCGCCTTGAAAATCCTGTCATTTTCTGCGTCATTTGACATGTTATAGATTTATAACATATGGTTGGCGAAGGCAAGGGAAAAGAGCGGACATAGCCATCCGCGCCATGGACAGAGGAGACGAAGGATGGATCTGAAATTCAACGTGGCCGGCCGCATCGCCAGGCCGGTAAACGACGTCTTCGAGGCGGTGGCCAATCCCGACCACCTCTCGCACTTCTTCACAACCGGCGGCGCCAAAGGGCGGCTGGAGACCGGCGCGACCGTCACCTGGGACTTCGCCGACTTCCCCGGCGCCTTCCCCGTTCACGTGGTCGAGGTCGTGCCGAACAGGAAGATCGTGCTGCACTGGGGCTCAGCCGATGACGCCGCGGAAGGCGAAACCGCTGCCACGCACGACAACACCGTAACCATGACCTTCGAGCCGCTCGATGACGGGCGGACGCTGGTGCAGATCATGGAAGAAGGCTGGAAGGAAACGCCGAAGGGCCTCAAGGCTTCCTACGGCAATTGCGAAGGCTGGACCGGCATGCTCTGCGCCATGAAGGTGTGGCTTGAGCACGGCATCAACCTGCGGGAAGGCTTCTACAAATAGGCAGCTCCCCGGTACCGGACCGGGGAGCCGCACGTTCAGCGCGCCGTACTGCGCACGAAGGCGCGCCAGATCAGCAGGATCACAATGGCACCGACGATGGCGGCGATGAACCCACCGCTTTCACCGGGCCCGTAAAGCCCGACGACCTGCCCCAGCCACGTGCCGACCACGCCGCCGACAATGCCCAGCACCGTGGTGAGGATGAAGCCCCGCGGCTCCGTGCCGCCGCCGGTCAGAAGCTTGGCAATGATGCCGGCAATGAAGCCGATGATGATGGCCCAGATAATTCCCATGTGACGCTCCCTGTTTGGTCCCGGGAATAATTGGGGAAACAAGGAGATGGTTGCAATGGGCTTGCCACTACCCATCGCCTTCCCAAACGAAATGGGCCCGCCTCGCGGCGAGCCCCCTGTCCGTGAACCTTGCGACGATCACACGCTGTGTTCGTGCCGGTCCTGTTCGGTGATGACCGCGGTGTCGAGCACCTTCTGGATGTTCGCCGCATGGCGGAAGCTCGGCTCCATGGTCTTGCCCTGCTTCACCGCCTTGGCGAAGCGCTGGTAATTGGTCTCTACCGGCTCGACCTCGACTTCCTTCCACACCCCCGTCTCGGCATCCTCACCCGAGCAGACAAGGAGCTTGCTCCAGTCGTGCCGGTGCTGCACCTCGACGCCACCCTTTTCGCCATAGACGCGCAGGCGCAGTTCGTTGAAATGGCCGGTCGCCCAGCGCGTCGCATGCACCACGCCCAGCGCGCCATTCTCGAGCTCGAGCGTCATGGCGAAGCTGTCATTGGCGTCGAGATCGTATTCCCCGATCTTGTTGCCCGGCGCCTTGTCGAAGGTCTTGAGGCGGCAGAAGACGTGATCGATATCGCTGCCCGCACCGTAGACGGCAAAGTCGAGGATGTGGATGCCGATATCGCCCAGCGTGCCGTTCGAGCCATGCTTCTTGGAGAGACGCCACAACCACTGGCTTTCAGTGCGCCAGTCGCCCCAGGCCTTCGAGACCAGCCAGCTCTGCAGGTAGCTCGCCTCGACGTGCTTGACCTTGCCGATCTCGCCCGACTGTACGATCTGGCGCGCACGCTGCAATTGCGCGACGTTGCGATAGGTGAGGTTGACCATATTGACCACGCCGGCCTTCTCGGCCGCTTCGGTCATTTCCATGGCCTTGGCATAGTCGGTTGCCAGCGGCTTTTCGCAGAAGACGTGCTTGCCTGCCGCAATCGCCGCCATCGAGGTGGGATGGTGGATGGCGTCGGGCGTCACATTGGCCACCGCATCGAACTCGCCCCAGGCCAGCGCCGCATCGAGCGACGGGAAGGCATTGGGGATGTTGTGAGCGGCGTTGAACGCCTCGACGCGCCTGGGATCGACGTCGACGCCACCCACCAGGGTGACGCCGTCGATTGCGGCAAAGTGCTTGGCATGCTGGTTGGCCATGCCGCCGGTGCCGAGAATGAGAAGACGCATTTAGCGCATGCCCTCCTGGCGGCCGCGGCCGTGATGGAGCTTTGGACCGCGCTCCTCGATCTTCTCGATCGCCTCCTCGACCGGGCGGTTCGGCGCGTCCGTGATCCACTCAAAGCGGTTTGGGTTGTAGGCCCAGTTTACCGCATTGCGCAGCACCTGGCCGACCGTCGCATCGTGGTAGGTCGGATAGGTCTCGTGACCGGGACGGAAGTAGAAGATATTGCCGGCGCCGCGACGATAGGTGATGCCCGAGCGGAAGACTTCGCCGCCCTGGAACCAGGAGACGAACACCGTCTCCAGCGGCTCGGGAACCGAGAACGGCTCGCCATACATCTCTTCGTTTTCGAGCTCGAAATATTGCGGCAGGCCCTTGGCGATCGGGTGGCCGGGATTGACGACCCACAGCCGCTCGCGCTCGCCGGCCTCGCGCCAGGAAAGCGCACAGGGCGACCCCATCAGGCGCTTGAAGATCTTCGAGAAGTGCCCGGAATGCAGGACAATCAAGCCCATGCCTTCCCAGACGCGCTTGGCGACGCGCTCGACGATCTCGTCCTTGACCTCGCCATGGGCAGCGTGACCCCACCAGATGAGAACGTCGGTATTGGCCAGCTTGTCCTCGGTCAGCCCGTGCTCGGGCTCCTGGAGCGTGGCGGTCGAGGTGGTGATGTTGGCATCGGACGAAAGCAGCTTGGCGATCGCGTTGTGCATTCCGTTCGGATAGTTGTCCGCGACAACCTGGTTTTTCTGTTCGTGGACGTTCTCGCCCCAAACGAGCGTGCGGATCGGCATCGAAAGTCTCCAGAGGTAGGTGGATTTCCGGCTCGCGACGACCCCTCCTCTCGAGCCGTGCGACATTGGCAGATGGCTGTTTTCGCTTTTCCGCCCGCGCCGCTTCCAAAGCGCTTTGGGAAATTGATTTGCAAGGTCTACAGCGATTAGCAGACGCGGCGCAAGTGGGCGTCGAACGCGAAAACACTGTTGTCGCCGCAACTGTCGAACCGGCAACACAACCACGGGCGGTCAACGCCGCTCGCCCGATATGGTTCGGCAATCCAGTCCAGGGGTCTCCCGCGATGAACATCGCGAGCCCGTTCATGCAATTGTCACCCGATGCGCACCCGCTGGACGAACTGTCACATTCAGTGCTTAATCAGCCGCACGGTGTGGGAGGGAGCCCGGAACCGGCCAGCAGCAAGAGCACGCGCAAGTCCCCGTAGCGACTACCCTTTGGGGTATTGGCGGCGCTTTACGCCATCGTCGGAAAACTGTCACGCGAGTGTCATGAGGCAAACGTAAGCAGCCGCGGTCCTTTGGCGACACTGACAATAAGTCACCAAGACATAACAACATGGAGACGCAGGATGACTTTCCAGAAAGCGTGTGTCGTGTCGGTATCGGTCGTAGCGCTCATCGCTTCGGCTGCCCCGTCATTCGCTCAGACCGACCTCAATGCGCTTTACGAAGCTGCAAAGGGTGAAGGCCAGCTCACCGTCATCGCCCTGCCGCACGACTGGTGCAGTTATGGCGCCGTCATCGATGGTTTCAAGGCCAAGTACCCCGGTATCATCGTCAACGAGCTGAACCCCGACGCCGGTTCGGCCGACGAAATCGAAGCCATCAAGGCGAACAAGGACAACAAGGGCGAAGGCGCTCCGGACGTGATCGACGTCGGCCTGCCGTTCGGCCCCTCGGCCAAGGCCGACGGCCTGATCCAGCCCTACAAGGTCTCGACCTGGGACTCGATCCCGGCTGACGCCAAGGACGCCGACGGCTACTGGTACGGCGACTATTACGGCGTGATGGCCTTCCTCGTAAACAGCGACCTCGTCGCCAAGGCCCCGACCTCGTGGGCCGAGCTCACCGGCGCCGACTACGCCAACCAGGTTGCCCTCGCCGGCGATCCGCGCGCTTCCGCCCAGGCCATCCAGAGCGTCTACGCCGCCGGCCTCGCCAATGGTGCCAAGACCGCTGAAGACGCCGCCAATCTCGGCCTCAAGTTCTTCGGCGACGTGCAGAGCAAGGGCAATTTCGTGCCCGTGATCGGCAAGGCCGCTTCGCTCGCCCAGGGCACCACCCCGATCGTGATCGCCTGGGACTACAACGCCCTCGCCTGGCGCGATGGCTTTGCCGGCAACCCCAAGGCCGAAGTGATCGTGCCGTCCGATGCCGTGCTCGCCGGTGTCTACGTCCAGGCCATCTCGGCCTTCGCACCGCACCCCAATGCCGCCAAGCTCTGGATGGAATATCTCTATTCGGACGAAGGTCAGCTCGGCTGGCTCAAGGGCTATTGCCACCCGATCCGCTTCAACGACCTGGCCCAGAACGGCAAGGTCCCGCAGGAACTGCTCGCCGCACTTCCGCCGGCCGAAGCCTATGCCAAGGCCGTGTTCCCGACCGTGGACGACCAGAACGCCGCCAAAGCGATCATCACCAAGGATTGGGATTCTGTCGTAGGGGCCAATGTCCAGTAATACGGACGCTTCCGGCACTATCGCCAACCGCGCCGGCCCGGAGAAATCCGGGCCGGTTGCGGCCACTTCGCGCAACCCCTTGAGCGTCTTCGCCGGCATGCGGCTGACCGAGCTGCTCGGGGTCGTGCCCTTCCTGCTTTTCGCAGTGATGTTCCTTTTCGCGCCGACCCTGTTCCTCGTCGGCGCCGCCTTCGTCGATGATGCCGGCAACTTCACCTTCCAGAACATAATCGATCTGGGCACGCCCCAGATCATTGCCTCGTTCTGGATCTCGATCCGCGTCTCCGCTGCTTCGGCCGCGCTCGGCGCCCTCATCGGCCTCGTCATCGCCCTGGCGCTGATCCGCGGACGGCTGCCCGAAGGCATCCGCTCGGCGGTGCTGACCTTCTCGGGCGTCGCCTCGAACTTCGCGGGTATCCCGCTGGCCTTCGCCTTCCTCGCTACGCTCGGGCGGCTCGGCCTCGTCACCATCGTGCTCAAGCTGGTGGGCATCGATATCTATCGGGCGGGCTTCAATATCCTCAGTTTCTGGGGCCTCACCATCACCTATCTCTACTTCCAGATTCCGCTGATGATCCTCATCATCGCTCCGGCGATCGATGGGCTGAAGAAGGAATGGGGTGAGGCTGCCGCAACGCTTGGCGCCACGCCCTGGCAGTTCTGGCGCTATGTCGGCCTGCCGGTGCTCTGGCCGAACCTGCTCGGCACGCTCTCGCTGCTCTTCGCCAATGCCTTCGGCGCCATCGCCACTGCCTATGCGCTGACCGGCTCCTCGCTCAACATCGTGCCCATTCTGCTCTACGCGCAGATCCGTGGCGACGTGCTGCACAATCCCGGCCTCGGCGCGGCGCTGGCGCTCGGCATGATCGTGGTGACGGCTGTGGCCAACGTCCTTTATCTCGTGGTGCGGACGCGTGCCGAAAGGTGGCTCAAATGAAGCCGCGGGGCAGACTTTGGGCCTGGGTGATCTTCGCCCTGGGCGCCGCCTATTTCCTCGTGCCGCTGCTGGCGACCTTCGAGTTCTCGCTACGCATCCGCCGCGAGGGCTACACGTTCGACGCCTATATCAACGTCTTCTCGGACGGCCGCTTCCAGGCGACGTTCCTCTATTCGCTCTTCGTCGGCCTGGCTGCGATCTTGGTCGGCATCTTCATCGTCGTGCCCGCCGCTTATCTCGTCCGCCTGCGGCTGCCGGCGCTGCGCCCGATCATCGAGTTCGTCACGCTCCTGCCGCTCATCATCCCGGCCATCATTCTCGTCTTCGGCTATATCAAGCTCTACAATTCATCGAGCTGGCTGCCGCTGACCAGCAGCGGCCTTGGCACCGATATCCTCCTGACCTTCGGCTATGTGGCGCTGGCCCTGCCCTATATGTATCGCGCCGTCGATACAGGCTTGCGCACCATCGACGTGCAGACGCTGACCGAAGCCGCCAATATCCTCGGCGCCAACCAGTGGACCATCATCACGCGGGTGATCTTCCCAAACATCATCGTGGCGGTACTCTCCGGCGCCTTCCTGACGCTCGCCATCGTCATGGGCGAGTTCACCATTGCCAGCCTCCTCAACCGCCCGGCCTTCGGCCCCTACCTGCAGAACGTGGGCGCCAACCGCGCCTTCGAGCCGGCGGCCCTGGCGATCATCTCCTTCGTTTTCACCTGGGGCGCGATGGGCATGATCCAGTTGCTCGCCCGCTTTGCCCCCAAGACAGCCGCCAGGACCGATTGATGGCCGAGCCGTTCCTCCAGATCGACAGCATCGTCAAGAAATTCGGCGAGAACACCGTGATCCACGGCGTCGACCTCGCCTTCGCCAAGGGCGAGTTCATCTCGCTCCTCGGTCCGTCCGGCTGCGGCAAGACCACGATCCTGCGCATGATCGCCGGCTTCGAACGCCCGACCACGGGCCGCATCATCGTCGACGGCAAGGACATTACCGACCTCAACCCGAACCAGCGCAAGATCGGCATGGTGTTCCAGGCCTATGCGCTCTTCCCCAACATGAACGTCGCCGACAATGTCGCCTTCGGGCTCAAGGTCGCCGGCGTCGGCAAGGAAGAGCGATCGGCACGCGTCGAGGAGATGCTCAAGCTCATCGGCCTCGCCGGCTACAACAAGCGCTACCCCTTCGAGCTTTCGGGCGGCCAGCAGCAGCGCGTGGCACTCGCCCGAGCGCTCGCGCCGCGTCCGCGCATGCTGCTGCTCGACGAACCGCTCTCGGCGCTCGACGCCAAGATCCGCGTCTCGCTCCGCCAGGAAATCCGCGCCATCCAGCGCGACCTCGGCATCACGACCGTGTTCGTGACCCACGACCAGGAAGAAGCGCTTTCGATCTCGGACCGCATCGTGGTGATGAATGCTGGGCACGTCGAACAGGTCGGCGCCCCGTTCGAAATCTACAACCGGCCGCAGACCCGGTTCGTCGCCCAGTTCGTCGGCACGCTCAACACCATCGAGGCTACGGTGACCGATGCGCCTTCGCGGCGGATCTCGATCGACGGGCAGGACGCCGTTCTGGCCACGCTGCCGGCCGACATTGCCACCAACACCCCGATCTCGCTGACCCTGCGGCCCGAGGCGGTGAGCCTGGGCAAGCCGAACGGGCAGGATATCGAACTCGAAGGCACGGTGTCGGAGGTCAACTTCCTCGGCTCGGTGATCCGGCTGCGCGTGGACCTGGGCCGCAATTCGGTGAACCTCGACACGTTCAACGACCAGAGAACGCCGCCGCCTGCGCTCAACGAGCGGGTGAAGGTTTCGATCAATTCGAGCGATGTGCTGCTGTTGAATTAGGACGGCGCGGTGGGGGCACCCCCACACTCGATCCCTCCCCGCAAGGGGGAGGGAGGCGATGTTGCACGATCGTGCCGGTAAGTCTCCCTCCCCCTTGCGGGGAGGGGACAGGGGTGGGGGTTGGCCAAGTACTCCATCCGCCCCCTTGCATCTGCCCTCCGCCCCCCTATCCTCGCTCCATCATTGGAGTCTCCCCGTATGCCCCCTGCCCCCTTCGTCACCACCGAATGGCTTGCCGCCAACCTCCATTCGCCGTCGATCGCGCTGGTCGATGCGAGCTGGTACATGCCGGCGGCCAAGCGCGATCCGGCCGGGGAGTTCCTCCAGAGCCATCTGCCTGGGGCGGTGTTCTTCGATATCGATGGTGTAGCCGACAAGACCACCGACCTGCCGCACATGCTGCCGACGCCGGAGGATTTTGCGCGCATGGTCGGAGCGCTCGGGATCGGCAGCGACCAGACCATCGTGGTCTACGACGAAAGCGGCCTGTTCTCTGCCCCGCGGGCCTTGTGGACGTTCCGCACCATGGGTGCGCGGGATGTAAGAATCCTCGAAGGCGGCGGCGCGAAGTGGCGCGCCGAGGGCCGGCCGCTGGAAAGTGGCGAGCCGAAGATCGAGCCGCGCGTTTTCACGCCGCACTTCCATCCTGAAAATGTGCGCTCGATTGCCCAGATGCGCGACAACCTGGAAACCAGGGCCCGGAAGGTCCTGGATGCCCGCCCTGCCGGGCGGTTTGCGGGGACGGAGCCGGAGCCACGGGCCGGGATTCGCTCGGGGCATATCCCTGGCAGCGGCAATGTGCCGGTGGGCCTGCTCACCGAAAATGGCCTGCTCAAGCCGGCCTCGGACCTCCAGGCGCTCTTTGCCGAACGCGGCGTCGAACTGTCGCAGCCGATCACTACCTCGTGCGGCTCGGGTATCACCGCCTCGACCCTGGCTTTGGCACTGGAAGTGGCAGGCGCCAAGGACGTTTCGGTCTATGACGGCTCGTGGACGGAATGGGGCGGGGACGCCTCGACCCCGGTCGAAAAGTAGGCCAACGCCCAGGCTTTAACACAGCTTACCGCGATTTAACGTGCAGCGCCTTGTGGCGCTGCTACTTTTTCTACCATTCGAGTAAATCGCGGGTGGCCCGAAGGCGCCCGCCAGACGGCCGCTGTAAACGGGGCCTCCAGGAACGAGGAATACCAGCTTGCTCAAGCAACTGCTCATCACCATTGTTGTCGTGGTCCTGGCGGTTGCCGGCTACATTTTCTTCGTGCCCGGTGCGCGTGAAAATCTGGCGCGGATCGGCATCAACCTTCCCGGCGACGCCACCCAGCAGGCCGACAGCCAGACCGCAGGCGCGGGCGGACAGCCGCGCGCCGGCCAGGGCGGCCAGCAGGGCGCAGGCGGCCAGGGTGCCGGCGGCGGCCAGCGCTTCGGCGGTGGCGGCGCGCGCGCCATCACGGTGGCGACCAAGCCGGTGACCACCGCCATCATCAACAACAAGCTCACCGCCATCGGCGACGGTTCGGCCATCCATTCGGTGACGGTGACCTCGCCCTCGGGCGGCACGCTGACCGAGCTGCTGGTGGTGCCGGGCGACAGCGTCAAGTCCGGTGACGTCATCGGGCATCTCGATGCGCAGGCCGAGCAGATCGCCTTCGACAAGGCCTCGCTCGCCGCCAAGAACGCCGCCGATGCGCTGGCGCGCAGCACCGAGCTCCAGAAGTCCAATTCGGTTTCGGCCGCCGCGCTGACCGCCGCGCAGCTTGCCAACGATCAGGCCGAGCTCGATTTCCGCAATGCCAAGCTGGCGCTGGATCGCCGTTCGATCGTCGCCCCGATCGCGGGCACAGTCGGCCTGATGCAGGTGACGCCGGGCAACTATCTCAACGCCAATACCCCCGTGACCACCATCGAGGACGACAGCCAGCTTCTCGTCACCTTCTGGGTGCCCGAGCGCTTCGCGCCGCTGATCACGGCCGGTATGCCGGTCGAGGCCAGCGCTACCGCCCTGCCCGGCCAGAACTTCGAGGGCAAGGTCAACGCCATCGACAACCGCGTCGACCAGGCGAGCCGCACCCTGCAGGTGCAGGCGCTCATCCCCAACGACAACAAGGCGATGCGCGCCGGCATGTCCTATTCGGTGACGCTCGGCTTCCCCGGCGAGCAATTCGCCAGCGTCGACCCGCTGGCCGTGCAATGGTCGGCCCAGGGCCCCTATGTGTGGAAGCTCGCCGACGGCAAGGTCGGCAAGGGCCTGGTGCAGATCGTCCAGCGCAACAGCGATGGCGTACTTGTTACCGGCGACGTCAAGGAAGGCGAGCAAGTGGTAACCGAAGGCGTGCTACAGCTTTCCGACGGCGCGGCCGTGCGCGTGCTGGGTCAGGCCCCGCAGGGTCAGGGCGGCGACAGCCAGAATGCCGCTGCCGGCCAGGGCAATAACGGCCAGGGCGCCGAGGGCCAGGGCCGCCAACAGCGGAACGGCCAGCCCGCAGCAGCGGCACAGCAGTAACGGGGCCTCGTCATGTCGATCCAGTCCCAGAACGAACGCGGTGGTGTCCTGGCGCAGCTCTTCGTGCGCCGCCCTGTGCTGGCCGTGGTGATCAACGCGCTGATCGTGGTCGCCGGCATCGCCGCCTTCTTCGGCGTCGAAGTGCGCGAACTGCCCAGCGTCGAGCAGCCGCAGCTTTCCATCCAGACCTCCTATTCGGGCGCCGCCGCCGAAACCGTCGACCGCGAGATCACCTCCGTGGTCGAGGGCGCGGTGGCCCGCGTGCCGGGCGTGGCCTCGATCTCCTCGAGCTCGTCCTTCGGCAATTCGCGCGTCTCCATCGGCTTCACCGACGGCACCAACCTCGACAACGCCACGTCCGACGTGCGCGATGCGCTCTCGCGCATCACCAACCGCTTCCCGGACAACGTGGACGCGCCCACCATCGTCAAGGCGGATTCCAACGCCAGCGCCATCATCCAGCTCGCCGTGACCTCGGACACGATGAGCATCGGCGACCTGACCGACCTGGTCGACAACACCATCTCCGAACGCCTCGCGGCCGTGCCCGGCGTGGCCGATGTCCAGATCTACGGCACGCAGGACAACGTCTTCCAGGTTGATATCGACCAGGTGAAACTGGCGAGTCTGGGCCTGACGGTGGCCGATGTGCGCAGCGCGCTTTCGACCGTCGCCTTCGACACCCCGACCGGCTCGATCAACGGCGCCAACCAGAACATCAACGTGCGCGCCGTCGCCGACGTCAACACGCCCCAGGAATTCGAGAACCTCATCATCAAGGGCAAGACCCGGCTGGGCGATGTCGCCACCGTCGTCTTCGGCCCGAGCTCGGCCGCCAGCGGCCTGCGCTCGGATGGCAAGCAGGGCATCGGCCTGGGCATCATCCGCCAGGCGCAATCCAACACCGTCCAGATCTCGCAGGGCATCCACGCTGCCGTCGCCGCCTTGCAGCCGACGCTGCCGCCAGGGGTCAACGTCAAGATTTCGAGCGACGACTCCGTCTTCATCAACGGCGCCATCGAGGAAGTTCAGCGCTCGCTGATCATTGCGGTCGTCGTCGTGGTCGGCGTCATCTTCCTGTTCCTGCTGGACTGGCGCGCGACCCTCGTGCCGGCCATCTCCATGCCGGTGGCCCTGATCGGCGCCATGGCCGGCATCTACCTCGCCGGCTTCTCGATCAACATCCTCACATTGCTCGCGCTCGTGCTGGCGACGGGTCTCGTGGTGGACGACGCTATTGTCGTGCTCGAAAACATCGTCCGACGACGCGGCATGGGTATAGGTCCGCGCGCAGCCGCGGTGCTCGGCACGCAGGAAGTGTTCTTCGCCGTCATCGCGACGACGGCCACGCTCGCCGCGGTCTTCATCCCCCTCTCGTTCCTGCCCGGGCAGACGGGGCGGCTCTTCCGCGAATTCGGCTTCACCCTCGCCATGGCCGTGGGCCTCTCGGCGGTGGTGGCGCTCTCGCTCGGGCCAATGCTGGCTTCGCGCATGCTCAAGCATGCCGACGACATGCACGGCAAGACGGGCCAGCCCGGCTGGTTCCACCGCCTGCTCTCCTTCATCGGCAACCTCTTCGGCGGCTTCTACCGGCGCACGCTCCACTTCTGCCTCAACAACCCGCTGCCCGTGCTGGTCGTGGCCGTGCTCTTTGCCGCCTCGGCCTATCTCGTCTTCGGGACGCTCAAGCAGGAACTGACGCCGACCGAGGACCGCTCGGCCATCATGCTCCGCATCCAGGCGCCCAATACGGTGAGCCTCGACTTCACCCGCACCGAGATGCGCAAGATCGAAGACCTGCTCCAGCCCTACCGGGATTCCGGCGAGATCCAGTCGATCTTTTCCATCTCGGGCTTCGGCTCGAACACCAGCAGCGGCTTCATGACCCTGACGCTGGCCCCGTGGGATCAGCGCCATCGCAGCCAGCAGCAGATCATGACCGAGATCAACGGCCTGCTGACGCAGGTGCCGGGCGTGACCGCCCGCGCCATGTCGCCCAACAGCCTCGGCATCCGCGGCGGCGGCTCGGGCCTGCAGTTCGCGGTGGCCGGCAGCGACTATGGCCAGCTCTCCGACACGGCCAACAAGATCGTGGCCGAACTGCAGAAGGACCCGCGCTTCGGCCGCGTGAGCTCGAACTACGACACGACCCAGCCACAGCTGACCCTCACCATCGACCGCGAGAAGGCGGCAGCGCTCGGCATCGACATCAATGGCCTCGCCACCACCATGCAGGCCATGATCGACGGCACGAATGTTGGCGACGTCTTCATCAACGACCAGAGCTATTCGGTCACGATGATGTCGACCACCAACAAGGTCAACGATCCGGGCGATCTCGAATCGATCTTCATCAAGACGAGCGACGGCCGCTACGTGCCGATCTCGACCATCGCCACCCTCAAGGAAGCTCCGATCGCTCCCTCGCTCGGCCGCGAACAGCAGCGGCGCGCGGTCTCGATCACGGCCAGCCTCGACGGCCTGCCGCTGGGCGACGCCTATACGATGGCCCGCGACATTGCGCAGCCCCTGCTGCCGGAAGGCACGACCATCCTGCCGCTCGCCGAGGCGCGGACGCTGGGCGAATCCAACAACGGCCTCCTCATCACCTTCGGCTTCGCGCTCGTCGTGATCCTGCTGGTGCTGGCGGCGCAGTTCGAGAGCGTGTGGTCGGCGGTTATCGTGATGGCCACCGTTCCGTTCGGTCTCGCCTGCGCGGTCTATGCGCTGCTGCTGACCGGCGGGACGCTCAACGTCTACAGCCAGATCGGCCTCATCCTCGTGGTGGGCATCATGGCCAAGAACGGCATCCTGATCGTCGAGTTCGCCAACCAGCTACGCGACCGGGGCCTCTCGGTACGCGAGGCGGTGGAAGAGGCGTCCAACATCCGCCTGCGCCCGGTGCTGATGACGATGATCGCCACCGTGCTCGGCGGCCTGCCGCTGGTCATCGCCCACGGCGCCGGCGCGGAATCGCGCGCTGCCCTGGGCTGGGTGATCATCGGCGGCCTTGGCCCGGCAGCCGTCTCGACGCTCTACCTGACGCCTGTCGCCTACCTCTTCCTCGCCCGCTTCTCCAAGCCCAAGGCGGAAGAAGAGCATCGCCTCCAGCGCGAACTGGACGAGGCGCATGCCGATGGCTCCGCCATGGAGCCGGAAGCGGCGACCGTGCTCACCGCCAAGGCGGCCGAGTAACCCCTTTTGGCCGGGGGCACGCCCCCGGCTACATCAGGCCGAGCTGCTTGTAGAAACCGAGGGCGTCGTAATAATCGCTCTGCAGCTTGATCTTGCCGTTCTCGACCTCGACGACCGATGCGCCCGGAAAACGGAAGGCCTTGCCGGTGGCCGCCGTGCCATCAGCCCAGGCGCCGGTATTGGTGCCCGAGAATTCCCACTCGAAGACCACCTTGCCGCCTTCGGTAGCCGGCTCGTCCTTCATGATCCAGGCTGCGTCCGGTACGGCATTGAGGAAATTGTCGATGACAGCGGCCTTGGTCTGCACCCTGCCCTGGATGGGGCGGCCGACCGAGGCGTCGTAATAGACGACATCCTCGGCGAAATAGCTCGCCGCGGCATCCGCATCATGGGCGTTCCAGGCGGCGAGGTAGCCCTCGAGAACCGCGCGCGGACTTTCATCCGCCTGGGCCCGGGCCATACCCAGCAACAGGGCCGCACTGCCACCGGCAGCAATCATCATTCGCCGACGCATGGCGCCGATCCCCCCAACAACTGCACCATCTCTGATCGAGCCCGGACATTTCCTCAATAGCCCGCGCGATCACGTCAGGGGCGCGGGGCGAGTTCTCGACAGACTTAATCGCGCCGTTGGCTTTGCGCGCCGCAATCGCTATGGAAGCAAGACACGAAGCAGGAGTGGACATGGGTAGCCGGGCAAACAGTCAAGCAGCCGTCGAACGACGCATCCGCCGGATCGCCCAGCGCCGGGGGCTGAGCCTGCTCATCGCCCAGAAGCGCAATTCCAAGATCGAAGCGCATGGCGGCTATATGCTGCGCGATGACGAAACTTTCGCGATCGTCTTCGGCAACCGGCAATACGATTTCTGCGCAGACCTGGAAGAGATCGAGGCGTGGCTGGAGAAGGATGAGGGCGAAGCCGACGAGTGATGGGGATGGGCTGGTGTTGCTTCGCGGGACGCTGGTTGGTTCTCTCACTCGGTACGCCCACCCTCTCGATCTTCCCCGGCCGTAGAGCCGGGGCCCACGGATGGCTCCACTCGGGTGGAGGGGTGCAATAGGCCCCGGGTCTTCGCCCGGGGAAGTTCCGTGGTGGGGTGAGGTTTGAGGTTTGAGGTTTGAGGTTTGAAGTCTGAGATCTGAGATCTGAGATTGAGGGTTGAGGGTTGAGGGGAGCGGTGGGAACCGCGCCTCTTTCTGCGCCCGCCTTGGCTCCCTGCCGCGCCTCCCTGCGGAAGCACCTCCACCACCACGCGCCCGCCATCACGAGAGCTTGCTACCGGCCGTGGAACTATTGGCTTGCGCGCGCCGTTGTCTGCTCAAGGCGCGCACATGGCGCCGATAGCTCGAAAGGCAGAGGCGGCGGTGCCGCCAGGAGGCAAACGATGTCCGACCGCAACTCAAGCCAGTCGAAGGCCGTGGCTTACGCCCGTCGCGCAGACGAAGTGAATGCTCGGCTGATCTCATTGCTGCTGGCCATAATCCCCGCCGCTGCCATTCTCGTCGCCACGGCCACCATGCTGGCGGCGTTTTCCTGAAACAGAGACGGAGACCCAGAAATGAGCCTGGGTACAATCCTCATAATCCTGCTGATCCTCATCCTGATCGGCGCCTTCCCCTCATGGGGATATAGCCGGGGTTGGGGTTACTACCCGTCGGGCATAGTCGGGGTCATCCTCGTGGTGGTCCTCGTGCTGCTCCTGATGGGACGGATTTGAGCGCCACCTCGAAGTCCCCCTGAAACAGTGGCGTTCTTGCGGGTTAGGTCGCCCCCGAAACCCGCACCCACCCCGGTCCCCAAGGCCGGGGTGGCTTGCTTTCCGGGGAACTTTTCCCCGCCCCGCCCGTTCTGCGCTCAGCACCGTTTCCAAGGAGAAAGCACCATGGCCAGCACCGGCGATCTCGCGCCCAGCCGCCCGACCACGACCCGTAAATCGAGCGCCAGCAACGGCGCCGCCAAGAGCGCAGCCCTGGCCAAGCGCGAGGAACATCTCGAAGAGATGGTCAATCGCCTGCAGGACGACATCAAGGCCATCGCCGCCACCCTTGCCCGCATGGGCAACGACAAGGTCTCGACCGCGACCGAAGCGGCCAAGAGCGAGGCCGACAAGATGGTGGCCAAGGGCCAGCGCATGGTGGACGACGTCTCCGCCCAGGCCGGCGAATTCGAACGCCAGCTCAAGGACACGATCCGGGAGCGCCCGCTGACCGCCGTGGCCAGCGCCGTCGGCATCGGCTTCATCCTCGCGCTCCTCGCCCGGAAGTAGCGCATGCACCTACTCGCGCAGTTCGCAACGCTGTTCGGGCTCGAAGCCGAGGCGCTGGTCGAGCGTGCCAAGGCGCAGGCGATCATCGCCGGCGCCATCGGCTTCTTCGCCCTCATCGCCGTGGCCTTCGGGCTGGTGGCGGCCTATCTCGGCCTCAGCCTCTGGATCGGCCCGATCTGGGCCGCCCTCGCCATAGCCGGCGCGGCGCTCCTCATCGCGCTCATCATCTATGCCTGGTCGCGCTCGGCCGAAGCCAGCCGCAAGCGGCGCGAGACCGAGCGCCGCCGCCAGAGCGAGGCAAACAGTCTCATCACCACCGCAGCGCTGACGGCCATTCCGATGGCCCTGTCCTCACCGGCGATCCGCCGGGTGGCCATCCCGCTGGCGGCGCTGGGGGCCGTGATCTTCTTCTCGCGGCGCGAAGGACGATCGGAGGGGGAGGAGTAGTCTCCTCTTCCCATACGCCTCGCATAACCGCTCCTCTCCGGCGAAGGCCGGGGCCCGGGGTGATTTGGTGTGCGCGGAGGGATCTTCGGGTGCCGGCTTTTTGCCGGGAGGCTCGTGGGGATAGGTGAATTCGAGTCGCTTGGAGGGCTCCGTGAAACAGTTTCACGGGGAAATCGCACTTTTTGCTTGGTTTCGAGCGACGAAAATAGAGGCAAGTATCTGATATTAAATATCTTTTCTGCAAACACCCGGTCTCAAATCGTTAAATTTTGACTCAATTTCGGGTAATCTTTGCGCATCTTTCCCGGGTTTTGCGACGATTTGGAGTGCTTTTGGCCAATCCCCCTTTGACGTGCGAAACGCGCCGCGCAGAGAGGCGGCGTCGATAGGGTAACGCGGGCGGAATGGGAGGGGATAAGGTCTCCCTCAGTCGGGGAGCGGGAAGGAGATCCTGGCTTGCGCGCCTTCGGGCGGGAAGCGGAGGTCGACGGTACTGTCGAGGACCTTGGCGAGGCTCCGCTCGATGAGGCGGGAACCCAGGCCGTATTCGACCGGGCCGGCGATCTGCGGGCCGCCGCTTTCGCGCCAGGTGAGATCGACGCGGCGGGGCCGACCCGGCTGCAACGCCCATTCGACGGCGACATGGCCGCCCGGCACGCTCAGTGCTCCGAAGCGGATGGCGTTGGAGACGAGCTCGTTGAGGATGATGCCCAGCCCGAGCGCATGATCGGGCGGCAGCGAAATGTCGGGGCCGGAAATGCGGAAGCGCTCGCCGAAATCGAACTGCTCGCCCACCTGCATCTGCACCAGATCGGCAAGCGCCACGCCCTCCCAGTCGCGGTCGGAAAGCACCGCATGGGAATCCGACAGCGCGCGCAGGCGTCCGGAGAAGGCATCGATGAAGGCCTTGGGGTCGGGGCTCTGCCGCAGGGTCTGGCGAGCCAAAGACTGGATCATGGCCAGCGTGTTCTTGACCCGGTGATTGAGTTCGAGCAGCAGCAGGCGCTGGTGCTCGGCGGCCTCGCGGGTATCGGTGACATCGAGATGGATGCCCATCATTACCAGCGGCTTGCCGGCGCCATCGCGCTGATAGACCCTGCCCCGGCCGACGATCCACCGCCCGGTGCCCAGCACACGGAATTCGGCGTGATAATCCAGCCCCTCCTCGAACGCGCCCTGGATGGAGACATCGACCATCTCGCGATCGTCGGGATGAATCTTGTCGAGAAAGGCCTGGCCGGTGACATGCCGCTCGCCTTCGAGCCCGAACATGGCACGCATGATATCGTTGATGACCACCTCGTCGCTGCGCAGGTCCCAGACCCAGCTACCGACCTGCCCGGCTTCGAGCGTGAGAGCGTGGCGCCATTCCTCGCGGGTGAGCGCGGCAGCCGTACGGGCGCTGACGCGGGCCTCGTGCTTGAGCTCGAAGCAGGAGCCGATGAGTGCGGCTATGTCGCCAAGCTGGCTGAGCTGGGCTTCGCCGGGCGCAAGGCCGAGCCGGGGCGAGAGCACGCAGAGCGCGCCGACGCGCTGGCCACGGACGAGAACGGGCACGGCAACGAAGGAACGGACGCAGGGAAGATCGAGGACGATGGGGTCGGAGGCGAAGCGTTGGTCGCGTACGGCATCCGGAACGACGAGTGACGCGCCCGGCTCGGCAATGGCGTGGGCGGAAAAGGTGAGGCCAGCGGCGTGCGTCCAGGTGGAGACGTCAAGGCCATGGGCGGCGCGGATCTGCTGGCCCTCGGGGCCGACAATGCCGAGAAATGCCTGAGCCTCGCCCAGCGCACCAGCGGCGAGGCGGGTCAACCGATCGAGATCGGAATCGTTTTCGGTTTCCAACACCGAAAGCGCCGCGAGCGCAGTGCGGCGGTTTTCGCTTTCGACGGCCTGCCGGACCGATCCAGGCAGCGACCGGATGGCAGTTGTCACCACAAGTCCATGCTTCTATGTGCCCCAAACACGCGCCAAAACGCATTACCGCCGGCATGGTTCCGTATTATTTTCAGAATCCTCCCATGGGGTTAAGCTCGGGCGATCAAGAAGGGGAAGTCATCATGCCCGAACCCGGTGTCAGGGAAGCCGTAGACCAGATCCTTGCGGACCAATCGCTGCCCAAGGCGCAGAAGGTGGCCAAGCTTCGGCAGCTAGAGGCGGATGCCCTCGCCAAGCAGCGCGGCGGCACCGAGGGCCTGGAACCCAACCGCCCCGATGACGGCGAAGAGCTGCGCTCCATCGAGCGCGCGCTGATGTCATTGGGGGAGGCCGCCATCGACCAGGGCCCCGCTTCGCTCTAGCGAACCGACAGGCACGATCACGGTCAGCGCTGCCGGATGGATCTTGAGCTCGACCCTGGGCTCGAGCGGAATGAGTTCGCCATCGATGACGGCCTGCGCCGAGCGCTTGCGCCTGGGAAAGGTCAGCACGACCTCGCGTACTTCCTGCTCGGAAACGTCCGGGTGGGTGCGCCAATGGCCGAAGAGCACGGCGACCATGAGCTTGGCCAGCGCCCATTCGGACATGGGCTTGGCGACATAGACGCCCAGCACGCCGCGATCATGGGTATCGGCATAGGGAATGTGCCAATCCCCGACCGGATTGTTGGAAATCTCGATGCCCGAAGCCTCCCACTTTTCGAGGCCGTGCGAGGTCTGCACCTCAGCGACGAAACGCGGCGGGCGCAGGATCGTGGCGCCGACGGCGCGCACGCTGGCCAGCATCTTGCCGATACGGCTGTGATAGGTGAGCCCGTCGCGGATGCGGACAAGCCGGGCATGAACGCCGACGCCGAACTGGTGGACGAAGGGCCGGCCATTGGCGGTGGCGATATCGGCGCGCCCGAACTGGCCGCTGGCCAGGGTTTCGAGCGCATCGGACAGCGAGAGCGGAATGCCGAGCGTACGAGCGAAAAGGTTCATGGTGCCGGCGGGCAGGACCGCGAGCGGCTTGCCGGTGCGGAAGGCGACTTCGGCGGCGGTCGAGATAGTGCCGTCCCCGCCTCCGGCAAGGAGCACGTCGACGCCCTCCTCATCGGCCGCAACTTCGAGTGCCTCGGTGACTTCGCCGCCGGCGACGACGCGGCAATCGATGGTATGGCCGTGCCGGGCGAAAACGGCGATGGCCTCCTGGCGGAAGGCGGCCATGTCGGTGGTGCGGAACGTTCCGCCATTCTTGTTGAGGACGGCGACGAAATGCACTTCAGGCCCTCCCTCAGATCAGCGGCCGGGTGCCTTCCGGCAGGCCCGACCATCCGGCGATTTCCTTGAGCTTTGCGACATCGAGAACTTCGCAGGCGCGATCGTGCCAGCGGATGAGGCCGGCCGCGGCGAGCTTGCGCAGCGTCTTGTTGGTATGGACGATCGAAAGACCCAGCGTATCGGCGACATGCTGCTGGGTGATGGGGATGAGGAGCCGCCCGGTCTGGCGCGCCATGGTCGCCCGCGCCCGCTCGTGGATGAAGGCGAGGAGATAGGCGGCGCGCTCGATGGCGGTGCGACGACCGAGACTCAGGAGGTTTTCGTCGAGCATGCGCTCTTCGCGCGAGGCCAGCCAGGTGACATCGAACCCGAGGCCGGGATGGTGGCGGAAAAGCTGCGGCAGGCGGCTGCGCTGGAAAATGCAGAAGACGGCGGGCGACAGTGCCTCGACCGAGTGCTGCATTTCGCCGAGGACAGAACCCTGGAGGCCGACGAGATCGCCGGGCAGCAGATAGTTGAGGATCTGGCGGCGGCCGTCCTCCAGCGTCTTGTAGCGGAAGGCCCAGCCGGAAAGGAGCGTGAAGAGATGGGCGCTATGCGCGCCCTCGATGAGGATGGCGGCGCCCGGCTCGACCACCAGCTCGCCTGTCTTGAAGCTCGAGACGAACTTGAGCTCGGGATCGGTGAATTCGCGGAAATGCGGGAGGGGGCGCAGCGGGCATTGCTCGCAGGGAACCTGCCGGGCCGTCGAGGGAGCTTTCGTCACCCAGGCCTCCATGGTTCGGCACATGTCATAGTTAAATGACGTGGGGCGCCGTGAGCATCATTGTCCAGACCCCAAAACAATGGAACAGCGTCATGCTCCGTGGAAAGCGCCTTCTGGTGGTCGAAGAGGAATTTCTCGTCGCCATCGACATCCAGCACGTTCTCGAGGCCGCAAATGTCGAGGAAACCAGGGTCGCCCGCTCGCTTGCCGAAGCCGCCGAACTGCGCGAGCAGTTTTCCGACTACGATATCGCGGTGGTGCAGATACCCGACCACGACAGCGAACCGATTCCGGTGGTGAGCGATATGGAGGCGGCCGGCATCGCGGTGGTGCTGACCTCCTTCGATGCCGGTTTCGGCGCCGGGTATCCCGGTCACCCCGGGATACCGGTCGTTGTCAAACCCTTCGTCAACAACGAACTCGTGCTGGCCTGCCATGATGCGCGTGCGCGGCGCGTCACAGATTATGAGTCATGACCTGGGACGATACCGCGTCGGGCCCGAAATCGGCCTCGCCGGAAATCTGAAGCATTTCCTGGAGCCGGGCGCGAGCGCGGCTGACGCGGCTCTTCATGGTGCCGATGGCGCAATCGCAGATCTCGGCGGCTTCTTCATAGGAGAAGCCCGAGGCCCCGATGAGGATCAGCGCTTCGCGCTGGTCGTCGGGCAGCCGGTCGAGCGCCTTCTTGAAATCCTGCATGTCCATCGCGCCATACTGGCTCGGATGCACGGAAAGCCTGTCGGTGAAGACGCCGTCGACGTCCTGCACCTCGCGGCCGCGCTTGCGCATCTGGCTGTAGAACTCGTTGCGCAGGATCGTGAAGAGCCATGCCTTGATATTGGTGCCGAGTGCGAAGCTGTCCTGCTTGGCCCAGGCCTTGAGCACGGTATCCTGGACAAGGTCGTCCGCCCGGTCGTGCCGGCCGGCAAGGGACACCGCGAAAGCGCGCAGGCTGGGCAACGTGGCGAGAAGCTCTCGCTTGAAAGAGAGTTCGGGAGCGGTCATGCCGTTATTTCCCCTGCGAATTCTTTTGCTGCGTCTCGGCCTGATCCAGCCTGTCAAGCAGATCGAGCAGCTCTGCGGGAATGCCTTCGTCCTGCACGGCGCCATAGAGCGCCCGCAATCGGGCCCCGATATCGGTGTTCGGGCCGAGCCCGTCGTCCACCTGGCCATTACGCACGCGGCCCTGTGCCCGTGTCGAGCCCTTTTCCTTCATAATCATAGCCCTGACCGTCTATTCTATTCGAGTGTGGAGGCAAGAATGCATAGGGACCAAAAAAGTTCCATCGCCCGCGGAACGAGTTAGCGCCCTGACGCGTTCCATCGGACATCAAGGATAAAAGCGCGATCGGGGAGACCATTGCCATGACCCTTTCAACGCGGATTGCACCGCACCTACCCTACCTGCGGCGCTTCGCGAGAGCGACCACCGGGTCGCAAGCCTCAGGTGACGCCTATGTAGCAGCTACTCTGGAAGCCCTGATCGGCGACACGTCGCTCTTTCCCGAGGCGACGAACGACCGTATCGCTCTCTACAAGCTCTTTTCGGCGCTGTTTTCGTCTTCGGACGTTTCCATTCCCGACGCCGCCTCCTCTCCCATCTGGGAACAGACCGCAGCGATGAACCTGGCAGCTCTGGCGCCGGTTCCCCGGCAGGCCTTCCTGCTCGTCTCGGTCGAAGGCTTCAGCAATGACGAAGCCGCCGAGGTATTGGGCGTCAGCATCGAGGAATTCCAGTCTCTGGTCGAGGAAGCCTCCATCGAGATTTCCCGGCAGGTGGCCACCGACATCCTCATCATCGAGGACGAGCCGCTCATCGCCATGGATATCGAGCAGCTGGTCGAAAGCCTCGGGCACAACGTGGTGGGCATCGCCCGCACGCACCGCGAGGCGGTGGCGCAGTTCGCCAAGACCCAGCCCAAGATGATCCTTGCCGACATCCAGCTGGCCGACGGCTCATCGGGCATCGATGCGGTCAACGACATTCTCAACACCCATTCGGTGCCGGTGATCTTCATCACCGCCTTCCCCGAACGGCTGCTGACCGGCGAACGACCGGAACCGACCTTCCTCGTGACCAAGCCGTTCAATCCGGACATGGTCAAGGCGCTGATCAGCCAGGCGCTGTTCTTCAACGAAGGCTCGCGCGCCGCGGCGTGACCTCAAGCGCATATCCAATACAAGGCCGGGCCCAGCGCCCGGCCTTTTTCGTTGGAACCGGCAGCCAGCGAAAGCGTTGATATTGCGGTACAAAAAGAAGGAGCTGCGAAAATGCTCTACTACGCTTTGGTCTTCCTGGTGATCGCCCTCGTGGCTGGCGTCCTCGGCTTTGGCGGCATTGCCGGCGCCGCAACGGGGATCGCCCAGATCCTGTTCTTCCTGTTCCTCGCCCTGCTGCTGATCTCGGTGATCGTGGGGCTGGTCAGGCGCGTTTAGCCGGAACGGCCGCTGCCCCACACAGCACGCCATCCAGGCTCGGACGGCCTCATCGCAAGATGGGGCCGTCTTTCGTTTCAGGGTGCCGGAAAGAGCGCGTCGGTGCGCCCGGTGAGGTTGTAGACGAGAAGGCCCACCCATTCCTTGATCGCGACCGAAGCAGTGTTGATGTTGAAGGAGGGCTCGGCGAGCTCCAGCCCGAAGCCGGGATTGCGCACGGCGCGGTAATCGACCGGCCAGGGCACGACATCGAGCCCGGCCTGCCGGAAGATGCCCATGGAGCGCGGCATGTGGAAGGCCGAGGTGACGAGCAGCACGGACTGGCCGGGCGCGACATCGACCAGCGCCTTGGTGAACTCGACATTCTCCGCCGTATTGCGGGACTCGCCCTCGAAGACCAGGCGGTCTTCAGGGATGCCGAACCCGGCATAGAAGCGCCGGGCGATCTCGGCGTCGGATTCGGACGGCTGGAACGGGTTGCCCACCCCGCCGGTGACGATGATCTTTGCCTGCGGATAGACCTGCGCCAGGCGGAGCGCCTCGACGAACCGGTCGCCGGAATCGCGCAGCTCCGCGATGCCCCGCTCACCGCTGACGACGCCGCCGAAACCACCGCCCAGGACGATCACCGCCCCGACATTTTCAGGGGCGGTCGCGGGCCTTGAAAAACGGTCCTCCAAAGGCGCGATCAGCAGGGCGCCGAGCGTGGTGAAGGCAAAGAGGCCGAGCACCAGCAGCGCACCGATGGAGAGGCCGATGCCGGTACGGCGCCAGCCGCGCCAATAGGCCAGCAAACCCGCCAAAATCAGCAGGAAAATCAAGGATAGCGGCTGGACCAGCAGCCAGAAAATCTTGGAGACCAGGAAGAACATGGCGCAACGAATAACCGATGCGCCGGGATGGCGAAAGCAAGGAGGCGACTTTCCGCTTGCTATCTTTGCAAGTTCTGCTTTGCTGCCCGCAGCATGCACAGGTCTCGATGATAAGCTCAATTTCCACCGCAGCGGCGGCAGAGGCGCCCAGTAACGACAGAAGGCCAGTCATCGAACTGCATGACTTGCATAAGTCTTTTGGATCGCTGGAAGTTCTCAAGGGAATTTCGCTCACTGCCCGCCGCGGCGAAGTCATTTCGCTGATCGGCTCGTCCGGCTCGGGCAAATCCACCCTGCTGCGCTGCATCAACATGCTCGAAGTGCCCGACCGCGGCACGGTCTCGATCGACGGCGAGGTCATCGACCTGGCCGGCGACGCGCCGCACCGGCACCCCGCCAGCGAAACCCAGCTCCGCCGCATCCGCTCCGAACTCGGCATGGTCTTCCAGTCGTTCAACCTGTGGAGTCACATGTCCATCATCGAGAACGTGATGGAAGCGCCGATCCACGTGCAGAAGCGCGAGCGCGAGGATGTACGCAGCCAGGCGCTGGCCCTGCTCGACAAGGTCGGCATCGCCAGCAAGGCAGACAATTACCCATCCCAGCTTTCAGGCGGGCAGCAGCAGCGCGCGGCCATCGCACGCGCACTCTGCATCAACCCCAAGGTGATGCTGTTCGACGAGCCGACCTCGGCGCTCGACCCCGAGCTCGAGGGCGAAGTGCTGCGGGTCATCAAGCTCCTCGCCGACGAGGGCTCGACGATGATCCTGGTCACCCACGACATGAAATTCGCCAGGGAAGTGTCCGACCGCGTCGTCTTCCTGCACCAGGGCCTTATCGAGGAAACCGGCACGGTGGACGAAGTCTTCGGGAACACCAAGTCGGCGCGCCTCAAACAGTTTCTCAGCGCGGCCGGCCACGGCTAGCGGGAAAGCAAGAACCAACAAGAAGAAGTCATTCCGGGAGATATTTAGACATGAAGAAGCTACTTCTCGCCGCCGCAGCGCTCCTGGCGCTTTCCGGCGCCGCCAATGCCCAGACGGTCCGCATGGGCACCGAAGCCGCCTATGCCCCGTGGAATTTCCTCGACGATTCCGGCAAGCCCGCCGGCTATGACGTCGATGTCGGCAATGAGCTGTGCAAGCGCGCCAACCTCGAATGCACCTGGGTGGCCAATGAATGGGACACCATCATTTCCAACCTCGTCGCCGGCAATTACGACGCGATCGTTGCCGCCATGTCGATCACCGACGAGCGCAAGCAGACGATCGATTTCTCGGACGCCTATTACCCGCCCGATCCGTCGCGCTACGTGACCAATGCCGGCGCCAATTTCGACTTCGCGGCGCTCAAGGGCGTCAAGCTCGGCGTGCAGGGCGGCACCATCCAGGCAGCCTATGCCGAAGCCAATCTCAAGGATGGCAACACCATCCAGTCCTATGCCACCTATGACCAGGCCATGGCCGACCTCGCCGCGGGCAATCTCGACGTGGTGCTGGCCGACGGCCCCTATCTCGACCCGATCGTCTCCGCCTCGAACGGGGCCGTGGTCTTTGCGGGCCCGGAAGTCTCGATCGGCGAAGGCTACGGCATCGGCCTGCGCAAGGGCGATGCCGACCTCAAGGACAAGCTGAACGTCGCGCTCGAAGCCGCCAAGGCCGACGGCACCATCGACACGCTCATCGCCAAGTGGTTCCCGGGCAAGGGGCCGTTCTACAAGAAGTAAGCCGATTTCGCGGGCGGGCCTTCGGGTCCGCCTGCCTTCGGCCGCGCGATGCTCGACCTCATGCCACAGTGGCTCCGGGACGGACTGGGCGACGACGTCCTGTTCTGGCTCGGCTATCTGACCAACGGCAAGCACCTGGCCTGGTACGCCAGCGTGCAGTTCACGCTGTTTGCCGCCGTGGCCGGTGCTCTCGTGGCGCTGGTGATGGGGCTTCTGGGCGCGACGCTGCGCAATTCGCGCTTCCTGCCGCTGCGCCTTCTCGGCATGGCCTATACGAACATGGTGCGCGGCATTCCCGACGTGCTGTTCTTCATCTTCTTCCCGCTCGCCTTCGAGCAGGGCGTGGAATGGGTGCTCAGCCGCACCATGTGCTCGGCCGAGGAGATCGCGACGGCAACGCTCTGGCCGCCCTGCCCGGCGGCGAACCTCCATTTCAATACCTTCGAATACCTGCTGCTGGCCTCGGTTTCGCTCGGCATCGTCTATGGCGCCTTCACCGCCAACGTCATCTTCGGCGCCATGCATTCGGTGCCGCCCGGCCAGATCGAGGCGGCGCGCGCCTTCGGCATGTCGGAAGCCCAGGTCAACTGGCGCATCCGCATTCGGCAGATGTGGATCTACGCCCTGCCCGGCCTCTCCAACGTCTGGATGCTGCTGATCAAGTCGACCTCGCTCCTCTCGCTGCTGCAGATCACCGATATCGTGCGCTGGGCCGACAGCCTGGGTGCGCCCAACTTCCTGCCGACGGCGGGCCTCGTCCATCCCGACTGGCGCTGGCGCTATTACCTCGTGCTCCTCGTCTTCTACATCCTCCTGACCTTCCTCTCGGAAAAGGGCTTTGCGGCCCTGCGCCGCCGGGCGGGTCGCGGCATGATCAGCGTGGAGGGCTAGGATGGACTGGTTCCTGACGCCCGTGCTGGGCGACATCGCGATCCTGGCGCGGCCGGCGCTCTTCAACGTCTATTTCGCCCTCGCCTCGATCCCCATCGGCTTCGTGGCGGCCGTGTTCATGGCCTTGGGAAAGGCCTCGCGCAACCGGCTGATCTCGGGCTTCTGCCAAGGCTATATCTACGTCTTCCGCGGCTCGCCCTTCTTCATCCAGCTCTTCATGTTCTATTCGGTGGCGCTGGCGCTCAACCTCTCGGTGTGGAAGCCGCTCGGCATCGACTGGCTGGTGCTGCACCCGCTCTTCATGGGCCCGGCTATCCTGGCGCTCAACACCACCGCCTATACGGCCGAGATCTTCCACGGCGCGCTGCTGACCGTGCCCAAGGGTGAGGTCGAGGCGGCAAGGGCCTTCGGCATGAGCCGCGGACGCCAGTTCCGCGCGGTGATCTGGCCGCATCTCATCCGTATCGCCTGGCCCGCCTATACCAACGAAGTGGTGTTCCTGTTCCACGCCACGGCGCTGGTCTACTTCACCCTGCCGGTGATCGACGATCAGAAGGACCTGATGAACAAGGCCAGTGAGCTCTTCCGCCGCGACTACAACGCCTTCCTCCACTTCTCGGTGGCGGCGCTCTACTTCCTCGCCATCTCGCTGGTGATCTTCTACCTCTTCGGCCTCATCTACCGGCAGATGACCCGGCACATGCCGCAGCGCCAGCGGATCGCCTTCAAGCCAAGATGGTTGGGATAAATACGAGATCGTCCATTTGGGCGATGCCGAATCTCGTTAACTTCTGATTAGGTTGAAAAAACGATGGGCATCGGTTGGGGGGCCGCCGAGAGCGCATGCATTCAGACAAAGCGAAGTATTGCACCTACGTTCTGTGGCTGAGCGGCTGCTCGCGACAGACCATTGCGGGCTGGACAGGACTGGCGGAAAGCCAGGTGCGGGGCATCGTGTCCCGCTCGCCTTGGCACAATCGGACAAGCATTCCGCGCGAGGAGCGGCAGCGCCTGCTCCAGGATTATCGCGCCGTGCGCTTCAACGGCGACGGCACGGCGATCGATGGCGGCCTGCTGGACCGGCACGACTGGGTGCCGCGCGACGAGGGCTATTACCTCCAGCCCCAGTCATCCTACCGCCAGCAACGCTCGGTCAACGCCTGAGGCTCAGCCCGCCGCCGAGAGGCCGGCAATGACGTGCTGGGCTTCGAGCCGCACGTCTTCGGCGCGACTGCGGACTTGCGTGAGCAGGTAATGCGGTAGCCCGATGGCATCGAGCGGCTTGGCGAAATAGAAGCCCTGCAACTGATAGAACAGCATCTCGCTGATGAACTCGGCCTGCTCGCGCGTCTCGATACCTTCGGCAGTGATGCGCAGCTTCAGCGTCTTGCCGATCGAGGCGATGGCCCGCAACAGGTCACGCGCCACCGGATCGTGCGGGGCGGCTTCAATCAGCGAGTGATCGATCTTGACCTTGTCGAAGGCGAATTTGAGCAGGTAGGCGAGGCTGGAATAGCCGGTGCCGAAATCGTCGAGAGCGATCCGGATACCGAGATCGCGCAGCTCGTTGAGCTTGACGAGGACGGCGTCGATATCGTCGACCAGCAGCGCCTCGGTGACTTCGAGCTCGAGGCGCTCGGGCGCGAGGCCCGAGACTGAAAGGGCGTGGCGCACGACGGCGGCGATATCCGCTTCGCGGAAGTGCCGCACCGAGAGATTGACCGACACCGTGAGATCGTCGGGCCAGTTGGCGGCGGCGCGGCAGGCCTGCTCGATGGTCCAGTTGCCGATTTCGATGATCTGGCCGTTCTGCTCGGCCATGGGAATGAATTCGCTCGGCAGGATCACCCCACGGATCGGATGATGCCAGCGGATGAGGGCCTCGAAGCCCATGGGCTGGCGGTCGATGGCCGATACCAGCGGCTGGTAGTGCAGCATCAATTCGCCGGCACCCAGCGCCTCGCGCAGCTCTTCCTCCAGCGCCCGGCGCTTGCGCTCCTCCTCGTCCATGCGGGACTCGAAGAAGCGGAAGGCAGAGCGGCCGTCGGCCTTGGCGCGGTAGAGCGCCATGTCGGCATTGCGCAGCATCTCGTCGGCGGTGGAGCCGTCGTCGGGCGCGAGGGCAAGGCCGACGCTGCCGCCGATGGTGATTGTGTCGCCATCGATATCGAAGGGCCGCTTGATGCTCTCGACGATGCGCGAGGCAATGGCCGCGCACATGTCGCGGGCGCAATCGGTGGTGAGCAGCACTGCGAACTCGTCGCCACCGAGGCGCGCGGCGATATCGGTTTCGCGCAGCACGTCGTGGATGCGGGCTGCAACCTGGATCAGGAGGCGATCGCCGAAGAGATGCCCGCGGCTGTCATTGACCGCCTTGAACTCGTCGAGGTCGATATAGAGCAGCGCGAACGGTGAGCCGTAGCGTGCGAGACGCGAGACGCAGAGCCCGAGATGCTCGGAGAACTTGGCGCGGTTGAGGAGACCGGTGAGCGCATCGCGATGGGCGAGCGCGGTCATCTGCTCCTCGGCGGCGCGGCGGGCGGAGATGTCGGTGACGGTGCCGACATAGCCGACATAATCGCCGCGATGATCGAAGATCGGCTTGCCGCTCAGGCGCCACCAGCATTGCGCCCCGCCGGCGGTGACGCGCAGCTCGACATCGGCAAAGGTCTCCCGTCCCTCGAAATCGCGTTCGAGCTGGGCCATCAGCGTATCGTTGGGCGGAGCGATGCAGTGGAGGAAATGCACGAAATCGGCGCCGATCAGATCTTCGGGCGGCAGGCCCGTGGCAGAGGTAAAGCCCTTCGAGACGTTGTCGATCCGCCCTTCCCTGTCGAAGCCCCAGACCCAGTCGGACGCCGTGGCCTCGAACTCCTTGAGGAGGAGCGCGATGATTTCCTTCTTCTCGTCGACTTGGCTGCGCGAGGCCCGGTATTGCACGAAAGCGCGCCCATGGCGCAGCGCCATGGCCAGCATGACGACGACGAAACAGCCCAGCAGCAGGGTCTGCACCCACATTTCGAGCGGATCGCTGAGCCGCGCCACCGAGATGGTCGCGCCGATGGCCAGCGGCAGCAGGAACGCGGCGACGCCCTGCGGCAGGTTGCAGAGGGCGAGGGCGGAAATGCTCATCATGCCGCCCACCCCGATGATGGCGGCGGCGCGGACAGAGGGCTCGGCAATGGGCAGGAGGTTTGGCGCGATGCCCCACAGGGCGCCGCTGAGGAAGCAGCAGAGAAGGATCAGCACCATGTTGGTGCGCGCGGAAAGGCGCAGCCGCGGCACCTCGTGATCGCGCCACCAGATGTAGAAACAGGCCCCGTAGAGCATGTTGACGACGATCGCCCACCAAAAAACGACATCGAAGGCGGGCTTGCCGTAAGTAACGAAGAGAAAAACCGCGGACGTCAGCAGCGTGCCGACAAAAAGCAGCGGCCCCATATGGGTGATGACGCGCAGATGCTCTGCAAGAAGCTGCTGGCGGACGTGCGGTTTTAAACTATCGGCACCCGTGACCCGGTCGATCGATCTTTCGACCCGACCTACGACGCGCCCCACACCTGCCCAAAGCCCTTGTGCCATATCGGTATTAGTGACGTCTTGGCACTTAATTTTACGTATGCGCTAATCCGTACAAATTGCCGCGTTTTGTTGCTGCAATACCAGCAAAATACGACATACCCCCATTTTGCCCGATAGACTTCAATGGCTTAGACGATACAATTAACGAGTAGTTAATGCGTGGAGAGCGTCATGTCCGCCAAGAACGTGCCGGAAGAGGCCTTGAACGGCAGCCTGCGTGATTATCGAACCCCCGGTGGCACCGACCTGCTCGGCAGGACCGCCGGCTTCTATCAGTGGCAGAACCTGAGGCGCACGCACGGCGTGTGGCCCTATGCGCGTTCGACCGCGACGGCGCCCGGCGCCCGCTGCGACGCCCGCACCGATGCCGGACAGGCCTTCTCGGGCATCAACTTTGCCAGCCAGGACTATCTCAGCCTTTCGAGCCACCCGGCGATCAAGCTGGCGGCATTCGAGGCCATCGACACCTATGGCGTCCATAGCGCCGGCTCGGCGGCGCTTCTCGGCAACACCGCCAATTCACTCGAACTCGAACGCGACCTCTCGGACTTCCTGGGCGGACGCGACATCGTGCTTTACCCGACCGGCTGGATGGCCGGCTTCGGGGCGGTGCAGGGTTTCGTGCGCGCCAGCGACTATGTGGTGCTCGACGTGCTGGCCCATTCGTGCCTGCAGGAGGGCGCGCGGGCGGCGACGCAGAACATCCATCACCACGGCCATCTCAACCTCGAAGGCCTCGTCCGCAAGCTCGAACGCATCCGCGGACACGACAAGGAAAACGGCATCCTGGTAGTGACGGAGAGCCTTTTCTCCATGCACTCGGACACGCCGGATATCGGCGCATTGCGCGCGATCTGCGACCGCTACAATGCGACGCTGCTCGTCGATTGCGCCCACGACCTCGGAAGCATCGGCGATGACGGGCTGGGGCACCTGGGGCTCCAGCAGATGTTCGACGCGGCCGACATCATCGTGGGCAGCTTCTCCAAGACCTTTGCCTCCAATGGCGGGTTCATCGCGGTCAAGGACCGGGCGATGGCCGAGTACCTGCGCTATTACAGCGCCACGCATACCTTCTCGAACGCGCTCTCGCCGGTGCAGGCCGCCATCGTGCGCAAGGCACTCGAAATCGTGCGTTCGGAGGAAGGCCGCACGCTGCGGCGTCGGCTGATGGACAATATTCTCCACCTGCGCGCGCGGATGCAGGCAGCGGGGCTCGAAGTGCTGGGCGATCCGTCGCCGATCGTGCCGGTGCGCGTGGGGACCGAGGCGCTTGGTCGTTTTGCTTCGCGCGAGCTGTCGGCACGGGGCGGCATAGCCAACCTCGTCGAATATCCGGCCGTGCCGCAGGGCGGCGCGCGGTTCCGCTTCCAAGTGATGGCGGCCCATACCCGGCAGGACGTGGACGAGGTCGTCGATATCCTGGCGCAGGCCATGAAGACCGCCGACCTGCAATATCGGCAGAGCTACGAGAGCGCGTGACCGATGACGGCTTCGATCTTGCCGAGCAATCTCGGCAGATCGACCGGCTTGGTGTCGAAATCGTCGCAACCGGCGGCGAGCGCTTTGGTCCGATCGGATTCGAAGGCGCTGGCCGTGAGCGCGATGATGGGAATGCCGGCCGTCTCCCGATCCGCCTTGATGCGGCGGGTGGCCTCATAGCCATCCATCTCGCCGAGGCCGATATCCATGAGGATGACATCGGGGTGGACGGCCTTGGCCATCGCCACGCCCTCCGGCCCGTCCTCGGCGAAACGGATGGCAAAGCCGCGCCGCTCGAGCCGGCGGCCGAGTACGTCGCGATTGATCGGGTTGTCCTCGACGATCAGCAGAAGCGTCATCCCCTCACCCCGCCTTGCGGCTTGCTGCATGCCCGATGCGGCTCGATTTGATTGCCGCGATGGCCGCCTTGACCTTGGAGGCATCGAGCGGCTTGGCGACGACGCCATCCGCGCCCGCCTGCAGTGCCCGCGGCCTGTCGGCCAGGATCGAGATCATGAAGACCGGCGTCTGGCGCAGCGCCGGATCGGCGCGAACGGCGGCCAGAACGTCCCAGCCATCGAAGCCAGGCATCATGATATCGAGGAAGATCGCAGCGGGCTTGACCGTGCGCGCGACCTGCAACGCCGATTGCGGCGCATCGGTGATGATCGGCTCGTAGCCTTCACGGCGGAACAGGCGCTCGGCCAGTTCGAGGAAATTGCGGTCGTCATCGACAAAGAGCAGGCGCTGGCGCTGGATGCCGGGCACGACTGTGGCCAGAAGCTCGGGCTGAAGCGGCAGGACCGGCGCGGGCGCATCGGTGCGCTGCGGCTCGGCAGCAGCGGCAACGCCGATTTCGACCGGGCGCGAGATCGGGGTGGGCAGGCGGATGGTGAAGCGCGAGCCGTAGCCGGGCTCGCTTTCGACCGAGATGGAGCCGCCCATGAGCCGGCAGAGATTCTGGCTCAACGCCAGCCCGAGGCCCGTGCCGCCATAGGTCGCCGCGATACGGGCATCGGCCTGGGTGAAGCTGGAGAAGAGCTTGCGCTGCTGCTCCTGCGAAATGCCGATGCCAGTATCGGCCACGGCGATCTCGATCCAGCCCCCATCGGCATCCGGCAGGCGCTTGGCCGAGAGCGTGATCTGGCCGTTCTGCGTGAACTTGGCGGCGTTGGAAACGAGGTTGTAGAGCGCCTGACGCAGCTTGGTGACATCGGCCTGGATGAGGCCGACCTTGGGCCCATCGGCGACCGAGAAACTGTTGGCGTTCTTGGCGGCGAGCGGACGCGCGGTGGCCTCCACATCGGAGACGAGCTCATCGACATCGATGGTTTCGATATGCAGCACCATCTTGCCGGCCTCGATCTTGGAGATATCGAGGATGTCGTTGACCATGGCGAGCAGGTGCTTGCCGGCGGCGCTGATCTTCTGGAGATCGGAAATCTGCTGGCCGCGCCCATCGAGTTCGGCTTCTTCGAGCAGGAGCTCGGAATAGCCGAGCACGGCATTGAGCGGCGTGCGCAGCTCATGGCTCATCTTGGCGAGAAATTCGGACTTGGCCCCGTTGGCGCGCTCGGCATCGTCCTTGGCGTCGATCAGCATCTTGGTGGTGTCGCGATGCCGCTCGATCTCGCGCATCAGCTCGGACTGGCTGTCCACGACATTGGCGTAATAGGCCGCCATCACGAAGGTATAGGTGGTGGCCCCGAGCACCGAGAGCACGCCGGGCACGACCATATCGGCCACCGGCACATGCATGGGGAAGCTCGAAAGCCGGTAGCAGGCATAGAAGATGGCCATGCCGCCGAAGATCTGGGCGAGGACGAAAATGCGGTTTGGCCGCGTCGAGCCGAGATAGAGGAAGGCGAGGAGCGGCGTGAGGATGAACCAGACGAGGAAGGGCGAACTGGTGCCGCCGTAATTGAACGAGCCCCAGAGGATCGTAAAGCTCAGGTTGCAGATCGAGAGCATCGAGAGCGCCGTGTAGTGGCGCGGGAAAAGCTTGAGCAGCGGCAGGAAGAGCCAGAAGCCATAGATCGAGGCAGCGAGGATATGGACGTGCGGCCAGGGCTGCGGATCGACGATTGCCAGGCAGATCGGGATCGGCGTGGCAATGAGCGGGCCGAAGATATGGCTGATGAGGAACATCTGGACGCGCTTGCGCACGTCGAGATCCGCTTTGAGAATGTCTGGGGTCAACCAGTCGGTGAGAGCTTCCAACCTCGACAAAGCACTCATGGATCCTTGCCAATCTCGCCAGTTCGACCGCGAGAGGCTACGCCCCAGCCTTTGAGAAGTCGTAAAACTAAACGTTAGCAATCCTCAGGAGTGTCTCGGCATGGCACGGGCCATCCAGCGAGCACCAGCAGGCGAGATTCTTGCCGGCAAGCTCGGCACGGACATACGCGAGATCGGGCGCCGGCCCGGGAGACAGCGCCGGATCGATGCTGCCTTCGAGCCATTGGCGATGGAGATCGACCGCGCGCCTGCGAGCCTCGACCTTGTCGAGCCCAAACCGAGCCTGCATGTCGGGAATGGAGAAGGGATTGCCCCATTTGCTCGGCCGACCCACGACCTGCGCCGGCAGGCCGTTGATGCGCGCCGATGCCGCCTGGAGGTCGAAACCGGCCCGGCGGGAGAGCTGCATGCGCTGGGGTTTCATCGCTGATCCCGGTAGCTGAACTTGGGTATCTCGATATTGTAGACGATGGCCGCCACGCGCAGCCCCATCCCCACCACGATACCCGCGACAAGGGCGAAATCGTAGCTGAGCCCGAGCTTGGTCGCGGTGAAATAGACGACGCCGGCAATGATCGAGACGATGGCATAGAGCTGGCCGGTGAAGACCAGCGGCACGTCGTTGCAGAGGATATCGCGTAGCACTCCGCCGAGAATGCCCGTCACCATGCCCGAGATGATGACGATGATCGGGTGGAGGCCCATCGCGATGGCGATGTCGCAGCCGATGGTCGAGAAGATGACGAGGCCGAGCGCATCGAGCAGCAGGAACGTCCAGCGCAGATGATGCATGAAGCGCGAGAGCATCACGGCAGCGAGCGCTGCGACGCAGACGACGATAAGGAGATACGGGTTGGCGACCCAGGACAGCGGGTAGTGGCCAAGGAGGACATCGCGCGTGCTGCCGCCACCAAGGGCGGTGACGCAGGCCAGCGAGCAGACGCCGAAAAGATCCATGTTCCGCCGCCCCGCCGACAGCGCGGCTGACCCGGCCTGCGCCATCAGGGCAACGTAGAAGGCCAGGTTAAACAGCAGCGTCGACGTCTGGTAGACGATAATGGCGGCACCCTCAGGCGGATTTGGCCCAAGGATGCCCCATCGGAGTTAAGAAGCGGTCAGCGCCTCACGCCGCCATCGGACGCCCCTGGGCGTCGAAGCGGTGGATCTGCTTGTCGATCGGCGAGATGGAAAGGCTTTCGCCCGGCTGGTGCCGCGCGGTGCCCTCCTGGCGCACGATCAGCGGCTCGCGCGTGCCGATATCGATATAGACATAGCTGTCCGAACCCAGGTTTTCCGAGTGGATCACCTGCCCGTTCCACACGCCGTCCTTGTTGTCCTTGATGACGAGGTGCTCGGAGCGGATGCCCAGCGTGTGGGCGCGGTAGGCATCGGCATATTGGCCGTTGAGGAAGTTCATCTTGGGCGAGCCGATGAAGCCGGCGACGAACAGCGATTGCGGGCGCTCATAGAGTTCGAGCGGCGTGCCCACCTGCTCGACAATGCCGTCGCGCAGCACGCAGATGCGGTCGGCCAGCGTCATGGCCTCGACCTGGTCGTGCGTCACGTAGATCATGGTGGTCTTGCCCATGTCGTGGTGCAGCTTGGCGATCTCGAGGCGAGTGGCGACGCGCAGGGCCGCATCGAGGTTGGAGAGCGGCTCGTCGAAGAGGAAGACCTTGGGGTCGCGCACGATGGCGCGCCCGATGGCCACGCGCTGGCGCTGGCCGCCCGAAAGCTGCTTGGGCAGGCGATCGAGATAGGGCGTGATCTGGAGCATCTCGGCAGCCGCCTCGACGCGCTTCCTGATCTGCTCCTTCGAGCCGTTGGCCAGCTTCATGCCGAAGGCCATGTTGTCGTAGACCGTCATGTGCGGATAGAGCGCGTAGGACTGGAACACCATGGCGATGCCGCGCTTGGAGGGCGTCAGGCCGTTGACCACCTGCCCGTCGAAGCTGAGCGTGCCCGAGGTGATATCCTCGAGCCCGGCAATGAGGCGCAGGAGCGTGGACTTGCCGCAACCGGACGGCCCCACGAACACCATGAACTCGCCGGAATGGATATCCAGGCTCACGCCCTTGATGACTTCGACGGCGCCGAAGGACTTGCGGATGTCTTTGAGCTGCAGTTCAGCCATTTAGTCTTAGCCTTTCACGCCGCCGGCCGTGAGACCGGAAATGATCTTGCGCTGGAAGATGAGGACGAGGACCACCAGCGGCACGGTGACGATGACCGAGGCCGCCATGATGTTCCCCCAGGGGATTTCGTACTGGCTGCCGCCCGAGAGCAGCGCGATGGCGACCGGCACCGTGCGCGTGGCATTGGACGAGGTGAAGGTCAGCGCGAACAGGAACTCGTTCCAGGCCGCGATGAAGGCCAGGAGCCCCGTCGTCACCAGCGCCGGCCACATCAGCGGCATGAAGACCTGGGTGATGATGACCCAGGGCGTCGCCCCATCCACGATCGCCGCCTCCTCGATCTCGACCGGCAGGTCACGCATGAAGGTGGTGAGCACCCAGACCGTGAAGGGCAGCGTGAAGATCGTATAGGAAAAGATCAGCGCCCAGAGCGTGTTGAAGAGCCCGAAGAAACGGATGACTTCGAAGAGGCCCGCCAGCACCGCGATCTGCGGGAACATCGAGACCGAGAGGATAGTGAGCAGCAGCAGCCCCCTGCCCCGGAAACGCACGCGGGCCAGCGCGAAGGCCGCGGTGATCGCCAGCAGCAGCGCCAGCACCACCACCGCCGTCGAGACGATGACGGAGTTCAAGAGGTTCTGCGGGAAGCTGCCCGTGGTGAGCACCGAGGCATAATTGCCCAGCGAGAACGAGGTCGGCCAATAGGTGATCCGGAAGAGATCGGTGCCCGACTTAAAGCTGGTGAGGATGGCGTAGTAGAACGGGAAGACCGCAATCACCACGATGGCGATGACCAGGAGGTAGAACGCAGTCTTCTTGGTGTAGGTCCAGAGAACGGCCGTGGCATCCATCAGCGGTCACCCCCATCGAAACGCACGCGTCCGAGCCAGATGTAGACGATCGTCATGATGGCGATCAGCAGGAAGAGCAGCGTGGATTGCGCCGAGCCATAGGCGAACTTGTCGAACTCGATGAGGTTTTCACGCGCTACCACCGACATGGTCTTGGTCTGCGAGCTGTTGGGCGTGAGCACGTAGATGAGGTCGAAGATGCGCATGGCATCGAGCAGGCGGAAGATGATCGCCACCATCAGCGCCGGCCGCACCAGCGGCAGGGTGATGCGGAAGAACTGCTTGACCGGATGCACGCCATCGATGTCGGCGGCTTCGTAGATATCCTTGGGGATCATCTGGAGGCCGGCAAGAATGAGCAGCGCCATGAACGGCGTGGTCTTCCAGATATCGACCATCAGCACCGCGGTCATCGCCGTATCGGCATTGGCGGTCCAGGCGATCTTCTGGGAAATCAGCCCCATGCGCAGGAAAAGGTCGTTGAGGATGCCGAACTGGTCGTTGAGCATCCAGCCCCACATGCGGGCCGAAACGATGGTCGGGATGGCCCAGGGGATGAGGATGGCGGCGCGCACGAGGCCGCGGCCGACGAAATTGGCATTGAGCACCAGCGCCACGATCATGCCGAATATGGCTTCGAGCGTGACCGAGACGACGGCAAAGCGCACCGTGTTCCAGACCGCATTCCACCAGACCGGATCGACCAGCGTGCCGGAGAACACCGTCTTGCCGCTCTTGAGCGTGGTCCAGGAGAGATAGTTCCTGAAGCCGACCCACTCGGCGCCGTAGAGATTGGTGAGCGAGGCATTGGTCAGCGAGAAATAGATGGTCCGCAGGAGCGGCCACCCCGCCACGACCAGCAGTGCCACCAGCATCGGCACCAGGAAGAACATCGCCGAGCGTACGCGCTGGCTGAGAAGTTCCGACTTAATCTGCGGGTGCGGCGGGGCCGCGACCCCAGCAACCGGCTCCATGCTCTGGGTGGTCATGCGAAAGTTCCGCTCCCTCGATCCGTATTGACGCGGAGGGCGCGAGCGGCCTCAGGCCGTTCGCGCCCGGGTGTTGCGGCTGTAGGACTTACCAGCCGGCACCCTTGAGTTCGGTCAGCTTCGCCTCGAGGTTGTCGAGGTTGTCCTGAGCCGTGCCATTGCCCGAAAGGGTGTCATGCACGGCGGTCCAGAACAGCGAGGAGACTTCGTTGTACTTGACCTTGGTGGGAGCGGACGGACGCGGCACCGCGTTCTGGAAGACGCTCTTCCAGTTCGGGATGATCGGCTGGGCCGCGGCAATGTCCTTGTCGTCATAGAGCGACTGGATCGTGGGCAGGTTGGACTGCTTGATCGCGCGCTCTTTCTGGACTTCAGGCGAAGCCAGGAACAGGGCCAGCTTGATGGCCTCGTCCGGGGCCTTGGAATACTTGGAAACGGCAACGTTCCAGCCGCCGAGCGTGGCCGCGGAGGCATCGCCTTCCTTGGCGCTGGGGAGCGTCGTCACGTCGAACTTGCCCTTGATGTTGGAATCGTCGCCATTGCCCAGCTGGTAGGCATAGGGCCAGTTGCGCATGAACACGGCATTGCCGAGCTGCCAGACGCCGCGGCTTTCCTCTTCCTGGTAGGCGAGCACGCCTTCAGGAGAAATGGTGCCGACCCAGCTCTTGGCGCGCTCGAGAGCGGCAACAGTGTTCGGGTTGTTGATCGAGATATCGCCATTGGCTTCGACGATCTGGCCACCGCCCGAGGACTTGACCCATTCCAGAGCGTTACAGGTCAGGCCTTCATAGGCGTTGCCCTGCCAGACGAAGCCCCACATGTCCTTGTTGCCGGCCTCGCGTTCCTTGTCCTGGATGAACTTGGCGGTTTCGGCCAATTCATCCCAGGTCTTGGGCACGGGCTTGCTGTACTTGTCGAGGAGATCCTTGCGGTAATAGAGGGCCGGCGCGTCAGTGAAGGCCGGCAACGCCACGAGCTTGCCGTTCACCGTCTGCGACTCGATGATCGAGGGGAAGTGCTGGCCCACGACATCCTTGGCGGCGTCGGTGAGGTCGAGGAACTGGTCGGCGAGCTGGGGCGCCCAGATCACGTCGGTCTGGTAGACGTCGATATCGGAATTGCCGGCAGCGAGCCACAGGCGGTACTGGCCGAACTGGTCGGTGGTGGACGACGGCATCGGCACCACGGTGACCTTGTTGCCGGTCTCCTTCTCGAAAACGTCGAGCTGGCTACGCAGGAAGGCAAGGCCGTTGCCGGTATCACCCGAAACGATGGCGAGGTCGGCAGCCGAGGCAGCCGTTGCCATAAGGGTGACGCCCGAAAGCAAGCCCGCGAGCAAAGTCTTGAATTTCATACTGTCCTCCCAAAGGAACCCTTTGACCTGCGGGAGGGCAAGCAGAAGCGAACGCGCACCCATTGGTGCCGGCCGTCGCAATTGTCCTCCCTGAAAGCGCGTTGAACTTGCGGTTGGTCCGCAAACCTTCTCCCAAAGCGCTTTGAAGGAAAACCTGTCAGAGCAGCCAAAGGGTGTCAAGCGTCATAATTCCAGCGAATGACCGTGATTTCGAATCTCGAAGCGATATCCAAATAATTTCATAGACTTAGTCTGCAACGCACGCGCGCGCGTAGGACTTTGAGGTCCGGTGCGCTGAGGTACGACCCTCAGGACTTTCGACCCGTTTACGAAGCTTGCGTTCAAATTTGAAATCGCTTTGAATGCGGCAATTGCGAACGAGGGGACGCAATGGCTGGTGAAAAGCGGGCGCCTGCCTTAAAGCAGCGTCACGGCAGCATCGTGCGTCATGGGACGCGCGGGGGCACCGAGGACGAAGCCCTATGAAACTCAAGGAACTAGCGGCAGAGCTGGGCCTCTCCCAGACCACGGTGAGCCGTGCGCTGAACGGCTATCCCGAGGTCAACGAGGCGACCCGGCAGCGCGTGTCGGAAGCTGCGCAGCGCCTGGGCTATCGGGCCAATGTGAGCGCGCGGCGGCTGGCGACGGGCCGCGCTGGCGCCATCGGCGTGGTGCTGCCGACCGAGGGCAATATCCAGTTCGGGCCGCACACCAACGAATACCTTTCGGGCGTGGCCGGTCGGCTGGCGCGCGAGGAGATCGACATCCTCCTCTCCCCGCTCGAAACGGACGACGAAATCCCCGCCTTCAAACGGCTGATCTCCAGCAAGCGCGTGGACGCGCTCATAGTGGGCTCGCCCATGCTTTCGGACAGCCGCGTCAAGTTCCTGACGGAAATCGGCTTCCCCTTCGTGCTGCACGGCCGCACGGAAATCGGCAAGCCACACGCCTGGCTCGACATCGACAATGCCGGCGCCTTCTTCCGCGCCACCTCGCACCTGCTCGACCTCGGGCACCGGCGGATCGCCATGATCAACGGACCGGACGGCATGACGTTCGCCGAGCACCGCGAGCAGGGCTATCGCGATGCGCTCGTGGCGCGGGGCATAGCGCCCGACCCGCGGCTCATCGCCAACGGCCAGTTCACCGACGAAATCGGCTTCCGCTTCGCTCAGGGTTTCCTGGAGCAGACACCGCGGCCGACAGCGATCCTCGCTGGTTCGATGATGACGGCACTGGGCGTCTTCCGCGCCATCCGCGCGGCCGGGCTGACGCTGGGACGCGACGTCTCGATGATCGCGCATGACGACGTGTTTCCGTATCTCAACGCGGACAACATGGTGCCGTCCATGTCGACGACGCGCTCGTCCATCCGCGCGGCAGGGACGCGGATCGCTGAGCTGGTGCTGCAGGTGCTGGCCGGCAAGCCGGTGGAGCAGATCCACGAGCTCTGGCCGGTGGAACTGGTGCTGCGCGAAAGCACCGGACCGGCGCCGCGGGACTAGGGGCCCTCAGACCTGTGCCAGGATATTCCGTGCCCTGGTCACGATCGGCGCGTCGATCATCTTGCCATCGAGGGCAAATGCCCCCTGCCCGCTGGCTTCGGCCGCTTCCACCACGCGGCGCGCCCAGGCGACCTGCTCATCGGAGGGCGCGAAGCCGGCATTGAGGATGGGGACGACGGAAGGATGGACGCAGGAGGCGCCATCGAAGCCATGGGTCCTGGCTTCGCGAGCGGCTGCCGAGATACCGGCGAGGTCGGAATAATTGGCGGTGCTGCCGAGCGTGCCGAAGGACAGCTTGCCCTCGGCCTTGGCCGCCATGTGGATCATGAGCTTGGGGAGCCGCAGCACATCGGGCAGCGGCTCGGCGCCCATGGCCGCGGCAATGTCTTCGCCCCCCGAGGTGAGGGCGAGCGTGCGGTCGTAGCGAGCGAAGGTGCGCGCTTCCAGCACCGCGCCGGGGTCCTCGATCAGCGGCACGAAGACCAGTTCCGGACGGCCCAGCGCCCGCTCGATGCGCTCGACATGGTCGGAAACGCGCCAGAGTTGCTCCAGCGACCGGGTCTTGGCGATGTAGAGGCCGAAGGCACCGGTGCGGCAGGCCGCCGCCGCATCATCGAGCTGCAACTCGGGCTCGGCATTGATGCGGACGAAGACTTTCGCCCCGTTCTGACCGACCGAGGGCACGGCCTCGGCGAGGTTTTCGCGGGCGTGGGTCTTGTCGGCGGGGGCGACGGCATCTTCGAGATCGAGGATGATCGCATCGGCGCCACGCTCATGCGCCTTGGCGATGAACTTTTCCGACGAGGCCGGGACGTAGAGCAGCGAGCGGAGTTTCATGCCGACTCCGTCTGCAGGGTTTCGGCGTCGATACCGACTTCGGCGAGGATTTCGGCGGTGTGCTCGCCTAGCGAGGGGGCGGGACGGCGCCATGTGCCGGGGGTTTCGGAGAGGCGCGGGACGATGTTGTGCATCGGGAGTGCGCCGAACTGGGCGTCTTCGACATCCACCACGATCTCGCGCTCGACGAAATGCTCGTCGGCGACGGCGTCTGCGATGTTGTAGATGGGGCCGACGGTGGCGCCCGCCTCGCGCATGATGCTGAGGGCCTCGTCATGGTCGTGCTCGGCGAACCAGGCGCCGATGGCGGCATCGACCAGCGGGCGGTTCTTGACGCGATCGGAATTGGTGGCGAAGCGCGGGTCGGCGTTCATGTCCGAGCGCCCGATGATCTCGAAGATGCGGCGGGCGACCTGCGGGGTGGAGCCGGAAAGCGCCAGGTATTTGCCATCGCGGCACTTGTAGACGTTGCGCGGCGAGGCGGTGTTGGAGGCGCTGCCGACGCGCTCCTTGATCTTGCCGGTGGTCTGAAAGATCGCCGCTTCCGGGCCGAGGACGGAGAACATGGGTTCGAGCAGCGACAGGTCGATGACCTGGCCTTTGGAGAGGCCGCGCTCGCGGGCGAAAAGGGCGGTGAGGGTGGCTGAGCTGCCATAGATGCCGGCGATCATGTCGGCGAGGGCCAGCGGCGGCAGGACGGGTTCGCGGTCGGGAAAGCCGGTGCGATAGGCGAATCCACTCATGCCTTCGACAATGGTGCCGAAGCCGGGGAGATGGGCGTAGGGGCCGGTCTGGCCGAAGCCGGAAATGCGCACGATGATGAGGTTCGGGTTGCGCGCGTGGAGCTTTTCGGGGGCGAGGCCCATCTGCTCGAGCGTGCCGGGGCGGTAGTTTTCGATGAAGACATCGGCTGTGTCGATGAGGGCCCAGAGGGCATCCATCGCTGGTTGGTCGCGCAGGTTCAGGACCACCGAACGCTTGTTGCGGCCGTAGGTTTTCCAGAAGAGGGAATGGCCATCGTCCTTCCAGTCGCGCAGGGGATCGCCGACGGGCGGCTCGATCTTGATGACGTCGGCGCCGAAATCGGCGAGCTGGAGCGAGAGCATGTTGCCGGCCATGAGCCGGGAGAGGTCCAGGACGCGGATGCCGTTGAGCGGGCCGGTGGCTTCGGGGTTGAAGTGGCGGGTGGACATGCAGGTCAGCTCCGAGTCTTTGGCGTTTACCCCCCACCCTGTCCCTCCCCCGCAAGGGGGGAGGAGAAGTTGGGGCGCGATCGCGCCGGCAGATTGGGATGGGTGGTTCCCGTTCCCATGTTTATGGCCTGCTTCGCTCCTGCGCGTTGGGGCGGGATCGTGCCAGCAGGTCTCCCTCCCCCTTGCGGGGAGGGGATAGGGGTGGGGGTGGCCCCACGCCCGGTATTTGTGGCCTTCCCCCTCCCTAGCCCTCCCCACAAGGGCGAGGGTGGGTGGATGGGGGAAGATCGAGCAACGAAAACCACCCTCCCCCTTGTGGGGAGGGCCAGGGAGGGGGTTAACCCTCCACGATCTCGAACTTGCCGATGGACATGCGGCCGGCCGAAGCGATGCGAAGGCCCGCCATGCCGTATTTGAACTGGCTGTCCTGCGCCGTAGCGAGCTGCTTGCCATCGACCGTCAGGGTCAGCTTGTCGCCGTCCACCTTGAACTCGATCGTATAGCTTTTGCCGAATTCCGGCTTGAACGGGACGCTGGCCAAAACCGTCGTGCCATGGTCCTCGCGCAGGATCACCGCTTCGCCGTCCTGGAAGCCAGCCGCATAGAAGCGGCTGGTGCCCTGGACGCGGGCGGAGACGAGGTGCGAGGCGCCCGAGAGAGGCATCAGGTCGGCCTTGATCGTGGCATCGCGCAGATACGCGTTGCCGGTCCAGGCATCCGCGTCGCCGGCGGTGTGGGCGTGGATGCGGCCGTTCTGCAGGGTCCAGTGGCCACGGTTCCAGGTGAAGCGGGTGATGCCGCCCCATTCCTGGACTTCCTTGGCCGGGTCGATGGAGACATTGCCCTTACCGGAAACCGAGAACTCGGAGAGGAAGAGGCGGCCGAGGAATTTCAGACGCCCGAAATACTCGACCAGGATGCCGATCTCGTCGATAGCTTCGCCGTTCCCATCGGGAATGGTGAACTCGTAATCCTGCCAGCCTTCCGAGGACGGAACATGCCAGGCGCCGGTTTCCTGAATGGTGCCGGAGATGGCGCGGCGGACATAGGGCGCTACGCGCAGATTGCCGTCGCCGTTCCAGGGATCGAGCCAGAGCTTGAACTTGACCTGCTGGCCGTCATCGGCGAGCGGGGTGAACATCGGGCGGTAACGCTCGTCGTCGAAATCGGAGCGGCGGTAGAAGGGCTTCCAGAAGATGCGACCACCCTGCCCGCGCTCGAGCCGATCGAGCTGGATTTCGAGCGAGCCTTTGGCCGCATCGGTGTGGCGCTCGGACGAGCCCTTGACCGAGATCTGGTTGAACGGCTCGGTGCGGAAGGCGTGGGTCGCGCCCGGCGCATCGAAATCGAAGCGAACGCCGCGGCGCTCGAAATCCTCAACCCAGAGAGCCGGAGCTTCCTTGCCCTGAAGACGGAGGGCCAGCACGGTCAGCTCGCGGGCGAAGGACGGGATGTCAACGACGTTGACGGTGCCGAGAATGCCCGAGGCGATGACGAAGTCGTTGATCGGCTTGCGATACTTGTCCCAGCCCGGCTGCACCTGCTGGAGCGTGCCGACGATGGCGCCGGCATTGCCCGCGTTACAATCGGTGTCCCAACCGCCCATGGTGGCGATCTCGACGGTGCGCGGCAGGTCGCCACGGCCGTAGATGAGGCCCATCATGGTGATGCCGGCATTGGGGATGATGTGGCAGACGCCCGGATAGCGGTCATAACCCCATTCGGCGGTCAGCATGTCGCGGCAGCTGCGCCAGTCGTCGGGGTGAGCGGCGTAGTGCGCCAGAACGGCGCGGCAGACTTTTGCGTAGAGCGAATCCGGGGAAATGGTCGCGAGGCCGGCCTCGATGACTTCCTCGATGGTCTTGGAAACGAAAGCGGCGGCGATGGCGGCAGCGCAGAATCGCGCGCCGTTGAGGCCTTCGCCATCATGGGCCACGCTGGCGGCGCGGGCCGAGGCGTCTGCGGCCTTCTGCGGCTCGCCCGGATGCACCCAGCCCCAGCTGTCGATGAAGATCTGCCCGCCGATCTGTTCGGCTACTGTCGTGCCGTTCTGGGCGATGGAGCCCGATTGCGGCGCGGGGATGCCGGCGCGCAGGTTCCGGTAGGCGGTATGCTCGGTCGAGACGCCGAAACCGCCCCACCAATACATGCCATGCTCTTCGGCGGCGTAGTTGAGCCAGGTCTTGCCCACATCCTCGGCCGTTGCGCCAAGCCCGTAATCGCGCAGCGCGCGGATGAAGTAGACGGGGCCGTTGGTGTCGTCATCGGCGGCGAAATTCTTGAAGTCGCGCAGATATTGCGTGATCTCGCCATAAGTGTTCCGGATGCGGTCGTAGCTCCAGATGGTCGGCTCGACGGGCGCGCCCAGGCGCACGCCGATGGCCTTGCCGATAAAGCCCGAATAGATGCGCTCGAAGATTTCAGTCGTGGTCAGCATGGGGACTTTCGTTTGGGTTCCTAGAGGTTGACGACCTGGGCGGGTTCGGCAGAGCCGAAGAGGGAAGCTCGCGCCTGGGCCTTGGCCTTTTCGCGGGCGCGGTCGGCGGCGTGGATGGCGATCACCGTGTCGGTGAAGGCATCTGCGGCGGCCGTGAGATCGAGCTTGTTGGCGCGGTCGAGCTGGTCGCGGACGGAGGGAGCGATAACACTCTCGCCATGCATGGCGCCGAGGATCGCGCCGGCCATCACGCCGATGGAATCCGTGTCGCGGCCCGAATTGATGCCATCGACGATGGTCTTTTCGAATGCGCCGTCATTGAGGATGGCGAAGCCCAGAGCCAGTGGCAGTTCCTCGATCGAATGGAGGCGCGAGGGCTGGTAGGCATCGGTGGGGACGCCAGCCTTGTGCGGGGCGTGGTTCACGTCGTCGCCCATAACCGAATATTTGCCGATGATGGCGTGGAAACGCTCGACCACGGCGGCGTAATCGGCGCCCTGGCGCTTGAGCTCGCGGGCGGCTTCCACGATGTCGGCAATCGCCGCGCGCGTGCCATCCTTGGCAACGGCGAGGGCTTCCTCGACGATGGTTTCGATATTGGTGCCAGGCACGAAGGCAGCGGCGATGGCGGCGGCGAGGACGCCGGCGGCTTCAAGGCCATAGCTCTGCTGGTGGCCGGAGGCGAAGGCGATGGCTTCGTCATAGGCGGCACGGGGATCGCAGGCATTCACAGCGCCGATGGGGGCGATGTACATAGCGGCGCCACAATTGACCATGTTGCCGATACCGCCCTGGCGGGGGTCGCAACCGGAAAGCTGGTGGCGCTGGAAAATCCATTTCTCGGGGTAGAACAGGCGCTCGATGAGCAGCGTCTCGCGCTGCATCTCCGGAATCCAGCGCGGCTTCCAGGCGATCTCGCGCACCATGCCGGTCGCCATGTCCCAGGCATCGATATGGCGCTTCACGTCGCCATAGATGGTCATGAGGCAGAGCGTCATCAGCGTGTCATCGGTGACGATGCCGTTGCCGCGCACGCGATTGTTCCGGGCCACGGGGTCCAGGCTCATCTTGTGCCATTGCGTGTCGACCGAGGTCACCCGGCCATAGCGCCTGGCGATCTCGGCGGCAGAGAGTTTTTCGACCGGCGCTCCGATGGCGTCGCCGTAAGCGACGCCATGGAGAAGCGCACGGACTCGTCCCCGAAGGGACGAGCCATTTGCATCATTGGGCATTAAGGACGGTCCTTGCGTAGTCGGTCATGCGCTGGCCACCGGCATTGTTGAACTCGGTGACATAGGCATCCCACTGGTCCATGCCGGCTTCGCCGGAAATGAACTTGTAGACCCACGAGCGATAGACGTTCTCGGTCGCGTCGATGTCAGCGGCATACTCGGCCGGCCAGACGAAGGCATTGTCCGGCTTGAAGTTCGAGGCGATGACCTTGAGCGATTCCTGGGCGGCCGGGCTCATCCACTGCACCGGCGGCTGCCAGTTGGCGGCAACGAGGAAGCGGGCATACCAGGTGGCGAGCTTGTCGGTCGGCTTAATGGTATCGCCTTCCTTGGTGTACTGCTCGCCCTCGAAGCCCATGCGCTCGATGGCCTGCCCTTCCGGGCTCGCCACGAAATCAAGGAACTTCACGACTTCTTCCTTGTGCTGGGACGTCGTTGAGATGGCGAGGCCACGCGATTCCTTGGAGACGTCGAGGGCAATCAGGCCCTGGCCAGCCGGGCCCTTGGGCGGAGCCAGAAGAGTCAGGCCCGGAACTTCCGGGTGAGCCTGCTTCATCTTGCCACCATAGATGTCGATGACTTCGGCGGACGAGCCGAAGATGACGCCGGCGCGGCCGGAATAGAACTTGTCTTCCTTCACGTCCCACTTGGTCGTGATATATTCCGGATCGTAAAGGCCCTGCTCGCGCAGCGAAGCGTAGAAGGCGATCTTGTCCTTCTCGGCGTTCGAGACGCGGGCGGGAATCCATTCGCCGGCATCGTTCTTCATCCAGGTGCCGGTCACGCCGAACGCCTGGTTGAAGATGGCGTCGAGCTCGTTGGTGTTGTCGGCAGTGGTCACGCCATAGGTGTCGGCCTTGCCGTTGCCATCGAGATCGCCGTCCTTGATCGCCTTGAAGAGCGTGACGTAGTCGTCAACGGTCGCCGGAGCGGCAACGCCGGTCTTCTCGAGCCAATCCTGACGGATCACCGGCTGCGGGATACGGGGCGGATAGACGTAGAGCAGGTAGGGGTAGTTCTTGAGACGCTCGACATTGTGCGGGAACAGGGCGTCCTTGAGATAGGTCGTCTTCGGGAGCCAGTTGTTCCAGTCTTCGAGGATTCCCTGCTCGGCCATCTTGGCATCGCCGCCCTGAAAGTAGATCAGGTCCGGGATATCGCCCGAGAGCAGCATGGCCGACAGCTTGTCGGCATAGCCGGACGAGGGCAGATCGACGAGCTGGATGTCGAGATCGGTGCCCTGGGCCTTGAGAGCGGCCTCATAGGTCTCGATGAGCTTGACGTCATCCGGGTTGGTCGAGAGCAGGTCCTTGGAGACGATACGGATCGTCACCGGGTCGGCCAGCGCGGCGCTGACCGTCAGGGCCAGGGCCGTCGAGGCCATCAGCAGCATTCTACCAAGCATTGATTTCTCCTCCATTGGGTATGCTTTGCTTGTTTGGATTTGCCTCAGCCCTTCAGCGCACCGCTCATGGTGCCCTTGGTGAAGAACTTGAGGATCAGGGGATAGATGGCGAGGATCGGCACGATCGTGAGCAGGATCATGCCGGCCTTGAGCGCGCGGATATTGATCTGGCTGGCGCCCGAATAGCTGTCCGAGGCGTCTTTGCCGACGATCATCAGCTTGTCACCCTCGACCACGAACTGGCGCAGCACCACCTGCAGCGGCCACTTGGACTGGTCGTTGAGGTAGATCATCGCCCGGAAGAACTCGTTCCAGTGGAAGACGAAGTAGAAGAGCGTGATCGTCGCCAGTGCCGGCTTGGCCAGCGGCAGCACCACGGTCCAGAACACCTGGAACGGGTTGGCGCCATCGAGCTCGGACGCTTCGAGCAGCTCCTGCGGAATTTCCTCGAAGAAGCGGATGAGGATGATGAGATACCAGGCGTTGACCAGCTTGAAGAGGATCGGCGCCCAATAGGTGTCGAGCAGGCCCAGCCGCTTGTTGATGAAGTAGTCCGGAATGATGCCGGGCTCGAAAACGATGGTCACCAGCACGAGGATGAAGAGGAACCGGCGGCCCGGCAGGTTGGGTCGCGACAGACCCCACGCCATGAGCGCGGTGAAGGCGACGCCGAGAACGGTCGAGGCGACGGTGATGAAGATCGAATTGATGACGCCGCGCTGCACCTGCGGATGCTGGATCAAGAGGCCCCAGACCTCCGGCGAAAAACCGTGCGGCAGGATGGTGAGGCCATTCATGCCGGCGACATTGGCCGGATCGGACAGCGAGATGGCGAGCAGGTTCAGCAGCGGCTGGACGGTCATCACCACGAGGAAGAGGAGCGTTGAAACGATGATCGCGTATTCGAGGCGCTCGAGTGGGGTCTTGCGGATCGGGGTCTCGGCCATCACCAGACTCCCTTCCCGGTCAGGCGCTTGGAGACGAAATGCGCCCCGATCAGCATCAGCATGCCGAGGATCGCCTTGAAGAGGCCGGCGGCGGTGGCCATCGAGTATTCACCGGTGAGGAGGCCGATGCGATAGACGTAGCTGTCGATGATATCGATCTGGCTGCGCACCGCGTCGTTGGAGAAGTTGATGACCTGGTTGAGGTCGGCCGACAGGAACATGCCGGCATTGAGGATGAAGATCGTCGCGATGGTCGGCACAATGCCGGGAATGGTGATGTCGCGGATCTTCTGCCAGCGATTGGCCCCGTCGATCTCGGCGGCGTCATAGAGCTGCTGGTCGATGGCGATGATGGCGGCGAGGTAGAGCAGGCTATCCCAGCCGGCCGAGCGCCAGATTTCCGAGAACACCAGCACCCAGCGGATCGAGCCGGTTTCGGTCATGAACGAGCGCGGCGTCATGCCCGCCATACCGAGGATATTATTGACCGCGCCGTCGCTGGGCGAGAGCACGGCGATAAAGACGCCGGCGATGACGACCCAGGAGAGGAAGTGCGGCAGGTAGATCGCCGACTGGATGAACTTGCGCAGCGAGCCGCCGCGGACCTCGTTGAGCAACAGCGCCACGATGATCGGCACCGGAAAGACGAAGGCGAGCTTCATCCCCGAGATGATCAGCGTGTTGGTGAAGACCTGCCAGAAGATCGGCGAGGCGAAGAGCGTCTGGAAATGCTTGAGCCCCACCCAGATATTGGGCGGGATGATCCGCACCTGCTCGAAGGCGATTTTCGCTTCCCAGATCGGCAGATAGTGGAAGACCACGAAGAAGAGAAGGCCCGGCGCCATCATGACGTAATAGGGCCACCACTTGCGCAGGCCCTGCATGAAGGCGCTGCTTTTGGCGGGAACGTTCCCAGCGCGGGATGCAGTTTCCATTGCCTCGATGTTCTGGCCGATCGTCACTTTTCTGGTCACCTCCCTGCCGCGACCATCTTGCTTGGCGCGGTGGCCGTCAGATCGGCGAGTGAGCCTCGCTCTACCAGGCGGCACGGCATATAGACCCGGCCATGTTCAGGCCGGCCGGCAATTTCATCGAGCAGGCAATCGACGGCGCGCACACCAATCTCCCGGCTCGGTTTTTCGATCGTGGTGAGGCCTGGCCAGGCAAAAGCGCCGGCCGGAATGCCATCGAAGCCGAGGATGGACACATCCTCCGGGCACGACAGACCCGCATCGCGCACAGCCATCATCGCGCCGAGCGCCATGAGGTCGTTGGCGGCAAAAACGGAGAGATGCCCCCTGCCCCGCCGGGCCAGCAGCCGCTCCATCGCAGCCTTGCCGCCCTCGACGGTATATTCGGCATCTTCCATCGCCAGCACGGCCGGATCGATATCGCGCTCGACGCAGAAATCGTGGACGGTGCGCAGGAAACGCGCCCGCGCCAGACGCGAACGTGGGCCGAGGATGAAGGCCGGGCGCGTGTGGCCCTTGCTGAAGAGGTGCTCCATGCCGAGGCGCACAGCCTGGGCAATGTCCGAGCCGACGCTCGATGAATCCGAAAAGCGCTCGGCCGAGGAGCCGATGAAGACGAAGGGCAGGCCGAAGCGCGACAGATCGTCGAAATTGTCGGCGACAGGATTGATGATGGCGCCATCAACGCGGGCCTGCCGCAGGGCCCGCAGATGCCGCGCCTCCTTGCCGGCATCCCAATCGGACGAGAAGACGAGGAGCGAGATATTGTGCTCGGCTGCGCGATCCTGCGCGCCGCGGGCGACGCCGGCCCAGAAGGGGTTGGTGATGTCGGGGATGACGATGCCGAGGAGGCCCGAGCGGCCCGAACGCATGCCGACGGCAAGGTGATTGCGCTCGTAGCCGGTAGCGGCCACGGCCTTCATCACGCGATCGCGGGCATCTTCGGAAATGCTGGAAGAACCGGCAAGCACGCGCGCCACGGTGCTCTTCGACACCCCGGCGTGCTCGGCGACGTCAATGATCGTCGGCCTGCGATTGCGGCTCTTATCCATCAACTCTTCCCATGACCGGCCTGGGACTATTGCCTAGCCTCTGCTCGATCTTCGTGGGAACGTTACCAAGGAGTCTCACGGGCCGTCAATCGATAAGATTCCAGTGGGATTTTGGCGGGTTAGCTGGGTTCGGGTCGGATTTAGGGGCGGCGGAGGCGAGGCAAATCCGAGATTGAGTCTACCGTCCTCTCCGGCGCGGAGCTGCCGCTGCGCGCCTCCAGTTGTGCGAGATAGGTGCGGAGCAAAGCCGCGCGTTGCGGGCGGAAGCTCTGGCCGGTTTGCGCGAGGCGCGTGATGCGGTTGGGGGCGAACATGCGGAAATCCTCGCGCAGGCAGCACCAGGCGAGGACGGTCAGCGTGCGGTCGGCATAGACGATGGCCAGCGGGTAGATCGTGCGCTCGCTGGTGGCGCCGCTTTTGTCGACATAGTGGATGGCGAGGGCCTCTTCGCGCCAGCAGGACTGCCGGATGAGGTCGAGCTCGGCGGCAGGCGCGAAGCGGGCGTCGGGGCGATAGACGCGGGAAATGGCGTGAAAGAGCTGCTGCTCGCCATCGTCGGGCAGCGTGGCCGATATCTTGGCGAGGACGGCAGCCGCCGCCTTGGCGAGGACGGGATCGCCCATGTGGCGGACTTCGGCCAGGCCAAGCGCGATGGCCTCGATCTCGGTGCGGTCGAAAGTCTGGGGCGGCAGCGCATAGTCTTCGATGAGCCGATAGCCGTAGCCGCGCTCGCCTTCGATGCGGGCGCCGGCAGCGCGCAGGCTATCGATGTCGCGATAGAGCGAACGCAGGGAAACGCCGGTTTCTTCGGCGAGGCGCGCGGCCGTGATCGGCGCGGGCATGACGCGCATGGCCTGCAGCAGACGAAAGAGACGATCGGAGCGGGACATTTTCCAACTGACGGAAACTGGCAGTTGGACTGGCTTATAGCATCGCCATCGACCCGAGACAAAGGAGAGCTCAGATGGCGATCAGGACGGTGACGCACCTCAACTTCCGCGGCGACGCGCGGGCGGCGCTGGAATTCTACCGGCACGTGTTCGGCGGCGAGCTGGTGGCAATTTCGTATCGCGACGCGCATGCGGCACAGGATGAAAGCGAGGCCGACCAGATCATGTGGGGCCAGGTCGCCTCCGCAAACGGGTTCTGCATCATGGCCTATGACGTGCCCTCGCGGCTGGCATGGAGCCCTGGCGAGATTCCGTTCTTCGTCTCGGTGCGAGGCGACAGTACCGATGAGATTTCGGCCTATTGGGAGAAGCTCAAGGATGAAGCCGTGGTGGTTCAGCCGCTTGCGCCCTCGGGTTGGGCGCCGCTTTACGGCATGATCCGTGATCGGTTCGGCGTGACCTGGGTGCTCGATGTCGAAAGCCCGCAGGCGCGGTAGGGTCCGTACTCAATTGCACCGGTAGATGAGGTTGCGATGGCCGCCCCACACCCACCGGACTTCCCCGGACTTGTTCCGGGGAAGTTCAGCGGGTGTGGCGCGGCCGATGGACAGCGCTTCCGTTGGAATCTGCCGGATGGGGAGATAGCGCTCTGGGGGCCCGGGACTTATTGAGTACGGATCCTAGGCCCGGGTGTTGCGGCGCGCTCGCTGCGCGCCGCTTCCTCATTCGCGGTCCCTAAAAGTAATGGTCGCGATGGATGCCGTCATATTGACCCGACTTGAGGCAGCAATTCTTGAAACCGCCTCCGCGAACCGCAGGGGCACGGGTCGTTGCGCCCGAGCTTTTCGAGCAGCTCGGTGTCGCCGTGAACGAACTGGCGCCCGGTCTTGACGTGGGTTTCTGACGGATAGGATTTGCGTCGTTTAGACGTGACCTCGAAAGCTCAGGTCCGTGAGGTGTCTGCGAGCCATGGCCGCCTCCTCTTGTGCTGGTTGCCGAATGCAACCTGGGCACGTGTAGAGGCGGCTGCGCACTGCGTCGAGGGGAGCGGGTGGTATTGGGCGGTGAGTGTGGCTTCGGGGCTTCAGGCACCCATCAACGCCGGGAAAGAAAAAACCGGCCGCTTGCGGCCGGTTCTCGTGGTCACGCGCCCTGCGCGATCACGTCGTGGATGAGCTTGAGGACCTTTTCGGACTCGATGCCCACCGCCGCCAGCTGGCTCGGGAAACCGTCCCAGGGATTGGGCGGGAAGCCGCGGCCATCGGGCTTCTGGATGGTCTGCCCATCGGCAATGCCGCCGCAGACGACGCGGATGGCGCCGGACTGGGTGGTGAAGAGCTCGGGATTGGTGACATAGGCTGCCGCGCAGCTGTCGTGCACCATCATGCCGTCGGCGACCACGGTCTCGTAGAAACCGAGATAATACTGGCTGACATCGACCACGAGCTGCGCGCGATTGCCGCCTGCCCTGCCGATATCTGCGAGCTGGGCGCGGGTCATGATGGTCTTGGCGGTGACGTCGAGCCCGATGAGCACGACCTTCCAGGGCGCGGTCATCACGGCATCCGCCGCTTCCGGATCGCCATGGATATTAGCCTCGGCCACCGGCGTGACGTTGCCGTTGGCGGTGATGCCGCCGCCCATGATGACGACCTGCTTGACGAGGCCGGCGATCTCGGGCGCCTCACGCAGCGCGAGGGCGAGGTTCGTCATGCGGCCAACAGCGACCAGTTCGATCTCGCCCGGATGCGCCTTGATCGTATCGATGAGGAAACGATGGGCCGGACGCGGATCGAGCGGCAGGTCGATGACCTCGGGCATGGCGATATTGCCCAGGCCGTTATCGCCATGAACGATGGTGGGCGGCTCGCGATCGACGCGGGCGGGATCGAGCGTGACGCCGGCGCCCTTGGCCACGGGCGCTGCGATATCCCAGGCCTGCTTGAGATAGAGCGCGTTGCGCGTCGTGGTTTCGATGCGCGCATTGCCGAAAACGGTGGTAATGCCCAGAAGTTCGATATCGGGGTGATGGTGCAGGTAGAGCAGCGCCATCGCGTCATCGATACCCGGATCGGTATCGAAGATGACCTTGTGCTTAGCCATTGAAATCCTCTGTGTTCGCAGGCGGAGGTTTTAGGCGAAGCCGGCGCTTGCGACTAGGGGGATCGCGGCAGGGCTGGCCTGCAAATGCCAGGTAAAACAAAAGGCGCCTTGCGGGCGCCTTCGTTCGGTCTTCGCTATTGCGAGGCTGCTGCTTAGAGCGCCGAGCCGCGAGCGATGGTCTTGATATCGGAGCGGGTGATGCCGAGGTCCTTGAGCTGACGGTTGTCGAGAGCGGAAAGCTCACGGACGGTCTGGCGATACTGGGCGAACTGAGCGAGTTTCTGGCGGATGTTCATTTGTCTAGGTCCTTCCTTGTACGGTGCATAAATGGGGCAAACCGGCGGGAAGGAGTAGGGGTCGGAATCGAAATGGAGCCATGCGGAAAGCGCATGTTGGGTTAACCGGGATTAGGTTTTTGTTAAGCATGCGGGGGTGGCGCTTGGGGCCTTCCCCCTCCCTAGCCCTCCCCACAAGGGGGAGGGTGGGGTTTGCTGCGCGATCTGGGCCAAAGACACCCACCCTCCCCCTTGTGGGGAGGGCTAGGGAGGGGGTGAGCCCGAGGCCCAGGGCTGCCTAGTCCCGCTTGACCCTGCGAATAGCCCCAGCTTGCGGATTATACCCCCGCGCCGCGAGGACGAACGCAACCAGCGTGCAGCCGACGACCACCGCCAGCGAGATCCAGTTCATCTTGCCGTAGCCGGCGTACCGGATGATTTCGACCGCGTGGGTAAAGGGGTTGATCATCGAGAGCCAGTAGACGAGGTCGGCCCCCGCTTCTCGCAGCTTCCAGAGCGGATAGAGCGCCGAGGACAGGAAGAACATCGGGAAGACCACGAAGTTCATCATGCCCGAGAAGTTCTCGATCTGGGGCGTGTAGACCGAGACGAGAAGACCGATCGAGCCCAGCATCAGGCCGGTAAGGATGATGGAGGGAATGATGGTGAGGCTTCCCCAGCCGGGCAGCCAGTAGCCGAAGATGCGCGCGACGGCGAGGAAGGCGAAGACCTGCAGCATCGAGAGGATGGTCGCGCCGGCGATCTTGGCGAAGAGCAGGTAGCTGCGCGGCAGGGGGCTGACCAGCATGACGCGCATCACGCCCGCCTCGCGGTCATAGACCATCGAGAGCGCCGACTGCATGCACTGGAAGAGGATGACGATGCCGATGAGCCCGGGAATGATGTATTCCTGATAGGGCGTATAGGTCTCGTAGGGCTCGATGATCGAGACGCCCAGGAGGTCATGCAGGCCCGTCGCGAAGACGAGCAGCCAGAGGGCCGGCCGGATGAGCGCCGAAAGCAGGCGCTCGGTCTGCCGCAGGAACTTGGCGATCTCACGCCAGGTGATGGCGTAAAGACCGAGCCAGAGACGATAAGGGCCGGTGGCCGCTGCTACTGACACTTATGCTCCGGTTCGTCGGTCCCCAGGGTATCCAGGGTGTTGGTCTGATGCAGGAAGCCATCGAGCGGCGCCATCTCGATGACGGCATTGGTCGTGGCGAGCACGATGGGCTGACGCAGTTGACCATCCCAGGAACGGAAGTTCAACTGTACGCCCTTGGAGCCATCGATCTTGAAGCGGTTGCCGCGCATGTATTCGACGATCTTGGCCGGATCTTCCGAGCGCGCCTTGGCGTAGGCGGTGACGATGGCCTTGGCGGCGATCCAGGTCGACCAGTCCTGCCCGGTCATGTGCCGGCCATCGGCGAGATCGGCGAAGCGGGAGACCACCTGCGGAGCGCCGTAGCGTTCAAACGTCCAGTTCCACTCGCTCGACACCAGCCCCGTGGCGCCGACGACGAGGCGCGGCAACTGGGTGGCGTAAGGCAGGTAGCGGGCATATTCGCCCTGGTTGTCGGCGATGTAGACGACGTCGTAATCGACCCCGCCGGTAAGGAGCAGCGGGTTGTTCTTCTCGCGATTGGCCGGATCGGCGGCGAGCGTGAACTCGCGCGTATCCACGATATTGAAGCGCTGCCGCTCGGCCGAGGCGCGGAAAGCGTCGGCCATGGCCTTGTCGCGATCGAGCGGGCCGACAAGGATCAGCACCTTGGTCCAGTTGCGGGTGCGCAGGTACTGCACCATCGCATCGGCATCCATGCGATCCGAGGCGGCGGTGTGGAGGAGATTGGGATAGCAGCGGTTGCGCAGCAGGTCGTCGGGCGCGGTGGCGTTGACGAGCGTGACCGGCAGGTCCTTGGTCTGCGCGGCAACCTGGTCGAGGACGTCACCGGGAAGATCGACTATGATGAAGTTCTCGCCGGCATCGGACATGGCCTTGACCTTGGCGGCAAGCGTCGCCGCGTCAGCGCCGGTCTGCTCATCGAGCGTGACCTTGAGGTCGACAGCATCGGTGACCATCTGCAGGTCCTCGATGCCCATGCGGGCGGCGACCACAGGATTGCCGCCGGGCGCGATCTCGAGGCGCGTATAGACGACGTCGGGCTGGTAGCGCGGATCGTTCTCGAGGCCGAGATAGCCGATGGTGACGTCGCGCGCCGAGGCAAAGCCGGTCAGCGATGCGCTGGCACAGACGGCGAGGAGGAGGCTGCGCGCCAGGCGCGGAAATGGCAAAGCCCCGGCCTGCGGGCCGGGGGCTCGTGAGATTTCTGCATGCGGCGCGGCGCCCCGGCTCGAAGCCGGGGACGCCAGGTGCCTGCGCAGTTCACGGAACTCAGTCATCGATAACCACCGTATGCGGCACGCGGCCGATGGGGAGCGACTTGACCGGCTTCATCGAAGCCGTATCCACGATCGTGATGTCATCGGAAAGGCCGTTGGCCACGATCGCGGTCTTCTCGTCGCGCGAGAGGTCCACCGACCAGGCGCGCTTGCCCACGAGGATGTACTGGAGCAGGTCATGGGTCTTGGCATCGACCACCGCCACATGGTTGGCGCGGCCGAGGCTGACATAGACCTTCGAGCCATCCTGCGTGATGGCCATGCCCACAGGCGTCACGTCTTCCTCGCGGAAGCCGGGCGGCACGAAGATGAGGCTGTCGCCTTTGATCTCGAGCGTCTTGGTGTCGATGATGTAGATTTCGCTCGAGAGCTCGCACGACACCCAGAGCTCGGACCCATCCGGCGTAAGGATGAAGCGGCGCGGGCGCGTGCCGACGAGGATGTTCTTGGTGACGGCGCCGGTCGCGGTATCGACCACGTGCACCATGTCGGCCACTTCCGAGGTGACGAACGCGGTCTTGCCGTCGGGGGTCACCAGCACGCCTTCGGGCTCCGCGCCGGTCGGCACGTCCTGCACGGAAATGCGCGATTCAACGTCGATGGCTTCGAGGCGCGAGTCCTCTTCGTTCGAGACGTAGATCAGCTTTTCATCGGGCGAGAAGGCGAAGACTTCCGGGCTCGGGCCGGTGGGGATGGAATCCACCACTTCGAGCTTTTCGACGTCGATCACATCGATCGCGTCATCGTCGCCGCAGGCCACGTAGAGCAGCGTGCGGTCGGCATTGAAGTGCATGTCGCGCGGGCGGCGCGAGGTCTTGATGCGCTTGATGACATTGTAGTCCTTGTCCAGGACCACCACCTCGTTGCCCTTCTCGGTGGAAACGAAAATCTGCCCAGTATCCTTGGCCAGGGCTGGCGTACCAACCCCGGCTGCAAGGATCAGAGCGACGGCTGCAGAAAGCGCCAGTCTTTTCATTTGGCCTATGCCTTACTTGACGATGAACTTACCCTTGAGGCCCCTGGTTTCGTAGCCGGGCACCCAGAAATCGTACTCGCCCGGACGCACCGGAACGAACGAGATATTGAACGTGCCGCCATCGTCGAATTCAAGGCTGTAAAGACCACCGGCCTTCACCTCGAGATCGTTGACGACGATCTGGTTGATCCACGAGTTGCGCACCAGCTCCGGGAACACCAGCGCCATTTCCTCGCCACCATCGCTGGTGATGTCGAGGCGGTAGTACTTGCCGGTTTCGAGCTGGTACTCGGTCTCCGAGAAGGCCAGCTTCTCGGTATCGATCTTGAGTTCGGGCAGGTTGGTGCCATTGGCGGCCAGGTTACCCTCGGCAAATACGGGCGAAGCGAGCGCCAGGGTGGTGGCAGCAGCGATAGCCAAGGATTTTACGATAGGACCCATAGATATTTCCTTCCCCCAAAGACAGGCCAGTTCGGCCGCTAGAAGCTTTCTTGACAACACGGGGCAAGATACGATCGCGACCTAGTGGCGCAATGACGTGTCCGGCAATACTGAACATAGTCATGCCTAATAAGTCGCGATGCTAGCGCTTTGCGCCAAAAGGAAAAACGCGCACGGGTGAGGAACATGCACAAGCTTCTGACAACCCTGCTGGCGGGTGCCGCCCTGATGGCAGCCAGCGTTTCGACGGGCTTCGCCCAGGAAGCCAACAAGATCGTAATCGGTGTCCAGGAAAGCGGCACGGTGGGCTGGGAACTGGCCGCCATGCAGAAGCTTGGCCTCGACAAGAAGAACAATCTCGAACTCGAGGTCCGCAACGTCGCCGACAGCAAGGCCGGGCAGATCGCCCTGCAATCGGGCGCCGTCGACGTGATCCTTTCGGATTTCGTCTGGGTGTCGCTCCAGCGCGCCCAGGGCAACATGGTCACCATGGTGCCGCACTCGCTGGCCGTGGGCGGCCTGATGACCGCGCCCGACAGCGGCATCACCAAGGTCGAGGACCTCAAGGGCAAGACGCTGGCCGTCGCCGGCTCGCCCGTCGACAAGAGCTGGGTGATCCTGCAGGCCTATTACAACAGCAAGACCGGCGGGCACCTGGCCGACGACGTCTCGGCCAAGTACGGTGCCCCGCCGCTGGTCAACGAGCTTCTGGCCAAGGGCGAGGCCCCGGCCGCGCTCAACAACTGGAACTGGAACGCCCGCGCCAAGGTGGACGGCAAGGTCGAGGTGATCTCGGTCGCCGACATGCTCAAGGATCTCGGCGTCTCCGAGCAGCCCCCGCTCCTCGGCTGGACCTTCACCGACCAGACCGGCACCGACAAGGCCGCCAGCATCAAGGCGTTCCTGGATGCTTCCTTCGACACCAAAGCGGCTTTGCTGACCGACGACGCCGTGTGGAACGACATCCGCGATCTTACCGGCGCCAAGGACAATGACGCGCTCTTCGAGCAGATCAAGAACGATTACCGCGCCGGCATCGTGCAGCATTACGATCCGAGCAAGATGCAGGCGGCCGAGCAATCGTTCGAGCTGATGGCCAAGTTCGGCGGCAAGGACGTGGTCGGCGACCAGACCAAGCTGTCGGACGGCACATTCTGGAAGGGATACAGCAAATAAGCGAAGAGCCGCGCGGACGGCTGCCGGCCCCGAACCGGCCCGGCCGCCACACCCGGGACTTCGCCCTCGAAGCATTGTCGCTGCCCCTGCTGCTGGTGATCTGGCAGGTGCTTTCGATGGTGTTTCCGAACCGCCTGTTCCCGTCGCCCATCGATGTGGCCGGGCACCTCTGGGTGCTGGCCACCACCGGCAAGCTCCTGCCCGACCTCGGCAAGACGCTGACCCGGGCGGCTATTGCCTTCTTCATCGCCATGGCCGCGGGCATTGCCATCGGCATCGCCTTCGGCCGCGTGCGCTGGCTCGACCGGCTGTTCTCCACCTGGGTGGTGGTCGGGCTGAACCTGCCGGCCATCGTGGTCGCCATCGTGCTCTATATCTGGCTCGGCCTCACCGAGGTGGCGCTGATCCTGGCGGTCATCATCAACAAGACCCCGCTGGTCATCACCACGATCCGCGAAGGCGTGAACAGCTTTTCGCGCGACTATGACGAGCTGGCGAGCGCCTTCCGCATGCCTTTCTGGCGGCGGCTGCGGCTGATCTTCATCCCGCAATTGATGCCTTTCGTACTGGCCGCTGCCCGCACCGGCCTCAGCCTCGTCTGGAAGATCGTGCTGGTCTTCGAGGTGCTCGGCAGCGATGGCGGCGTGGGCTACCGCGTCTCGGTGTTCTTCCAGTTCTTCGACATCACGGGCATCCTTGCCTATACCGTTGCGTTCATCCTCGTGGTGCTCGCCCTCGAATACGGCGTCATGCGCCCCCTCGAAAGAAGCGTGCTGAAGTGGCGGATGGACCGGAACTGAAGATCGACATTGCCGAAAAGCGCTTCCCGGTGCTGCCGGCGCCTCTCTATGTCGATCTCGATATCGATGTGCCGGGCGGTCAGGTGCTGGCGCTTGTCGGCCCCTCGGGCATCGGCAAATCCAGCCTGCTGCGGCTCGTCGCCGGCATCGATACCGACTATGTCGGCACCATCACCATCGGCGGTGTATCGGCCGAGGCAGCCCCGCCGCCCGGCTTCGTCTTTCAGGATTCCCGCCTCCTGCCCTGGCTGACCGCCATCGACAACATCACCGCCGTCAACCCCGCGATCACCCGCGCGCAGGGCGAGGCCATGCTCGAGCGCGTGGGCCTGCAGGGGTTTGCCGACGCCTACCCGCACCAACTCTCGGGCGGCATGCAGCGGCGCGTGGCGCTGGCGCGTGCCTTCTCGGTCAATTCGCGCCTGCTGCTGCTGGATGAACCTTTCGTTTCGCTCGATCGCCACCTGGTGGCAGGCCTGCAGAAGGTGCTGCTCGGGCTGATGGCGAGCGAGCGCCCCACCGCCATCCTCGTCACCCACCTGCCGGAGGACGCGGCGCTCCTCGCCGATCGCGCCATCGTGCTCGACGGGCGACCTGCGCGCGTGGTAGCCGATATCGCGTTCGAAAGCCGCCGCGGCGAGCGCGACCCGCAGGAATTGCTGCGCCTGACGCAGCTGCTTTCGACCTATTCGGAGGAAAAGGCACTGTGAGCACGCCGGTTCTGGTTTTCGACAAGGTGCGCAAGTCCTATGGCAGCACCGAAGCGCTCAAGGGCATCAGCTTCGATATCGCGCCTTCCGAGGTCGTGGGCCTGCTCGGGCCCAACGGCGCCGGCAAATCCACCCTTTTCCAGATCGCCGCCGGCCTCTTCGCGCCCGATGACGGCACGGTGGATGTCTTCGGGCTCGACTACAAGCAGCACGCCTCCGAGATCTTGGCGCGGCTCGGCGTCGTGTTCCAGTCGCGCTCGCTCGACCTCGACATGACGGTCAACGCCAACCTCAAGTTCCACGGCCAGCTCTTCGGCCTCTCCGGCAAGCTGCTCGAAACCCGCATTTCGGAAGTGACCGAACTGCTCGAAGTGGCAGACCTGCGCAAGCGCCCGGTCCGCACGCTCTCGGGCGGCAACCAGCGCCGCGTCGAAATCGCCCGCGCGCTGCTCAACAAACCCGACCTGCTGCTGATGGACGAACCCTCCGTCGGCCTCGACGCCACGACCCGCCGCAAGCTCGTCGACCACATGCAGGTGGTCCGCGAACAACAGGGCACCTCGATCCTCTGGGCCACGCACCTGGTAGAAGAGGTCGACCGCGCCGACAGGATCGTGTTCATCGCCCAGGGCGAGGTAACGCATATGGGCAGCCCCGCCCAGATCATCGAAACCAGCGGCGCGGCGACGCTGACGGACGCGTATGTGGCGCTGACCGGCGGGGCAGATGCGCATGTGGAGCCGGCAGCTTAGGCTACCCGTCTCTCACCCCACGCCGATCTTCCCCGGGCGCAGACCCGGGGCCCACGGATATCTCCACTCGCGCGGAGGGGTGCAATAGGCCCCGGATCAAGTCCGGGGAAGTACCGTGGTTGGGTTAGGTTTGGTGGTTACGGCCGAGGTACGATCGTGCCCCCACTCCCTTCTCCCCTTGAGGGAGAAGGTGGCGGCGAAGCCGTCGGATGAGGGGTCTGCGATGCCGGCCAGAACCCCTCACCCGCCCTTCGGGCACCCTCTCCCTCAAGGAGAGAGGGCAACGTGGCGCGATCCTGCCCAACATTACTTCCGACTATGCTCGTCTTTGGCACCCGCCTGCCCCATCCGCACTAAGCTCCCTGCCAGTCCGATGCCTGGGAGGAGCATCCAATGCGTTTGGCCTGGACTGTCGTGTTGCTGGCGCTGCTTCCGGTTTCCGCGTTTGCCGGGCCGGTGGAGGACCTCATCTCGGGCGTGCGCAAGGAATGCCGCGGGTGCGACCTGACAGGGGCGCGGTTCAAGAAGACCGATCTCACGGGAGTCGATTTCACCGGTGCCACGCTCACCGACGCCGTGTTCCATCGAGCCGTCCTCAAGGGCGCGGTCTTCGCGGGGGTGACGGCCGAGGCCGCCAATTTCAACCTCGCCGATCTTTCGGGCGCCGACATGAGCAATGCCAGGCTCGCCGGCTCGCTCTTCTACGGGGCCAACCTGTCGGCGGCCAATCTTGCCGGGGCCGACCTGACGGGCGCCAAGTTGCAGCGGGCCCGGCTGACCGGGGCCAAGCTCACCGATGCCGTGCTCGACATGGCGGTGGCGCGTGAGGCGCGGCTCAACAATGCCGATGTGAGTGGAGCCTCGATGCTCGCCACCAACCTCAACGGCGCCAGTCTCGGCCGTACCGTCTTCGATGGCGCCACGCTCGACAATGCCGGGCTCGTCAAGGCGGACGCACCGCGCACCTCGTTCAAGGGCGCAAAGATCCGGCTGACCGATTTCATGAATGCCGACATGCGCGGCGCCGTCTTCGCCGACGCCGTGATCGAGGACAGCCGCTTCACCAGCGCCAAGGTCGATTCAGGCGCCTTCGCCGGAGCCACCATGGCCCGCAACTTCATGCAGGATGGCGGCTTCCGGCAGTAGGCGGGCTGCTATTTGAGGCCCACGCAGTTCTTGGCGCCGGGCTTGAAGAACTCCTCGCATTCGGCCAGCGTCACCGGCCCCTTGCCCTTGAAGTGATCTTCGATGAAGGCCACGACATTATTGATGTCGACCTCGCGGAAAGTGCGGCCCTTATGCGGCGCCTCGCCTTCCTTGAAATCCGCCAGCACCTGGCCGAAGCAGGCTTCCGGCTTCTTGTAGGCGTCAGAGCCGTGATAGGGCATGTCGGTGCCCGGCAGGCCGCAGCGCACGACATTGCGCAGGGTTTCGGTATCGAGCGTGGTGGCGCGCAGGTCCGCCGCCTTGCCCGGCGAGCGCGGATCGCTGCCCACGCCATTGCCGCCCCAGCCATGGCACTGCGTGCAGCGGCCGACATCGGTATAGACGCGCTTGCCGCGCACCGGATCACCGCCGAGCTCGGCCGTCTTGGCGGCATCGGCCGCCCCCTGTGCAGCGCTGGCGGGCTTGGGCGTATTGGCAGGAACGGCAAGCGCGGCCGGAACCGCCAGGCCGATGGCCAGGATGGCTGCTGCCACGGCACCGGTCAGAAATCGGGTTGTCAGAAGTGGCATTGATTTTCCTCAGGATGACGCCGGAGTCGTCCGTCGTTTCATGGAAACGCCAGACGGCCTCCGGCTCTTGCGTGTTCTCAGACGCTGGCTGCCGGATGGCGCGAAACCATCCGGCAACCCTTTGTCGAGCCGATCAGAGCGAGAAGACGTAGAGGATCGACTGGGTCTGGTTGTTGGCGAACTCGTCATGCCCGAACGGAGCCCCGCCCGAACCGCCGAGAATGCCGATATATTGCTTGCCGTTGACGGCGAAGCTCATCGGCGGTGCCTTGAAGCCCGTACCCAGGTTGACGCTCCACTTCTCGTCCATGGTCTTGGCATCGAACGCCACGACATTGCCGTCCATCTCGGCCGTGAAGACGAGATCGGGCGTGGCGAGCACGCCGGCATCGTTCGGCAGCGGGCGCATGGCCTTGGCGGTCTGCTTGCCGGTCGCGACGTCGAAGCCGAACACCGAGCCCTTCTGGATGCCGTTGGCCGTGTAGTTGCCGCCCAGGAACACCTGGCCCGGCGTCACGTTTGCCGGGTCGTTCCCCTCCGTGCTCATGTCCGAGCAACCCTCGATGCCGGCGCCATAAGCGATGCCGAGTTCGGGGTTGTAGGCCGTGGGCCAGAAGTTGACGCCGCCCTGGATGTTGGGGCAGTTGCCGACCTGCCGGCCATCACGGCGCGGAGCCTGGCCGACCTTGTATTCCTGCAGGCTCTTGCTGGAATCGTAGCCGAGCGGCAGGCCGGTCTTGGGATCGATACCGTCCGTCCAGGTCAGCTTGTCGACATATTGAGTGGCGTTGATGAACGCGCCATTGGTGCGATCGAGGGTATAGAAGAAGCCGTTGCGGCCGAAATGGGCCAGCACCTTGCGGTCTTCGCCATTGACCTTGGTATCGACCAGAAGCTGGATACCGACTTCGTCATAGTCCATGTAATCGCCCGGCGTGTACTGATGGTACCACTTGAGCTTGCCGGTATCGAAATCGAGCGCGACGCTCGAGTTCGAATAGAGGTTGTCGCCCGGACGATATTCGGGATCGAACATCGGCACAGGGTTACCCGTACCCCAATAGACCGTGTTGCTGCCCGGGTCATAGGAGCCGGTCACCCATACGGCCGCGCCGCCGGTCTTCCAGCAGTCCGGATTGCCGGCTTCCTCGCACTTCCAGGTTTCCGAGCCCGGCTCGCCCGGCTCCGGAACGGTATAGAAGCGCCAGACTTCATCGCCCGTCTTGGCGTCGAGCGCCGCGATCCAGCCGCGGGTCGCCCAGTCGCCGAAGGACTGGCCGACCAGGATCTTGTCCTTGACCGCCAGCGGGGCATTCGAGAAGCCTTCGCCCGGCTCGGACGCCACCTGGTTTTCCCAGGCGACATCGCCGGTTTCGTCATCGCACGCGACGACGCGACCATCGCCGAGCGTGGTGACGACCAGGTTGTTCCACAGGGCCAGCCCGCGATTGGCGAGAATGGCGCTGGTCGACGGGTCCTTGTCGATGCCGGTATCGCAGATCCAGACGATCTTGCCCGATTTGCCCGAGGTCACGTCGATCTTGTAGGGCGTGCCCCAGGGGTCGGAGACATAGAGAAAGCCATCCTTGGCGAGCGGCGTTCCTTCCATCGCGCCCGGCCCGCCGGCGCCCGGCTCGAGGCCGCCCAGCGAAACCGCATAGGCGAGCTTGAGATTGGCGACGTTGGATGCGTTGATTTCCTTGAGAGGCGAGAAACGGTTGGCGTCATAGGTGCGGTGCACCATCAGCCAATTGCCGGCTTCCGCCTCGGTAGCTGCATTCAAGAGGCGTTCAGGCGTCGCCTCTTCAGCAAAAGCAGGGCCGTTCAGCGTCGCGAGGGCGAGCGCCGACAGCCCTGTATACAGGGCTAGCTTCGAAAACATGAGTCCTCCCTCAACAGTGAGTATGCCTCTCCTCAAAGGCACGGGAGGCATGTGAGCATCGGACCAGATTCAATATGCCAATATTCGAAATAGGCGTTGACTTTGACGCTTACGCATCGTCCGCCAAAGAAAAACGGGCGCGCAGACGACCTGCGAGCCCGCTGATAATCTTGGTTTTCCAGCCTGTTAGCGGAAACCGCCCGGCGTGCGCGTACGGCGCCAGTCCCAGGGATTTTCAAATTTCACGCCGTCGCGCCACAGGCCCACCTTGGCGGCCTCGGCTTCCTTTTGGATCGCGGAATAGTCTTCGCCCTGGTCGGTGAGCGCCAGCGCGTAGCCCTGCTTGACCAGCTCGGCGGCAATGTCAGTGTCCCCGATCTTGCAGACGCCATAGCGGCGCCCGAACGGGTCCGGCTTGCCGTCCTGGAGCGTGCAGGTGACCTCGCCGGTCTTGAGGATATCGTCGAGCACGCGGGTGGCGGCCTCGTAGCACCCCCATTTCTTGGTATCGATGAGGCAGAACTGGCTGCGCTCGGGCGCATCGACCGCCCAGAGGATCACGCGTTGCTTGCCGACCATGACGATGTCGGCGTCGACCCGCGTAGCTGGGCCGCTGACGGTATCGGCCGCCTCTGCCGGCACGGCGACGAGCGTGGCGGCGACCAGAGCCAGGGCCGCCAGAAGATTGGTCTTAATTACGCTGGGCATTCGATCCTCCAATAACGCTCTTCATGCCGGCCTTTGACCAAGTGGTCTAGAACCCTCGGGACCAGACCGAGGCCAGATCCGTGAAAATTGCCGCCCTCACCCTCATCGCGCTGCTCCTCCCCATGCCGGCTTATGCCGGACCGGTCGAGGACCTGCTGAGCGGAGCGCGCAAGGAATGCCGCGGCTGCGATCTCACCAATGCCCGCTTCAAGAAGGCCGATCTTTCTGGCGTCGATTTCACCGGCGCCAACCTGACCGGCGCCACCTTCCACCGCGCCATCCTCAAGGGCGCAATCTTCGATGGCGCGACGGCGACCAATGCCAATTTCAACCTGACGGACCTGTCGGGCGCCAGCTTCAAGGACGCCAGGGTCAACGGCGCGCTCTTCTACGGTGCGCAGCTTTCGGCCACCAAATGGGACAAGGCCGACCTCACCAAGGCCCGCATGCAGGAAACGCGGCTCACCGGCGCCAGCTTCGTCGATGCAACGCTCGACAATGCGGTGATGCGCAATGCCCGCCTCAACAATGCGAACCTCACGGGCGCCGAGATGATCGGCACCAACCTTATCGGCGCCAGCGTCGGCAAGAGCGTGTTCGATGGCGCCAGCATGGACAATGCCAGCCTCGCCAAGGCCAAGGCCGCCGATACCAGCTTCAAGGCCGCGCACATAAAGGCGACCGATTTCTACGGCGCCGACCTGCGCAACGCCAATTTCGCCGCGGCCGACGTGACCGACAGCCGGTTCACCCTGGCCAAGGTCAGCGGTGTCTCCTGGGCGGATACCACCCTCGCCCGCAACTTCATGCAGGACGGTCGCTACCAGCCCTGAGCCGCGCTCAGCGCGCGCTGCCGGTAGAGGGTGCATAAGGCTTCTCGACCACTTCGAAGCGGGTGCGGCTTTCGAAATAGCCGCGATTGATCTGCTGGGTCTCGCGATTGAGCGCTTCCTGGCCCTTCTTGCGCAGGAACGTCGCTTCCATGCGGAAATCCTGGCTGCCTTCGGGATTGGTGCCCGTGCAGATCTCGTGGGTGAATTCCTTGCCGACCGGGTTCTCGCCGGCCGCAGGCGGAATATCCTCGCAAACCGGCTGCCAGGCCTTGTAGCGACCCTTGAGATTCTTGGCGAGCGTCACCGCCAGCCGCCGATCGCGCAACTCAGCCCGGTCGTCGGTGATGATGCGGATGCCGCGCACCACGCCCCGCTCATCGACGAGCGCCGACTGCACGATGGGGTGGGCGTAGATGGTCGTGCCGCCCTGCTGCACGCGATACTCGCTGTCGAGCGCCTTGGCGATGTAGTCGAGTTCATCGTCATTGGCGAAATAGATTTCACGCAGGCCCGAAGGCTCGGCCTGGCACTTGGTGTATTCAGCAAAGGTCTTGAGCTGCGTCGAGGGCGGCCCGCCATTGGTGCCGCAGGAAATATCGACGACTTCCATTTCCGGGATATCGGTGACGGGCGCGCCCAGCTTGACGTCCCAGATGGTAAAGGCCGGCACGAGACCGGCCTGAACATCCTCGGCATTGGGCTTGATCTGAGCCAAAGCCGGCGTGCTGAGCACACCGGCGACCAGCAATGTGGCCAGCCATTTGGCGCGGTCGGCCATAGCCCCTGCCCTCGGCCTTACTTCATGCCGATGCAGAAGCCGGCACCCGGCTGGAAGGCTTCCTCGCAATCGGCGAGCGTGGCCTTGCCGTAGCCCTTGAGCTTGGCTTCGATATAGGCAACGACGTTGACGATGTCGGCTTCCTTGAAGGTGTGGCCCTTGCGCGGCGCACCGGCCTCATCGAAGTCGGCCATCACCTGGCCATTGCAGAGCTCCGGCTTCTTGTAGGCCTGGGAGTCATGGTAGGGCATCGGGGTGCCCGGAATGCCGCAGCGGACCACCGAGATCAGGGCTTCGGCATCCATGCTGGTATCGCGCAGCAGCGCCGCAGCGCCTTCCGAGCGGGAATTCTTGCCGGTGCCGTTGCCGTCCCAGCCGTGGCAGGAAATGCAGAGCCCGATCTTCTGGAAGACGCGTTTGCCGCGCTCGAGATCGGCATTGGCCAGGAGGCCTTTCGGATCGTCGCCAACCGGAATGCCGTTGGCATCTCGCTCCAGCGAGCTTTCGGAATGGGGGCCGTTGGAAACGGCTTCGGTCTTTTTGGGCGGCTGGGCGGCGCCGGCAATGGCAGGAACGCAGACGAGGACCGCGGCCGCCAGCACGAGACGGATGGAATGGGACAGGCGCATAAGGGTTCCTTTAATGGCAGAATCTGCCGGGCAGGAAACTGCCCGGCAGACTTGATTAGGTGAGGGCCTTAGAGGCTGAACACGTACAGCATGTTGGCAGCCTGCTTGCTCTCCAGTTCAGGATGACCAAACGAGGCGATGCCCACGCCACCACCAGCGATGGCGATGTACTGCTTGCCGTTGACCGTATAGGCGATGGCCGGAGCTTCGAACGCCGTGCCCAGGTTGATCGAGTACTTTTCCTCGAGCGACTTGGAGTCATAGGCGGCGAAGGTGCCGTCAAGCTGGCCGGTCCAGACCAGGCCCGGGGTCAGCAGGACACCGGCATAGTTCGGGAACGGCGTGTTGATCTTGGCAACCTGCTTGCCCGTGGCGACGTCGAACGCGAAGACCGAACCGGTCTGGACGCCGTTAGCCGCAGCAGCACCACCGGTGAAGATACCACCCGGATGCACGTCTTCAGTGGCGACTTCCTTGGTCGACACGTCCGAGCAGCCTTCGATGCCGGCGCCATAGGCAATGCCCGTGGTCGGATCGTAGGCGGTCGGGAAGAAGTTCACGCCACCCTGGATGTTCGGGCAGGCTTCGGCCGTGGCGCCATCGCGACGCGGAGCGCCGTTGGCATAGACCTGGAGCGACTTGGACGGATCGTATTCGACCGGCAGGCCGGTCTTGGGGTCGATGCCCTTCGTCCAGGTCAGCTTGTCGACATACTGGGTGGCGTTGATGAACGAGCCGTTCGTGCGGTCAAGCGTATAGAACATGCCGTTACGGCCGAAGTGCGCCAGCACCTTGCGGTCTTCGCCATTGACCTTGGTGTTCATGAGAAGCTGAACGCCAACTTCGTCATAGTCCATGTAATCGCCAGGCGTGTACTGGTGGTACCACTTGAGCTTGCCCGTATCGAAATCGAGCGCGATCGACGAGTTCGAATAGAGGTTGTCGCCCGGGCGGTATTCCGGATCGTACATCGGAACCGGGTTACCCGTGCCCCAGAAGACGGTGTTGGAATCCGGATCATAGGAACCCGTCACCCAGGCAGCAGCGCCGCCGGTCTTCCAGCAGTCCGGATTGCCGGCTTCTTCGCACTTCCAGGTTTCCGAACCAGGCTGGCCGGGCTCCGGAACCGTGTAGAAGCGCCAGACTTCGTCGCCCGTCTTGGCGTCGAGCGCCGCGATCCAGCCGCGGGTCGCCCAGTCACCATAGGACTGGCCAACGATGATCTTGTCCTTGATGGCGAGCGGAGCGTTGGAGAAGCCTTCGCCCGGCTCGGATGCGATCTGCTGGTCCCAGACCACGTCGCCGGTCTCGTCATCGCACGCGATCACGCGGCCATCGTTGAGGACGGCAATGACATTGGAGCCCGAGAGCGCCAGGCCACGGCTGGCGAGCAGCAGCGGGCTGGAGGCGTCCTTGTCGATGCCGGTATCGCACATCCACACGATCTTGCCGGCCTTGCCCGACGAAACGTCGATCTTGTAGGGCGTACCCCAGGGGTCGGTGATGTAGAGGAAACCGTCCTTGGCCAACGGCGTGGCTTCCATGCCACCGACGCCGAAGGAGGAAGGCTCGGTGCCCCCGAGCGGAACGGCGAAGGCCAGCTTGAGGCCGCCAACGTTTTCCGCAGTGATTTCCTTGAGCGGCGAATACCGGTTCGAATCGTAAGAACGATGAACCGACAGCCAGTTGCCCGCGTCCGCTTCGGAATTGCTGTTCAGCAGACGCTCGGCGGTCACGTCGTCGGCAGCGAAAACGCCGCCGGCGAGCGCCACCAAGGCGACCGCCGCGATGCCCGTACGCAGGGCTACCCGATTGGTCATTAGCTCCCCCCTTATCTAGGTGTAAGACTTTTTTGGGTCAGCCTATGAACACCCAGACGCGGCTCAATTCGCCAATATTTCTCATAAGACTTTCCTCTGAAGTCCTATGGCTTGGGGAGCAGAAAAACGGCCCGCCGGATCAACCGGCGAGCGAGAGACCCTCGATGTAGTTCGGTGCCATTTCGCGGTTGTAATCGGTCTGGCAGAACTCGACGAGCGCCCGGTAGATCGAGGCGTAGGAGGGAAGCGTCAGGAGGTGCTTGGGCATGGCCAGCACCACCGTCCGGCTCAGGTTTTCCAGCGGGAAAATCTGGATGCGTTCACGCACGCTCGGCGGCAGGTTCGGCAGCAGCGAGAGCGGGCAATGCGTCGTCGCCAGGCCCTCGGCCACGATGTCTACGGCCGCCGCATAGGTCGTTGCCGCATAGGTCGGCGTGGCGGCGGGCAGCGTGTAGCGATACCACTCGTCGGTGCGCGGGCGCAGGGCGATGTTGGCGTCGATTTCCACGAAGCTCTTAAGCGGCCCCTTGACGTCCGACGGCTTGCCCTTGGAGAGCACGCGCTTGATATCGGCCAGCGGCACTTCCACTGGCACGATCCAGGCGATCTGGTCCTGGAAAAGCTCCGTAACCGCGAACGAGCCACGGTCGTCGGCGATCGATTCCGAATTGACGATGGCGCAGTTGAGCTGGTGCAGGCGGAGCTGCTCCACGAGCTCGGCACTCGTCAGCGCGAACTTGAGCTCGAACTTGACGAAACCGGCTTCCTGGCTGGCGATGCGCGCCGCGGCGGCGGTAAAACGCCCCCGCAATGTCGGGGTTACCCCGATCTTGAGCGTCACCGAATTGTCGACGAACCTCTGGCGGTGCTCGTTGACCATGTTGTCGAGCCGGCGAAGCATTTCGTCGCCGGTCTTGAACCAGTATTCCCCGGCCGGCGTCAGGTTGATGACACCGGTGCGGTTGCGCTGAATCAGCTGGGTATCAAGCTTCTCCTCAAGCTTGGCCAGCTGCTGGCTGATCGATGGTTGGGACAGTCCGATACGTCGTGAAGCCTTGGTGATCGAGCCCGCAACGACCACGGCCTGAAAGATCTGAAGTTGCTTTAAAGTGATATCCATTTGGGCCGCCATCCTCCTCAAGCGAACCAAGTGAGCACAATATTTTACATCGGGGAATGTAATAAAAGGTCGCATGCCGAACCGGTGATCGAGGCGTGATCACAAGCCGGTCCGGAGGGTCCGCAAAGGAAAAGGACGGGCGGTGCCCGTCCTCCATAAAAGCTCGGTGTGCGCCGAACTGGTGCTTACTCGGCCTTGAAGTCAGGCGAGAACGTCTGGACGTAGGCCACGACGTTGGCGATGTCGTCATCCTTGGGCAGGCCAGGGAAGCTCATCTTGGTGCCCTTCACGAAGTCACGCGGCTTCTTGAGGAATTCCGAAAGGGTCTCCGGGGTCCAGACCAGACCGCCATTGCCCGCATCGATCATGGCCTGCGAGAAGGCGTAACCTTCCACCGCGCCGGCCTTTTCGCCCAGGATGCCGTTCAGCGCCGGGCCGACCTTGTTGGTCGCGCCTTCGCCGATGGCATGGCAGCCAGCGCACTTCTTGAATACCTTTTCGCCGGCGGCCGGGTCACCCGCAGCCATGGCGCCGGTGGTGCACAGAGCGAGTGCAGCCGCCGCGATGATAGCAATCTTCTTCATAGGATCAGTCCTCTCCAAACTCAGGCGAGCGTTCCGCCAACCATTGGGTCCACTTCCTTTATCACCGGAGTACAACGTACAGGTGCGACAGAAGGTCCCTACCCCGCGCGACCCGCAATATCGCACCAATAGCGGGCGGCGTGGAGAGGCTTTCGGCACGCAGATTGCATATTTTGCAATTGCTTGACGGCAGAAAGGTGGAGAGGAAACGGCTGGAGCAAGCGCCAGGCAGCGAAACGAAGAGCTTGCCGGGCGCGCTTCGTATCGGAGCTGCCGAGAATCGCGCACGCTCCACCACGAAGCAGCGCGACTCAGCTGCCGAAAGTCCACTTCGGATGTCGTCTCTAGGTGAGGTTTCGCGGCAGCTAAACGCCCACCCCGCTCCGACGGGATGCAGCTGTCCTCCGATCCCGCCCTAGGAAGCGAGAACCAGCTTCTGCAGCGTCTGGAGGAAACTCATGACCTCCTGGCGCAACGCCTTGAGGTCGAGCACCGAAAACTGCGCGAGCGTCCAATCTTCTGAAAGCTCGGCCCGCAACGCGTCGCAACGCCGACGCTGCTCCGCATCCAGTGGCAGCCCCGCCGCCCGATCGAGCAATTGCAGCAGCTCATGCACCTGCCGCATCCGCGAAAACGCCTCGAACATCGCCCCATCATGGCGCGGTGTCTCGAACAACGCTGTCGCGCGCTGTCCCGCGCCCAGGCAGTCGAACTGCACGCAGCCGCGGAAGCCGGTTTCCTCGAGACGGGAATGAATGCGGCAGCGGTGTTCGTCATCGAGATTTCGACACACCTCCCCTGCCGGCTTGTCGAAGGCGAAGAAGGCCGAGCGGTCGAAAGCGAGCGCAACGCAGCAGAGCCCGACGCATTTGCTGCAATCAGGGGTCAGTAGCGCTTGGGTTTTGGGGCTTTGCGTCATGAGAATGGACCGCATAAAGCACAAAAGCCCTCAGTTTTGGCTGAGGGCTTTTGCGTATCGATTTCGTTTTTTGAGATTTAGGTGTTTTTGGCAGACCTGGCGGCGACCTACTCTCCCAAGCCTTGAGACTTAGTACCATTGGCGCTGCAGTGTTTAACGGTCGAGTTCGGGATGGGATCGGGTTCTGGGCACTG